>SXGT01607994.1_pt1 | contig 78318 bp, 102 predicted proteins | sample 3176221 | NCBI WGS metagenome assembly SXGT01 (sample SAMN11356862, study PRJNA531348) | freshwater metagenome | isolation source: freshwater sample F1-120 | place: China: Fuxian Lake, Yuxi | collected 2017-12-25 | reverse complement strand
CGCCGCCGCCGTCCACTCCATGGGTGTGACCTCCCCGCCCGCTCCATGGCGGTCGAGGAGTACGAGCACTCCGTCCCGCTCGGGCGTCTCCGGCAGGCGCCGGAGTATGTGGGCGAGCCAGCGCGAACGGAGCCGATCTCCCCGCTCTCCGGTCAGAATGTGGAGCCGATCCGATACTGCCGCCCAACGAGCGACCATCCCGGGCCAGGCAGCCTCCGAGCCGCAGTCGTCACAGCTCGGGAGTACATGCGCGAGCCACGCGGGCATCAGACTCGCGGGGCATGACTCCGGCCTCGCGGCCGGATCTCCTGCGATCGCCGTGTAGACGCACAGCAGTTGTTGGCCGTCCGAGACTCGGGCGGCGGACCACTTGTTGCGAACAATGCGGCCCTCGGCCGCGTACTTCGGTAGCAGGTTCACGTCAGTCCTCCACGCGCCGGCTGGCGGCGGGAGTGTGCTCGCGCTGCCGACGAAACTCGATCACGACGGGAGTGTCCGAGGCCCCACCGATGAACTCGAACGGCGCGTGCGTGTTGGCGATCCAACGGTCCCGCCATGCGGGAAGTTGGGCTTGGTGCTCGTCGGTCAGTATGTACTTCATCTCGGTACCTCCAGTGCCTGGTGACCCCTGTCTGTGACGATCGGGAACGTCGTCCTATCGGCGAGGCGCGTGTCCGTGAACTCCACTAGGCCAGCTTCGCGCAGGCGCCACAGCACGCGGTCGGTGGTGCTGTACGGCGACGGGTTCTTGCGCGTGGCGATCTCGGTCAGTAGGGCGCGTTGTGGTTTCGTCAGTTTCAGCATCCCGGGCCTCCATCGTTCACACACGCTATCGGCAGGAACGCGTCGGCGCATAACTATTTATGCTCCGCACGCGCGTTTTCGCTGGGCCGCCTCAGTAGTCCAGCAGGCTGCGGCGTGTGAGCTTCACAGCCGGCTGTACCTGCACGTCCAGGCGCCCCAACAGCGTGTTGATGTGTTCCAGCGCCAGCAGTGTGGCTCGCGCGTCCCGTTCGAGAAACGCCACGCGGAACGCCGTGCGGCGCGCGAGCTTCTGGACGGCCCCGAGCCGTGTCGTCGCGTACTTCAGGCTCTTCGTCGGCCACACGGTGCGCCCGTTGATCGTGGCGCCTCCCGTCGGCGTCCACCTGAGCACGCGGTGCCGTTCCAGATACAGGTAAGACGGGTCGTCCCCGCCCGTGCGCGCAGACCACACCGTGTCCGGTGGGTCTGTGGAGCTCAACTCCGCAACTTCGCGCTCCGAGAGGGCGATTCCGTATATCTCGTGGGCCAGGCCGACGGTCACGACTTCGTCTCCGGCTGGTGCACCAGCGTGTCGACCTCCACCGTCGTGCCGATATGACCCACCGCGATGTCCGCGTGTGCGCGCCCGTGGATACGTTGGACTTCGCACGCGCGGGTCTGGCCACCACCAACACAGACGCGGGCGCGTCTGTGTTGTGCCAGCCCGAGCACCACTAGCGCCGCAACGGAGAACGTGTGCCTCTCGGCCCAAAGCGCGGCCTCGAGCTCCTTCACCTTTTGCCTATGCGCCTCTACCAGCGCGATGAATCGGCGACTATGCACTTGACAACACTTGAGCAGTGGCACGATTCGTGCTTGTCAGCTTCGGGCCATTCTACCCTTTACCGTCTTCGTCTTCTTTGGCTCCTGCTTCGGAACCGACTTGAGCTTGCCCGTGGGTTCCGTCGGAGGCGGAGTCCCAAGCGCTTTCCCCATGGCGCGATCGAACTCGTCCTCATCCATGCAGAGATTCGGATCGATCGTGGGCGGCTGCTTCTTCGTATTCATCGGTACACGTCCTTGCGGTGATCAATGTCGAGGATCAAGACCTCGCCGGGGTTCTCGCGGACGACGTAGAGGATGCGGTAGTCGCCGGAGCGCACGCGCATCACGGGTTCCCCCATTCCGGTCGTGACGCCCTTCAATTGGATGGCTCCGTTTGGGAAAGGGGCGAGTTGGAGCGCCTTGGCCTTTTTGACGATCTGAGCCCGGATCTTGCCGGGGTGCATATCGTCCAGAAACGCCGTCGCAGCAGGGCCGAAGGCGAGCCCCCATAGCAGAGTGGCCACTTGTTCAGGATTCCCATTGCTTCATCTGCGCTTCAAGGGTTGCGCCGCGCAGGACGCGCTCGGGATGCGCGGCGATCTCTGCGAGCCGTTCGCGGGCGATCGCTTCATCGTCGGCATCGCCGATGAATCGCTCGCGGTTGTTGTCGTTTAGGACCGGTTCGTACCTGGGTTTCTTCGTCTTCATGAGGACACCTCGCGGCGCAGTCCGAGCAAGTCGAACAGCCATTGGAAGAACATGGATAGGGCCGCCCACGCGGCCAGGGCGGAGAGCAGGACGAGCATGTCTACTCCTCGGGTTGCGTCGTGCGCGCGCACGACGCCTGCAGCTGGAATTTTGCGCGCCCCCGGTGAGCGGGGGTTTGGGTCGACGCGTGCGGCACGCGGAGCTCCGCCAGAAGCGGGCGCACCGCGGGGTCGGCGTCCTCCCACTGGACTGCAAAGCCGTGCACACACAGCGTCTCGACTGATTCGCGAACCAGCTCCTCCACAGGCCTGTAGAAGCGGACGCCGATCGCGGTGGTGTGCTGCAAGCCCAGGACAACCATCGTGACGAACCGCTGCGTCTGAACGTCCGGGAAGCCGGGAAGACCGCGTGCGCGGTACACCTCGGATACGCGTAAGCGCGCCAGCTCGCGCCGCGCGTCCCCTACAACGACCGCACCCTTGCGGACGCTGCTCACACCGTTCACCGCCTGTAGCGCTGTGATCACGTTTCGCGCACCCGCCGAGACGCCGAGGTCCTGAGTGAAATTTTGGATAGAAAAGTTGTAGTTCATGCCCACTGTTATCGGCCGCGCGAAACTTTTCCCGCCTAAAATTTGCTGTTTTCGCCGATACGCCTTGTGGAGGTACCGATGGGCAACAAGAAGCAGCCACTCAAGCACAGGAAGAAGACAGGTCCGCCAGCCAGTGACACGCCGTGGCACGTCCCGACGGCCGCCCCCGCAGTCGCGCAGCGGTTCGAGCGGACGCTGCGCTTCCTGCAGTATAGGCAGATCACCCAGCTAACCACGACCATCGGCGGGTACTTCCGCGTGCGCGGCGAGGTCGTTGACTTCAGGCCGTACGGCAACACTTACGCTCCCATCGGACCTGTGCTCTCGTCCGGCGTTGGAGTCCGCGAGGTCGCCGAAGCGATGGATGACCTCGTGCGCGCTGCACAGCTTAGCGAGGACAGCCGGTTCTTCGGTGCCGCGCCGAGCATCTACCGTTACGCGCCGTTGAGCCGCGTTGTGTCCCTCTGCGAGGAGCACGCGTTGTTTCTGCGCAACGCCTTTGGCAGCGACATGCCGACGTACCTTGCTCGTGAGACATCCGGCATCTCGCAGGTCCTCCAGCAGGCGCGGTTTTACGCGCCCGCCCTTATCGCCGCCCAGGCCCTATTTCGCGACGATCAGGAAGCCCTTCGGCGGATTGTAGTCGCTCACCCCGCGCTCATCTGAGGAGTTCCCTTGAAAGCAGTCATCTTCCATCTTCCCGGCTCACGCGATCAGATCGTCAGCACGTTCACCGAGCAGCTCGAGCTGCTGCGGTTCCACCGTCCCGTCGCGAGCCCGCGCGAAGCACGACTCGGGTTCGTCGCCACGAAGGGTTACGAGCTCACCGCCGAGTCCATCGGCGAGCTCTCCGGTTGCGCGGTCATCGAGGGTGTCGCCCCCTGCTGGCTGCGTTTCGACAGCCCTCACTTGCCCACCAAGACCCGGAACATCGCCATCGCGGACGCCCTCGCCGCGGAGCGTGTGCGCCGCGTCCGCCAACTCGAGCCCCCCATGACCAAGCAGGAGGAGAAGCTCGTGCGCACCGCCGCCATCACCGCCGCAGAGGCGCGGGCGCCGATGCGCGCGGACGTGGCGGGTGTCTTTCTCGACGCGGTGGGCTGTGACTACGACCCGCCCGTGGAGTTCGCAGACAGAGGCCGCGGGGGGCGCCTCACCCTCGTAGACGCGCCGACCGCGTTGGCCGACGAGGTCGGCGCGTGGGTGTCCAAGGCGTTCGGTGGCGTCCTGGTCCCCCCGCCCGAGCTGTCGGTGGAGGGGTACAACCTGCTCGTCACGCGTACGTCGGATGTCTTCGTCGGCGAGGAGCCGGTCGACGTCATCAGCGCGACGTTCCCGAACGCCAACACCGTCGCCGGGCGCCGCGACGTCATCGACCTCCTCATGCGCTACGACACGGCGGAAGCGGTGCGGGAGGCGCACGCGGAAATATCCGCGATCGTGGTTGGCGTCCCCAGCGCGCGCGTCGAGCTCACCTTCCGTGGTCGCGCGCTGACCAGCATGGCCTGTGATGATGCGTCGTCGCTCGACGGCTTCTTCCACTATGAGGGGCTGCTCCTTTCCTACGCGGGACCGGCGCTCGCGGTGGTCGACGGTGAGGACACCCTCGAGCGCCCACTTCCCGCGAGCGACGCGGCCCTGGTCCTCGCCCAGCAGGCGGACCTCATCAGGCAGGCGCGGGCTACTGCCGACGCGCTGGCGACGGCGCTTCTGGAGCTGCTCGCAGCAGAGGAGTAGTCGTTCCAGCGACACGGTGTGTACACACCACGTCGTGTTGACATGCGTCTTGCAGCCTGCCTAGCTTCGTTGCGATGCAGACCGCGCTCGCCAACCCACAGCTGTTCGCGGAAACCGACATCCGCATACGGCAGGCGGCGCAGGACTCCAGGGCTGCGATCATCAGCCTCGCGCGTCGCGATCCAAACGTGTTCGCATCACACATCCTCCGAGATGAGGAGACCGGCCTCCCCATCGCGCAAGGGCCGCAGCACCGGGTCTGGCAGACGATCTGGTCGCGCTACGACAGCAGCGTGATCTGGGCTTTTACGGGCGCGGGAAAGAGCGCCCAGATAACTGCGCGTATTCTAAGGGAAATTGGGGAGAACCCGAACATCCGCATCGCGGTCTGTTCAGCGACATCGCGCCTCGCGAAGCGCATCGTCGGGCTCGTCGGCCGGTACATCACGGACTCGACGGCGTACCACGAGGTCTACCCACACGTTCAGATGGAGAACCCGGCGAACTGGTCTGCCGAGGCGTTCTACGTCAAGCGCGCCAGCTTCGTGCGCGAGCCAACGCTCATGGCCGTGGGCGTGCACACCGGCGTTCTCGGCTCACGATTCGACCTGGTCATCCTCGACGACGTCGTCGACCTCGAGAACTCCCGCACGGAGTCGCTGCGTGTCGACACGATTCGGTGGATCAAGTCCACGTTGTTCTCACGCTTCATGGGGCGCCCGCGCGTCATCGCAGTCGGAAACGCCTACCACCCGGAGGACCTGCTCCACGATCTGGAGAAGCAGCCTGCTTGGGCGGCCTTCCGCTTCCCCGTATACGACAACACCGGCGCGCCCGCGTGGCCGGCGCGATGGCCAGTCCAGGCTATCGAGTCGCGGCGCGCGGCCGTGGGTGAGCTCGAGTTCGCGCGGCAGATGCTCTGCCAGCCTCGCGCTGACCTCGATAGCCGCTTCCAGCAGGCCTGGATAGACGCGGCGCGCATTCGCGGCAACGCGCTTACGTTGGTACCGAAGTACGAGCCGGCGAATGACGAGGTCGTTATCACAGGCGTCGACCTCGGAGTGCAGCGCAAGTCGACCAGCAACCTGACGGTGCTGTTTACGATCGTCGTGAACGCTGCTGGAGACCGACGGGTCCTCAACATTGAGGCTGGCAAGTGGCCTGCGGACGGCATCATCCAGCGGGCTGTGGCGCACTCGCGGCGGTACAACTCCATCCTGGTGGTCGAGAACAACGCTGCGCAGGACTTCCTAATCCAGATCATCCGTCGGGACCACCCAGGGGTGGTGATCCGGGAGCATACGACCGGTAGGAACAAGGCGCACCCGGTGCTCGGCATCGAGGCGATGGCCGTCGAGTTCTCAAAGGGGCAGTGGATCATCCCCAGCGCTGTGGCCGATCCGCGCGTCGCGAGCTGGGTCCAGGACATGCTATTCTACGACCCGACGACACACACCGGTGACTACCTGTCCGCCTCGTGGATAGCGCGCACCTACGCTCTCAAGCTGACGCGCGGCCCGGCTGCGATGGAGATCGACGTATGGGCTCGGTAAAGGCGCAGCTCTCCCCTCGCCAGGAGTACATGACGCTCGCGTGGCAGTGGTTCCGCAGTACCAACTACATCGCGCGCCGCTACGACTGGGACGGCCGGATGATCCGCGACGCGGAGAAGGGCGGCAAGCTGTCGGACGCCGAGTTCATCGCGGACGCGCTGCTTGGCAACGGCGGTGGGGGGGACGTCCCGAACCCGAAGATTCCGCTGCGTGACCGCCGGCCGAAGTCGCCCGCGCGCTTGATCCCCGCGATCGTCGGCCGGTTCTCCACGTTGCTGTTCACACCGAAGATGTCTCCCGCGGTGAAGCACCGGTTCGACGCCGAGCTATCCGCGTTCGTCGAGCAGCTCGTGAAGGACGTCAACCTCTGGGCGCACCTGCTGGAAGTCCGCAACATCGGCGGCGCCATGGGGTCCGGGGTCACAGCGTGGTCGATCGACGACGGCGACATCAAGTTGGAGGCACTCGACCCTCGCTGGGTTAGCGTCAAGTGGGCCTCGCGTGCGCACGGCCGTATCAAGTCTGCCGATATTCGGTTCCAGTACACCCAGGTCGAGCTCGTCCAGCTGCCGACGTCCAATACGTTCGTGGAGAAGCCACAGGTCTACTGGTACCGCCGGCGTATCGACGACACCCGCGACACCGTCTACAAGCCGATGAAGCAGGAGGACGTAGACGCGGGCGCCCAGTGGCGCATCGACACCGACAAGTCGTACGCACACGGCTTCGGCATCTGCCCGGTCGTGTGGGTGCAGAACACGCGCAACACCGCGCTGACCGACGGTGACCCCGACTGCCATCAGCTGTTCGGTGTGGCTGAGACGGTGGACGCCCTTCGGTCGCAGGCGGCCAAGGGGTCTCTCGCTAACTGCGACCCCAGCCTCGTGGTCTTCACCGACGACGAGATCAAGGAGGTCCTGGGCGGGTCTACACACGCTTTTCGGCTGCCCCTCGGCAGCGACACGAAGCTCCTCGAGATTGAGGGGACGGGGCCGATCACCGCGTACACCATCGCGGACAAGCTCAAGGCTGGGCTGCTCGAGGCCGTGTGTTGTGTGTTGGACGAGCCGACCATTGGCGACCGCGCCACGACGACCGAGGTGATGCGCGCGGTGTCAGCTATGCACGCACGCGCAGACACGTTCCGCACGCAGTACGGGGAGCACGCGATCAAGGTCATCGTGGGGCTCGTCAAGAGCATCACCAATGTTCACGCGCAGCCGCTCGACGATGGCACGGTCGGTGTTGTGCGCAGCGGCATGCCGCAGGCCGAGTTCGACACGCTTGTCACAGCCTTGCGGGACGAGGCGCGTGAACTTCACGCGGTACAGCTCGAGCTCACGTGGCCGAAGTACGCGGCCCCCGTCATGGACGACGTCATGAAGGCCGCCACTGCGGCTAAGCTCGCGGTGGACGCCCGGTTCTTGACCCCGGAGCACGCGGTCCGCTGGGTCAGCCAGTTCTTCGACGTCATGGACCCGGAAGCTCTGCTCGCGGAGGTTCAGAAGCTGTCCCCTCCAGAGCCCGCCGTAGCCCCACCAGGTAAACCCGCCGGACCCCAACCCGGCAAGGAGAAGAGTGATGGCCCAGAAGCTGCGTAAGGCAGACATCATCAGGAAGAAGAACTTCGGCGGGCTCGCCGACGGCGCGCAGCGTGTGCACGCTGAGACGCTGAAGAACCGTTGCCAGGGCTGTGGCAAGCTCGCGATCAACCGCATCCAGAGCTTCGTCCCTGTTGTCGAGCTGCAGGCACGGCCGAAGCTACTGGAGGCGCTGTACATCCGCTACGGGCGTCGAGCGCCAGTTGCGGGCAGCGTGAACAACATAACAATGGCGTGTCGCCTCCCTGTGATGGAGCTGAAGTCCGGCAAGGTCGTGATGATGGACGACATCCACGTGTGCCCGAGTTGTACACCGGCGGCGGAGCGTGCGTTCGCGAAGAGCACGCCCAGCTACTGTCTCGTGGACATCACCTACGGCCCGGATCCGACCAAGATTATCGTCAGCCCAGGGTAGTCCTTGACACGCGGCTTTTAGTGCCGCCATCATCCCCTCGTGCTGTTAGCGCTTGTGCACACACAGTACATAGGAACTTTGTGTACATTCTCACGCCATCTTCGCTCTCTGGTCTCGACGGACCGCTGGCTAAGTCAGTGGCTGAGCTGTACGTGCGGCGTGAAGCGGCCTGCGAGACCGAGCGTCTCGAGGTCGAGACGGCCTACCGCACCGGCGTCGTGCCTCCCGGGTACTACGCGGACGAGACGTGCTGGGGCGACCCGCTACGCGTGTTCGGCGAAGGCGCCGCGACGATCGCGGTCGACCTCGTCGAGCTAGAAGCCGCCGCGGCGTCATACCCGGCGCTCGCGTCGGTTGACGTCGACTCGACCGACGCCGCGGACACCGTGCAGGCGATGGCCGAGTTGCTCGCGTCCGACGTTCTGCCGTCGCGGCTGGTCAGCGCGCTGCGCTGCGTGAGCGACGGCGGTTGGTGGGGGCGCGGGCCGATCATGATCGGACTCGTGCGCGCGACGAACAGGCTCGCGGAGCGCGGGCTCGTCACCGACTCCAAGCACGCGGCCTCCTTGGTGTACCTGGCCGCTGCGGTGATCTCGCACTCGGGGCTGGCTGCGTTCATCAACGAGGATGACGACCAAGAGGCGCTGTTCCAGGAGCTGCTGAGCGCCGAGCTCGAGCACGCGGAGGCCGAGAATGGCTGATACGTTCGCCCTCTCCGGCACCTGGACAACCACCCCGGGCGGCGTCGCCGTATCCGGGGCCCCGGCGTTCGTTGCGCCGCTGGCCACGACGATGACGCTCGCGTTCAAGCAGACCACGACGTACGAGCTCACCGCGGACAACGTGCAGACGGTCGACTTCGGCGGTCTCACTGAGGCCGACATCGTCGTGATCACGACCGTTGGCGGCAAGGTGCGCGTGCGCTACACCAGCGACGACGGGGACGAACAGGCAGTACCTGTCGAGGGCATCCTCGTTCTGCAGAACTCGACCGTCCCGATTACGGCAATCGACCTACTTCGGGCTCCGGGCGTCACAGTCACCGTTTACGTCTTCCTCGGGCAGGAAGCATAAGGAGAATCCCATGGCGTTTCCGACCGGTCAGGAGCAGCTCGACGGAGCCAACTCCGGCAACCTTCCCCTCAACATCCTCGGCATCGGCGTCAAGGTCGGTTCTTTCCTGCGCACGTTCACGTCGGTCCAGTCCGAGGACGTGACGGTCGACGGGACGGACGCATCGCTCACGCGCACGCCACTTCACGGCTCGCTTCGTGTGAGCGTGACGGCTACCGGCGCGATGCGCGGGCAGACGAATGGGCCGACCGTTCCGGTGGGCGCGTTCTCTGTGGACGGTAAGGACCTGCTCTTCAACGTCGCGGACGACACGGTGGAGATGACGTGCACCTACCTCACGCTCGAGCACGCGGGTGCGGACGCCGACACCGCGTCCCTCACCGACGCGATGCTGACGGGCGAGTTCCCGGACGTTCCGTAACTCGGTAGCGCCCTGTTCCGGTGACGCTCGTCACCGGGGCGCTGTCATCGGAAGCCACACGCGACGCCGGCGGGAACGGGCGAAAACTACGCGACGCCGGCGGGAACGGGCGAAAGGCTGAAGAAGACTATGAGTGGTACCACAACCCCGCCCACCCCCGAGTCCCCGACGACACCCGCCGCAGGCGAGGTCGTACCCGAGGACAAGGTCTACACCTTCCCCCATTCGGCGCTTCGCGCGTTGAAGGACACGGAGGTCGCTCGTGGGCGGACCGAAGCTGAGCGCGCGCAAGCCGCAAAGCTCACCGAGGCTGGGTTCAAGGACCTGGACGAGGTATTGACCCTCGCGAAAGCGGCGAAGCCCCCAGTGGCCGACCCGCCCCCCGCGAAGGGCGAAGACAAGCCGGCTGACAAGGGCGGCACGAGCAAGACGCCCGCGCAGGAGCTGCTTGCTCGGACACGTGAGGCTGCCCGCCTGGAGGAGCGCAACAAGGCGCTCGAGGCGGCGGCCGAGGTCGCGAAGGCCGAAGCAGCAGCTGCGAAGGCAGCAGCCGAGGCCGCGAAGGCCGAAGCTGACGCCGAGAAGGCTGCTGCGAAGACCGCCACGCAGGCGGAGGTAGCTGCCGCGAAGGCGGCGGCCAAGGCCGAGGCGGAGTTCACGCAGGCAGCCGGTAAGGCGGGCCTCGCGGACATCGAATACGGGACGGTGCTCTACGAGCGCCATCTCAAGAGCCTCTCGGAGGAGGACCGAGCCAAAGCGGACCCGTCGGCCTTCTTCAAGACGCTGAAGACGTCGAACCCGGCCCTGTTCACGCAGGTCCGTGTGCCCATCCCGGGCAGGAACAACGAGCCCGCGCCAACTCCGGCTGACCCCGGCGGCGGCAAGGGCTCTCGGTGGCTGCTGACTGCAACCCCCGAGGAAGTGAGGGCGCACGAACGTGCCCTCAAGGCAAAAGCAAACACGCCGCGCGCGGCGTAACGACTAGCCGAGGTGGGCGATTTCCCCCTCATAGGAGCACAACGTGGACTTCGCCATTCTCGCTGAAAACTCTGAGTTCCGTAACGCCGTCCAGGAAGGCCTCCTCGAGCGCAAGTTCCGGGACTCCCTGCTCCCCAACCTCGAGTACCGACGCCTCGTGCAGCCGGTCCTCAAGGCCGGGCGCACCGGTGACAACGGCATCCTCTCCGCGGCGGGCTCACTTGCCCCGAACGCGACCCCGGTGCAGCCCGGCCAGGACCCCGGCCGCGACACCTACACCTTCGAGCAGTGGCAGTACACGCTCGGCCGCCTCGGACGATTCATCGTCGTGGACAAGCCGACGGACTACGCGTCCGCCCTCAACACGTTCGCGAAGGGCTCGCAGAACATCGGCCGCCAGGCCGGTCAGACCATGAACCGCGTCGTTCGTGACCGCGCCTACAACGCCGCCCTCAGCGGCTGGGGCGTTGCGGACGCGAGCGGTGGTGGCACCCAGGTCCTCGGCGGCACCAGTGGCACGCTGCGAGTGAAGCGTCTCAACGGGTTCACCTCGGCGCGCAGCTCTGGCCAGACCCTGCTCGCCCCGGTGAGCGCCAGCAACCCGCTGGCAGTCACCATCGAGCTCGCTGCGGGCACGCTGTCCGCCAACGTGGTCGGATTCACCGCCGACACCCTCGGGGACACGAGCGGGCCGGGTACCCTCTCGCTCACATACGCTGCGGGCGGCACCGCGGCTGCTCGCGGCTTCGTGATGGCCGCTGACCGGTCGTCCATCGTGCGCTCCGGTGGTGGCAACGATGTCGGCGACATCGGCGCAGGTGACCTGCTCACCTTCGCCACCATGCGAACCGCGGTGACTCGAGCTCAGAACATGGGCGTCCCTGGGTTCGCCAACGGCTTCTGGGACATGACCGTCGATCCGACTGGCAACGGGGAGCTGTTCACGGACACCGAGTTCCAGAACCTCGTCCGTGGCGGCCAGATGCCCCAGTCCGACACCACGAAGGACAACCCGTACGCGAAGGGGCTCATCGCTCGCGTGCTCAACTGCGACATCTACGTCAACAACGACTCGCCGCAGGAAGGCACCGTGACGAACGCGTCGCTCGCGACCGCGTCCAACGCGGGCTACTCCGTGGCCGACCCGTTCGGCGGAGAGCTCTTCAGCAACGGCATCGCGTCCACTGGCGTCCCCATCCATCGCGCGCTCATCTGCGGCGGCGGCATGGACGAGGAGGACGCCACGCTCGCTGAGGTCTACATCGACCTTGGCGGCATGACCAGCTCGGCCGGCGGGACCATCAGCCAGGTGGAGGGTGGCCCGTCCATCACCGCCAACGGCATCCAGTACATGGTCGACCGCGTCCAGATCCTCATCAACAAGCCGAACAACGTGTTCCAGGACCAGGTCCAGATCGCGTGGCAGTGGATCGGGGACTTCGCGCCCCGCACCGACTACCTCGCGATGAACGGGGCCGACCCGGCGCGCTACAAGCGGTTCATCGCCATCGAGCACGCGTAAGCGCGCTCCGGGGGAGGCACAGTGCAGGTCGCTGTGCCTCCCACCGCGTGCCTATTCCACACCCAACGCAGAGGCCTCCCAATGCCCGAGAACCAGACCGCCCCCGATTCCGCAACCACCGAGGCTGTGAAGGCTGCTGAGGCCGCCGAGGCCGCGAAGGCTGCAGAGCCTGCGAAGGCTCTCGAGGCTGCGAAGGCTCTCGAGGCTGCGAAGCAGACGCCGAGGGAGCGCGCACTCGCTGCCGCCAAGGAGCGGGAGGCCGCAATCGCAGCCGAGGCTGTGAAGGCCGCCGAGGCTGCGAAGGCCGCCGAGGCTGCGAAGCGGCCGACCGAGGTGGAGTTCCTCGTGCGCACCAGCCTGTCCTTCCGCAGCGGCGTCATGACGCTCGCAGCAGGGGACACGCTGTCGCGCCGGGCCGTCGCGAACGACATCGAGTGGGACGGTGTCCTCTCGTTGATCCCGAAGAAGGCGAAGGCGGTGGCCCATGGCTCGTAAGAGCGCAGACGCGGATACCGAGGCGCCGATCGCACCGGCCAAGCAGCCGGTGCTCATCGGCTACAAGATCCGCTGCGATCACCGAGCGCGCTACCGACGCCGCATGGTCGACTTCGTGGGCGGCCAGGTGCTTCGGCCCCCGGCCTACCCGTTCGTCGACATGCGCCTCTCCCTGCGAGAGGACCCCAGCGTCGCTCTGCAGGCCGACCCCGTCTTCGAGTAACGCTCGCCCCCGAGGTGCTTTATGCCGCTCAGCGACCAAGAAAAGATGCTGGTCCGAAAGCACCTCGGGTACCCGACGATCTCGCAGGCGGTGGTCCCCCAGCAGGGTGGCTACCCCATAGCCACGGCGGTCTACTTCGTGCTCGAGGGCGCGATGGACCACCTGCTGGCGGGCTCCATCGGGCTCGTTCAGACGAAGATCGCGCAGCTCGAGAACATCGAGAACGCGCTCGACTCCGCAATCCAGCGACTGGCGGCCAGCAGGCTCGGTGACCTCGTGCTGCGCACGGGGCGTTCGGGCGAGTCCGAGCCCGACCTGCTACGCAAGGAGCGCGCGAACCGGCGCAAGGAGCTCGCCGACCTGCTCGGCGTGCAACTATACCCAGGCGCACTTCAGAACATGGGCAGCACCAACAGCATCCTGCGGTACCCGTCGTGAGTTTCACCGTCCTCGACGCCGCGGGCTACGCGCGCTCGCTGGTATCCCAGCTGGCGCCAGTAGCCGACTCGGTGCGGAACCTCGCGACCCAGATGGGCCTGCGGCCCGCGGCCGTACGCATCGTCACCTCGAGGTTCGCCGGGCGGCGCCCGGGTGTCGGCGCCGAGGTCATCCTCTCCGTCGAGGACCTGGTTCCGACCCCCGAGGTCCTCGGGCTCGACGGCATCAGCTACCAGGACACCGAGATGGCCGGCTACTTCGAGGCCGGCGGCGTCGTGCTCAAGGGCGTCAGCCTCACCTACGCGCAGGACAAGCTCGCGCTCATCGACCCGGTAGAGTTGCTCGGCTCGGACCCGTCGGTCACGCGGTACTACGAGATCGAGGTGCTCGCGGGGCCGAAGACGGGTGACAAGATGCGGTTCCGTCCGTCCGGGCGCCCGCACTGGCAGCCGGGCAGCGTGAACTGGGTAGTCCCGCTGGAGCGCGTCCAGGGTGACCGCACGCGCAGCGGCGCGCCGGGGCCCTGATGCTCAAGATCAACGTCGACATTGCGGCGTTTGCGCGCCGGATGAAGGAGGAGGGTGGAGCTATCCGCGCGCGCGTCACGCAGGGTGTTGAGCTCGCGTCTGCCGAGGTCATCAACGTCCTGCGTGCGGCCAGCCCGCGTGCGACAGGTGACTTCGCAGGTGCCTGGGTCGCTACGCCGGTGGCAAGCCGTGCGCTGGTGCCGTCATACAAGATCGCGAACACGGCGGACCACGCACGCTACGCGGAGTACGGACGAGAGCCGGGGAGGCGGCCCCCCCTGCCGGCAATCGCCGCGTGGGTTCGCGCCAAGGGTATCGCGCAAGGTGAGCTTGGCGGCGCTGACGACGAGAGCTCTTCTGCGCGCACACAGAGCGGTGCCCTCAGCTCGCTTCGCTTACGTGTTGGTGCGCACCGCAAGCTGCGGCGCAGCACCGCGCAGAGCGCACGATCCTCGGCTAAGCGGCGCTCCGGGCGGCGGTACATGAAGTTCAGCGACATAGTGTTCGCGATAGCGCTGAAGATCGGCGAGGACGGTACGAACGGTGCTGACGTCGTCAGGAAGAACCGCGCGCGGTTCCAGCGTATTTTGGAGCGTCACATCCGCAAGGCGCTGGCGAAGCGATGAGCCAGTTTCACATCTACCAGGGCGACTTCCAGACCAAGCTCGTCCCATCCGGTACGTTCGCCGCAGCCCTATCGCCGACCTGCAACACGGGGGTCACTGGCGCCATCACGCGCGCCATGGCGGAGTACCTGATGCAGCTCGAGCTGCTCAACTGGGGTGGTCGTACCGTGGTCTTGCGCAGCGCCTACGACGAGGCGCCGCCCACGGCAGAGAACCGGTTGGACATGCCGGCTGCCGTGGTCATAGTTGGGAACACCGCGTTCGTCGCAGGACTCGGTGCAGGTGACGTAGGCGCTGCGCGCTTCCCGCTCCCGGACGGGTCGGCCGTCGTGACCAGCACGGAGATTCGCGCCCCAGTGGCGGTGCGGCTCGCCGCGTCATCGAAAGAGGAGCGTCACGCCCTCCAGCTGATGTTCGAGCAGGGCATGACGGTCGACCCGGGCCTCATCGCGGTGCGGCTGCAGATGCCGTACTACTACAACGCCACCGTGACCTTCTCGCTGGTCGGCATCGACTCGCCGAAGGCGGGCGCGGGCGGCAACATCTGGCCCGTGGACTACCAGCTGGTGGCGGAGACGGTGCTCGTGCGCGCGTACCCGAACGTCCCGGATATCCAGACGTCCGTTCAGATCGAGATCGACGCACCGGAGTCGGTGTTCCCGATCCTGCGCCCCATTCTGCCCGGCGCTGTGCCGCGCATCGTAGGTATGTAGTCGTGTGTACACATACCGAGCTAATTGACAGCACACGCGCAAACCACTGATCTTCACCGCGTCACGCGCATAAGCGCCCGGAGGCTCACGAGATGGCAATTCAGCGACGCTTCAATTTCATGCCGTCCACGGCCGAGATCACGGCGATCGAGGGTCTCATCATCGTCGACCTGCCGGACTCCGGGCCGCTGAACGGCGTCGGGACGGGCGTGGTCGGCGTCATCGGCGAGTGCCCCGACATGACGCTCGCCTGCCAGGTGAGCTCCACGGGTGGGGTGACCGAGTTCATCCAGCCGACGGAAGTCCTGAGCGCGGAGGACTTCCTCGTGAAGTTCGGTGGGTTCGACAGCACGCTCGGCGAGTTCGGCGTGTCGGGTGGCAACCTGTTCCACGCGCTCTCGGGGAAGAAGTTCCCCCGCCTGATCGCGGCGCCCCTCTTCCTGGCCTCGGACCGGGCGGCCCGGTTCTGGCGCGACCTCCCGACGAACATCGCTGCGGCCACACCGGCTCCCGTGGTCGCGATGCAGAGCGCGGCCGTCGATGCCGGGCGAATCTTCAACACGGATGACGCGAGCACTGCGAAGCGCATCGTGTTCACCGCGACCACCCCGCTGGTCGCGGTCGCCGACGCCGTATCGGTCGCTGGCGGGGCTGCCCCCACGCAGGTCATCACGTCAGCCACCGCTGCGTTCGTCTCGGCGGGTGTCGCCGTTGGTGACATCGCTGTGTTCTCCCGCATCGGCGGTACCGACGATGGACAATACCGCATCACTGCGGTAACCGACACGAACCTCACCGTCCAGGCCATGGACGGTACCAACATCACGTTCACCGGCGACACGAACCAAGCGCTCCGCGTACACAACGCGTCTGACGCCGACACCGGTGTCGGGGCTCTGGCGACGACCTCCGGCTACACCATCCCGATCCGCAACATGTCCGGCGGTACCCTTGCCGCCGCGCTGGCGCTCACCCCGGCCGTCGCGCCGCCCTCGGCCGACGCGAACTCGTGGGACCCGCTCTCCGGCCTCAAGGGTGTCACGCACCCGAGCGGCGTCACCTCGACCAGTGCGACGCAGGCGGTCAACGCCGTGTCGTCCACAGCCCTCGACACGCTGTACGAGACGGCCCTCAACGCGTTCAAGCGCGACGAGGATCCGATCAACGCCGTGACCCTCATCACGACCGCGCGCTGCTCGGCCGCCATCGGCACCGACATCGACGCGCACTGCGACGCGACGTCCAAGTTCGGCCGCTCGCGCTTCGGCATCATCTCGCCGCCGCTCGGCACGCAGACGGTCCTCGCTGCCATCTCGAGCACCGCCCCCGGCGCCCAGTCGTACGCGAGCAAGCGGATCATGTACGCGTGGCCCGGTGAGCGCAGCGAGCTGCCACAGGCGATCGGCACGGCCATCAAGATCGGCGACACGACGACCACCACCGACGGCATCCTCGACCGGCCGAGCAACATGTCGCTCATCATGCTCGCCGCCACGCTGCCGCCCTGGCACAACCCGGCCCAGCTGGCCGAGCCGGTCCCGACCCTCATGGCCGGCGTGCTCGGCATGCAGCGGTTCACGACCCCGCTCAACATCACGGTCGACACGCTCATCATGCTCAAGAACTTCGGCATCTGCGCGCTCACCAGCACGAAGAACGTCGGGTTCCACTTCCAGAGCGGCATCACGACGTCACTCATCGCAGGCGAGACGCAGTTCTTCGTCCAGCACATGCAGGGCTACATCGGTGACTCCATCGCCGAGCTGCTCACGCCTTTCCAGAAGCTGCCTGCGACGCAGGCGCGCATCTCGCAGATGCACGCCCTGTGTTCCGGCTTCGGCAAGGCGTTGATGGACCCCAACGGTGCCAACGGGCAGGCGGTCGCTGACTTCCAGGTCGACATGACCTCGGGCAACACGCCTGCGGCAACCGCTCTGGGCATCTTCGTGGTCATTATTCGGGTGCAGCTGCTCCCGAACACGGACTACATCGTCATCCAGAACAAGGTCTCGACCAACCCCCTCTCGTAAGGGCTCCGAGGAGACTCCTAAATGGCTCAGCAACGCGTAAAGGGGCAGGACGCGACCCTGTCCATCCTTCAGGGGTCCTCGGCCATCGCAGGGCTCTTGGTCAAGAGCTTCGATTGCACGCTCCAGATGGAGACGCAAGTCGAGGGCTACCTCGGCGAACAGACCGACCGGCGCGACGACATCTACAACGGTGTCGAGGGCAGCATGTCGGTGCACTTCGACGACCCGTCGGTCTTCGACTTCCTCGTGGCCGCCGTGCAGCGTGCCAAGGACAAGACCAGCCAGGTCGAGTTCACTCTGGTCTGCCGGGTCCAGTTCTCAAGCGCGGTTCGGACGATCACCATCCCGGACATCCGCTTCGGCAACCTGGCCATCAACTTCGGCGGCCGGACCGAGTACGGTGAGATCCCCATCCCGTTCTCGGCGAAGGACTTCACCATCGAGTAAGACCGGCGGTGGTCGCCGGTCACTGTGTCATAGAAGGCCCCTCCCAACGGGCCAGAGGACAGCACCATGAGTAATCCGTTCGACGCCGCCGTCGCAGCCAAGCAAGCTGCGAACTCGGTCATCAAGGTGACTTCGTTCACCCTCCCCCCGAAGCTGCGCGAGAAGTACAACACGGACATTGAGACCGTCGAGATCCGCGAGCTCACGCTCGCGGACGAGCTCGCTGCAGCCAAGGAGGCCGAAGTCACCGACGTCGGCGCCGCGGGTCTCATGATCCTGTCGGTCGCGCAGTCGTTCGTCGGCACGAACGGGAAGCGCGTCCCAGAGCTCGAGCGCCGCAAGGTGTATGACAGCCTGCCGGTCGGCATCCGCAACCTGTGCCAGCGCGCCTTCGCGCGGGTCAACTACGCGGATGTGGACGACGCAGAGGCTTTTCTCGAAAGCGCAAGCACGTCCATGGGGGTGTAAACCCCGCCGTGCTGGTGCGCCAGTACCAGAGGAGAGGCGGGCCTCGTGGGGTCCGCCGCTCCATCGCCAGCGTCCTGGTCTACCTCGGCCGGTACGCCAAACAGCCGCTCGGCGATGTCCTCCAGCTCGCGACCAACGACGCTGTGATGCTGGTCAACACCGTCGGAGAGTTCCTAGCGGCCGAACGGAAGGGGTGACGCGGTGAGCATCGGAGCGCCAGATCCCGAGATCAAGGTCCGGCTCACCGCTGATACCTCTGACATCACCGACGACTTCAGCAAGGTCACCAAAGACGTAGTCCGCCTCGCGCAGATCGCTGCCGAAACCGAGGACGCGCTGGCCGGTGTGTTCGGCGGCAAGAAGCAGCTTGCCGCCTGGAACCGTATGGCGCGGCAGGTCAAGCGCGACTTTTCCGACCAGCGGAAGGAAGCCAAGCGGCTGTTCGACCTGCACCACGCCGGGGAGCAGCACAAAGAGCGCGTAGCCAAGCGCGCGGAGCAGACGGAGCAGCGCCGTCTGCGCAGCATACGCGCGGAGCAGCGCATCCAGATCGGTATGGCCAACCAGCGTCGAAAGGACACGGCGGACGCCCAGCGCGCCGTGGACAAGGCGAACAGGGATCGCAGGCGCGCTCAGCAAGACGCGCAGCGTGCGCAGCAAAAGCGCCTTAGCTACGAGATGTTCTGGGCCCGCGAGCTCGGCAAGCAGGAGCGGGCGCGCATTCGCGCCGCTGGCGGTGGTGCTGGAGCGGGCGGTGGCGGCGGGCGGCGTCGCGTAGGCGGCGGTGCAGGGGGTCGGGGCGGCGGCGGCGGAGGCGGCGGCGGAGGCCGGGGTAGACGCAGCGGCTTCCTGTCGAGCACTGTCCGTGCCGGCCGTGTGGGCGGCGGGATAGCATCCGCCGGGTTCGCGGCCGGTGCTGCGGCTGGACGCATGGCCACGGTGCCTGTCGCAGCAGCGGCTAAGTTCGCCAGCTACATGTCTCGGGCGGCCTCGCACAGCCAGTCTATCACGAGCGCTATGCGTAACTTCGCTGGCAACCTCTATCTGGCCGAGCGCTTCGGCTTCATGATGTCCGTAGCGGGGCGCGCCATTGTCACGCCAATCCAGGCGGCCATCGAGAACAGCCAGAAGTACCAGGACCAGATCATGGGTCTGACAGCCCACCTCGGCGCCTACGCCGCGGACCAGACCATCAGCTTCGAGCGTATGTTCGAGGTCGCCACGCGGGGTGCGGAGAGGCTGCGCCTCAAGGCTGCCGAGCTGCCAGGTGAGGCGGACGACTACATTGAGGTGATGCGCTCCGCGGGTGGTGCGATGTCTGCCGCCGGCGTGGGCACCTTCGACGAACAGATCGAGCTTGCGACACAGGCGGGCGTCGTCGGCATCATGAACCAGATCGACGTGCAGCAGGCGGGCCGGGACCTCTCGAACATCTTGCAGGGCCGCACTGGTCAGCGCGACCGCCTCTTCTCTGTGCTCAAGCCCCTGATGGGCAAGTCGGCGAAGCAGGTCAACGCGATGTCTGGCCCCGAGATCAAGGCGCTGCTCGACAAGGCCCTGGGCAAGTACACACGTTGGATCGAGCACTACCAGAACACGTTCGGTGCGCAGGCCGGCGCTCTGAAGAGCAACTTCCGCTACATCTCGGAGCAGATATTCGGGCCGGTTTTCGACGACCTCACGCAGACCCTGAAGGACCTGAACAAGTGGCTCCATCAGAACATGGACACGTTCCGCGGCACGGGGCGCAACCTCGTCGCCAGGGCTGTCGAGGGTGGCGGCGCGGTGCTGCGCGGTGCTGGCGCTGTCGGGATGTCTGCGGGCGGTGCGCTGAAGGACATAGCGAACAACGCCGTAATCCGCGGGTCACGCGCCGGCGGCGTGTCCGCGGTACAGCAGCTCCGCGACAGGTTCAGCGGCGCAGGCGGCGGGAAGGGCGGCGCCACGCTGAACAACATCGGCGCCGCAGGCATGGCCATCGCGGCGTTCGGGCGCATGGTGAACACCGCAACGGGCCCACTGCGGGCGCTCGTGTCGCCACTGAGCATGTTCGGCAGCGTATTCGGCAGCATGTTCAACAAGATCGCAGGTATCGTTGGATTCTTCGAGGGGCTGGCGAAGTCCGCGCACCTGGCCGAGTTCATCGAAGCTGCGCGCAGCACCTTCGGCAAGATCATGGGGTTTGCCGACCCGTTGCTGACGCTGTTCAGGGAGGTTGGCCAGGTCGTTGGTGACATGGTCGCCAACGTAGGCACGGAGATTCTCCACGACATCGGGGACGCGTTCGAGTGGCTCTCGGCGCGTCTCGCCGAGGCAAAACCGCACATCCTGGCCTTCGTCACCAACATGGCCCCGCTCGCCGGCGCCATCTGGGACACGATCAAGCACTTCGGCAGCGTGCTAAACCAGACGCTGAAGCCTGTCTTCAAGGCGTTCGCGGACTGGTTCGGCGATTCCGCTGGGACTATCACGACAGGTATCGAGGACGTCACCGCCGGTCTAATCGGAGCTCTTGGAGAACTCGGGTTCGCCGTTGCTAAGGTCACGGAGTTCTTGCTGTTTCTTATTGGCGAAGTCATATCCATGCCCGGCATAAAGCAGCTTGTCGAGCTATCCGGCGTGAACGTAGACGACCTGGTCGGGGATCGGTCTGCAAACACCAAGCTCGGACAGGATATTATCAGCGCGATGACCGGGCTGCTGAATAACGATGCTTGGATGACCGCGCCGGAACCGCCGTCTGCCTTCTGGACAACACTGCGCTTTGACCCAGATGATTTCATCGATAACAAGGTAAAAGAGCTCGCCAAGAGCGCGCGTAACTGGGCGTTTAGCGAGCGCGCCGACCCCCACGCGTACGCGTCGAGTGGCCGCGAGTTTATCGACGGGCGCGTGAAGGAACTCATGAAGATACACGGGGTAAAACCTCCAACTGAGGGCACCTTTCCTGGCGCCGACGCAATGAAAAGCATGGGCCCGACGTTCTTGCGCGATCTCGCCGAGAACAAAAAAAAGCACGCGCAGGAGCAAGCGGAGGGTGCCGCGAGTGCGGCGGGGCTGAAGTTGTACGAACGTTTATTCGGCGCGCCGGACCCGGTCGGCGACGCGTTGAAGAGCCTGCGGAAGTCCGAGTCGCTCCCGGAGGGCGGCGAGAACCCGAAGCTGGCCGGCCCCCCCACCGTGAAGGGTGACTCGCGCGGCGGGACGACCTTCGACTTCCGCGGCTCGCGCTTCGAGATCGAGCAGAAGTTCTCCGACGGCTTCGACCCGAACCGCATCGCTGTGTTGATGACCGAGCAGATGGGTGCCCTCGCCCAGCGCCGTGTCGGCTCGGCGCTCGCGCCGATGACCAGCGTGCCGTAGGCTGCCGCCATGCCTGTCCTCGACCAGTACACCGTCGTCCGCCTCAACGACAGCTCAGACCCGTTGAGCTTCGTCAGCACCGCGCTCGTGATGAAGCAGTTGTCGGGGCGCAGGCGCACCGTGGTCCTGACGGGCCGGGCGCTTCCCTACCGAGGCCTGCAGCTCGGCGTCGAGCAGCGCCACGTCAAGACCGAGCTCCCACTGTCGAACGTCGCGCCCCTGCAGATGCTGGGCGTGAACTACCCGAACACCACAATCGAGGGGCGCTGGGTCCAGGAGTACATCCAGACCGGCACCTACGCGTCTGTCGACGGTGTCGGGCTCGTCACAACTCGCCAGCTCGAGCAGCTCTTCCACGACATGGTGGCGGAGGGGCAGCTCCTCTCGGTCAGCTGGGACACACAGAACCGCATCGGCATCCTGGCGAAGTTCACGCCGACATGGGACCGCGCCGCTATCTGCAAGTGGAGCGCTGAGTTCGTCTGGCAGTCGCGCGGTACCTCGCCGGACTACCGCCCCGTCGGCGTGGCCCCCTCCCCATTCGGCCGGCAGCTCAGCTGGCTCGACAAGGCGCTCGCGGGCGTCAAGGGCGCCCTGGCCGCGCTCGACACGGCGCAGGGGGTCTGGGACTCGATGCGCTACACGTTGAACACCATCGGGCAGATCATCACGACGGCGCAGGACGTCATCCGCTCGAGCGCGAAGCTCGTCACCACACCGGTAGAGCTCGCGCGCCGGGTGCTCACGCTGATGACGCAGATCGTCGCGGGCACTCGGCAGGCGATCATCGACGCGTCGAACGCGATCGTCGCCTCAGTACAGCAGCTGGTGGCGGCCGCTGTGTCGATGTCCAGCTCGGTCCTGGCCGACTGGAACTTCAACGCCTTCAGCCCCTACATGCCGAGCTCGAGCCCGGCCGTGGCCACGGGCGCGGGAACGCTCTACGACAAGATCCTGCAGGCCGACTACGTCACCCCCGGCGAGAAGACCGCGATGTCCGGTGGCGGCGTCTACACCCCGCCGCCCGATGGGCAGATCCCCGCGGTGGGTAACTCCGAGACGCCGGAGGTCATTGCTGGCGAGACCGTCGAGACGCCCCCCGTCGAGGTCATCGCAGGCGAGACTGTGCCACCGGACGACGGGCACACGGGCCCCGGGGGTACCAGCGGCGCCGACGGGGCCTCGAGCGGCATCCCGGGCGGCGCGGGCGCATCGTCGGGCCCCGGCTCGGGCGTCATCGAGCCCTGGACGCCCGGCAACGCGGGCTTCGCCACGGTGCTGAAGACACAGAACGTCGGCCGTCAGATTGAGCGCCAGCTGCGCCGCATCCGCGACCTCGCGAACGACATGGTCATCCAGGCGGAGAAGCAGCTCACGACCGACTACCGACTCAAGGCGATCTGGTACGCCCGTCAGAACGAGGACCTGCGCGACGTCGCGCAGGCCGTCTACGGGGACCACATGGTCTGGGTGCTCCTGGCGCGGTTCAACAAGCTCGAGTCCGCTCTCCTCGACCCGGGCCAGGTCGTGCTCGCGCCACTCAACATCGGCACGACGTAATGAGCACGGTCATCGTCGATCCGCAGGATCCGCTGCTCCGCACCTTCTACCCGATGGTGGTTGTGTCGCTGTCGGTGCACTTCCGGGACGTTTCGCGCCTGCAGACCGAGAGCACCCCGGCCAAGATGGACGCGAGCCGCGCGGACATCCTGGCGTCCGAGCCCGGCAAGATCACCAGCGCGTCCTTCCTGGACCTGCCCAACTTCGACGAGCTCGAGATGCCGCTGGACCAGCACGGGGCACCGAAGGGTGCCCAGCTGAACCAGCTCAATTTCACCGTCAGTGCGGTGCCTCTGTCGGCCTCGGTGACGTTGCCGAACCCGCGGCAGGCGGGCACGTTCGACCTCACGCTGCGCTACGAGGACTTCCCGGTGGACCCACGGTCCGTCCGGTCCATCAGCGCAGCCATCAGCATCGGTTCCGTGCCTCCCGAGGACTACGCCGAGGTGATGGCTGGTGGCGTCGGCGCACTCGCAGCTGCGAGTCGCCGGCGGTCCATCCACGACGTGTTCAACGACTCCGGCGAGATCCGTGAGGACACGCTGGCTGTCGTTGGGCTCATCGACGAGATCAGCGTGTCGCACGGCAGTGACGGGTCGACCGTGAGCATGTCCGGCCGGGACCTCATCGGGGTGCTCATCGACTCACCGTTCCTCGGCGCCTGGGTTGATGCCGTTGACTTCGGGCAAGACATCGGTGCTGTCGTCAAGTCCATCATCCTGTTCCACCCGCTACGCGCCTTCTTCGTCGGGAAGATAGACGTGGCTCCGGCCGAGACATGGCCCGGCGGCTCGCTACCTTCGGTGGCGTGGGCGCAGGACCTCGGCCCGACGCGGACGTCCATGAACGGGCGCCCACGCATGTCGAAGGGCGCCACAGACCTGACGTTCTGGGACTACATCACCCAGGTCTGCACCTTGGTCGGCGCGATCCCGCGCATCCGCGGCAGCCGCCTGCAGATCATGCCGGCGCAGGGCCTGTACGACCAGGCGACAGCCAAGGGCACCTGGTCGAAGTGGTACGGGCCCCCCTTCCAGGCGCCGGACGGCTCACGCGCGAGTCGGCAACTGCCGGACGGCACGCTCCTCGTGATGCGCCAGATGGCCTACGGGCGCGACCTCGAGTCGTTGTCGGTCTCGCACAAGCTGGCTGGTACGAAGGCCAAGGTGGTCGAGGTCGTCTCTCGAACGGAGAGCGCCACCGGTGGCGCGGGACGTGTTGTCGTTGGGCGTTGGCCGGAGCAAGGGGACCTGCCGAACTACCCCGGCGAGCTGGTCACGCTGTCACTCAACGCGCAGTACGAAGAGGTCCTCGACCCGCAGACCGGCAAGAAGAAGCGGAAGAAGATCGAAGACGTCCAGGACGTACACCGTGTCTCGTTCCCCGGCATCAGCGATCCGAACCGGTGCAAACTCATCGCGAAGGCCATCTTTGAAGAGGTCATGCGCGGCGAGTTCCAGGGCACGGCTGTCACGCCCTGCCTCGGCAGCGCGGGCGGTAGCAACGCGGACCCCGACATGATCCGCCTGCGCCCCGGCGACGCCATCATCATCGGCGTGGCCCCAGAGGCGCTCTCGGAAGGTACGCTGAAGCGCATCATCGAGGACCCAGAGGGTGAGGTAGCTCGCCTCGCGCGCCGCTACTCGCCCGGCGATGGGCCACCGAACATCGCCGCCACGAACCTCGCCAAGATGCTGGTGAATCAGCAGGCCAGCCTCGTGCGTCAGCTCACAGATACGTTCTACGTCCAGAACGTGCAGTTCACGGTGGACGGCTCGAAGCTCTCGATCACCTTCGACTTCGTCAACTTCTACGAGGTCCAGATGGATGCGACACCCGCCAGCCCGCCGACCGCGACAAAGCGCAAGGGCGGAAGAGGTGGCCCGTACGAGTACTGGAAGCACATCGAGAACGGGCCGGCACAGCCCTATGCGATGGGGCCGCTGTCTGACCTGCCCTTGGAGCAGACCCCTATCACGGAGACGCGGATTGAGCGCATGCGGACCAACGTGAAAGGCCCGTTCGCCCCGTCGTACAACCCACCACCTGTGTACACCTATGACACGTTCCCGAACATGAGCCCGGTCGTCGGGGAGCAAGGGCTGGTGCCACGATGAGGGCGCGCTCACCCCGCACACCGGACATGAACGCGTTCCGCGCGGCCCTGCGCGGTCCAGGGATCGACACGCGCGACTGGATTGTCTACGGCACGACGACCAGCCCAGTGCGCGCGACATCCGCCGGGCTCGTGGTTGACGTCGAGCTCGAGGACGGCCTCTTCGAGACCGCACGGGTCGGCTCGCTGTACGGCGGCGCCGGCTTCGGCCTCGCACCGCGCATCCCGCAGGGCACCGAGGTGAAGCTGTCCGCGGTCGGCGGCAGCTCGGCACAGCTCGTAGTGGACTGCGTCCTGTGGAACGGGGACGAGCTCCAGGCAGCCGGAGCCTCGGCCGAGGACGGCCAGTCGTTGTCGAACGACCTGGTCCTGTGGGTGCAGGAGGGTGCGAAGCTCGAGCTTCGCACCAGTGGCGCGGGCGACATCAACATCACCGCTGCTGGCACCGGCAACGTCAACGTGTCGAGCGAGAAGACCATCACCATCACCGGCGCCGAGAAGGTCGTCGTGGCCAGCGACGCGGAAGTGCTGCTCGGGTCGGACAGCGCGACGGAAGCCTTCCTGAAGGGCGACGCGTTCAAGACCTGGCTGAGCGCCACGTTCTCGTGCTCCACGCCGTTGGGACCGTCGGGTCCGTGCACTACGTCCGCGAGCGTCCCGCTTAGCACCAAAGTGAAGGGGGAGTAGATGCCGCTCCTCGCCAGCACGCTCGAGAGCTACCTCACGCTCCTGTTTGACTCGAGCGACCCGGGCTTCGTCGGCTGGCCGGCGACACCCGAGGAGGTCGCGGAGAACTGGGGAGCTGCGTTTGGCGCGTACCTGTCCGAGATCGCCTACCCGCCCGGCGCCGCCCTGCTGGTGATCCTCGCTGCCCCCGCGTTCGACGACGCCTTCACCGCGGCGTTTACCCCGAGCACCGGCATGGCCGCCCTGCAGGCCGGCTGCGCGGCCGTCACGACGCTGCTTGCGGTGGAGATGGCCGCCCTCGGTGGCGTCCCTCTAGCGCCACCCGGCGTCTTTACAGCCCCCGTGCTGTCGCCGACGCTCGACCCAGCCGTACCGGCTGCTAGTATCGCAGCCAGCATCCACACGTGGGTCATCACCGGCACGTACGCAGTCCCGCCGGCCGCACCCTTGCCGTGGTCCTGAGAGGCACCCGATGTCAGCGAAGCTCAAGGCAACGGTTCGGGAACTCCTCAGGAACGCCACGGATCCCGAGGTCCCCGGCTTCACGCCGGCGCAGACCATGGAGGAGCTGGCGGACGTCTGGGTCGACGTGTTCACCAACCTCTGCACCTTGTTCGACCTGCAGGCCGCCGCGAACGCAGCAGCGCGTATGCGCGCGGTGTTCGCCGAAGCCACCCCATTCGGCTACCGAGACGCCGTCATCGAGGCCCTACGGGTCGCCTTCGAGGCCAGCGGGCGCGTGTGGAAGCCGCGCTGCCATAACGTGTGCAACGCGGACGAGACGTTTGGGTGGACGGCCCCGCTGGCCGACGAGCTGGTCAAGCTGGCTCGAGGGGGCGGCTAGGCCATGGCGACCTACATCGTCCCGGACGACTACGCCACGATCAACCTTGCGCTCCAGGCGACCTCGCACACGTCGCAGGACACGGTCCGCGTGCGCGCCGGCACCTACGCCGCGGACTTTGACTTCAGAAAGGCATCGGTCGGCGGCTGGATTGTCCCGACGATCCTCGAGGCATACGATCCGGAGAACAAGCCGATAATCACGGGCGGTGGGTCCGCACAGGTGGCCCGCAAAGACTCGGTCTACAACGGCGGCGCCGCGGGCCTCATCGCCAAGATGAAGAACCTGAAGTTCGACGGCTGCACCAGCGCCTCGAACGGCGTCGTGTACGGGCTGGCCGCGATGAACATCGAGGGCTGCGAGTTCGTCAACACGACCACGCCCGTAATCAAGTGGGCTGCGGGTGACGCGACGCGCGTCACCTACATCGAGGAGTGCATCTTCAACGCGACGACCAACGTCGCGATCACGTTCACTGGTGTCACGGACTACTGCACGGTCCGCAACTGCGAGATCACGCGCACGGCGGCAGCCACATCCGCGATCTTCGGCACGACAGCGGACGGCAACGTCTACAACACGTCGGTCTACGTCAACCGCACGGCGGGGTCGTGGAACGCCGTCACGGCCAAGATCGTCACGAACGTCACGGTGCAGAACGCAGGCTCGGTGACGGCGGGGGCGATCTCGTCCAACACGTACACCACGTGTCTCGCGTACGGGTCGTTCACCACCGCGTTCTCCGGCGCCAACGGTGGCGGGAACATCTCGGGCTCCGACCCGCTTTACACCGACGGACCAAACGGCGATCTGCTGCCACAGAGCGGCTCGCCGCTGATCAACGCAGGGACCAACCTCTCCGGCACCGGGTTCACGGACTCGCTGAACGGGGTGGCGCGCCCATCAGGCGCGGCCTGGGACATCGGCGCGTACGAGGTTGAGGCCTCGACCACGGTCTCGAGTGTGACCGTGCTTGGCCCAACGAGCATCCAGCTGAACCTGGCCGCCACGGTGTCCTCGGACGCCACTTGGACGGACGCAGGCAACTACCTCACCACGCCGAACGGTGGCGCCGCGGCAGTCACCGTCGTGGCTGCCGCGAACCCGACGCCGACGACCATCGTGCTCACGACGACGGAGCACACGGGCGGGGGCAGCTACGACGTCTCCTGGTCCGGGCTGACGAACATCACCACGGGGAACCTCCCGTACACGGGACAGGGTGTCGCACCGAGCCTGGCTTCGCTGGTGGTCACGTCCTCCACGACGTTCCGCGCGACGTTCTCCGAGGCGATGCGTACCAACGCGCCCTACACCAACGTGGCCAACTACGCGATCACCGACGTGACGGGTGGCGCGCCTATCGTGACGACCTCCGTCGGGCAGATCAGCAACACGCAGGTGTCCATCCAAATCAACACGCCGATGATCGGTGGGCGCACGTACAGGCTCACGGGCACGACGAACCTGACGGACGCAGCGTACAACCCGCTGGACGCCGCAGTTACCGTGACAGCCGTTCGCCAGTCCGTTCCGACGGCCGCAGCTGCCGACGTGGGCGAGGTCGAGGTGACCTTCGACACCGAGGTGGACCCATCTGTCTCGGCGATCGACGAGACCGCGACCTACACGTTCACGCTGCGACCCCCGTACCTCGGCGGCTCCGGTGCGCTCACGAAGACGGGGGTCGTCGTGCCCAACCCGTCCTCGACGGCGGTCGTCGAAGTCGAGGGGATGATCCAGGGGCAGAACTACACCGTCACGCTGGCGTCGACTACGGCCACAACGAGCGCGTCCCTAGACTTCGTTGGAGCCGCGGTGCAACCTGGGGTCGACCTGATCGGCGCACTGCCGCGGGGGGTGTGGGGTGGCGGGTAGCTGGGGCGGAAGTTCGTGGGGTGGCCTATCGGTCACCACCAGTTTCGACCGCGCGGTCGCCTACGGGCCGAAGCTGGTCGACGTGTTCCTCACAGGTGTTCCGCTTGCTGCGTCCGTCTTCGGGTCGGGTGACGCGCTCAACCCGAATAGCTGGACGGTCGTCCGGTCAGACACCGGCGCTGTGTTCACCGTCGTCGCAGCCACCAAGGTGTCCGACCTGCGCTACCGTCTGCAGGTAGTGGAGCCGCTCGGGCCGCCACATGTCACGCACGTTGTCTCGAGCTCGACGCTGCGCAGCGCGCTCGGCACGCTCCTGGTTCCACCGAAGTCCGCCGAGTTCGCTGGTCCGCTTCCGGCGCTGACCCCGTCCCAGGAGGTCGCGCAGCGCCCCATCGACGTCCGCTCGCGCGGTGCGAGCCCCGGCTTCGCCATCGGCGGCGGTCTCGTCATGGGCTCCGACGGCGACTACACCAACCACGCCGGCGCCGAGCTCTTCCGCAAGTTGATCCTGCGACGCATCACCACGCTCCCGGGTGAGTTCTTCTACTTGCCCAACTACGGCACCGACCTCGAGCTCAAGATGCCGATGACCCCGGCGCGCCTGATCCGCATGAAGGGGCAGCTCGAGTCGACCATTCCGCTGGAGCCGGAGGTCGTGTCGGCGTCCGTCAGCCTCCAAGCGCAGGCCAACGGCACGCTCTTCATCGGCGTCGAGGCTCAACTCAAGATCGGTGGGTCGTTCTGGGTACGCTACGCCGTGTCTCCGAACGGCGTGCAGGTGGCGTAATGGCAGACTTCCCCAAGTTCAACGACCTGTTCGCGCTCGCGCGCTACGAGGTCCTGTCACGGAACAAGCAGCTCACCGTGGACGCGGTGGACCGTGCTGGCAGTGACGCGAACGCGATCGTCGCAGTCGGCGCGCTCGTCGGGGACGAGGTCGCCGGCCACGCGAGCAACGTGTTCCTCGGCGCGTTCCTCGGCACTGCCGTTGGCCCGCAGCTCGACTACGTGGTCTACGACCGCTACGGTATGACCCGGAAGCCGGCCAGCCCGGCGTACGGCATGGTCGAGTTCAGCACGCCCACGGCGACCACGACGCCCTTCGTGATCCCAGCCGACACGCCGATCAAGACCAGCGACGGCAAGCTGTACAAGGTCATTGCAGACACGGACTTCCCCATAAACTCCACCGGGCCCATTCAGGCCCCGGTGGTCAGCGTCCTCTCCGGGTCCGGGCAGCGCGTCCGCAAGAACACGCTGACCAATCTGACCGTCGTCCTCGCCGGCGCGCCTGTCGGCGTCACGGTCAACAACCCGATGGCCACGGCCGGTGATGACGACGAGGAGCTCGACGACGACCTCCGGGCGCGTGCCCAGAGCGCGCGGGACGGCAGCGGGTCTACGGCGGCTGCCGTGCAGCTCCGCGCACGGGCAGTCGCGGGCGTCCAGAGTGCCACCCTGTTCGAGTTCATGGACGCCAACGGCATGCCGGACCGCGCGTGCACGCTGGTGATCACCGACCAGTACACCGACGAGCTCGCGAACCTCTCGGACGCCGTGCCTGCCTACGAGGCTCAGTCCATGAGCTTCGCACGCATGGTGCTCGCGCAGCTGAGCGACACGCGCCCCTGCGGCATCCCGATCTACGTCTACGTCGCGCGCACACGGTTGCTGCAGGTGACCCTGAAGCTCACCTACAACGCGGTCGCCACGGCAGACACGCCCATCGCCGCACGCGCGGCGATCGTGACCTACACGAACAACCTGCGCCCCGGTGCGGTCTGGTCGCCCGCCACGGCGAACCGGGCGCTCCTCGGCATCCCCGGGCTCACCGTCATGGGTAACGAGGTGACCTTCCCTACAGGTCCAGTGGTCCCCGGGCAGCTCGAGGTCCTCCGCACGACGCTTACGCTCGTGGCGCTGGGTGCCTATGCCTCTTGATCAAGCCCAGTTCCTTGACCTGATCGCGCGCAACTTCCCGCCGAGCTGGCTGGATGGCCTCGAGAACCCGGGGCCGGGGTACGAGATCATCGAGATGTTCGCCGCCATCGGCGAACGCCTCGACGAGGCCGTCGACAACCTGCGCCAGTCGCTTTACGTCTATCTCGCGCCGAGCGGTGCGCGGGCAACGGTGACCCTGTCGCTGACCCGCTCCACGACCGTCAACGAGGTCATCGTCGAGGAGGGGTCGTCGTTCAAGGACTCCGTGGGTCGCGTGTACGCGACGCTGGCGCCCATCACGTTCAGCATCGGCGACGACGGGCCCCACGAAGTCACCGCGCAGGCTGTGGTCCCCGGCTACGACTACAACCAGATCGGTCCGTACACGACCTCTGGCGGCGAGGACGTACCTGGCGACATCTCGCGGCGGAACTACCTGGTGCTCACCCCACCGTTCGGTGACACGACGATCGTGGCCTCCCAGGTAGGGGAGGCCACAGGCGGCGTCGCCGGCATGCTCGACCTGCACGCCGAGAGCCTGGGCTCCCCACGGATGCTCGGGGAGAGCGACACGGCGCTGCGCACCAGGCTGCGCCAGACTGTCCGCACCACGACGCCGGCAGCGATCCTGCTCTACCTCGAGTCGGTGTTCACCCCGCTCGGGCTCAAGGCGTACCTTATCGAGCCATTCGAGCAAGGTTGCCTGGGCGTCTACGACGCGCCGCCTGGCGGCCTCGGCGAGTATCCAGCCAACCTGCTCGCCTACGACGACTTCCGTGTGCCTGGAGGGACCCCGTCACCCCCCGGCAACGGTGTCTTCTGGGGGCGCTGGTTCAGCTCGAGTGAGGTCCGTGCGGCCTACGTCGTGGTCGTGCCGCGGCTGCCGGCGATGCTTAGCACCGAGTTCTTCCTGGACGACGTCGTCGACTCGATGGACGCGCTGGATAACCCGCTCGGGCAGCGGGCCCTGTCCATGCTCGACCTGCCGTCCACCCTCATCGCGTCTACCCAGGCATCCGTGCTCGACGGCAGTGACGAGGCCGCCGCCGGCGTGTATCGTGGCCTCCTGGCGGGGCTCCGCCGCATCAGCGGCGCCGGCATTGCGCCGCTGATCGAGCTCTATGAGGGCACATGAGCAACAAGCCGTTCGACATAGCCATCGCCAACACCCGGGGCGCCCCGCTGAGCGACGTGGTGACGCGCGAGGGTGCGTACCCGAACAATTCGTTGCGCTATCTGCTGCGGCAGCTCACACGGCAACGCGGCGCCAACTGGACCAACGGCGCCGGCGCGAATAACCCGGCGCCGTCTACGCCGACGGTGCAGTTCGTCGCCGACGGCATGCGCCCCTACGCCGAAGGCGGCGCGATGGAGGTGATGGTTAGGCCCGGCTTAGCGCTGGTGAACTCGCCCGAGACGAACACGAACGCGGTCGACCTTATCGAGGGCCTCGGCGACTGGGAGCAGCTGAAGCCGGTCGTGCTCAACGAGGCGGTGACGTTCACCGTGCCGGCTAACGCGTCCGGTAATCCGCGCATCGACATCATCGAGATGCGTGTGAACCGCCTACGCATCGACTCGACCGGGCAGACGACGCTGAGCCCGGTCACCGGTGTGTTCGGTAACAACGCGCTCGCGGCCACGCTCACCTACAGCCTCGATGGCTACGCGGGTGTGACGGATGCCGTGGCATCTGTGGACGCGTTGTCTTACCGTGAGGGCGTGCCGGACGCCGTGCCTGTGGCGCCGACGCCGACTTCCGGCTACGTCGCGGTCGGCTACGTGTACGTTGACAACGCCGCAGTGTCCATCGAGCCAGAGGACGTTCGCGACCTGCGCTACCCGTTGCAGCGCGGGGACGAGATCACCGTCAAGGTGGTGTACGCCGGCGGAGCTACTGGCGGTCTTGTCGAGGCGGGTACTTTGGTAGACGCCCCACCGGGGTACACCGTGGTCGTGGAGGCGCGATACACAGCAGCAGCGTTCAACGTGTACGTGTTCGGTCCCGTAGAGAACATCGCCGTAACGCCCGTGGCGGCACTCGGTATGCCGACGGCGAATGACAAGGTGCTGATGCCCGCGATCTCGTCGTCCGCACTGTACACAATAACCTCTGCCGAGGTTACGGACCTGGCCGATCCAGCCAACGCGTCGCCTGACGTCATCAGTCTGCGCGCAGACTGGACACGCGCGTGGCGTGTTCAAGTTCAGGGGCGCGTGTACACGGCGGGCGGCGGGTTCAACAACGCCGTCTCCGCTAACGACGTCGCCTACCTGACACTGCGCGTCACCAATCAGGGGAGCATCTAAGCCGTGGCGGACAACACCTTCGACCGCGCCGTCGCGAACTACCGCACGGGACTCTCTGCTGAGCTTCTCAACCGCTCGGCGTCGCTCCTGGACAAGGAGGCGCGCGCGATCGACTACATGAACGCTATCGTGCGCAACAACAACGTCACCCCGGTGAACTCGACCGCGTACAAGGTCACCGAGGGGTTCTACAAGCTCGGCTTCCAGCCGTACTGGTCCGGCGCGGGCATGGGCGTGACGCTGCGGGCTGGCCGCGGGTACAAGCTGACCACCGTGTCCAACGACATCGACGGTGTTCCCGGCCTCGACGACTACGGTATCGACCCGCTGGTGTTGGACAACGCGGTGACCATCACGGCCCCGAACGGTACGGCAAACGCCCGCGTCGACCTCATCCAGGTGAAGATCAAGCGCGTGCTCACGGATTCGGCGTCGCTGCGCTACCTGTCCGACCCAGCCGCCGGGACGATCACTACGGTCGGGCTCGACACGACCATGTCGTACAACATGGTGTCCGCGGACATCGAGATCGTTGCAGAGCCCGCGAACAACACGGGGTACATCGGCTACAAGACCGGTCTTGACGACGGCTCGCTCACGATCCCGTCGGTGGACATAGGGTACATCGCAGTCGGTTACGTGTACGTGCCCGCGTTCGCAGCGGCACTGACAGCGGCGAACATCTACGACATCCGCAACCTGCTCAATCCAGGGCGCGTTTCGGTGAGCCTAGAGAAGGACGCGGGCACCGGTGGCTCGTTCACTCTGTACTCGATATGCGCCCCACCCGGCGTGTCCGTATACGTCACAGCGCAGGCCACGGCTAAGTGCTCGTACACTATATACGTGTTCGCGGGTAACGCGAAGATAGCGTATGACGCACTCGGCGTTACCAACAGCCTCCCTGTGTGCGTGACCAGCGGTCCGCAAGCGACGTTCGCGCCTGTAACAGAGACTATGGACAGCGTCGCAGTAGCCGCCGTCGTGGCTCTCGGTGCTGGCGACGTAGTGGATCTAGCCAACGCGGCGATCACGTTCCCAGCAACGTTGACGACACTCATAGACACAGCGCGTTACGCGTACCGTATCACAGTGCAGAACCTGCGTAACAACGCCACAGTCGTAGACTACAACTGCACCAACGCGTTCTTGCAGAGTGTAGTCTTCGACATACCGGAGCTCTAACCCATGCCGCAGGCCAAAATTGAGATCGACGGTGTAGCAGGGTCCGAGCTCAACGCGACGATCGACACGATGGTCCAGCTGTCGAACCTCGACGTCGGCGGCGAGGTCACCTACACGTGGGCCATCGTCGACCAGCCGCCGGGCGGCACGGACTCACCGAGCTCCACGGTCATCGAGAACCCGACGTTCACGCCGACTCGAGAGGGCACCTACCTCATCCGGCTGACGGTGAACATTGGGCTCGCAAACGAGGTGGCCAACCTCGTCGTCCTCTCCGTCGTCCAGATGAAGACGCTACAACGCGTCCCAGCCGCCGGAGAGACCACAGAGGCCAGCACGTCCCGCGGCTGGGCCAACAGCGTCGGCGACATGCTGCTGTGGCACGACAACCTGATCGGCCGCGGCACCACCATCGTCGCCGAGGCGGACGACACGCACGCCTACGGTGACATCTGCACCTTCCTCAGCGCGGCCACGCTCAAGGCCGGGCTCGTGGGCGAGGAGAACGTGCCGCTCGCCACGAAGGCCCTGGCGAACGACGCCACCAAGGTCGTGTCGATGCTCGGCATCTGCCTCGGCCGGGTTGACGGGAACTCGTCGGCCAGCGTTGGCGAGATGGCGCGGTACCTGGTCACTGGAGTCTTCGTGTCGCCCGCGGCGTTCGGCGCTCCGGGGGACAAGGTCTTCGTCTCTGACACAGCCGAGCTCGCTACCACGATGGGTACGGAGCGGCGCGTCGTCGGCACCATCCTGGTCGTGGGCGGCGCCGACACGACGATCATGTTCGACGGACTGAAGCGCGCGACGCTGAGCCCACAGCTGTTCGCCGCGGACGCGTCTGGGTTGGCAGCGACGTCGTTGGCCCTCGTGCCGAACTCGCAGACACCAGTCGCCGTCGGCGACGCGTGGCGCATCACAGCGCCTGTGGCGCTCACGTGCGTTGGGATGTCCGTGTACATCACAGACGCGTTGCACGACGACGCGATCGACTTCACGCTCTACGTTGGCGGTGGTCCTTCGGCGCTCGCCGTGTCAATGCCCGCGACAACCGCTGACGGCTTCTCGGTCGTGGACGGCATCACCATCAGCGCAGGCGACTTCTACTACGTGGTGATGGACGTGCCGGTGCTGGTCACCGAAGCGGAGAAGATCGCGGTCACCCTCCTCTTCGAGACGCCCACATGATTCTGACCATCCGTGGTGTCTACCTAGACGGGTCGACCTGGGGCGCCGGCGTCGACCAGAACATGGCGCAGCCGCTCAACCTGTGGGCGCGCAACGACGTGACCGTCCGGCTGCGCGTGATCAACCCGCAGGGCGTGCCCGTCGCGGTCAACAAGTGGAGCGCGGTCGTGCTCACCGTCCGGCCGCCCACGGCGGGCGCGGCGGCGACGCTCACCCTGGCTGGCGCAGCGGACCCGCAGAACGGCGGCTGGGCGTTCACGATCGCCGACACGCAGACGCCCGACACGCGCGTCGCTCCGGGGCTCTACGTCTACGACGTCTACGCGGTCGCTACGGACGGCGGCGCCAGGGACACGCTGGTCCCGTTGTCCGCCTTCCGCCTGCAGGCCTCAGTCGGCGGCGCGTAGGTCGTCGTACTCGGTCGCGGACTCGACCGCAGCTACCGCAGCGTCCACCGCAGCTGGCGTCAAGTCGTTGACCCGCTGAAGCACCCAGAACGGGACGTCCGGCCGCTTCACCAGCTCTCGATGGATGTGCTGCGCGGCTGCAAGGCCGGCGAGGCGCGCGAGGTCTTCGGTCTGCTCAGCGAAGCGGTCGGTCATCTTGGCGTCCCCCCTCAATCAGCGCGGTCACGGTTTCGGCCGGATCCCGTGCGGTCCTGTGAACTCCTGCGGTGGGTACGCGATCGGCGCTCGTTTTTTCCAGCTCACCGAAGCCGAGCGCCCCACGATCCCCGTCACGATCCCGGGGGTCCCGTCCGCCGCTTGGACCTCTCGCCCCTGGCGCGCCCACGCCGGAAACCACGACGGCTCGGGCTCGGGCTTCCTGATGCTCTCGGCCTGCTCACGCGCGTACCGCTCAGGGTCGCGCGGCGCCTTCAGGTCGTCACCACGGTACGCACAGTTTCCCCGCACGCACCCACGCTCCCACGATTCCGAGTACGTCCACCCGCAACGGGCACAGCGGTCGAGGGGCATCGGCGCCGGTGGCAGGCTTCCGAGGATCGCCTCGGTAAGGTCGCGGAGCACCTGGAGAGAACCACGCAGGCTTTCGATCTGCTCATCCGTCACCGGGCACCTCCCGCCGCCACCAGCGGCTCAGCGGGGTATCGGCACGCGGAGCGCGGTTGCCGTCGTAAAAGTGACTGGCGCAGGCTGGTGATGCGGGCAGTCCACGCCGTAGACGCTGTGAAACGCAGGCTGTCCGCCGGGTCGAATCACCTCATGTAGCCTGCAGGTGCACCCTGGAGCACCGACCGGTGGCACCAGCGGCACATGGGCGACGCGCAGGTAGTCCGCCACTAAACGCCAGCCATGATCTGTTGCGCCCTGAACATGATCATGCCGACCTGCGTCTGCGACGGGATGTTCGGCGCGCGCTGCCAGCCTCCGGCGGTAGAGAACGAACCATCACCGTTCGGCCAGATGACCGAGACGTCAACGGCGACTAGGTCTGCGTGGGCCAGCACGTGCGCGCGCATCTCGTCCAGCAGTGCGAGCGCCCTAGCCTGCGTTTCGGTGAGCTCCGTCGTGTCGTCGGGTTTGATCGCGCGAATCATGCGGGCGGTTTATCCTGCGTGGCGGGCTCCGCGGGCACCACGGCCGCTGGCTTGTCCTCGCCGCCGATGGCGCGACGCAGGGCGAGCATGACCAGCGGCACGGCGGCGGCCGTAAGACCCTGGCCACCAAGGCGTAGGACCTCCGCGGTGGTGCTGCTCAGGATGTCGTAGTTCAGGCACGCGCGCGCCGCCATCTCGGAGAACAGCCCGAGGCCTGCCGCGAGTCCCGCGTGTACGAAGCCCGGCGCCTCCCCGATGTGCTTGCGAATGCCGATCAAGGCGAGCGGCACCGCCATCGCGAAGAGGCCCTGCCCCGAGTAGCGGAGCATGTCCCCGGTGGCATCGGCCACGAGGTTGTACTTGTCGAGCGCTCGCCCGAGTCCCTCCAGCAGGAGGCCTGTGGCAGCGACGTAGCCGGACTGAACCGTCCGGCTGCTGAGCATGAGCTTGTTGAGCACGTGTGGTCTCCTCGTGTCCTAGTACTTGACGCCCGTCTGGCTGGGGTCCCACGCCTCCGGGATGGGGCGGCCCGGGTACTTGTGGTGCTTGAGTACCGGCGCGGTCTTGAGCCCGTACTTCTGCATGAGCGGCAGGACGATCCGCTTCCAGACCAGCTCGCCGGGGTCCGACGTTTTCGCCCCGTAGCTCTGGCGGTGGGCGCCGCAGTACTTGATCTCCCCGCCGTTCTTCGCGACCTCTGCGATGCTCCACTCGGCTGCGGCGATGGCGCCGAGCACGGCGGGCTCAGTGAGGTACTGCGGGTTGACCCGCGAGCCGGTCGCCCCCTGCGGCTTCCAGTGCGTCTCGGGGCGGCTTACTACGCCAGCGTAGTGGCCCTCTACCTCGAAGCCGACGCTGCGGCTGTTCCAGCCGTGCCCATGCGGGACCCGCCGGTCGAGTGAGTTCGTAAGCGCGGTCGGGCCCTTCCTCGGCACGACGATGTGGATGGCCAAGCGCTTCCAGCGCTCCCAGCCCTTGCCGCCGTCAACAGCCATCTGATGCCAGCACAGGGTGTCGATGGCCTTCCAGGCGTTGCGGTTCGGGTAGCTCGTCCCGTCGTAGTGCCGACGCGCGTCGATGAACCCCGGTGCGAGCTCGACGAGGCTGCCGCCCTTCGGTACCGCCACGACTGCCGGTTGGGCAGCCAGGATGGCGTCCTCGAGCGCGAGGGGGATGGTGTCGTCCGGGGTGTTGTCGACGGGGTCGTCACCCGCGAACAGCTCGCAGGCGTCGAGCGTCTCACCGCCGAGGTCACCGTCGGCGCCGTACCGCGCCAGGGCGAAGCCAGCCCGCTGGAGGGCCTCCTGCAGTGCTACGACGCGAGGGCCCTTGTCACCGGCTCGAAGTACTGTGCGCATGCGTGTTATCTCCTCTTGGCCCACCACTTTACGCGCCGTCGCGCGATCGTCTAGCAGCGCGTTGTGCAGGTAGTGGGTCAGTTTGATTCGGGTGGCCTTGCCCTGCCACCGACAAGGGCATAACGGGCTCTCCGGAGTAAAGCCGAAAGGCAAGAAGAAGTGAAAGGGGAGATGTATGTTGGCGGTGGTGCCTGTCAGTACCGAGAGGTGACAAAATGGCATTCGGACTAGGCATTATGGCAATCGCATCCGTCGTCGCTTCGGCTGGCTGGTTCCTTGAGGGCTGGCTTGCCCGAAGGAGTCGTCGGGCGTTTCGAGAAATGCGGTCGGTGGAGATTACTCGCTCCCGCTTCGCCGAATTACGAGCACGCCTGCTCCTGCTGGAGGCTGATGGCGAAATCGGCATCCGGACCAAGCCGTTTCAGCATCTGTGGGCGTTCTACACCTTCATCCTGCGTAACCCGTTGAACTACCGGCACGTCGGAAACCTCCTTGCGCTGATGCTGATGGTGAAACTCCGCCAGGATGAGGCGTTCCGGGCAGAGCTTGAATCTCTGCCGAGAAACGCGAAAGGTCTCATCGTGGACACAGCCCGCGCGATCGACCTTCTTCTGCTGGACCATTCTGATCCTGGAACCGTGAGGGCCAACTACCGGAAGATCAAGATGGATGCAGAAGCCTCCAAGTCGGTGAGGGAAGTGAGGGAGGTCCAGGACAGGATGCTGCACCTAGCGAGCGTTTGCTGATCACGAGTCAAAGCGCCTATTTCCCCCGCGTCCGGCGCGGCCCAAGCTCCTTCTCCCGCTCGTCCTCAAGCTCACGGAACTTCGCAACCACATCCTCAAGCTCCCACGGGCGGTCGGTGACGCCTGCCGCCATGGCGGGGGTCACGCGAAGTGTCTTGTGGGTCCGGCAGAAGTTGTAGTTGAAGAAGTAGATCGCCAACGCGTATTGGAACTTCGGAGTTTGACGGAGGGGCCGTGCAAGTTTATAAACTTGCACTTGCTTAGGCCGCCTCCGCGCTCTCGCGCGTTCGCGTCTTGCTTTCCGGTCCACGAGCCTGCGGCGCGCCAACGCGCGGGTTTCCAGCCGGGTGAGTCCAGGCCCCGTGTCGCTTCCATCGTAAGCGGAGGCGGCGACACGGGGTTTTCTTTTTCGCGACTCGGCACCCCTGGCGGCAATCAAAGGCCGAGCCGCGCGCTTATCTCCCTCATCAAAGTTCGCCCCGTGTCGGTTTTGGCGACGGTGCCGTCAGTTGCGGTTCCGGCGCCGGTAGGCGTCGCGGGGGCAAGCAGCCGCGCGCATGCGCGCGGAATCAAACTGACCCACTGCCGTCGTGCACCGCTGGCTTGGTGGTGGCGGCGGCCGTGGAGATCCGCTACTTTGAGGCCGTGTCGAGTAACCCGCAGGCTCCCATAACGAACAGCCCGAGCGCCCATCGCTGGGGCCGTTCGTTATGGCCGCGTTCGATGTACTCAGGCACACTGAGTCCCGGGGGCTCTCCTGGGACCGAACGAATCGGTCAGAGGGCTTCGCGCTCTCAGGTCAGCTGACGGCGTTGCAGTATGACGTCGTCGGTGGCGGGAGGTTGCTTGTGGGGGGTCTCCATGGCGGAATCGGGATCGGAACAGTCTCAGGTCGTCCCACTGGAGGAGAAGTACGAGTTCTCTTCCCTTCGGCTGTCGACGGTGCTGAAACTTCTGGGGATGACCGGTACAGCGGTAGCCCTGGCCCTGGCCTACGACCAGGGGGTGGTGAAGCGGACGGATCTGGTGGAGACGGAGGTCCGGGTGATGGCAGCCGCGATAGCTGCTGCGGAGAAGACGACTGCCGCACGCGACGTGGCCATGGCACAAGCGATGGCCACGATCAGCGAACGTATGGTGTCGCTCAAGCAGCGCTTGGCCGGGGTGGTCGCCCTGGAAGAGCACCACGGGCGTATCATCAGCTACTTGTACGCCTCAAAAACCGGACAACCGCTGCCTGGGTTTCCAACGTCTTCTTCCCCGCCGGCGGAGTAGCGCTCGTCTGGGCCGCAGTAGTGTGGCTCATTGCGACGGACTATCGCGGGGCGGCGCTAGTGCTGCGCAACGACGCGGACGCGGTCTTGGCGGCTAGCGGCGCCTTGCGCGCCAAGCTCGTGGACGCCACGAACGCGGTAGCCTCGGAGGCCGCCCAGATGGAGGATCTTCTCCAGGACTTGGAGACCTCCGTCATCGCGACGGACATCGTGATGGTCAACGCCGTGGCGGATGACCCGCGTGCGGCCGAGGGGCCGGTAGAGGCCGCCTCGCCGCCGTAAGGTGTTGACAAGCGGACGCAGTGGGTGCAGAACGCGCGGCCTAAATTACCGAGGCCGCCCATGCGCTCCACTGTCATCCTGTACGCCAAGTCGACTTCCATCGCGTTCACCGCTGTTGCGGCGCTGTTCCTGCTCGTTTCACAGGGCTGCGCCGTCACCCACCTGAAGCACTGTCGCTTCCAGCTGAGCCTGTCGGACCCAGCCAAGGACCGGCTGGTCTGCGCCGACCACGAGCCCATCGCGACGCCGGACGTAGACCCGGTCGTCCGCGCGTGCGTGTTCGAGCGAAGCTCTGAGCTTCGGAAGGCCAACCCGTGACCCCCGTCAACGTCCCCGCACTCGCAGAGGATCTCGCGGCGCTCGCGCTCGCGTGGCTCGGGATTGACCCGAAGACCCTCGGGCTCGACCCGGCGAAGCTGACCGCCATGCTGCAGAAGATGCTGAAGGAGCGGATCGAGCAGATCGACCGCGTCGACTTCGAGGTCGTGCCCTAGCTACGCCGCGTCGTCGTCTTCGCCGAAGACGACACGGCTGGTGGTGTACGTGGGGGGCGCGATGCTTCCGGCGCAGCACGGGACGACCGAGAACCAGGCACCGCCCTTGGCCGGGCAGCTCGGCGAGTGCCCGCTGGGGTACGAGTCAGCACGCAGGACGGGTGGCGCAGCAGCGCCAGTGAGCCTGCAGAACTCCGCGATCTCATCCGGCGTGCCCTCGACAACCGTCCCGTCCAGCATCGTGCACTTCATTGGGTCTCCTTGTGCATGCGGTGCGGTGGCACCCACCCAACCGCGGTAAGGCGAGCGCGCGCGCAAGCGCACATCTCGACCAGCGTCTTCGTAGCCAGGTCCGCGGCCTCCGTCTCGAGGCCTGCGTAGCGGCTCGAGGCGAGCTGCATCATGTCGCTGGTGAGGTCCCCGCTCGGTGCGACCCCCTCGCGCTGCAGTAGCAGCGACAGCGTGCTGACAAGGTCCGCCGGCGTGAGCCGTGCGGTCAACTCCCGCACCATCTCCTCGGAGAACTCGCGGTCACTCGACTGCGGGACGGCGTTGCCGAGCATGAGCCGCCGGCGCAGGGCGCGCGCGGAAGCTCTGCCGACGCCGACGGCACCGCATACGAAGTCGAGCGGCCACCCCTCGCCGAGCAAGTACAGGGCCTGCTGGTTCACCAGCACGGGCGGGCGCCCCTGCCGCACCCGGGACTCCGCGCGGCCGGCGGAGAAGTACACGGGGCGCCCCTTGAACTGCAGCCCGAGCGTGCGGCGCACACGGCGCACGAGCTCGTGGCCGAGCTTCGCCTCGGTGGCGTTCAGGGTGTTCCCGATCCGGCCGAACCGAATGATCTGGTTGGTGCCGAGGCGCTTTACCACCTCGTCTACAAGCGCTGCAGGCAGCACTGCTGTCGCGTTCACGTACTTCAAGTCCGTACCCTCATCCCGTGGCGCCGGCACACCCACAACAGGTGGGCGGCGACCGGGAGCACGCTCTCAATATCGGCACCAAGCGCCTCTTTTAGGAGAGCCCGCTGCGCGCCGGCCTTGATGGTGGGGATCTTGTGCGCTGCCAGCAAGTACTCGAGCGCCGCCTGGGTAGACAAGCCGGCCGGCGCTGGCTCGAGAACTTCGGTGGCGCGTGCGACCGGAGAGGCCGGTAACACCATCCAGCGCAGCCACTGCAGTGGCACCCCACGACGCAGCAGGAACGCACCCGTGCGCTTCAGCGTGGGGCGCCCGGGTTCTGGCGCGACGACCACGGGCGCGGCCACGGCCGCGCGGTGTTTGCTCGGGCGCGCCTCACCTGGCGGGGGCGCGAGCTTGTCCGACCACGGGTTGAACCGAACGACCAGCGTGACGGGGCCACCGCTCAGGTCCACTGTGGCTGTGGCTGCTCGGCGCGCTGCGGTGGTCATGCTCGGCAGGCGGACGTCCACAACCCCGCGGCTGGCGCGCATGGCGTCCCACAGAAGCTCGAGCCACAGCGCCTCGAACACGGGCGTCGGGAGAACGTTGTGCGCCCGCAGGTAGCGGCGGAAGGCTGGCGGCGCCGGCGGGTAGAACGCGTCGTCGTCGCGCTCGAGTTCGTACTTTAGCCCTGGCAGCGCCACTACCGCACCGCACGTAGCAGTCGGCTGACTGGCGCCTCGGGGTAGGACGTCGTCATGCGAGACAGCACCCCGCGCATATGCTCTGGGTACCCTTGCATCGCCTCGGAGCCGCGCAGGCGGTAGTCGAGCTCGTACAGCCCGGCGAGCGCCATGAAGTACGCGTCGGCGACGTCGCCGGGGCTCTCCTTGTCCTTCTTCAGCGCTTCGATGAGCGGGCGGAGCCCTGGCTCCACGATGAGGAGCTGCACGACGCGGTCCTGCTTCGGTACAACGCCACCCGGTCCGGCGGCGCCGCCGGACGACCGGCTGACACCGATCGGGTCGTGGATGCGCACAGGGCTGTACGGGTACTTCGACCGAGCGATACAGCCGGCGCCGCCGAGCTGGTGGGCGTACATCCCGGCTTGGTAGGCGAAGCCCTCGATCAGAACCAGGTCCGGCGGTGCGGGCTCGAGCTCCCGGATCGTGTCGTGCCACTCGGACCAGAACACGCTGCGGTGCACCTCCTCGTAGTCACGCGGCGCGTGGTCGAGGGCGGGCATGCGCGACACGGTGAGGCCGGGCATGGTTGCGGCGACAGCGTCGAGCTGTGCCGCGGTCTTCTTCGTTTCGCCGTGCGGCACGACGTACACGGCGTCGACCCTGTGAGTGAACCCAGCGGGTGTCAGCTCGGCGCGCAGGTCTACCGCGGCAGCGTGTGACCACGCTGGGTCGATCCCACGAGTGATGGCGCGGGCCACTACTTCCTCCTGGCGGCGCGGGCAGAGCACCACGGCTTCGCGAAGCACCCACCGTAGGCGTCGCAGCTCTCACCGCCAAGCGTGGCCTCGACGTGCTCGGCCACCGTGAGCGCCGCTGTCTCCGCCATCTGGCCGATCGTGTCTACGTTCCGCTGCCACGTGGCAGCGGCGACGTCGAGGTCGCAGTTATGTAGCTCGTGTGACACGGCCCACGGATGCTCGGTCTGGACCCGGACGTGCCCGATGACCAGCTGCTCGTCAGAGGCTTCCCCGGAGAGCAGTGACTCCATCAGGTAGGTGTTCAGCTGCCGGTCGCGGAGCAGCGCTGCTCCGTGCTTCCCGTAACGCCCGGGGTCCTTAGACGACTTGATGTCCAGCACCGCGTACACACCGGGGGTGCGCCGGTCGACGATGTCCTTCGACCCAGTGAGCACGATGTCACCGGTAATTCGCACCTCGAACCCGCGTTCGAGCTCGAGGCCCGGGTCGTGCGGCACGATCTGCAGGACGTCGATGACCTGCTGCGCAAGCGCTCCGGGGATGGTGGTTCGGTCTGGCGGTGTGCCCTGCTTGGCCCAGCTCTCGACTGCCCTGTGCACCTGGGTGCCAAGGTCAGCTGCGTCCGAGGACCTCCTGCGTGCGCCCGCGATCTGCTGGTACCACCAGGCGCGCTTGCACCGGGTGTACGTGTCGATCTGGGACACCGAGGCCATCCGCCAGATGGGTGCTCGACGATCCACACGCGGCTTCGGGATGAACATGCCGGGGTAGGTGGTTTGCACGTAGTGCCGTAGCGCCATGACGGCTTTGCCGAGCGGCTCCACAGCCTTCTTCACGCGCTCGATGCGAAGCGTCCACTTCCCTACCTTGGGGTCCCAGGTGAGGTCAGCTCCGAAGCGCCCGCACACGAGCTGGATGTCCCCGTTCTCGTGTCGCGTCTGCCACATGCCGCCGGGCACGAAGTGCACCTCCGCAACTTCGACGAGGCGGTCGTCGTCCCACATGGCCGCGCTGTCCAGCTGCGTTGCGTCAATCACGGCTGCCATACACCACCTCTCCGAACGGGAACCGCACGAGCCCTTTCGGCGTCGTGCTGCACCACACCACGTGCAGGTTATCGGGCTGTTCTGGGAAATACCCGTACCCGTCAGTGAAGTAGACCAGGGCGTCCAGGCCTATTTCTTCGGCCTTCGCGATGGCCGGGGCGAAGTCCGTGCCCCCGCCGCCTTTGAAAAGGGCGCGCGCCTCGTCCTCGGTGGCAACATCCCCGTACGCCGCGACCGCGTCGTCCGCGAAGATGACGATGACGGAGCCCCCGCAGCTCTGCACGGCCTCGAGGATGATCCCGAGGCCGCGCTCCAAGAGGTTGTCGCAGAGCATCGAGCCTGAGGTGTCGATGGCTATCCCGACACGGGGGCTGGCAATAACAGGGGCGGCGAGCCGTGGGCGGTTGTGTCCGTAGCCGAGCACGCTCTGCCGCCTGTGCAGCTTCGAGTAGGTGTAGCTGCTCGAGTCGAGGCCTCGGCCAACGACAACGCGGAGGTGCCGGCTGAGGTGGTCGCGCCAGCGCTCTATCGGAGTCACTGGCTCCCCAACTTCGTGTCGCCACGCCGCGGGGGCCCGCGCGCGGATCTGTACCGTCGCAGCTGCGACGGCGATGGCGAGTCGCCTCGAGCCCGCCGTCGCTTCACCAGCCAGGGCGTCAGAGGGGATGGTCACTGGGTCCGCTAGGCCCAGCGGCGCTTCGGTCAAGCACTGCGTCACGAACGTGGCGTACGCCATGGTGCCGCCTGTCGGCCTGCGTGAGCTGACCTGTGTGTACAGCGGCGGGGATCCAGGCCACGTCCAGCGCGCGCACTCCGGGTGCGCGTCCACGAGCGCGTTCACGTAAGCCTCCTCGGCCCAGATGTACGCGTTCATCGCGTCGACGGTGCGGCGTGGCGCGGAGTTTCCTGGCGCGATCCACCGTAGCCCCGCGCGCTGTTCGACCCAGGCCTTCCGCGCCGTCACGCTATCCGGCGCGGTGTGCCGCAGGATGACGTGCAGGCATTCGTGGATCAGAACCTTCGCAACCGATGTGGCGGGGAGGTCGACCAGCTTGATCGGATTCACGTAGAGCCGCGTTCCGTCTGTGGCCATTAGGAACGGGATGTCGTCCCGCACGACGAGCTCCAGCGCGTCCATGACGGGCCCGATGTACGGGGCGTGCTTGCGGACGAGGAACCGTGCGGCCTTGATCTGCTTCACGCGAAGCTCTGCAGGCCGGCGGCGTCGAGCAGCTCCTTGAGGTGGGTGCTCTGTAGTTCGCGGAACAGCTTCATCGACGCATCGTTGTTCATGTCGTAGAGGCGCCCAGCCCCGGCAGTCTGTCTAAGGTGCCCGGGTACGATGTCGGTGAAGCCAGCCTCGCAGGCGTTGCGCAGCAGCTTCAAGTAGTTGGCGTTCGCGCCCTCCCAGTCGGTCAGCTGCATGTACACGGCGGTGACGTGGGATAGCACCGCGTAGGCGATGTCGGCGCGGTCTGGGTTGAGCCTGTACGTGACGGTGCCGGTCAGAACGGCATACGGGTCGGGGAGGTCGAGCGTGCTCTCCCACTGGCGGAACGAGGTGGCCCACGTGTCCCCGACAAGCCCGCAGAGCACGGCGTCCTGCAGGTCCTCCGACAGCTCGGTGATCTTGGCTGTGACGAGGAAGCGCATGGCCGTCTCTACCGAGCGGCGGGTGGCCCACGCGCGGACGCCCTTGGCGGGTGCCTCGTCCCGCACAAGGCCGGCTGCGGTAGTGACGAACGCAGCGACCCGCCCAGCCTGCGCCGGAAACTGCCCCTCGTAGGTGGGGCGGAAGCGGCGCTCGCGCTCGCGACGAGCGGCGACAGCTTCAACTGTTGCGGGGTAGACGCCAGAGACCGGGGGCGCGTCCTGCTCCGGCCACGGCGTCGTGCCGCGCAGGTACTCGGCGTACTCGGCGGCCGAGAACCCGGGCCACGGAAGGATGCAGATTCGGTTCAGCACCGCCGGGCTGAGGTGGTGGTTGCCGCCAGATCCGATGGGGTTCTGCGCGGCGAGGATGCGAACCTCGGGGTGCAGGGGCACGCCACCGAACACCCGCTCGCTGAGCGCACGCTGCAGGGACGCCTGCACAGCCGGTGTCGTGTTGGTCCACTCGTCCAGGAAGATGACCCCACCCGTCTTGTTGATTTCGTGGACCCAGCGCGCGGCAGCGGACGACCACGTGCCGTCGGCGTTGATGGCGGGCATGCCATTCACGTCGGTGGGGTCGCACGACGCGCCGATGATGACGCAGACCGGGAAGCCTTGCAGGCGCAACGACATGATCACCTGGGTCTTGCCCCCGCCAGGCTGCCCCTCGAAGGCGAGGATGACGCCCATCCCGTTGCGGTCCGGGGTCATGAGGGCGGTCAGGAGGAGGTTGTGGATGCTGCTCATCTTCATCTCGGTGGGCCTCGGTGCGCTTGTTGCTGCGGGCTGTATCGGCAAAACGCCACGGTTCGCAAAAAACATTTGCGCGCCCGATCATAATTTATTACAACGGTTCTGCTGCTCCAGCAGCGCGCTTCAGCCTTCAGCTTTCCGCCATCACCGAGGACCTCACCATGCAGCAAGCCGCCGTCCCACACGTTTCCGACTACGCAGTCCACCGCGCCACCGTCAAGGCCGCGCACCTGTCCCGCGAGGACACCTACCAAGACATAATGTGCAACGCGCTGACTCGTCTACAGCGCACGCCGGATGCCACGCTCAGCATGGACCTGATCGCGCGGGACGTGCGCCGTCAGAACCTGCACGCCATCGGCGTCGTCCGCACCAACCGGACCACGCGTCGGGCACGTCCGGCGGTGCAGTTCGTATCGATCGATGACCACAGCGCCGCCGCGGATGTGGTGGAGCGCACCGTCGAGCCCCCGGACGTCGACCGGATCGGCGCCTGCGCCTACGCTCTGGCGCGTCTCCGCGAGCTGCTCGTGTCCCGCGGCCGGGACAACCAAGTCGCGCTCCTCGACTTGCTCATCGAGTCCGCCCGTGCCGGCAAGCCCTGTGGGTACACGGACTTCCCATCGGACTGGACGCTGCTGACCAAGGCTGCGCGTGCCTCCACGCCCCTGCGCCACATCGCGGCGCAGGCCCTGGCCGCGTAAGGAGCGCATCATGCAACTCCACATCGGCCGTCAGTACACGCTGGTCACCGAAGCCACGCGCCAAGAGCTCGACTGGATAGACCAGCGCCTCACGTTCTTCGACACGAGCTACGCCGCACGCAACGGCGTCGCGCAGAGCGTCTACAAGTTCTTCGAGCCCCACATGAATCGGTTCCTGTCGGGCTACGCAGCCTCCGTGGTGCACGGGGCGCGCACTGATGGGCTCACGGTCAGCGTCACGAAGGACCCGCCACCATGGACCATCCCGACGCTGGAGACGCCCGAGGACTTCGACGTCGCCGGTGTCGGCTGGCTGCGCCCCTACCAGCGCGAGCCCGTGCGAATCGTGCTCGGGCCGCGCCCCCGGACCGTGCTCAAGATGACGGTCGGCTCTGGCAAGACGGAGGTTGCCGCCGCGCTCATCAAGCTGGTGAGGGGGTGGTGGGTCTTCGCCGCGCCGCGGACCATCCTCGAGGAGCAGGGTGCGGAGCGCATCCTCCTGCGCACGGGGGTGCCCATCGGTGATCTGCGTTCAGATGGTCGTGTGTTCGTGGACGGCAAGCCCGTCGGCCCCGAGACGCACTGCGTGATCCCCGTCACCTACCAGTTCCTCGCGGAGCACCTCGCCTGGGGCAAGTACGGGCAGCCGACGAACCTGACGCTCTGCGACACGCTCGCGCGGGCCATTGGGTTCATCGCGGATGAGGCGCACACGATCGCGGCCGACACGTTCTCACGGGTCGCGAAGACCTTCACCAACGCCTACTACCGGGTTGGGCTCTCGGGGACGCCATTCGAGCAGGGCGACATCCGCGAGGCCACCACGACGGGGCTACTAGGCTCAGTCGGGTACTCGGTCACCTACCCCGAGTTGCTGGCGCAGGGGTACGTGTGCCCGTCCAAGATCCGGGTCGTGCCCGTGCCCCACGCAGCGCCTCGAGGGGCGACGTGGCACGCCGTCTACCGAGAGGCCATCGTGCGCTCGGAGACGCGGGCTCGAGCTGTCGCGGACGTCTGCGCCCGCGCGGCCAAGCCGATGCTGGTGTTCGTGGACGACATCAAGAACGGGCACCTCGTCGGGACCGCGGAGATGTGCCGCTCGGCGGGGCTACGCACGGCGGTCGTGCACGGCGGGACGCCCGACGGAGCCCGCTCGTTCGCCGTCAAAGGGCTGCGCGAGGGCGAGTACGACTGCATCGTGGCCACTGAGGTGCTCGAGGCCGGCATCGACGTGCCGGAGCTCCGGTCCGTGGTGATTGCCACGGGGGGCAAGTCCGCAGTGGCCGCCATCCAGCGCCTCGGCCGCGGTGTGCGCATGTCGCCCGGCAAGGACCACTTCGAGCTGTGGGACTTCTTCGACTACGTGCCGGGCGCGGACAAGGACTCGCCGAGGCAGCACCGCTGGTGCGCTGAGCATTCGCGGAAGCGCCTCAACGCCTACACCGTCGAGGGGCACAAGCCGACCATCGGTCCCATCGACGGCCCGTTCAACACCTACACGACCAGGTGGCGCCCAGATGCAAGCTAAAGGGAAGACGCTCACGGTTCGCGTCCACGCCACCGAAGGACACCCGGCGTGCACGCTCTACTGCGGCCAGCGGCGGTTCAAGCTGCTGCTGAAGAACATGGCGCGGGCGCGCGGGCTGCGCCCCACGGGCGAGGTGCACCTCGGCTTCGCGGAGACGCGGGAGGGCCGGGCTCGGCAGTCCTATCACCTGCCGGGTGAGCTAGGCCCGCTGCTCGCCGACGTCACGTGGTTTCTGGAGGAGCTACCGGAGCCTGCGGAAGTTTCCCGTAGGCCTCAAGCTCCGCATCAGTGAGAGCGTTGGCCTCGGCAGCCGTCTGAAGTATCTGCGCCGCACGCGTGACTGTCTCAATGGCACCCTCGCGCGTCATGTCGTCTGAGCCGGTGCCATCCTTGGGCAGACCCTCGAGCCGCTTGCGCTCCAGCGTCATGGTGAGATCGGCGATCTGTAGCGCCACCTGCGTGTTGGTCTGAATGGCCTTCAGTACGCTCTGCGTGCCCTCGATGGTGCGCATCGGACCTTCCGGTGTCGGGCTGCGCGCCTGCTGAATGGCCACCTCAACCTGGTCGTCGAGCAGCGAGCTGATGGACTCGATGACTCGAGCCCGCGCAGCCAGCAACCGGAGCGTGCCGAGGGTCGTGCGCTGGGCAATCTCGGTGATCTCGAGCTCGCGCGCCTTCGTGCGGCGGATGTGCATCTCCGCCTTCACACGCAGCTCCTGCGCGCTCAGGGCGGCCTCGTCACGCTCCTTCTCCAGGTTGGCTATGGCCTCGACCGTGCGGTCCTCGACGTAGTCCTTGATCGGCCCGTGCCCGCCTCCAGGGATGACCAGATCCCACCCGTCGTCCCAGGCGCCGCGCACCACGAGCACCGATAGGCCGACTCGCTTCGCGACCTGGATGTGGTTCGCGGAGCCGAGCTGCACGTAGGCGGAGACTATTTCTTGGTAGAGCGCCGACGAGGGGGTGTTGGACGAGGCAGCCATTCGGGGGTCTCCATGCCGAGCGCACGCATGCGCTCAACCGCTTCATCTACGAGACCTTGCAGGTCGGCGCAAGCCGCGTCGGCCTCTGGCAGGCACGCACGGATGTCCGCTGCGTCTGTCTGCGCCACTGCCGCACGACGGTCCGCGGCGTCCGCGCGAGCTATCAAGGTCTGCCGGTTCCTCCGCGCCACGTCCAGTCGGTGCCGCAGCTGACGCACCTCTCGGCGCGCGCGGCCGAGGAGGAGCTCCTCGGGAGACAGGTACAGCTGGTAGGTCAGGACGCGCTGCTCGGCGCCGGACACGCGTCGAACGATCACGGCGAAGTCTTCGACGCGCTCGACGAACACGATCTCGTGCTTGTGGCTGGACAGCTCGAGGACTACAGGCCGCCCCGGCTTGAACTCAGAGGCAGATCGCATGCTCGTGCACCCCGAGTGAGGTCGCCCACTTGTGGTGGGTGATGGCCACGATAGGTCGCGTCTTCGCCATGTCCGCCAGGGCGTGGAGCACCAGCTCGACACCCTCGTTGTCCAGCGCGTCGAAGACCTCGTCGAACCATAGGGTGCCCGAGCGGTCATCTGCGAGGTCCGAGAGCGCCAGCAGGACGGCAACGTTCATGCGGCGCTGTTGCCCGGTGGACGCGCTCCCGTAGCTGGCCGCCGCGCCGGAGACGGTGACCGTGATTTCGTCCTTGGACGTACCCTTGGCCAGCTTGCGCGACCCCGAGATCGTCATCGTGAGACCGGGGAAGATCCGGTAGAGCCAGCTGTTCACCGCGGCGGACAGCGCCGCCAGAAAGTCGTCGAGCAGCTTCGCGCGGAGGCCACCGGGCCCGAGGACCTCCTCGACCTTCTCAAGGACGCGAACACGCGCCTCGGGTGCCCCGACGGCAGCCTGTGCTACAGCGAGCGCCTCGGTAGCGCGCACGAGGTGCGCCTCCGCGTTCTCGAGGTCCCGAGTCAGCGCCGCCTGCGTGTTCGCCGCGGAGGCGTGCGCGGCCTCCGCAGCTCGCGCGTACGCGGTCCGCTCCATCCACACGCGCTCGGCGGCCTGCATGACGCCGAGGTTGCCGCGCACCTCTGCGAGGTCGGCGGACAGCTTCGCAGCCTCGTGGCTGGCGGCATCGGCTGCTGCGACCTCGGCAGCGTAGTGGGACTGCGCGGCCTCAACGTTGTCGAACTGGCGCCCGCAGGCTACGCAGGAAGTCGCGGGCGCCCGGGGGCGCAGACGCGCCCGCGCCTCGGCAGCCCCGTACCGCTGGGTCACCGCGTGCGCGCGGCCCTCGAGCAGCTGGCGCTGCTGCTGGTCCACTGGGTTCGGCGCGATCGGTGGCGCCGGCGGAGGCGGGGTGTAGCGGGACAGCGCGAGGTCCGCCGCCTCGTAGGCAGCCAGGGACGCGTCCGAGGCGGCACGTGCCTGTAGCAGCCGCATGTTCGCGTTGGAGGACGCCGCGTGCGCTAGGCGTAGGTCGTCACGCGCGAGCTGCAGCGCGCGGTTGAGTGCACCGAGGTCTATGAGGCGCTCGAGGAATAGCCGCCGGTCTCCTGGGGACGCCGCAAGGAAGTCGGCCACGCGGCGCGCCCCTGTGAACACGTGGGTGCGCAGCCAGTTGTCCTGCGTCCCGACGATCTCCGTCAGGGCCTTCTGCGCGTGGGTCATCGTCTCCCACGGCTGTGCCGGCGCGTCGCCGGCGCGCCACGCCAGCGCCTTCTTCCCACCCGCGGTCACGGTCCGCTGGACGGACAGGCTGTTGGTGTCGACACCAACATAGGCTTCACGCCCGTCGTGCACCAGCGAGTCGGTGCGGACGGGTTCGCCCCACAGACCGAACGACACCGCCTCGATGAGGGTGCTCTTGCCCGAGCCGTTGCTGCCAGTGACCAGGGTGAGCCCCGTCCGGGGGAACATGTACTCGGTCCTCTTGCGGGGCGCCGCCCCGCCGAACGCCTCCATCTCTATCTTGTTGACACGCATCAGCCGGCCCTCCGAATGTAGTCGGCCGTCGTGTCCGCCACCACGCGCAGGTCCGGGTCGGCGCCGTACCGGGCGGCGCAGAAACCCGAGAGGGCCTGCTGGAGCGACGCGGCGCCAGAGGTTGCAGCTGCTGCGGCGATGAGCCCAGCCGAGTCCGGGACCACCTCGAAGCTCACCGAGAAGATATGGTCCGGCCAGCCGAACAGCTCGAGTTCCGCGCGGAACGCTTCGCACACGTCAACCGAGCCTCGACACCGGACGCGGAGGCCGAACTCCAGGGCGTAGGCGGGCACTAGGCTCAGCCGCTGCGCTGTCACGAAGCGCGGGCCCGGCACCTCCGCGTAGCGCACTCGACTGTCCGCCGAGATCGTTGCCAGACGGCCGTAGTGGAGGCCCTCGTCGGCGTGGCTGAACGGCGCGAACACACCGAGCTGGTGTACGGTCACACCGGCGTAGGTGTCCGCGCGTGGCGTGTGCCAGTTGCCACAGAACACGTGCTCGATGCCGTGCTCGGCGGCGATACCGCAGAGCTCCTCGAGCGCGATAGCATCGCTGGCGCCGCGCAGGAACGCCGGTGTGTCCGCGGTAATAACGCCGATGTGGAGCGCGAGCACGGTTGGCACCGTCGTCTCGGACACGTCATTGGCCGCCTGCGCGATTACGGCGCGCAGGTCTGCTGCCGGTGTGAACGGGACTGCGATCAGGGAGCGGCCGGCATACTGTGGCGCGTAAGCGCGCGCCACGTAGTTCGGGCCGAGCCAGTCGTACGCGCTGGTGTGCACCAGATTGCTCTGGTTGAAGCCCGTCGCGTCTAGCGACGCGACGTCGTGGTTACCAGGGAGCGCGATACGCAGACGCGCGTGGGCGCACGAGCTCAGCATAGCGTGAACGACCGACGGCGGTGCCGCTGGGCGGTGGAACAGATCGCCCAGCTGCACGAGCGCGGCACCGTTCGGTGTGTGCTGGTTTAGTGCGTCGATGGTCTGGGACAGCCATGTCACGTCCGCCGGCTTGCGTGGGTTGACCAGCCCTCGTGGCTTGTGGTCCCAGCCGTGCAGGTCACCGACGAAGATCACCGAGCACCCCATCCGCGCGCAGCGAGCGCGGCCTTCGCGAGCGCGAGCCCCTCGGCGCCCTTCGCGTCCTGCGGCACGAGGCGCATCTCCTTCGCGTGTGTCAGGGTCATCCAGTCGTTGTCGTAGCCCTGCCCAAACAACAGGCGGGTCGACGCGTTTTTCCGCATGGAATCGCCGAGCTTGTTCTTCAGTACCCACAGCTTGTTCTGCTGCCCGCGCGTATCGTCGTCGGAGATCGACTTGCCGACGCCGTAGTAGCGTAGGCGCACGCTGGTGTGGTGACGCAGGGCGCGGCCACCCGGAGACATCATCTTGTCGCCGAACATCACGCCGATGTTGTCACGGACCTGGTTCAGCACGACGAGGGCCATCTGCGTATCCACGAGGATCTTCGGCAGCTTTCGCAGCCCACCCGATATGACCTTGGCGCGGTCGTCCATGCCCGCCTTGCCCTTCTTGTCGCCCTTCCCAACACCGTCGTCGCTGTCGTCGCCGTCGTCCTCGGTCTCGGCAGCCATCTCGCGCTCCTTCACCTCCTTCGGGGTGAGGCCGGCTGCCAGTTCTTTGATGGTCGGGGTGGCCGCCAGTGTGTCCCACACGCAAGTCAACGGGCCTTTGAACCCACTCGCGCGCATGTCGAGCGCCCACTTCCCAGCTGTGGAGAACACGGACTCGATGGTCGGCGCGCGGCCGATGTGGGCGAGGTCGGTGTTGACACCCATCTGCTCGTAGCGCGCCCCGTCGAACGCTTCCTCGTTCTCGAGCACCAGCCCGATACCACCGGCCCGCTGGAACGCCGCGATAAGGTGCGCACCGAAGGTGGTCTTGCCGGACGTCTCCGGGCCGCTCAGCTCGTAGATGCGTCCGAGGGCGATGCCACCGTTGACGAGCAGGTAGTTGTCGATGACGTCGATACCGGTCGGCACGACGGTGCGTACGGACGACGGGTGCCCATCGGACATGACCCGCATGATCACACCGCGGTCCGAGAACTTCGGGACCGGCGGCATACCGCTCATGGTGATGATCGGTGACGCCTCTGTCGGCGCTACGCGCTTCCTGGGCATGACGCACTCCTACTCGATGGTGGTGGTGCCGGGTGCTTTCACACCCGGCACCAGGGGGAGAGGCGTTAGCCCTCGACCTCGACGGGTACGGCCGCGCTGATCTGGCTTCCGCCGCTGCTGCCCCAGCCGCCCGCGGGCTTCGCGTTCGCCTGCCCGGAGCCCCAGCCACCGGCGGTGGCCGGCGCCTGGGCGGGGCCAGAGCCCCAGCCACCACCCGCGGCGGCCTGCGTCTGACCCGTGATCTGGCGAGACGGAGCAGCGACACCGAACGAAGCCGGCTTCGCACCGTACACCAGCGCCTCGGGGATCTTCAGGCGCCCAGTGAGAACGTCCTGCTGCGCGGCGAAGGTCAGCTCGGGCTTGTACTTGTCGTAGCCGAAGTTGGCGCCGCGCGTGAGCAGCTCACGGATGGCGGCCACGTCGGCCAGCATGGACTGGCCCGGCTGCGGGGGCAGCCACAGCAGCGGCGTCGGCAGCGCACCGGGCGGGATGGATGCGCTGTACTTCGTACCGATGCCGGTGCCCTCCTTGGACACCGAGATGTCGAAGCCGTACAGCGGGTGCGCAACGTCACCGCTGCACGCGGCAGCAACCTGCGGGTTGCTGGCGAGCTGCACCGCGATGCGCTTGAGTCCGTCGCGCACGGACTGCGGGGCCGCCCAGAAGTAGATGGTCGGGAGCTTCCCGGGCTCGACACGCTCGTTGCGGTCGACGAGCCGGAAGACGGTGTCGCGGCGGGCGCTCCACTTCTCGAGGATCGCCAGCTGGGCGTTGGTGACGCCGGGCGTCTTCTGGAGCGCGTCGATGAGGTCACAGACCGCGCACGTGCCGGGCTGCCCGGTGTTGGTGCACCGGATGCTGTCGAAGTTCTTGTTGTTCTTGTTCTGCGGGTCCGGCCACTCGACGTTGTGCGTCAGCGCGCTTCCGAAGTTCGGGGACACGTCCGTGGAGCCCGGGATGCGCAGCGCCGGGAGCAGGCGCATCACGTTGTTGCCGAGGCCGGGGCGCCACTCGTTCGACACGAAGCTCGACTTGGCGGCGAGCGCGTAGTCGTCAGGGGACGCGGTGACAAAGAGGTCGTTCAGTTCGGTCGTCATCGTGTTTCTACCTTGTGCTTGCTGATGGCTGATGGGTGATGTTGCTACTTCTGAGTCTGGCGCAGGTCGCGCCCGACTTCCTGGATCATATCGGATCGAACGCGTAGAGCCTCGACAACCGATTTCAGCACGTCCACGAGATAGGTGCGCTCGACGACGAGCTGCTTGACCGCGACGTACTCTGGGTCGAGCCACACGTACATCTCAAGGTCGTCCGTGGTGGCCTTGGGTCGCGTGCTGCGCGCTTCCTGGCGGGCGCGGGCGTGCTCGACCTCGAGGTCGATGCTGACGAGGCTGAGCCCGCGCTTCGCGGCTGCCAACCACCCGCCCCACATCCCGAGCAGATCGGTCGTTCGGCCCTGCTCGTGCGCGAGGATGTTCTCGTCGAACGTCAGGCTGTCCTGCCGCGCCTGGAACAGCTCCAGCCACGTCCGGTGCGGGCAGTCGGGTGGCCACCCGTCTTCGTCGAAGGGCAGCTCCGACTCGTAGCCGATGTGCCCGCTCACGCACGCACCCAGTCGCGCACGCCGCTCTCGTTGCGCCCGATGGTGACCTGCATCCCGACAGTGTCGTTGTACTCGTTGATCGAGTGCACGATGGCGAAGACGCCGATGTACTCGCCTCGCGGCCCCTTGGCGAATCCGTTGAGGCGCCCGCGTACCAGCGCGCAGTCAGACTCAGGGTGCACCCCGCCGGGTGGCTTGGAGCCGTCACGCCCCTTCGCACCGAGCCACCCAAGAGACACGTCCGTAACGTGGGCGCCGAGGCGCACCATGAAGAGCTCGATGCCGTCGAACTCTCGGCTCTCACGCAGCTCGATGACGCAGTGCACTTGGTCTGGGCGGAGCGCCCGGATCCACTTCTGCCGCTCCGGCACGATGCTCGTGCCGACGACCTTGAAAGACTCGTTCATATACGCAGCCATGTCACATGCTCCAGTTGGCGTAGTCCACCGTGCTACCCCAGCGTGCCTCGCCATCGGCGACGTCGAAGTCGGCGACGAGTGGTACGTCGCCCGAGTCCCACATGTTCTCCATGACCTCCTTGGTCAGGGAGACGAGCTCCGGGACGAAGCTCCTGCGACTCTCGAAGATGATCGAGTCGTAGACCGATAGCACCGGCCGCGCCGGCAGACGCTGCGAACGCAGCATGCGCTCGAGCACGATCAGCGAGGACAGCGTGAAGTCCGATGCGCTGCCTTGCACGGGCGTGTTTATGGCAGCCCTTTCGGCCTCGAGCCGGCGGAACTCCTGGCTGGACCCGATGTCTGGCAACGGGCGCCAGCGCGCATCCTGGTTCGCCCAGCGCGTCCACACCCCGCCGTTAGCCCGTGCGTACGCGACACGTGCCTTGCACCAGATGTCCAGGTCCGTGAACGCGCCGAGAATGGCGGCGCGCACCTGGGCGGCTTCCGCCACGGTGCCACCCATATCGACGGCGAGCGCAGCATCGCCCTTGCCATAGAGCAGGCCGAAATTTACCGCCTTGCACATGGACCGGTACTTCTTGCGCGGGTCCTTCGGCTCCTCCGCCGAGTGGTCGCTGCGCAGCTTCGCGTCCCGGTACTGCGCCAGGGCGGAGAGGTACTCGGCCTCCATGATGGCCCACTTCGCGGCGCTGAGACCCCAGGCGCCACGCGCGGCCAGCATCTCGGCGGTGCGCATGTGGTAGTCGACACCGCTGTTGAAGATTCCGGTCATCTTCTGGTCGCCGGACAGCCACGCCGCGATGCGCAGCTCCAGCTGGCTGTAGTCGGCCTGCACCAGGACAACTGGGTCGAGCGGGTCACCAGCCAGCGTGGGTGCGTCCGGCTGGGCGCAGAACTGGTCCTTCACGAGACGCCCGTCGGCGGTCTCCGCCCGCGGGATGTTGTAGAGGTTCGGGTCGCGCATCGACATGCGCCCCGTCTCCGTGCCGTCGATCGTCATCGAGGGGTGGATGCGGTTGTCGCCTCGGATGTGCCGCGCCAGACCGGTGACGTAGGTGCCGTCGAGCTTCACGAGGGACCGCGTGTCCAGCACGGCCTGGATGAAATTCGCCGGCGCCGAGCGCGCCAGGATGCGCTCGACTTCCTCTGGCGTCGTGCTCGCGTTGATCCCGTAGCGCTCCAAGATCATGCCGAGTGTGACCTCGTCGGCGCTCGGCGCACCACCATCCGTGGTCCTGTTGCCGGGCACTGACAGACCGAAGCCGCCCGAGGCCTTGTCGCCATAGAGCTTCGCCTGCATCTGCGGGGCGGAGTTCGGGTTCACACCGACCAGCCGTGACTCGAGCGCTACGCGGCGGTTCTCGAACTCGACTGCGTTCGAGGCCATCCGCTGCTTGTCGATGTAGACGCCGATGCGCTCCATGTTCGCGGCGCACTGGCTGGCCAACCCCTGCACGCTGTTCCACGCGTGCGCAGCGCACGCAGCGCGCTTGCCTCCGTCGGCGAACCACGTGCGCTGCACCTTGCGGACAGACGCAGTGACCACGACGTCGCGCGCGTTGTAGCGGACGAGGTCCAGCAGAGGGATGTACTTGTTGGTGTACGCGCCCCAGTTGAACTTCGCCGGGCGCTTCCGCTTCTGCGCCTTGTCGACGAGCTTCATCTGCTTCTTCGCAGCATCCTGAAGGCGCCCGACCTCGGCCTTGTAGCCGCCCTGCCCGACCAGGAAGGACAGGTGGTCGAGGCTGGCCATTCGGTCGACGTGCCGCAGGCGCTGTACGAGCATGGTGTCGTACAGCGGGCCATCTATCGGTACCTTGAACGTGGCCTGCATCGCAGTGAGGTCGAACTTGCCGTTCTGCGCGATCTTCGTGACGTCCGGGCGCGCCAGCAGCTGCACGATGGGGCCGACGAGCTCGCGGCTGGTTAGCGCCGCGCCGACCCACACGTGTGCTACCCGGCTGCCGGGCCGGTAGACCGCCAAGCTGATGATGCGGAAGTCGTCGTTGCCGAGCTCGCCGTCCGTCTCAACGTCGAAGGACAATGGCCCGTTACCGAGGTCGTCCAGCGCCACACGCACGTCAGCTGGGGTCTCAATGATGGCCACTTCGATACCCGTCGTGGCGGGGTGCGGCTCAAGGTCCGCGACGTCCACCGAGAGGCACCACGCGATGGACGCCTCCCACTGACGCATGAGCACGGTGTTGCTCATCACCGGCGCGACGTCGTGCATCAGGAACACGGGGATAGGCTTCCTGGACGGCATCTCGAGCCAGTAGTAGCCGCGCTGCACGTGGTCGATGCTGTTGTCCGGGAGGTTGTCGCCCCCGATGATGCTGCGCGCCGCGTCTCGGCCGACGCAGAGCACGCGGCTCGGGTTCGTCGTCGCGATGGCGTGCCGCGTGTAGACGCGGCACCGGTCCACTGCCTCCTTCGTGTCGGCCTTGTCCTCGCCAGGTGCGCAGCGGATGGCTGCGTCCCAGACGACGGGCCCGCTCCAGGACTTCGCGACCGCGGTCTTGACCGCGATGCCGAAGCCCGAGGACATCGGCGTGCGCATCTGGACTTCGTGGTAGGTCGGCGCCCCGCCGAGTACGTACAGCCCGCCGGACTCCCCGTACGCCCCGATGCACCGAGACCCGGCGGGCGCAAGTGCGCCCAAGGGGCATCGCTCACAGTCCGCGGCGTTCGGTACAGCGGGTTCGTCATAGAGCGGAGCCTTGGGCAGGCCGTCGTACAGCGGGATGCGCACGTGCGACGCCTTAGCCGGCGGCCGGGGCGCTGCTGGCCGACGCGAATACCGCGCGACGGACAGTCACGGATGCCTGGTAGACGGATGGGAGCTGCGCCTTGTAGACGTCCTCGAGCTCGGTGAGGACCACCTCGACTTCCGGCGTCGACAGCCCGAACTTGGGCATGGCGCGCCCGATGTGCACGGGCTTGACCGCGCTCACGGCGCCGCCCGCGGCAGCTGTGACGAGCTCCCCGCGGATATGGTCCAGCATCTTCTCGAACTTCTCGACGTGCGCGTCGGTGAGCTCGACCGGGGCAGCCTGCGCCGAGGCGGGGGGTACCGCCTTGGGCTGCGCCGGGGGCGGCATGGTCACGGGCGCCGGCTTCGCCTGCGACATGGGCAGCGTGGTGACCGGCGGCGCTGTGACCACGAGGTCCGACAGGTCGTCGACCACGGCTGCCGATGCAGGGGCGGCTGCCGGCGTGGCGCCGGGGACCAGCTGCGGGCACAGCTTGGCGATGTAGGCGATCCCCTCGTCCTTGGAGAGCTGGATGTTCGCGGCCATCGTGGCGTTGCACTGCCCTGCGGCCTCACACACCTGATCCCAGTTGGCGCCTTGCGCGACGGCCTTGTCCACGACCGTCTTGATAGCCGCGAGGACGCGGGACTTGGCAGCCGCGAGACGCGCAGCCTCGACGTCCTGGTGCGTAACCGGGGGCGCGTCAACCACGGCAGCCGCCACTGGGGCGGTGTTCTGCGCCGGCGGCGTGAGGTCGCTCAGGTCGGGGGCGGGCTCCGGCGGCGCGTTGCTGACCGGTTCCGCGACAGGCTCGGCCACCTTGGCCGCGCGCTTGCGCTTGGCAGGCGCTTCCACGGCCTGCGCTTCCGCGGCTGGCGCTTCTGTGACCGCGGGCTCGGCAGCGGGGGGCGCCTCCTCGGTCGCGGCGACTGCGGACGTCACCGTGGTGTGCACCTGCGTCGTGACAACACGCGTGTCACCACCAGTAGCGGAGTCGAGCATCGCGGAGACACGCGCCACCGCGACCACCGCATCCGCCGGGGTCAGGGAGTCGCCGCGTACGTCGATGTGCAGGACCCCGCCAGAGAAAGAGAACGAGTGGATCTTCATAGGCCTCAGATGCCGTTCGCGACGGCTGCTAGCACTTGGGCTCTGAACCAAGCGCGGTCTACTGTTCCCGGGTCCTTACCCGGTGGGACTTTGAGGAAGGAGGCGGGAATGCCGGCCATCCTCAGCTTGGCAGCGACACCCCACCCTTCGAGCCAAGCGTTGCCGTCCAGAGCAACCACGATGGGTCGCTCCGTGCCGCCCAGGAGCAGCTCGAGCTGGTGCTCGGACGGCTTGCCTAGGAACGCGACAGCGTCTGGCCAGTAGGGGAGCGCGTCGAACACGCCTTCCACGAGGATTATCGGGCGGACGGTGTCTTCCCCCAACGCGTTCTCGTTGAACAGCATGAATTGTCGGGCCATGCCGTCGTTATTCGCATAGCGGAAGCGGCGCCCCGAGATGTCCCGGCCGAGCCAGCCGACGCACCGGGTCCCCTGCGTGACCGGGATGATGACCCGCTGGGCGTAGCGCCCGTCCGCGCAGTACCCGATGCCCGCCTCGCGGCAGGTCCTCTCTTCGAGTCCGCGAACGTTCGCCAGGTAGTCGATGGCGTGCGCGTACTGCGCCTGCGAGAACGGGTTGGCCATCATCTCGGCGACGCTGACGAAAAACGGGGGCAGCTCCACCGCGGGGAGCTCGGGAGGTGCCGCAAGCACCCACTCCCGATCTCCGGTCTCCCGGAGCCAGCCGCCCTTTGGTAGGCAGCGCCAGCACCGGAAGTAGCCGATGGTCACGTTGACCGCGAGGTCGAGCGTGCGCCCCGAGGACCCGAGGCGGATCTCACAGATGGGGCAGTGAGCGCGAGACCACCCGGACGCGTTGACGCGGCGCCCCTCGATGGCCTCGAGGACGATGTTGGCGTACCTGCTGATCACCAGATGCGCCTGTCCCCGCTGTAGGGTTCAAACGCGATGGGGCGTTTCACACCGTCTAGCTCAGTGCTCAGCCCGAAGGACCACATGGTCGGGAGCATCGCGGTGGTGACCTTGGACAGGCCGTAGCGGTCCTTCACCACGTGGTAGTTGATCTCGCGCAGTGTCCCCGAGGCCTCGTCGACCTTGCCCTTGTTGATGCTGATCACGCCGTCGGAGATTCTGGGCTTGTGTTGGCTGTCGGCGAGGTCGTCCTCCTCAATTACGAGGCGGGCGCCACTGCCGCGCGTGGCTTGTGAGGCGGTGAGGTGCATGTGCTTCGAGGTCACGGCGTCGAGCCGCGCCATCTCGTACGTGTACCCCGCTGTGGCGTACGTCCCTGCCTTCCCGCCGCCCGTCGCGTGGTCGGCGGACACGCGGTCCAGGTAGTCCGTGATGAACACGGCGAGGTTGAGCCCGTGCTTCGCGACGACGTCGGTCTTCCAGCGGACCAGCGCACCGATGGATGTCGACGGGTCGTGCTGCTCGACGACCCAACGGCCCAGGGTGCCCGTGTCGGAGAGGGTCGCGTAGCGCTGCTTCACCATGGCGTGACACGCCTTGGAGTCCGCGTGCTTCTCGATGAGCGGCTTGGCAGTGACGTTGCACAGGCCCGCGGCGATCATCGCCACCCACGCAGCGCGCGGTAGCTCGAGTGTGGAGACGACGACATCGCGTCCGGCAAGGATGTTCGCGATGGCCACCTGCGCCAGGAAGTGGCTCTTCCCCGAGCCCGCGCCGCCGACGATCGTCCACAGCGCCGGGCTGATGAGGCCCCCGGACATGAGCGTGTCGAGGGCCAGCACGCCGGTGGTGAACCGCGGGAAGGCGAGCTCGAGCCAGATGGCGTCCCAGTCCAGGCTGTCGGAGAAGATGGCCTCGGCCGAGGACGCCTTGCCGACGCGCTCGAGCTCTGCAAGCTGGCGCTGCAGCTTCGCGACGAAGTCGGGCTCGCGCTTGGTGATGCTGTCGACGGTGCTGTGGGCGATCTGCGCCTCGAGACTCGTGCGGATTGGGCCGATGGCCTCCTTCAGGATGAACGTGTCCGCGTAGGGTGCCGAGTAGGTCATGCCCGCGTCGAGGTAGGCGGTTACCTCGTCGAACGTGGCCTCGGCGAGGCGGCCCTTGCTCACCTCCGAGTAGACGCGCTGGATGATCTGGTCGAGCCCGGCGGCGGGTGCCTGCTGGTCCTTGTAGATGGCACGGGCCGCGTGCACCACGACGCGCGCAGCCTCGGACGCGAGGTTGACCGGGTCGAGCCAGCGGCCGATGGATTCCCACAGCTGTGGCCGCGTGCACGCGCGCGCGACGACGATGGTCTCGAACCCGCCAGTGAAGCCGTATGTCGTTGCCAGCGCCACCTAGGAGCGCTCCGCCGCTTCGCGTAGGAAGGCCTTGTAGAGCCCCTGCGAGATCACCTGGTCCGAGTCTCTGGCTGCCAGGACGGCAGCCTCGCGCGCCCGGTAGATGGGGTCGCCGGTGGTCGCATGCGACCACACGAACGCAAGACCGCGCTCGACAAGGCCGTTCCAGGTGGCGATGCGGCGCGCGTCCGCCCGTGGGACGGTGCACTGACGACGGCTGATGGTGCCTGCTGTCTCTGGGTCGCGGGCGTGCGTGGCCAGCCGAATCTCGTGCAGCTCGGCGCGCGACAGCACGACGTTCATGACGCCCTCTGCAGGAACGTCCACGAGGTGTAGCGCTCCCGCTGCTGGCGTTCCTTGTGCCCGGGGCGCCAGATGACCCAGGAGTACTCGCAGGCGTCCGTGCCGTCCCCGATGGTGCCGCCGCACTCGCAGGTCCCCTTGGTGCCGAGTTCGTAGGTCGCGCCGCAGCCCTTCACCTTCTCGCGGCCCTTCGCCTTGGCGACCCCCTTGCAGACCGCGACGAACTGGCAGCGCCACGGCATGCGCAGCTCGAGGTCCGGCATCCACTTGAGCAGCCACTCGGAGCGGTCCTCGGTGCCCAGGAAGTTGGTCCGCACGAGCCACGCGCTGAGCACCGTGGCCGTCTCGCGGTAGGCCTCGATGAACTCCCGCGCCTTGTCGAAGGGTGGGTTGGTGATGACGCAGTTGTGGGGGTGCGTCATGGGCTGGATCAGTGCGTTGCGGATGTCCGAGTAGTCGCACGTTGCCGCTAGGGCGGTGGCGCACTCGGGCCGGATGTCGACACCGGTCCCCCAGCTGGCGCCGTAGCGTTCCTTCGCGACGCGCACCATGCGCCCGTCACCCGCGCAAGGGTCCAGGATGGTGAAGCCGGGCTGCCAGAGGCCCTGGTCCACCAGCCACTCGAAGAGCGGGATGAAGTCCGCCTCACGTGTCGGGTAGGCGTCGTCCGCGATCCGCACTGTGCCTCGTCCTGTAGCGCTCATTACGACTCCGAGTAGATTCTGCGGTGCTGCTTGCCGACTTGGCAGTCGCGGCACGGGTTGGGCTGCTTCGTGGGGAAGGCGTTCGCTGACGTGTAGTCGTCCAGACAGTCCGCGTAGCGGACCGTTAGGCCCTTCGGGATGCAGGAAAACGACGCCGCGCTGACCACGCTGTGCGACACGAGGAGGGCGCCGCCCGTGAACGTGCACTCGCTCGGCGCGTCTGGGACGTCCCGGGTTGCCAACGAGCGCACGCGCTTACGGTTGCGCGCGTTGTCCAGCGGGACGCTGTCGATGACGCTGTAGGCCCCCTCGGTGCTCCCGGTCACCGTGCAGAGGCGCTGGCTCGTCAGCTTGAGCGAGCTCTTGTAGCGCATGGCGCTCCGCGTCTTCGTCGCCAGCATGCCCAGTTGCTGCGCGATCTCGGGGATCGTGAGCGGCCTGCCTGCTGCGCGAAGTATCGCCTCGATCTTGGCGGCGACGCTGTTCTGGTATGGCCGTCTCATCGTTCAGCCCTCACTTCCCCCCACAACCACTGGCTGCGGCGCTCGGCTGCGCGGAGGTCCGCGCAGACCAGTAGAGACTCCTTCCGGGCATGCTCGCAGGCGGCCCGGATACCTCCCGGGAACGCGATCTCCGTGGCTGTGTCCACCGAGGCGCCGGCGCGCACGAGCGCCTCGAGCTCGACCCAGCGCTTGAACACCGAGGTGGCTGCAGCGGGGACGATGACGTGACCACCCCGTATGGACGCAACCTCCCGAGCCGTTCGGTACTGGCGCTCCGCGTGCTCCGGGCTGAACAACCGCGTGAACCCGCTGTCCCGGTTGAACGCCAGCCACTGCGGGAACGAGATGTTGTGCTCGGTGAGCATCGCCAGGACCCGCTTAGCGGACGGGTTCAGGTGCCACTTCCACAGGGGGTGGGGCGGCTCAGCCAGCGGCTTGAACCCGTGCACCTCCCGGAAGCTGTTGGTCATCTGCACGGCTTGTGCGACCGCGTACGACGCCTTTGGCCCAGGCACCACTGGGCACAGCAGGTCCTGGTACGAGGGGCGGTGGGGTAGCACGCTCGTGTCGAGCGGCGCTACCCGCGGCGGTGGGCCGAGCCCGAAGCTCGTGGTCACTTCTGCGACTCTGGGAGGCGGATGTAGAAGCCGCGCTCGACACGCTCGACCTTTCCCTGCTTGCGTAGACGGTCCATGGCGCGCCGGAGGCCGGAGCGGGACAGCCGCGGGAACTGGTCGATGATGTCGTTCATGACCATGATCTTGCCGATCTCCATCACACCGAGGAGGCGCACCGCAAGGGAGCTCTCCGGGCGGACGACGGCTGACGCGGTGCCGCCGAAGCGGACCGCGCGCTTCGCGACCTTGTGCATGTCGAGCGCGGCCTCTACGTCTTCGACCTCGAAGCGTGACAGCTTCACTGACAGGACGGAGAGCTCGCGGCGGCGCACCCGCGTGAGCGCGATTGTGTCGTCGCACTCACGCCGCGCCCGCTCGACATAGTCGAGCGCGTCCAGGCACGCCCGCTTGTGCGCGACCTCGTCGGGTCGCAGGGTCCGCTTGGGTGTTCTCGGCATGGTCAGACTCCGTTGATGTGTGCGAGGAGCAGATCAGCCACGGCGCGGGCGTCCTCTAGCGCGCCGTGCTTCACGACGTACGCGGGGTCGATGTGCCGGCGCATGAGCGTCTGCAGGTCGGGCAGTACCTCACCGTCCTGGGCCCAGTCGACGAGCGCCGAGCCGGGGTCGTAGGCCCGGTGCCGGAACAGCCCGCGGGTGCTCTCCGGCAGGAACTGCGCGTCGAACGTCCCATAGTTCTTCCCAGCCGGCGTGGGCCTCCGTTCGGTACAACCGACGGTGGTCAACCACGTCCGCACGTAGCCCGTGATGACGCTCTCGTTGGGGTACCAGGGCAGCGTCTCATCCGCCTTCCCGATGATGACGTGATACGCGCCGGCACCCGCGTCTTGCAGGGTCAGTGCCCCCGGGGTGCCCGGACGGGCACCCGCCTTCTCGCGCTTCCACTTGTCGTGCTGCCGCAGCAACTCCGTGTGCATCGAGAAGGCGTAGGGTTCACCGACGTAGAGGTCGTGTAGCACGTCGACAACGAGCGACGGGCGCTCGGCAACGGGTGTCGTCGTGTCCTTGGTGTCGACGAGCACGAACGCGGCCTGCAGGAGCTGGCACGTCTTGGGGTCGAGCCCGGTGGTCTCGACGTCGATGCAGATGATCTTCACGGTTGGGTCCTTTCGCTGGGGAGTCACGAGTCACCGTGAATATCGGCTCGCCGAGGGGGCGGCTCATAACTTTTTTTCGGGCACCCGTACGAATCCCGTGTCGCGACGTTCCGCCAAGCCGGCGGCCATCAGCTCCCGGATCGCCTTGCCTGCGTGGCTCGTCGGCACCGTGTACGTGTCGCAGCGTCGCCGCACCGCGTCCAACGTGCGCGGCTCGTCCTCCAGCAGCTTGGATAGGACGAGCTTGGCCGTGTGAGACAGCTTCGGTGGCTCAGTTGACGGCGTCATACGGAAGCCCTTCACCGCCCGTCAGCATCGCGGACTCGCAGGAGGCGATGATGATCGCCAGCTGCAGCGCCATCAGGAGGTAGGTGCTCTGCCATGCGTGCCACGGCGGTATCACGACTCGGCCTGCGTAGCGCGCGCCCACACGGCCAGCTGGTGCAAGAACTCGTAGTCCACCCGGCCCTCGAGGACATCGCAGACGTGTGTGGTGAGGGCGCCGAGTGCGACGACCGACGCGGCGCGCGCCGCCAGCGTGACGTGACGCGGGCAGCCGCTACGGAACCGCACGGTGACACGGCGCCCACCGCGTTGCGCCGTGTAGCTGGTGGGCGTTGTCTGTGTGTCGAGGTCCATGCTCGTTCCGCCATGGGGTGGGAACACAGCCGAGAAGGCGAAGCCGAACGACAGGTGCAGGAGCAGAGCCTCGAGGCTGCGCGCGATGCTGGTGAACTTCGTGTCGGCGCTGTCAGCCGCCCGTGCCACTGCGCCGTCCAAGAACTCCCCGCCGTATTCCACCACACCGGGTGGTTCGCCGTACGTCTTCTCTGGCGCCGACGCCGACACGGTGTTCGGCGTCTCCGCGCGAATGCGCCTCAAGTTCTCCGCGAGAACCTTGGCGGCCTGAGCACGCTCGGGGTCCTGGGTCTTCGGGGCCTCGGGCCCGGCGTCGGCCTTGGCCGCCCGGTAGCGCGCGTGATCCTGCTCGAGCGCGGTGGCGATCTGGTCAGGTTCGGTAGCAGCGTCAGGCGCCGGCGTCTGGACTCGTTCCATCCGCCCGATGACCGTCGCGACGGTGGCACCCCGGCCAGAGCGGCGGGTTGTGCCGTAGCGCCCATGGCCAACCCCGCGCACAAGGACCTCCGAGAAGTAGAGCTTGATCCCCGGATTGACACGCGCGATCACATGCTGCGCTTTGGCGTCCAGCCGGCCGCGCACGACGCACGCGTCGCCGAGGCGGCGAGCCGCCACGGGAGCCAGCCGCAGTGTCGCAAGGTCGCCGGTGTTCAGTCCGTGTGTTGTCGCGGTCTTGTCGTCGGTCGTCATATCGAACTCCTAGTTCGGTTGTTGCTGGTTTAGCTACGGAATATCAGTGGTTGCGCGCACCTGCTGTACGAGCACGTCGATGAAGGACCCCTGTCCACGCAGCAGGTCCTTCACGCGCCTTGCCGCGCGGAGCAGCTTCAGCCGCTGGTGCGCAGCCTTCTGCTCGAGCTCGGCGGTCCGCGTGGACGTCGTCGCGCGTAGCGCCGCCAACTCCGCCTCGAGGTCTACGACGCGCTGCGCGAGCTTCTGCTCAGCCGTGAACGTGTCGCTGAGGCCGCGCTGCTGGCTTAGCCATTCATGGCCGGCATCGGTTCCGTGCTCACCGATGAGCGTGTGCGCCGATGTGTCACGCAGCAGGAACTCAGCCGCGACAGCGTGGTCTTGCGCACGCCGGTACATGGCGAGACTGACTTTTGGCTGGCTGGTGAATCGAACGACAAGCTCTACGTCCTTCGTGTCTACGTCTGCCACCGTCTTACCTCGTCTGTTCAGGTGTTGCCGAACTCGTCCACGTACAGGGGGCCGCACGGACCACCGCCGGCGATGTAGTGGCCTTTGTCCCCAGCGTGTGACCAGCACGCAGAGCCGTTCTCGTCGGTCCAACTCGTCACGCCCGACTCGCTGTCGTACCGCGGCTCAGTCCTCAACGAGGCGTATGGGGCGTGGGCGTCTTGGTTGTTGAAACCAGCGCGTTCGTACACACTTTCGCTGGCGTCGTACCCGCGCCGGTGCAGCTGGCGCGATCGGTGCCGTGTGCGCTCGTCCGCCTCGATCGCGCCCCGCGTGTCGGTGACCACAGCCCCGAGCTGCTCCGCTGTGGCGTTGGCGTCGGCACGCGCAACGAGTAGACGCGCCTGCTCGATCTCCAAGGCTTTGCTTCTGGCGTCAGCAACCGCCGTGTCGTAGGCGTACTGCGCGGCCAACTCGCGCCGCTTCTGCAGCCACCTCTTGCCAGCTGCGTTCGCGCAACGTTGGACGATCTCCTCCGCCGACATGGTGCTGAGGAGGTACTCGGCAGCCGCGCTCGCGTCCGCGCGTATGCGTTCGGACGCGAGCGCGATTACGCTCACTGGTGAGGCGTACTGGTCCAGCAGGCTGCGGTCGCTACTGCGAAGGAACTCGTCGCTGAAATTCGGCACGGCTCAGCCCGGCCCGACGATGCGGTCGACGCAGTGCTCGCCGGCCCTGGTCGTGGAGAACCCGTTGGGCGAGGCGCGCATCAGCCCTAGCTTCACGAGGTCCATGATCAGCGGCAGCGGGTCGAGTCGTGCTGGCATTAGCTCTGGGCACGCCTCGTCCGGCAGGAGCGGCTTCTCGACACAGCGGCGGAGGATGCGCTGCTGGAGTTCGTAGCGGGCGAGCCCGTAGATGCGGAGCAGCTCATGCGTGTCCACCACGTCGGCCGACAGCACGTTGCCGTGCCCACTGATGACCCACATCCCACCGGGCTGCAGCTGCGGCGTGAAACCGCTGGCTGCCCCGATGGTGCTGGTGATGTCGTAGACGTCGGTGAAGCTGCTCATACGGTCTCCCAGTGCGGCCCGTGCTGCCGCTGTCTTGCAGAACGTATCGGCGCAACGCGGAAGAGCGCAAAACTTTTTTCGTCTAATTCTGTTGGGGCGGGGAGGAAGAGGCCCCTGGGCGCCGGAGGGGACCGGCGCCCAGGGGTAAGATGCCTCAAGTCCCTTGCGCTTTCGCGGGGGGCGAGTCATCCTGGTTTTCGCCATCCCCCTTAGCGTCCTGGCAGCCCCTTCAAAGCTGCTTCGGACAGGGGATGGCGTGCCCGAAAACCTGAGGTGAAGCATGCCCCACTCCGTCGTTTCCGCAACCCCCTTCTGCACAGCACTACATAGAACGCTGGCTTTCGTGCCGCGGCAGCAGACCCGAGGGTACCCGCTCGATGAGACGGTAGCAGCCGCGGGTGGGCAGGTTGGGCACGCCTACACGGGTGACCTGGACACGCTGCTCGAGGCGGCCAACGATGACCGGCACCTACTCGGCGCTGCCCCAGTCGAGGTCGACGGCGTCTACGTGCGCCCGCGCAAGGCGCTCCTCGAAACCCGGCCCATGACCAAGTACGGGTTCACGCTCGACGTCGACCCCCCGAAGGGGCTTAGCGGCGCGGCACTAACCGACTGGCAGCAGCGGACCGGCGACAAGCTGCTCCGGTTCGTAACCGCGCGCACGCCGAGCGCGACCCTCTACGGGACGAAGAAGGGCTTCCGCCTCCACCTCTGGCATCACGAGGACATCGTGGTGCCGAGCGCTACCCACGACGTGCTCCTACAAGCGCTCGAGTTCGCAGTCCTCGCCTACGTGGAGCGCAACACGGGGGTTCGGTGTGACCCGACCTCGGCCAGGGACGGGCTCGTGCGGCTCTCCAGAGCGCGTGGCGCCACGCGGGAAGACACGGACAAGGACGGGAACACGACCTACACGAGGCTGTGGGACCGCCCCATCCTAAACCGGGGGGACCTCCGGGGGGACGACATCCTCGGCAAGCTGGAGCTCGAGGACTTCACCCAGGCCCTCGCATCGGAAGCGTTCACGCGCCGACGTGAGATCGTTCTCACAGCGCGGGCGCGGGCGCAGGGGGTTCTCGTGTTCCCCCAGGTCGGTTCGAAAGAAAACGACCTAGATCCCTCGCACACGTTTTTTGCCGAGTCCGGGGAGGGGGGTGTTACCCCTGATCCCGCGCCCCCTGTGAACTCCACCGAGATCGTACCTACGCTAGTCGACACGTTTTTCGAGGTTAGGAAGGGGGGGATGGGTACCGAGAAGACCGCATCTGGGAAGCGGACCCGTAAAGAGGCTGCCCCAGTTACGATCGATGCAACCCGTCGACTCGTTCGGTTCGCGGGTGATCTCGGGCTTGGTCCTCGTCCTGCTCCGTGTGGGGAGAAGTTCTGGCTCGCGTGCCCCCTGGAGGAGGAGCACTCCTCTGGGACCACGACCCCGACGGGGGCCTGGATCGAGGGTGGCCACCTCTACTGCTCGCACGCGCACTCGGGTGCTGGGAGCACTCCCCGATCAGAGGATCTAGAGGCTGCCCTGGTTACTCGGTTCATCACCCGATCGGGGGCGGGCAGCCGAGTGGTGGTGGACTCGATCCCCGCCGCCGCCTCGGCCGCTGTGAGAACGATTGAGGAAATCCGTGCTCGCGGTAAGACCCCCGTCATCCACCTCGTGGCACCCATGGGCGCGGGTAAGACCCAGGCCCAGGCCCTCGTCCAGATGGCAGTGCAACGCGCGGCGCTGGTGGTTGCGCCCACAAGGGCGCTAACGCTCCAGTTGGCCTTGGCCAAGGACGCGACCAACTACACCGACCTCTTCGACGGCACCGCCTCTCCGGACCGTGACGTGGCCACGACGGTGCACTCCCTGCCCAACGTCATCAGCACGGCCTACGCTGGGCACGCCGAGTTCTTCGCCTGGCAGGAGAGCCTGCACGAGCGCGATGTCGACCTGGCCAAACTGCCACGGCAGTTTCACCAGTTCTGGGAGGGCCGGCTGCTCGTCATCGACGAGCCACAGTCCTGCGTCGCTGCGGCTGCGCGGCAGGCCGACTGGGTTCGCGGCGCTACCTTTGAGGCGCTGCGCTTCGCGGTGTCCTCGGCACACGCGGTGCTCACAACGTCCGCGACGCCGGTCATCGCGCTCATGGACGTGTTCAACACGGTCCCAAACACCGAGGTGGTCGAGATCGCGGTGGACGTGCAGCGCGCCTCCGCGGGCGAACTCGTGCTCGGTGACGTCGGCGGCTTCCTCAGCACCTACGCGGACCTACTCAAGGCCGACGACGCCCGCGTGTTCGTGAGCACGTTCTCGAAGCGGACCATCAAGGGAGCGACGCAGCTGGCCCGTAAGCTCGGGAAGCGGGTCGCCGTGCTGACTGGCGACTCGTCCACGGAGGCGCGCGCTGCCTTCTACGACGCGGCCATGGATGCTGACGTCGTGCTTGTAAACCAGGCCGCGGGCGACGGCGTCTCGGTGCCGGGCACTTTCACCGCGACCGTCTCCCTCTTCGACGCGCGCCCACAATCCCCAGAGCCCCTCGGGGTCGTCGCGGCGGCGCAGTTGGTCATGCGCGCCAGGGATGTTCGAGGTCCACGCTATGTCTTCGCGCACAAGCGCGCGAGCCGCGTGACGGATGCCGCGGAGTTCGCTAGGCAACACGCTTTCGACATCGCGCCGAAGTGGATCAGCCTCGGACTGGATGGCCGGCACGCCGCACTCGACTTCTGGACCGTATCGCAGACCCTGAACTACGACTTCAAGAACGCGCTAGGCGCCTTGCTGAGGCACCACGGCTTCGCCGTTCGCGCCTTCGGCGAGGTTACGCAGGAGCAGCTCACAGAGCAGCGTTCCGTAATGAAGGGGCTGGTACAGGACGCAGCCATCGCGGAGGCCTCCGCGATCCTCGCCGTGCCTGCGAGCGCAACGCCCGTCCTCGTGCCTCACACCGACGCAGACCACGCGTCGAACACGCAGCACGTCGTGGCGGACGCCCTCGGTGTGACCACGAGCGAGCTCACACACGCGGACGTCGTCGAGCATCTACTGGAGCGGCGCGCCGACGCCGGGCGCCTTCTCGCTGAGGTGACGAATCGAGACGTGCTGCGGGATGACGACGACACACACGTCAACCGCTTCGGGCAGTCCACCAACGCCGCGACAGAGCGCGCACGCCTCGTCAGCGAGCTCCTCGAGGTGGCTGGTGTTGAGCTACCCGCGCGTCCTGGTGATGCCCCCCTCGCGCCAGAAAAAACGTGTTCGACGGGCGAGGGTGACCCGGACGACGACCCCGGCGGAGGTCCCAGTGGCAAGCGCAGCATCCGCGTCGACAGCGTCGCGACGAAGCGCAACGAGGCGCTCAGGAGCTGGCACAAGGATAACGGGCGCGCACTTACCAGGCTCGGTGTGGATGTCGGCCGTACGGGCTCGGAGACCGTACGGCGGGTGCTCACCCAGCTCGGCTTCACCCTCACGAAGCAGCCCGGGGCCTACGTCTGCGACGAGGCCGCCGTTGCGAAGGCGTGGCGCTGGGCCACGGGTGCGGGATGGCGGTTCGGGGTGCGCCGCGAGCACGCGGCGTGGATGCGGTTGGTCCGCGCTGAGCCTTCAGACAGGCTCGTTCACGGCGCGCGGTCGCCGGGGTAGTTGCTGGGGCCCCCCTAAGATCCAGTGCGGGGGTGAAGGGCTTACGGCTTTAGGACGCTACCCACGCCCCAGGAATGAGCCACCCCCCGACAACCCCTGCAGCGTAACCGACGCTGCGGCTGCTCGAAAGCGTTGGCTGCGCAGTGTGTTGTGCCGATAGGTAGGGCATGATCGAGATCCCCGTCTGGTTCCTCGTGACGCTGTCGGTGGCTGCCGCACCCGTGGCGTGCCTTCTCCTGGCAATGGTCATCGTTGGCATCTACAGCCTGTTCGACGTGCTGGTGTGCGCGCTGCGCACGCGCCGCGACGGAGTCTGACATGAAGCTGATCATCATGCGCGCAGAGGTAGTCTCGTGACGGGATTCCGAACAACGATCACGATACCCGGTTACACCCATTACAGGTGGGCGGTGACCCAGAACGCGCGATTCCGGACGTGGCACGTGCAGCCGTCAAGACGCACTCGTCTAGGGACGAACTACGGACCGGCCGTGGGGACGTTCGAGCGCAAGGCAGACGCACAAGCGGAGGCGCGAAGACGGAACACGGAAGGGCGTCCGGGTGATGCCGCTTTCGCGCGCCTCGTCCCGCAGGAGCCAGTTTAGCGGGCGTCTCCGGACCCGTGCAGTACGCCGCGAGCCTTCCGGTCGCGCAGCTTCACGCCGTTGGCGGTCCAGACGAGTTGCCACCAGTTGGACCAGCCGGTCCACCCGGCGATCACGCCGAGCACGTTGGCGTTGATAGCGTCCACGACCAGCAGCCGTAGGCGCGCCTTCAGCAGTGCCAGCCGCACGCGGTACCAGGGGTGCCGCAGCCAGCTCGAGTTGGCGTCCGCCATGGCGATGTACCAGTAGGCGTCGCCGACCTCCTTCACGAACTTGTCGTAGGTCGCGTACGTGGGCCGCCCACCCTGGTCTCGGTAGACCCGCTTCAGGACGCCCGCCACCTCGCCGGTCTCCTCGAGGGCGCCGAGCATGAAGTAGGCGCGCCCCTTCGGTGAGTTCGGGGGGAACGAGGGGACGCAGTACGTCTCAGCGCACTGCGCCTGGAATGCACGGTAGTTCACAGCCTAAGCTCCTCGTCCGCGTCCTCGACGAACCATTTCAGCGTCCCCTCGAACGTGTCTAGCTCCTCGTCCGCGTCCTCGACGAACCACGCCTGTGTCCCCTCGAACGTGTCTAGCCCACCAGCGAATCCGACCCAGGTGCAGTCCTGCAGGGCCTGTTGTGTGTCCGGGCCGTCGGGCAGCTTGGTGTAGCTGGACGTGTCGGTGCGCGGTCGCAGGCGCGTTGCCTCCGCGTGCAGCGCGACAAGGTCAATCGGCTTGTACACGCCCGCGTCGAGCTGCTCGTTGACGGCTGCGCGAAGGCGCGCGTCCGGGAACAGGACGCGGAGCAGCGCGCGCCGTACCGGCAGCTCCACAGCCGTCTCGAAGTCCAGGAAGGGGCCACCCTCCTCGACCTGGACACGCAGGTGCTTCTTGATGGGGTTGGGGATGTCGCCTGTGACGGCCTCGGCGATGTCATGGGTAAGGCACGCGAGGGATCCAACAGCGGGTCCCCGGAACGCGTTCGCACACATGACACTGTGCTCTTCGACGGACCAGCGCGACGTCGTCTGTCCGGCCCAACGCGCGGTATGGCGCAGCCCTGTGTAGATGTCCTCGAGGGTGACCGTGTGGTTCTCCGGGTTCAGGAGGTCGATGTAGCCACCACTGACGGTGCCGATGATCATCGTCTTGCGCGCCCCACGCGTCGGCGGGGTATTGGGTAGGTCGTCCATGCCGATCACTTGTTCCTGCTGTTGCCGCCGCGCTTCGTGCACGGTGGGATGCCCATTCGCTTCCGCGCCATGAATACGGAGCGGGTTGTCATGCCGGTCTCAGCGGCGACCTCGGCGTTCGACTTGTTGGCCCACACGACGGTGGACCAGTCGATGCGGTCCCGCGCAACCTCGAAGGGTGGGTACCCTCGGCGGTTGCGGTGGTACCGCACTGTGGTCGGGTTCACCCCGAGGCGTGCCGCAATCTGGAGATTTGACTCGGTCGCGTACGGCTGCGCGTCCCAGTCGATGCCTATCGGTCGGATGTTGTCGTGCTTCTGCTGCATGAAGCAACGATGTACACAGGGTTCCTACGAACATCAAGGTACAGGCTAGGCGGAGTTGTCGCTCACCGGCCGTTTAGCCTGCCACGCGGGGGCGTCCCAGACTTGGCTGGCGTACACACCGAGGTCATCGACGATTAGCGTACTCGCCCTGCTGCCCAAGATGGTCGCGCCGGCAGCGCGACCATCGCGCTTTTGTGCCATGAACTCCCGGCGGCCCGGGTCCAGCAGGTTGCTGACCTCGTTCTTCAGGTCGGCCAGGGACCACGCGCCGACCAGCACGGGCCCGCGGAACCGGACCGGGGTGTGGGCAGCAGACCAGTCATCCACGATGGTCAGCTCCATCCCTCCAGGCCCTCGGGCAGCGCAGGTCGGGGCGGAGAAGCGGTGGGTGGACGCGCTGCTGTCGACCACCACGTGCCCGTTTGGGCACAGCTTCGTGCGGAACCCACGTGAGCGCAGGTACGCCTCGGCCCGCCACAGCCACCTTGGGATGCCTGCGCGCAGGCACACGTCCCGCTCACTCATCGCACTGCGCGACGCTGTGGGTGCGCACCCCGGTGCTGGTCGCTGCTTCGAGATGCGTGGTGCTGGCCGCCGCCTCAAGATGCGCATACTCCGCACGCTGGCTTCGGCGAGTTCAAAAGCCGTCACAACTCACCTCCCACCGCGAAGGCCGGCGCCTTGCTTCGTCCCGAGCAACCGCCCGGCTCCGGCGAGCACGCCCGCCGTGCTCATGCCCGCGTGCACGATCCCGTTCGCCAGGCCGAACATCTGGCTGACACCGCCAATGGCGAGCGACATTGGCGCGAAGACGAACCGCGTCAGCAGGAATAGGAGTGTTCCGCAGATGATCATCCCGGCGACGCAGAAGGACAGGAGCAGGAGCAGTATGGACATCCCGAGAAACAGCGCGCTGGCCAGGACGCGCAGGACGGTCCAGGCCAGGACGAGCACAGCTATGATCTCCTCCCGGTGGTTCCACACGCCCATCACGCACGCGCGAACGCCGCGCTCGATGCCGTTCGGCACGTGCCAGAATACGAACCTGAGAAACTGCGTGACGGGTCCGCGCAGTCGGCTGTACAGGTAGCTCCAGGTCGACGAAGCGACACGCCCGATGCCGTTGGATAACGACCCGAGACGCAGGAGCGCCGCGCTCATGGCACAGCCGCGGCTGTGCCGTAGCGTGGCTGCGCAGCCGCAATGCCGCGACGCTTGCGGGCGGCGTGCACTGCAGATGTCGCGACGTGCAGGCGCTTGGCGATAGCGTAGTCGGTCTCGACGCCGAGCGGCTCGTCGTCCCACTTGATACCGGTGGTTGTCGGCGACACGCCGTCGTTGAACGGAGCGATCTTGCGGACCGTGCGTGCCGCACGCACGGTCGACGTACTGACTCCCAGTGCAGCAGCGAGCGTGCCGTCGTACATCTTGCCGAGCGGCTGATTGTCCCAGTCGATTCCCTTGTGCTTCATGATTGTGTACTCCAATGTGTATAACGCCTTAGTACTATACTATTGCTGCCTTCGCAGCACGTCAACCCCGCTTGGTCCCTTCCCCGGTGAGCATCTCTAACAGCCTCTGAGTTGGTCGGTACTCGTACGCGGCGTCTGCGGCGCCTTCCACGCCTCGGCGTGCCCGGCGTTCAAGCAGGTCCCAGCGGTACAGGGAGGCGAGGGTAACCCGCTGCCCGCTGCCGTCCGCCCGCCACCACCCGCGCTGGCCTACCCACGTACGCACCACGCACACTGCGACTTGAAGCTGAAGGGGTGTCAGGCTTCCGAACCGCATGTCGCGCTCCTTGTTGGTTGTTCGATTACGGCCTGGGCTAGTAAAGCTTGAAGCAGATGCAGTCGCGCAGGCTGAGAGCTCACCGCTTGGCTCCCTTGAGGTACTGCACGAACCGACGCCGCAGCGCAGCGGACACCTTACCTGGGTGTGCGTCGAACCATGCGAGCGCCTTGGTTTGCCCCCACCCGGCAGCGAACCACTTCCAGCGCTCCTTCTCGGTGACGCCTCGCTTCGGCGTGCACGACACGATGTCGTAGTCCTTCATCGCCGTGAGCACGTCCCGCGGTGTGACCTGCATCACAGCGGCAACGACACGCGCTGGGACAAGGCCCAGTGGTGCGTGCTCAGGTGTGAGCCGTTCCCACTTCTTCGCCCTGCGCCTGACCTCCACCGGCGAGTGCGGTGCTGGTGGCGCGCGCCGCTGCAGGCCCTTCGGCGCAGCCGTGCAGCGTCCACTGAGCCACGCAGCCGCGTGTAGGTGCTTGCGAATCGTCAGCAGCTTCCCAGACAGCGCCGCCGGTGCGCCATCGGGGAACAGGACCCGTTCGAGGTCCGTGAGGATAGCAGGTCGTCTGTCGTTCACGCGTGGCTCCTCCGGTGTTGTTCGACGCGCCCGACCGGTGCCCCGGGTTATTCCGCGGCAGCCTCGAGGCTGCCGAAGGCAGCCTCGAGGCCTTCGGTGTCGAAGTCTTCGAGCAGGTTGAGGAGGTCCTCCTGCTCCATGCCAACAGCAGCGCGGAGGTCGCTAGACAGGGTGTCGACAGCGAACTGAAGCGCGTCGAGGCTGCTAACAGCGTCGTCGAGGTTCTGGATCGCAGTCTCGGCGTCCTGCCCCTTGTCCCCGGACTGGAAGCTCTCCGGCATGTTGTCGTAGTACTCCTGCTCCTCGTCCCGCAGGCGCTCGACCTCGTCGTGCACCGCCGAGGTGACGTCCACCACGCCCTCAAGCAGGTCAACCAGCTCCGTGAGTTTCTCCACGGTGGGGGTGTAGTCCGCTTCGACGGCCTCTCTGACCAGTGCGAAGGCGGTGTTGACCCGATCGATAGCGTCGAAGCCGGCGTTGAGGGCGGCGGCTTGTTTGCTGATCTCTTTGCGGCGTGCCTTGTTCATTGTGGTCACATTGTCCTTTCCGAGGGGGGTTGTCCCCTAGAACGTGAAATCGTGGTAGTGGTCGCGGCGTCCGAGTCCAAGCACGTTTCCGTCCGCGCCCCCCTGTTGTTGTTCGATACGCGCCATCAGTTGGCGCGCCCGTTTGGATGGGGCGCCGGTGAGGAACCCACACGCGCGCCCAACGGAGTAGATGGATACCAGCGTCTCCGCGTCGAACTGCGCGGACGTTGCGTCCACGATGTGTCCCGCCCGGTCTTGCAACCACCAGTGTGTACCCCCACCCGGTACGCGCCCAACGTGTGGCCTGTACCCAGCCGTGCGGTAACACAACCAGTACAACGCCTCCGAGAGCGTGTAGCAGAATCCACGAACGGGGCATGTGGGGTCGACCTTGCGCCCACCGGTGAGCAGGTCCTGCGTGAGCGCGGTTGCGTACGCTGATGTCACTTGTGTGCTCCTCTAGTCCAGTGCCCACTCAAACCCGTGCGCCACTAGGCGCTCCCGTGTCCCGATGTGCCACTCTCGCCGGCAGCGGGTCTTGTAGAGACCCGCCTCCTCGCGCTTCAGCGTGATAGCGCCAGCTGCGCGCATAGCCGCATGCTTGGTTGCGAACGGCCCCAGCGCCTTGTCGGTGCACAGCGTTACGGCGTACCAACTCATTCGAGGGTCTTCCCACAGAACTTGCAGTACGCCCCGTAGCCGTCCGCCGTGGGCACGGACCGGTGGGGGCAAAACACCCCCGGCTGGAGTTGCGCAGCGGCGCGCTCCAGCATGCGCTTCTCGTTTTGCGCCTTGTGGGCCGCTGCCACGTCGTCATCTGCGGTACGGCGGGCGCGCAGGGCGGCGTTTGCCGCCTGGTACTCGGCATCAGCGGCCTTCAGTGTGTCGCGCAGCTTGCCGAGCTTGCGCACAGCTCGCTCAAAGCGAGCACTTGCTTCACGTGTGGCTCTGCTTTCCATCGCGCACCTCCGCCTCGATCTCGTCGAGCATATCCGAGGTCATCCGGTCCCAAGCCGCCCTCGCCTCCGCCGCCGACTCCGCAGCCCACGCCGCATCCGCCGCCGCATCCGCCGCCGCCGCCGCCCACGCCCACTCCATGGGTGTGACCTCCCCGCCCGCTCCGTGGCGGTCGAGGAGCAGGAGTACCCCGTCTCGCTCGGGAGTCTCCGGCAGTGCGCGGAGTACCCGGGCCAGCCAGCGTGACCGGAGCCGGTCCCCCCGCTCCCCCACGAGGAGGTGGAGCCGATCCGAGACGGCTGCCCACCTCTGGACCATTCCTGGCCAGGCAGCCTCCGAGCCGTAGTCGTCGCAGGCGGGGAGTACATGTGCGAGCCACGTAGGCATCAGACTCGCGGGGCACGTCTCCGGTCG
>SXGT01497260.1_pt1 | contig 78541 bp, 50 predicted proteins | sample 3176221 | NCBI WGS metagenome assembly SXGT01 (sample SAMN11356862, study PRJNA531348) | freshwater metagenome | isolation source: freshwater sample F1-120 | place: China: Fuxian Lake, Yuxi | collected 2017-12-25 | reverse complement strand
CTTGGGTGGCGGGCTCGGCGATCCCGCCGCGCCCGCCACCGATGTCGACGCGACGCTCTCCCCCTGCCCGCCACCGAAATCGACTCGCCGCTCTCCCCCTGCCCGCCACCGAAATCGACGCGCCGCGGCCTCGTCGTCCACCTCGCCGCCGGCCTTGCGGCCGCCCTGGCGCGCTCTGGCGGCGCGAGTTGACACGCCCCCCCTTTCTCTGCAAGAGAATCCCCGCAGAGAAGAGCCTTTGCTCTGCCCCGATGTGAATCAAGAGAGGTCAAGCGATGAAGAAGTTGATGATCCTGTTCGCGATTGCGGCGCTGGCGGCCTGCGGTGACGATCCGGCCACCAGCCCGACCGACTCGCCCAACAACGACCCCAACAACAACGAACCCGAAGGCGAACCCGAGGGCGAACCCGAGGGCGAACCTGAAGGCGAACCCGAGGCCTCGCCCTTGCCCGAAGGCTTGTTCCTGGTGGGCTTGCAGATCGCCCCGGTCGGCGGGCTGGTCCGGCCCTTCCAGCTCGAGGTCGAGAGCGTCGGCGCGGAGACGCCGGACGGCTCGGGGGTCTTGACCTCGGTGGTGCTCAGGGCGGCCAAGGACGACTTCGAAGTCAGCGAGCCGATGGGGACGCTGACGGACGTGGCCGTGGACGCGGAGGGCAACTTCGTGGCGGCCTTCCCCGAGCCGCTGACGCTCCCGGGCGCCTTCAGCCCCACGGGCAGCGACGTGATCTTCCAGATCGCGCTCCAGGGCAAGATCCAGAGCAAGGAGGCCTTCTGCGGGGACGTGACGGGCGAGATCACGACCTTCGAATTTGACCTGATGGGCAGCACCTTCGCCGCGATCCCCTGGGAGCAGCGCGCCGAGGGCTACCCCTCCGACTGCTCCGGCGACGGCCCCGTCGAGATCGCGCGCCTGACCCCCGAGCAGTGCCCCAACCTCGCGCCGGGCCTCAACGGGGGCTTCCCCTCGGCCGAGCGCCAGCGCCAGTTCGAAGTCATCCTGCCCGCCGATTACGACGAGGGCCAGAGCTGGCCCCTGATCTTTATCTTCCACGGCCTCGGCGGGACCATCGAGGACATCCAGATCGACGCCGACTTCCAGGCGCTGGCCGACGCGCGCGGCCAGATCCTCGTGGTGCCGCAAGGGCTCGACGAGGGCGGGCTCAACTGGGAGGTCGCGACCCCCGAGAACAAGGACCTGGCCTTCTTCGACGACATGCTCACCTGCCTCAAGGAGAGCTTCAACATCGACGAGGACAAGATCCACGCCACCGGCATGAGCAATGGCGGCCTGATGACGGGCCTGCTGACGGCCGTGCGCGGCGAGCTGCTCGCCTCGGTCGCGCCCATCTCCGGCGGCATCCTCGTCGCCTGGCCCGGGCTGGACAACAAGCTGCCCGCGCTCGTGATCTGGGGCGGCCCAGAGGACCTCGCCTTTGAGCAGAACTTCGACGCGTTCGCCGACGCGATGATCGGAAACTTCAGCGAAGACGGCCACTTCGTCGTCGCCTGCGACCACGGCCTCGGCCATGAGCTCGAGGCGAGCTTCTGGGACTGGATCCTGCTCTTCTTCAACGACCACCCCCGCGGCCTGAACCCCGAGCCCTACGCCGCGGCCCTCCCCGACCTCTTCCCCGAGTTCTGCTCCCCGCTCTGAGCCCCCGCGACCCCCGCGCCTTCCGCCCACACCTTGTCATTCTCCCCTGTTCGGCCTTCCATAATCTCACCGCCTTGCGATCCGAGGTCCCTTCGGCGTCGTAATGGTCGCGGTGATCGGCCGAAGGTTGCGTTCAAGCGGCGAGCGGTTAGACTCCGCGCCGTTGGAACCCCAGATCGCCTGGTGCCACGCTCCGGTCGCCGGAGGTGGCGGGCGTTCGATGACGATGGAGAGGCGAGGAGCGCATGAAGAAGATTGAAGTGAAGATCCTGCCGGTCCTGGCGGCGCTGGGCTTGCTGGCTGCGGCCTGCGGCGAAGACCCCGTCGATACCCCGGCGGCGGCGATCGTGCCGAAGGTGACGGTCAACGATCAGACCCTCAACCCGGCCGACCGGGTCCTGGTCACGACCGTCGTGGCCGCGCAGAACGGCTTCGTGGTCATCCACGAGGCCAACGAGGACGGCGACATCGGCGGCGCCATCGGCAACACCTTCATCTCCAAGGGCACCAGCCCCGACGTGACCGTCAACCTCGACCGCGACGGCGTCGACGGCGAGACGCTCTTCGCCATGCTCCACATCGACGGGGACGGCAATGGGGAGTACCTCTTCCCCAACGGCCCGGATACGCCCGTGCTGGACGCCACCGGGGCGGTGATCGCGCCGCCCTTCACGGTCACGGTCGGCGGCGGCGTGCTCAACGCCGTGACGGTGGCCGATCAGGTCGCCGATCCGGCCGACCAGGTCGTCATCGAGCAGGTGCTCGCCTCGACCGCCAGCTTCATCGCGGTGCACGAGGGCGACGGGGCCGGCGGCATCGGCGGCGTGATCGGCGTCAGCGCCGCGCTGGAGGCCGGGACGACCGATGACGTGGAGGTCACCCTCGACCGCGACGCGGTCAACGGCGAGACGCTCTTCGCCATGCTGCACGTCGACGGCAACGCCAACGGGATCTACGAGTTCCCCGGCCCCGACGTGCCCGTGCTCGACGACGCCGATGCGGTCATTGCGCCGCCCTTCGTCGTCTCGCTGCTGCTGCCCGAGGGGCCGCTGGTCGAGGTCGCCGATCAAGAGGTCGATCCGGCCGACGAGGTGATCATCGACCGCGTGATCTTTGATCGGGACGGCTTCATCGCGGTGCACGAGTCCGACGAGGGCGGCGCCATCGGCGACGTGATCGGCGTCAGCGCGCTTCTTGAGGCCGGCGTGAGCTCCGACGTGGTGGTCACCCTGGATCGGGACGCGGTCGACGGCGAGCAGCTCTTCGCGATGTTGCACCTCGACGAGCCGGCCAACGGGGTCTACGAGTTCCCCGAGAACGGCGACGCGCCGGCGCTGGACATCAACGACGCGCTGATCGCGCCCTCCTTCGTGGTGACGCTGGCCCCGGTCGAGGGGCTGCCCTCGGTCGAGGTCGACAGCCAGCTCGTCAGCCCGGCCAGCCGCGCGGTGGTCCGCGAGGTCATCTCGGTCGGCCCCGGCTTCATCGTCATCCACGAGGACAACGGCCAGGGCGGCATCGGCGACGTGGTCGGGCTCACGGCGGTCAGCAATGGCCGCAACACCAACGTCGCGGTGGTCCTGGACAAGGACGCGGTCAACGGCGAGCGCTTCTTCGCCATGCTGCACGACGACGCCAACGACAACGGGATCTACGAGTTCCCCGGCCCCGACGTGCCCATCACCGACGCCAACGGCGTGGTCATCGCCCCGCCCTACATCACCTTCGTCGGCGCCCCTGGGCCTGCGGTCGTCGTCGACGATCAGACCGCCGATCCTTCCGACGTCGTCACGGTGCTGGCGGCCGTCTCGGACGGGCCGGGCTTCATCGCGGTGCATGAGGACGACGGCGAGGGCGGCTTCGGCGGGGTGATCGGCGTCAGCGCGCTGCTCTCCGACGGGGTCAACGCCAACATCCGCGTGACGCTGGAGCGGGACGTGGTCGGCGGCGAGACGCTCTTCGCCATGCTGCACGCCGACGACCCGGCCAACGGCGTCTACGAGTTCCCCGAGAACGGCGACGTCCCCATCTTCGACGGCCAGGGGATCATCGCCCCGCCCTTCATCGTCTCGGTCGTCCTGACCGACGCCGTCGAGGTCGACAACCAGACCGCCGCGCCGGCCAACAGGGTCGTCGTCCGCCGCGTGGTGGCCAACAGGGCCGGCTTCATCGCGGTGCACGAGGGCGACGGCCAGGGTGGCCTCGGCGGGGTGATCGGGGTCAGCGCGCTGCTGCCGGCTGGCTTCAGCACGGACGTGGAGGTGCTGCTTGAGCGCAACGCCAACAACGGCGAGGTGCTCTTCGCGATGTTGCACGTCGACGACCCGGCCAACGGGGTCTACGAGTTCCCGGACAACGGCGACGGGCCGGTCTTTGACGCCAACGACGCGGTGATCGCGCCGCCCTTCACGGTCACGGTGCCCAACGCGGTCTTCGTCGACAGCCAGGTGGCCGGCGGCGCGGGCAATGAGGTGGTCGTGCGCGAGGTGATCTACGGACGGGGCGGCTTCATCGCGGTGCACGAGGGCAATGGGGGCGGCGGGATCGGCGACGTGATCGGCGTCAGCGCCTTCTTGCCGACGGGGACGAACTTCGACGTCGCCGTGACGCTCGACCGCCCCGCGGTGGCCGGCGAGGTGCTCTTCGCGATGCTGCACGCGGACGCGAACGACAACCAGACCTATGAGTTCCCGGGGCCGGACGTGCCCGCGCTCTTCCCGGACGACTCGGTGATCGCGCCGCCTTTCGCGGTGCTGGAGGCCGACGTGGAGGCGGTCGTGGCCATCGACCAGCGGCTCGCCGTGATCGATCAGATCTCGGTGCTGGCGGCCTTCTCGGAGGGGCCGGGCTTCATCGCGGTGCATGAGGACGACGGCGAGGGCGGCATCGGCGGGGTGATCGGGGTCAGCGCGGTGCTCTTTGACGGGGTCAACTCCAACATCCTGGTCGACCTTGATCGCAACGCCAACAACGGCGAGACGCTCTTCGCGATGCTGCACGACGACGCCAACAACAACGGGATCTACGAGTTCCCCGGCGTGGACGTGCCCATCATCGACGACGGGGGGGTCATCGCGCCGCCCTTCATCGTGACGGTGCGCTGATCGGCCGGCCGCGCCCTCAGCGCGCGTCGCGGGGCGCGGCAGGCCCCCGAGGGGCGCGGCGCGCGATCATCTCTCGCATGATCTCGGTGGCGCGGGCCGGGAAGAGCCGCCGCAGCCAGAAGATGACCAGCGCGTCGAAGGGCAGCACCAGGATGGGGGTGTTGCGCCGCGCGGCGGCCAGGATGCGGGCGGCGACCTGATCGGCGCCCAGGCCCGAGCCTTCGATCAGAGCGACAGTCTTTTCGCGCTCCCGGTCGGAGGTCACGCGCATGTTGCGGGCGATGTTCGTGGCGAAGAAGCCCGGGCAGACCACCGTGACGCCGACGCCGGTGCCGAGCAGCTCGGCCCGCAGCGTCTCGGAGAGCGCCACGACGCCGGCCTTGGCGACGTTGTAGGGCCCCATCCGGGCGCCCAGCGCGAAGCCGGCGATCGAGGCGATGTTGACGATCTGGCCGAAGCCCTGCGCCCTCATCCGGGGCGCGAAGGCGTGGCAGCCGTGGATCGGCCCGTAGAGGTCGATGTCCAAGCACCACCGCCAGTCCTCCAGCGACACCTTGCCCACCTCGCCGGTGGCCGCCACGCCCGCGTTGTTGATCAGCAGGTCGAGCCGACCCCAGCGCCCGAAGACCTCCTCGGCCAGCGCCTCAAAAGCCTCCGGGTCGCGCACGTCCAGCGCCCGCGAGATCCCCTCGCCGCCGCGCCCGCGCAGCGCGTCGAGGGTGTCTCTGGCGCCGCCCTCGTCGATGTCCGTCACCACCACGGTCCAGGCCTGCTGGCCCAGCGCCAGCGCCAGCGCTCGCCCCAGGCCGCTGGCCCCGCCCGTGATCACCGCCACCCGCTCGCCGTCGCTTCGCATCTCAGCTCCTCGCGCTCGCCCCCAGCGCCCACGGCCCAAAGCTCAACGCTTGACCCCTGTTGCCGTCCCTGCTGCCGCGCCTGCGATGTCCTGGCCCAGCGTCCACGGCGCAGAGTTCAATGCTTGGCCCGTGCCCAAGACGCAAAGGCCACCGATCCCCTCATCATAGGGATCGACGGCCTTTGTAGCACGGCGCGGAGCGCGTGTCGCCGGTGTCGGCGCGGGAGGATCAGGGGTCGGTGGCGGTGGCGGCGGAGGGGCCGGGGAGGTTGGGGAAGATGGGCTGCTTCCACCAGGAGACCTTGCCGTCGGTGGGCTCGATCCAGACGCCGGCAGAGTTCCACTCCGAGCCCTTGAGGCCCCACTTCTCGGGCGAGTCGCCTTCCTGGGCGTCGAGCTTCCACGCGGCGGCCATGTAGCGGCTGACGTCGGCCAGGCCGTCGAAGTAGTCCACGACGAAGTAGGGGGCGCCCTGGCGCGCGGCCCAGCGGCGGACGATGGGGGCGGCCATGGACATCTTCTGGTGGGGGATGCGGGGGAAGAGGTGGTGCTCGATCTGGTAGTCCAGGCCGATGAAGAACCAACCCATCCAGGCCGGCATCCGCAAGTTGCGCGAGGTCTCAAGCTGCAGGCGCCACTTGTCGTTGTGGTCGGTCAGGATCGGCATGCCCATGTGGGCCGGGGCGAAGATCGCCGCCAGCATCGCGCCGCCGATGGCCCAGTGCGCGATGTAGAAGGCCACCGCCCAGGGGCCGAGGAAGTACGTGGGGATGATCAGCCACGCGATCACGTGGATCATCAGCGAGACGGCGTCCAGCATCCACTTGCGGTCGACGCCGCGCTCGCGGACGTAGCTCCACATGTACTGGAGGGTCGCCGCGCGCATGGAGAAGGCCAAGAAGAAGGTCAGGGGCCAGAACATGAAGGACTGGAAGTTGCGCTGGAAGAACTGCCGGTTGGGGCTGGACTTGCGGTACTCCAGGGCGGTGCTGGCCATCGGCCACAGGCCCAGATCCGGGTCCTGCTCGGCGATGTTCGGGTGGGCGTGGTGCTTGACGTTGTGCTTCCACTTCCAATAGAGCGCGCCCAGGCCCCCGAAGGCCGGGAAGGCCAGGTGCAGCATCAGGTCATTGCGCCACCGCGTGTTCGACAGCGCCAGGTGGCCGCCCTCGTGGCCGAGCATCGCGATCGTCACCGACACCAGCGCCGTCACCGGCGTCATCAACACCGACACCCACAAGGGCGCCAGGATGTGCCCCGCAATGCACAGCGCCAGCACCCCGAACAAGAAGCCCAGCTTGGCCCAGGTCCGCCCCTCGCACTTCTCGAAGATGCCCGCCTCGGTCAGCTCTCGCCTCAACCCCTTGATATCCAGCATGCCTCACCCCATCCAGGTCCACATCCACGCTCCAGCGCCGCGCTCGCCACGCAATCTAGTCCTCCTCGCCCGCGCGAATGTAATCCTTGTGTAATAACCGCCCTGGACGGGCCACCCTGGACGTGGATGCCACCGGCGGCGGGTCCCCAGGCGCAGCGGCGCCGACGGGTTTGCCGGCCCCTGATCGGGTCCGGCTGCACCCGCGGCTACTCTGTTTCGCCCCTCCGGGGCTCTAAAGTGCTTATCCCCCTCGCGAAATTGAAAGACCGTGGCAGTCTGCAGGGACGAGGTGCAAGGACATCAACCGATCGATTTGAGCCGTTGGTGCGTTGTCGCATCCCACCCCGCCCCATCGGGGCGGCTCGGTAATTGGAGCCCCGGAGGGGCGAAACAGAGTAGCCGCGCGGTGCAGCCGCGACAGCGGCAAACCCGTCGGTCGTCGGAGGAACCGCGTGTCCATCCAACGAAGGCAGCTTGTGTCCGCACAACGGCGCCTGGACGTGGTGAGGATGGGGCGGCTCAGGGCGAGCGGCAGGCGCCTTCCTGTGGCGCGGTGTGCTGAAAGGTTGACCAGTGGATGTCGCATTGCTACTCTGAATCTCGGACGTCGGATCGGAGCATGACGCACATGACGAACACGCCCACACCTTCCCTGGTCAACATCCCCCCGCAGCGCCAGCCAGCGCGCCGAGTCCAGCCGCAGCCGCCTGTGTCCGGGGACTGGTCGTCGTGGCACCTCACGGATGAGGAAGACATGGGTCAGAGCTTTGAGCAGTTCGACTGCATCCAGGTGCTCTTGAGCAGCCTTGAGCATCTGGTCAAGGAGCGGCAGTGGGCTGACGTGGTGGCTGGCTCGGACGTGTTCTTCGGGTGGGTCAAGTCAGCGCCCCTGGTTCGGATCTCGCCCGATGTCTTCCTGATGCCATGGCCCCAAGACCGACCTCGCCCTTCATCCATCCAGACCTGGAGGCAAGGCCACAACCCCCCGAGCATTGCCGTCGAGATCGTGTCGGAGGATTGGCGCAAGGATTACGAGGAGCTGCCTCCGAAGTACGAGCAGCTCGATGTCGAGGAGCTTTTGATCTACGATCCCGAGGGCGCGGCGCGGGCCTCGACACCGGGCATCAAGCCCCCCCGAGGCGCGAGGCGATACGCCATCCAGCGCTTTGCCCGAGACGAGGAGGGGGTCTGGCTGCGGACGCACGCGGGCGATGGCGCCTGCCGGTCGTCGGTCCTGGGGGTGTATCTGGTCATCGTGGACACCGAGCACGGCCCGCGCCCGCGGCTGGCCTTCGACGACAGGGGCCTCGATCTCGTCCCCACGATCGAGGAGGCCGCCGATCAACGCGCCGAGGCCGCCGATCAGCGCGCCGAGGTCGCCGATCAGCGCGCCGAGGTTGAGCGGCGCCGCGCAGATTCGCTTGAGGCCGAGCTGGCGACCTTGCGCGCGGCCTTGCTCGCCCGCGATTCTCCAGCCAAGGGCAACCCTTCAGAGTGACTCAAGAACGGAAGAAGGGCGCAAGTCCCCGAAAGGACCGTGTGTCCGTCCAACAACGCCGTCCTGCCGGGATCGCCGTGCTCCATCAACGCCGCCCCGCCATGCTCGGCATGCCCATCAACAACGCCGACCCGTCATGATCGCCGTGCACCACGACGCCCCGTCGAGATCGGAGAGGTGGAACATGACATCGAAGACGAAAATGACGATACGATCCGCCACCTTGGCCGATTACGACGGGATCTGCGCCGTGATGGACGAGGGCGACGCGCACCACCGCGAGGCCCTGCCCCACATCTTCAAGAAGCCCGACGGCCCCGCGCGCCCCCGCGACGAGATCGAGCGCCTGATCGACGCCGACGACGCCGATCTCCTCGTGGCGTTGGTCGACGATCTGATCGTGGGCGTCCTGGTCATCAAGGACTGCGCCATGCCCGACGTCCCCCTCTTCAGGCCCGGGCGCTTCGCCCTGGTGGACAACCTCGCCGTCTCCGAGGCCGCGCGCCGCTGCGGGGTCGGCCGCGCCCTCATGGCCAGCGCCCGCCAGTGGGCCGAGGCCCGCGGGCTGCCCAGGGTCCAGCTCTCCGTCTGGGCCTTCAACGAGGGCGCCATCGCCTTCTACGAGGCCCTCGGGTACAAGGCCGCGCGCCTGGTCATGGATCTGGATCTGGGCTGAAGCCCGGCATCACGGTGACGCAGCGCCGGGTCTTGAGATCAACGGCGGCGCAGCTTCGGGCCTTGAGGGCGCAGGTCTGGATCTGGGCTGAAGCCCGGCAGTCCCCGAGATGAGAGAGGCGAGAGATTCTTGTCCGAAGGGCCGAGGAGGCCGCCCGACTCTGGCCCTCGTTCGCCCGGCAAGAAGCAATTCAGCAGGATCGACGCGGGGGGCCGAGGAGGCCGCCCGACTCTGGCCCTCGTTCGCCCGGAGCCCCGCCCCGACGGCTCGTCCAAGGCTCGTCTCAACCTCGATCTGGCAGAGGGGCGCCGCTCCGTGAGAGAGTCACTTGAAGAGGTCTGTCGGAGGTGACTCATGCACAAGCTGGCCATGGTCGCGGTGGTGTTGTCGCTGGCCTGGGCGCCGGAGGCCGCGCGGGCCCAGGACAGCGACGATCTCGGGTTGATGGAGCTGCTGGCCCAGGCCAGAGCGCAGCGCGCCAAGGCGCAGGGGATCGGCGCCAAGGACCCCGAGGCCGCCGAGGCGCTGGCCTTCAAGGCGGTCGCGGCCCTGGAGTGCGTCCTCGGGGTGCGCCACGCGGAGACGGTCGCGGCCCAGAAGGAGCTGGAGCGCTACGGGCAGCGCATCGAGCAGCGAGAGCAGCGGGCCGAGCGGCGCGAGATCGCCCTGCTGGTGCGTCGAGCGCGGGACGCCGCCGATCAAGGGTTGTACGAAGACGCTCTCTCCTTGATCGACGCGGCCTTCGAGCGGCTGACGGACGGCGACCAGCAGGCGCAGCTTGAGCGCGAGCGCGCGGCGATCCTCTCGGCCCGCGACCGGCGCCGCATGGCCGCGATCGGCGGCGCGCTTGAGCGGGCCACCCAGGAGCGCGCCGCCGGCCGCGTCGGGCGAGCCTGGGCGCACCTCTACCGCGCCCAGGAGCTCCTGGAGGCCCAATCGGGCGAGGATGAGGGCGCGTCGGAGAGGTTTGCAGAGGCGATCGCCAGGGAGGAGGAGGCGCTGTCCCGCGCCGAGTCGGCCCAGGCGCTCGCGCAGGCACCGCAACACCTTGAAAAGGCCCGCGTCTTCGCCCAGCGCCGCCAGTTCGGGCTGGCCATCTTCCTCGCCGGGATCGCCGTGGAGACCCTTGAGGGCGCCCACGGCGCCGAGCACCCTGCGGCGGCCCGCGCCCGGGAGGCCCTGCTCGCCTACGAGCAGGCGCAGGCCGCCCAGACCCTTGAGGACGCCGAGCGTCTCTTGAAGCAGGCTCGGGAGGCGCAGGCCCAGGGGCGCGCGGGCGAGGCGGGCGTGATGGTCGGGGACGCGCTGGACATCTTGAGCCGCGTCGAGGGCGATCACGAGGCGCTGTCCGAGGCGCTGTCGGCGCTGTCCGAGGCGATCGAGGCCCGCTGTGAGCTTCAGCCTTGCCCCATCGCCGGCATCATCTCCGAGGCGAAGATCGGCGGCGAGGAGATGGACGCGATCTCGGACGACGAGATGGCGGCGGGGAGCGGCGGCGAGTTCGCCCGCGCCGTCCTGGAGGGGCTCGCGCCGCGCGAGCCTGGGGCCTCGGGCGACAACCCCCGGCGGTGCGCGGACGTGCTGCTCGGCGAGGTGCGCCCCATCGAGGTGCTGCGCCAGGAGGCCGAGGTGGCGGCGCGGGAGCGCGGCGAGCAGCACGTCGAGGCGCGGCGCGCGCGCCTCGCGGTGGCCCGCGCGCTCTTCCGGCGAGGGGACTTCGAGGCCAGCCACGCGGCGCTGGAGGGGCTCATCGACGCGGGGGACGGCGACACGGAGCAGGCGCTGGCGCTGCGCCTGTCGGCGACCCTCCACCACGCCCAGGGCCACCACGCCGACGCCCGCGCCGCCGCCGAGCGCGCGCTGTCGATGCTCGACCCGACCCGCGCCGCCGCCGATCCCCTGCGACCCTCCCTGCTCAACACCCTCGGCCTCGTCCTGCTCGCCGAGCGCGACGACGCCTCGGCGCTGGCGCGCTTCGAGGAGGCGCTGGCCGCCCGTCAGCGCCTCCTGGGCGCCGACCACCCCCTCATCCTCCCCCTGCTCAACAACCTCGCCGTCGCCCGCTGGCGCCTGGGTCAGCTCGACGCCGCGATCGAGGCGTCACAACGGGCCCTGGACCTGTCGGCGCGCTCCTTCGGCGAGCGCTCCCCCCGTCTGGGGACGCTCCTGAGCAACCGCGCGCTGCTCCAGCGGGCCAAGGGCGATCTCGCCGGCGCCGCCCAGCTCAGCGCCCAGGCCCTTGAGATCGAGAAGCTCGCCTCCGGCCCCACCCACCCCAAGGTGGCCCGCGCCGCCGAGAACCTCGCCGCGATCACCTGGGAGCAGGGCGACACCCCGCGCACCCTGGAGCTGCTCGGGTTGGCCCTCGACGTTCAAGAGGAGCACCTGCGCGCCCACCTCTACAGCCCCCGCTACACCGAGGCCCAGAAGCTGGCCTTCGTCGAAGACCTGTCCCGAACCGCCGAGACCCTCCTGAGCCTCCACATGGACCTCGCCCCCGGCGACCCCGAGGCCGTCAGGCTGGCGCTCCGAGGGCTCCTGCTCCAGAAGGGGCGCGTGCTGGAGGCCATCGTCCAGAGCCGCGTCCCCGGCGCGGCCCCTCTAACCAGGGAGTCCGTCGAGGCCATCGAGCGGGCGCACAAGGACCTCATCGGGACCCTCGACGTCCTCCAGCGCGGGCTCAACCGCGCCGAAAAGATCAAGGATATCATCACCTTCTTTGACAGGCGGCTCCGCCGCGTCCACGCGCTCCTGGAGCCGCTCAACCCCGCCTCGCTGGCCGGGCTTGAGCGCTGGAGGGAGGATTACGGCAAGCTGGAGGCGGAGCTGGTCAAGCTCAAGAGGCAGCAGAATGTTGAGCGGATCGAGGTCATCCGGCTTCACCGGCGCGCCTCGTCGCTTCTGCAACACACCTCGGCGCTCAAGGCCGAGGCTCTCCTCAAGGCCCCGGCCGGCCAGGATCTGGTGGCGCAGGTGCTCGACCGGCTCCCGCCGAGGGCGGCGCTGATCGAGTTCGCCGTCGCCCGGCCTTTCGACGTCAAGGCGCGCGAGGCGGCCCTGGCCTGGGGCCCGCCCAGGCTCGCGGCCTTCGTGCTGCGGCAGGGCGCGCCGATCGCGCAGGTCGATCTTGGCCCCGTCGCCGAGATCGACGCGCTCGTCCACGACCTGCGGGCCGAGATCCTCGGGTGCATGGAGGATGACGATCGGTGCGACCCCGAGGGCGCGCGGCTCGTGGCGCTGGAGCGCGACCTCGGGGAGCGGCTCCTGGGCCCGCTGCGCCCGCTGCTGGGCGACGCGGCGCACCTGCTCGTGGCCCCGGACGGCGACCTCCACCTGCTGCCCTTCGAAGTGCTGGGGGGCGGCCAGGGCCGATACCTGAGCGACGACTTTCAGATCACCTACCTGTCGACGGGCCGGGATCTGATCCACTTCGCCGAGCGCCCCGCCCCGCGTGAGGGGATGGTCGTGGTGGCCAACCCCGATTACGACGGCGGCGCCGGGGCGGCCGACGTGGGGCAGGCCGGGGCGTCGTCCAGGGCGCCTTCGACGGCGCGCTGGACGGATCTCAAGCGCCTGAGCTGGCCCGCGCTCCCAGGGACGGCGGCCGAGGCCGAGGCCATCGCGGAGATCTTCGCCGACTCGATGCGCCGCCTTGAGGGCGTCGAGGCCACCGAGACGGCGCTCAAGGCGCTGCATGGGCCTCAGATCCTGCACGTCGCCACCCACGGCTTCTTCCTCGATCAGCGCGCTCCTGCGGCGGGGGCGGGCGGGGAGCGGGGCTTCGTCGTGCCGGAGGTGGAGTTGAGCCTGGAGTCGACGCCGACGATCCACCAGGACGCGATGGATCGCGCGGGGCTGGTGTGCGCGGGCGGCAATGGCCTGCGCGGCGAGGGCCAGAACGACGGGATCTTGACGGCCAGGGAGGCGGCGGCGCTGGATCTGTGGGGCACGCGGCTGGTGGTGCTGTCGGCCTGCGAGACTGGCCTGGGCGAGTCTCGACGGGGACAGGGGGTCCACGGGTTGAGGCGAGCGCTGGTGCTGGCCGGCGCCGAGAGCCAGGTGCTCAGCCTCTGGAAGGTCAGCGACGAGGCCACTCAGCTCCTCATGGGCGCCTTCTACGCCGGGCTGCGCGAGGGCCTGGGGATCAGCCAGGCGATGCGGGTCGCCCGGCTGACACTGCGCTCGGATCCGCGCTGGGGGCACCCCTGCTTCTGGGGCGCCTTCGTCCTGTCGGGGGACTGGCAGACCCTCGATCGCAAGGAGCCGCCCGCCGAGAGCCTCGTCATGCCGCGCGTGACCCCCGGGCCTCGCGGCTGCGCGTGTCGCGCCGTCGCGTCGCCGCCTTCCTGGCGTGGGGCTGTCGCGCTCGGCTTGCTGGCGCTCGTGGGGGCGCTGTGGCGTCGGCGCTCGGGGCGAGCGCGGGCGAGGCGGTCGGGGTGAGGTCGATGGGAAAAATCGATGTATATTGAGGGCTTGCAGGTCGACGGGGGAGGGCGCGGGGCGATCCGGTCGCGGGCGAACCGGGCGCAGGCGCGTGGGCGCGGGCGCGTGGGCGCGAGCGCGGCGGCGGACGTGGCGATGGTCGCGGTTGTCGTGGCCGTGGTGGCGGGCGTGGGTGCGGGGGCCTGCGCCCCGACCGAGCGGCTGATGGTGGCGCCGGCGACGATGTTTGAGCCCGCGCTGCCCTACCCGCAGGAGATCGCGGCGGACGGGGCGCTGGGGCACTGGCGGCTGGACGGGCCGGTCCGAGGCGCGATCGCGGGCGACGTGGACGGCGCGCTGGTCTTTACCGGGCAGACGCACCGGCTGCTGGAGGCGCCGGAGTTCGGCGGCGCCGAGGCGACGGTCGAGGTCTGGGTGTCGGCGGCCAGGGGCGGGGCGATCCTGTCCTACGCGGTCGAAGGCGGCCTGGATCGGCTGGCGGTGGCGTGCGATGGGGCGGGCCAGCTGGTCGTGACGGTGCTGGGCGCGGCGTCGAAGACCGGGGTGGGGCTGTGCGACGGGCAGGAGGGCTGGCGGCACCTGGGCGTGACCTGGAGGGGCGAGGACGGCGCGCTGGCCGTGACCATCGAGGGCCAGGAGGTCTGGCGCGGGGTGGCGGGCGCCGGGCGCGAGCTGCCCAGGGGCGGGGTCGTGGTGCTTGGGCAGGGGCAGGGCTGCGCGGGCGGGTGTATGCGGGGGGGCTTCGTGGGGCGGCTCGACGAGGTGGCGCTGCACGAGCGGGCGCTGCCCGAGAGCCGGCTGCGGAGCCACGCGCTGGTGGGGGCGGGGGTCAGGCCGGCGACGCCGATCGAGCGGGTGCTGCCCATCGAGATTCAGCCTCAGTTCTCGCACACGGCGGCGATCCGGGATCTGGCCTTCAGCCCGGACGAGCGGCTGCTGGTGACCGGGGATCAGGAGGGCGTGATCAAGCTGTGGGACGTGGCGACGGGGCGCCTGATCCGAGATCTGGATCGTCACAAGGACGCGATCAACCTGCTGGGGTTCACGCCCGACGGGCGGCTCCTGATCTCGGCCAGCTCGGACACGACTCTGGGCGTCTGGGACGTGGTGACCGGGGCGCTGCTGCACCGCCTCGACGCGCACACCGAGCCGGTCGGGGGATTCGTGATCGCGCCCGACGGCCAGCGGATCATCTCGTCGGGGCAGGACGACACGCTGCGCCAGTGGGATCTGAGCACCGGGCGGCAGCGGCGAGAGCTGCGCGCCGGGGCGCCTGAGCACGCTCTGTCGATGGCGCTGGACGAGGACGGGCGGGTCTTCGCGGCGGGGCTGGGCAAGCGCGTGAAGGTGTGGGAGATGGCCTCCGGGGCGCTGCTCCACGACGTCGAGGCGCACGAGGATGTGATCAACGGGCTGGCCTTCAGCCCCGACGGGCGGCTGCTGGCGACGGCGAGCGACGACGGGTCGGCGGCCTTGGTCGATCTCCAAAGCGGCGCCGTTGTTGAGAAATTCGAGGAGTGGGGGGAGGCGCGCGGGGAGAGCGGCGAGGCGCCCAAGGTGTTGTCGGTGGCCTTCGAGGGGGGGGATCTGCTGGCCTTGCTGGAGGGCGGCGTGCTGGCGGTGGTGTCGCTCAAGGGCCAGGGGGTCCGGGCGATCCCGTGCTGCGGGACGGAGCGGATGGCGGTGGCGCTGCTGCCGGGGCAGGGGGCCGTGGTGACGGCCAGGGGCGGGGAGGCGATCTCGATGTGGGATCTGGCCTCGGGGTCGGTGCTGCGGACCTATGGGGAGCGGGGCTTTGCGGACGGGATGGTGGCGGTGTCGGGGTCGAGGCGGCTGCTGGCGGCCGTGGACGGGCGCGGGGCGTTGATGGTGTGGGAGGTGGCCACAGGAAGGCTGGTGAGGGAGCTTGGGGGGGCCAGCGCGCGGCCTCGGGTGGCGATCTTCAGCCCGGACGGGCGCAGGGCGGCGACGGACGATCAGGCGGGCCTGTGGGATCTGGAGACAGGGCGGCTGCTGCGGACCTTCGGCGTCGAGGGCGTCACGGCGCTGGCCTTCAGCCCGGACGGGGCGCTGCTGGCGCTCGGGGGCCACGACGGCCGCGTGAGCGCCTTCGAACCCTCGACGGGGCGGCGGGTGTTCTCGATCCAGGCCCACCCGCAGTACGTCCGCCAGCTGGCCTTCAGCCCGGACGGGGCGCTGCTGGCCTCGCTGAGCGAGGGCGACGCGGTGCGGACCTGGGATCTGGCCGGGGCCGCGCGCCACGTCTTGTCCGATGAGGAGGGCGCGTCGGTCTTCGCCTTTGACCGCAAGGGGGGGCGGCTGATCGTCGCCGCCGGCGAGGTGGCCGTGATCTGGGGGTTGGAGGACGGGCAGGTGGAGCGGCGCCTGGAGGGGCACGAGGCGCTGATCACGGCCGTGGCGGTGAGCGCCGACGGGCGCGCGGTGGTGACGGCCAGCGACGACGAGCGCCTGAAGGTGTGGGGGATCGAGGACGGGGCCTTGATGGGCGATCTGGCGCTGGGCCTGAGCGAGCCGATGGGGCTGGTCGTCAGCCCGGCGGGCGATCAGGTCGTCGCGCTGGGCAGCGACAACCACCTGACGGTGATCGATCCGAGGGCCGGGGCGCTGAAGGCGAACCTGGCCGGGCACGCCGACACGGTCAACGCGGCGGCCTTCGTCCCTGACGGCGCGGGCATCTGGACGGCCAGCGACGACCAGACCGTGCGGCTGTGGAACCGCTTCGGCTTCGTCGAGAAGGAGATCCCGCTTCGGGCCAGGGCCCTGAGCGTCGACGTGTCGCCGGACGGCAGGCGGCTGCTGGTGGCGTGCGAAGACCGCACCTTGCGCCTGATCAACCTCGACACCGACGTCGCCGTCACGATGCTCTCCCACGACTCAAGCTGGCTCGCCTTCACCGCCGCCGGTCACTTCGACGCCTCGCCTGGCGGCGCGGCGCTCGTCTCGATGGTCCAGGGCTCGCGCGTCTTCGGCGTCGACCAGCGGGCGCTGACGCACAACCGCCCGGACAAGCTCATCGAGGGGCTGGGCCTGGATCGCCTCGACCCGGAGTCGCTGTCGGCGCGGACCAGGGCGCGCTTTGAGGCCCGGATGGCCGCGCTTGGGATCGACCGGGCGGCCCTGGATCGCCAGCGCCAGCGCCTCGACGGCCTGCGGCGCCACTTCCTGGCCCGATACCGGCGCCGGCTGGAGGTGGCGGGGCTGCCGGAGGAGAACGTCGCCTTTGGCACCTTCGAACTGCCCGAGGCCCGCATCCTCCAGGCCCGGCCGGGCGACGACCCCGAGGTCGCGGTGCTGGAGCTGGCCTTTCGCAGCCGCAAGGCGCTGTCGAGCTTCCAGATCTACGTCAACGACGTGCCCGTCTTCGCCGCCCCCCGGCCCCTGAGCGGCCAGCAGGCCCGCGTCACCGAGGTGATCGCGCTGACCGAGGGCGTCAACAAGATCGAGGTCGCCGCCCGCAACACCTTCGGCCTGGAGTCCCTGCGCGCGCTCGCGACCCTGGACCGCGCCCCTGGCGAGCGACGGGGCGACCTGATCTTCATCGGCTTCGGCGTCTCGGACTACCTCCACGACGAGGAGCTGCCGGATCTCCAGTACGCCCACCAGGACGCCCTCGATCTGGCGCGGTACTTTCAAGAACTTGGCGAGTCTGACGATGACTCCATCAAGAAGTTTGATGGGGTCAGGGTCCACGTCTTCACCGACGCGCAGGTCACGCCGGCGCAGATCGAGGCGGCGTCGGGGCTGCTGTCCTCGGCCACGGCGCAGGACACGCTGATCCTGTTCGTGGCGGGGCACGGGGTGCGGGGCGACGACGAGGCCCGGACCTACTACTACCTGACGCACGGGGCGCGGCTGGACGACCTGCCTGGGACGGCGGCGCCCTTCGAGGCCATCGAGCGGCTGCTCTTTGATTCGAAGCCGCGCAAGAAGCTCTTCCTGATGGACACCTGCCAGAGCGGCGAGATCGACGAGGACGCCCCGGCGGCGGCCGGCGGGGGCGCGGGGGCGCGGGGGCTCGCGGCCAGGGCCGTGCCGATGTCCAGCCGCACGGCGCGGGTCTTCGGGGGAGAGCCTGGGGGCGAGCCGGGGGGCCAGCCGGGGGCCCTGGCCCCGCTCGTGGACCGGGAGCGGTTCATCTATGTGGATCTGGCGCGCCGCAGCGGGGCGATCGTCCTGTCCTCCTCGCGGGGGCAGGAGTACTCGCTGGAGGGGCCGCAGTTCGAGAACGGCGCCTTCACCGAGGTGCTGCTCCAGGCGCTCCGCTCGGAAGCGGCCGACGGTGACGGCGACGGCCTCGTCACGACGGACGAGCTGCGCGAGCACGCGATCAGGGCGGTCCCATTGCTGACCGACGATCGCCAGCACCCGACCGTCGACCGGGACAACCTCTTTCAGAAGTTCGCGCTGCCCGTCCTGCGCCCGGCGCCCTGAGCGCGCCTCAGAGGTTCGCGCTGCCTGTCCTGCGCCCGGCGCCCTGAGCGCGCCTGGACGCGGGCCGGGCCCGCTTCAGCGCCAGGGGGCAGGGCCGCTCGGCGCCTCCTGGGGAGCGGAGGACAGGGCGCGGCGGCGCCATGTCATCGACACCATCGTGAAGATGAGCAGGTTCGACAGCCCGATCGTCCCGACGATGCCCTCCGGCCACAGCAATGCCACGACCATCGCGGCCCCGTAGATCGGCAGCCCCCACAGGAGCGCCAGATCGACGGCGAGCGCCACGGCCGTCAGCCCCGCCGTGATCATCACCAGCTCGGACATGAACATCTGGTGGATGTCCGCGCCCGCGATCATCACCAGCGCGCGGTGGCTCCAGAGCGCGCCGATCAGGACGATCAGCGTCTTGATGAGGGTCCGGTTGACGGGGTGGGGCGCCATCTTGCGCCAGCTCAGGGCGATCATCGCGCCCACGAGCAGCGCGACGATCGAGGTGCCCTTGAAGAGCAGCTCCGCGGTGATCTCGAAGCCGAACCAGGCCTTCAGCGCGGCGGCCGTCATCGGCCCGAGCGTCAGCGGGAAGACCGCGATCAGCGCAAAGAGCTGCCGCTGTCGCATCGCCGCGGGGCTGTCCGCGAGCTGGCGCAGCCGCTCAAGCTCCTGCTCGCGCGCCTCCTTGACCTTGCGCAGCGCCTCGACGCGCGCGCTCAGGTCCGGGTCGGCCTCCGGCAGCTCGACCAGCAGGGTCGCGGCGGTGCGGGGGTTCCCGGCCTCAAGCTCGTGCTCGATCATGGCCCGCAGCGCCTGCGCCAGCCCCGCGCGCGCCTCCTCATTGCCCGGCCAGATGTCCAGGGCCTGGAGGAAGCCGAAGCGGCAGGCCCCGAAGGCCCTGTCCACGTCGTCGTCGCGGACCGACGCGGCCAGCAAGCCCTGGAGCGCCTTGAGGTGCACCTGGGCCTGAGCGCCGAGGCGGAAGGAGTCGCGGTGCTGGACGAAGCGGCTCAGCGCGCGCTGGAGCGCCTGGGCGTCCTCGTAGCGCGCCTGCGGGTCGGCGCTCATGGCCTTGTTGCAGATCGCCGCCAGCTCGGCCGGCACCTCCAGGCCGAACTGCCGAGGCGCCGACTCCGCGACCTTGAGCAGCACGGTGAAGATCGACGGCCCCGTGTGCGGCGGCGACCCGGTGAGGATCTCGTGCAGGATCGCGCCGATCAGGTACACGTCGGTGCGCTCGGAGAGCCGCGAGGGGTCGCCGAAGGTCATCTCCGGGGCCATGTAGGCCGGGGTCCCCACGATGCCCCCCGGTTCCCCGCCCCCTGGCGCTCGCCCCAGCTCCTGCGCGATGCCCCAGTCCATCAAGTAGACCTCGCCGTAGCGCCCGATCATGATGTTGTCGGGCTTGAGGTCGAGGTGGATGACGCCGCGCGCGTGGGCGAAGTGGACCGCATTGCAGACCTGCGCCAGCACCGAGAGGTGATAAAGCAGCGGCTCGACGGCCGCGTCCCCGATGCGCGCGGGATCGGCGATCAGGTCGCCCCAGCGCACGCCCTCGACCCGCTTCATCACCAGCATCGGCAGGCCGCCCTCATCCAGCCCCAGGGCGTGGATGGGGATCACGTTCGGGTGCTCCAGGCCCCCCGTCAGGATGGCCTCTCGCAAGAGCGACAGCGGCGCCTTGTGGCTCCTGACCCCGGGCTTGAGGGTCTTGATCGCCACCTCGCGGCCCAGCGAGCGCTGCCGCGCCAGGTGGACCACCCCCATGCCGCCTTCGCCAAGCAGGCCCATCAGCTCAAGATCCTGGGTCCCCGTGGCCTCCGCGCGCTTCATCGCCAGGAGCGGCAGCGGCCCCGTCCGGTGGAGCGAAGGGTCGCCCTCGTCGACCTCGGCGCGGATCGTCTCGCGAAAGCCGGCCGCGCTCAGCGCAGGATCGTCGTTGAGCGTCTTGATCGCGGCCTCAAGCCGCTCCCGATGGTTGGCTTCGCGTGTCGTCATCCCAGGGTCGTGACACAACGGATCGGTCTTGTAAACACAGGTTCGCTCGGCGAAGGCTCTAAACCCTTCGGCGCGCGCAGCCCCCTTCGCCGCTCGAACCTGTTGTAAACAGGCGATCTCTATAGGGTTGTGTCGCAGCCCTCCCTTTTGCGCTAGACTGTTGTTGAACGATGGAGCTGATCTGATCGGAGGGTTTGCATGAGCACCGCAATGCCGGGAGGCCTGTGGATGAGGATCGCCGCCGTGTTGGTCGCGGTCGCCCCCCTGAGCGCGCTGATGGCCTGCGGCGAGCCGCGCCGTGTCCCGCCGCCCGACCCGGGCGGCGAACCGGAGGCGTCGCCCGAGGCGTCGCCCGAGGCCGAGCCGGCCGCCGCTCCGGACGCCGACCCCGACGCGCCTGAGCCCGAAGCCGAGCCCGATGCCGAGCCCGAAGCTGAGCCCGAGCCCGAAGCCGATCCCGATCCAGAAGCCGAGCCCGATCCCGAGTGTGTCATCGACAGGGACTGCGGCCAGGGCGCGATCTGCGAGGGCGGGCGCTGCGCGCCGGGGTGCCGCGATCCGGCGGACTGCGGGGTGGGCGCCACCTGCCGCCAGGGCATGTGCGTGACCGTGGAGTGCGCCACCGACAGCGAGTGCGGCGCGGGCTCGCGCTGCGACCAGGGCGCCTGCGAGGTGGTCGGCGGCGCCAACTGCGCCGGGGACGCAGACTGCGGATTTCGTTGGCATTGCTCCCGGCGCGGGGTGTGCATCGAGGCCGGCTGCGAGGTCAACGCCGACTGCGCCCCGGAGGACTGGTGCAGCCAGGGCGTCTGCGCGGCCCGACGCACGGAGCCCTTGCCGGTGCGCTTCGAACGGCGCGCGATCGCCGGGCTGGACGATCACCGGACGATGATCCCGGACGACGTCTGCGAGGGCTGCGTCTTCTGCGGCCGGGTCGAGGGCTTCGGCGGGGCGCTCTTCGACATGGACGGGGACAGGGATCTGGACGTCTTCCTCGGGGCGAGGCAGGTCGAGGGGCAGTCGCCGCCCTGCGTCTTCGAAAACCTCTCGATGCCCGGCGATCCGCGCTTCGAGCCGGTGGCCGGGGCCTGTCAGGTCGACCCGGGCGGGGTGGCGATGGCCGGCGTCGGGATCGACGTGGACGACGACGGCCGGGACGAGCTCGCCATGATCGGGCAGGGCGTCGTGCGCCTGGCCCGCTTCTCGCCGCGGCGAGAGGTCGTTGATCTCATGGCGCTTTTTGACGAGGGGGACCCGCGGCGCCGATGCGTGGCGGGCTCCGCGGTCGCGATGGACGTCGACCTCGACGGGCTGCTGGATCTGGTCATCGGCTGCCAGCTCCACAGCATCGTCGCCTGCCGCCAGCCCCCGCAGGACTTCGAGGCCCAGCGCAACCTCGCCTTTCGCCAGCGCCCCGACGGGCAATTCGAGCTGCTGGAGGCCTCGGGGCAGGGGGCGCTGGCCGAGGCGCTGGCGGACGGCGGGATCACGCTGGCGCTCGGGGTGCTGGACGTGGACGAGGACGGCCTGCCGGACCTGCTGGTGGGCAATGACGACCTGACCGAGTCCGGGCGCGGCGGCGACCGCGTGCAGGCCCCTGGCGTGCTGATGCGCCGCTGCGCGCCGGGGGAGGGCTGCCTGTTCTCGGCCTGGCCCTTCGGCCGGGGGCTGCACGCGGGGGGCTCCTTCATGGGCTTCGGCAATGTGGAGGTCGACGGGCTCGGCCAGCACATCTACATCTCCGACTGGGGGGCCAACCGCCTCGTGCGCTTCGAGGGCGATCAGGCCGTGGACGTGGCCGTGGAGCTGGGCGCGGACGTCGCCTACGCCAACGGCTTCTCCCTCTTCGGGTGGGGCGTGGTCGTGGACGACTTTGACCGCAACGGCCTGGACGACATCTACCTGACGCAAGGGGCCACGTGGCCGGGGCTGCCCCCGGAGCAGGACAACCACCACGACGTGCTGCTGCTCCAGCGGGCCGGCCCCGGCTTCGTCCTGATGCGACACGACGAGGTGGGCCTGAGCGCCAACACCCTCGACGACTCGAACTCGGAGCAGAGCCCGTGGGGGCCTGCGGCCTACGCCTCGCGCGGCGCGGTCAAGGCCGACCTCGACGGCGACGGGGCGCTGGAGCTGATCACGGCCGCGCTGATGGGGCGGCCCCGCGTGCAGTCGGAGGTGCCCGCCGACCCGAGCGATCCGCCGCGCTGCACCTTGATCCCGCGCCCTCGGGTGGTGCCGACCTACGGGCACGGCTTCGCGGTGGGCGACGAGGCGGGCCGCTGGCGGCGGCAGGACGTCCAGGGGCAGATGCGCTTCGGCGCCAGCCCGTGGGTGATGACGACGGCGCCGCGCGGCATGCTGCGCTTCCCCTCCGGCGCCGAGGTCCCCTTCGACTGCGCCGGCGGCCCCGGCCCCGTCGAGGTCGAGGAGCCGGACTGGGTCGCGCTCGCGCGCCGAGGTGCGGCGCTGGAGGTCGCGCTCCAGATGCCCTGGCGCGAGGCGCCGCCGGAGCGGGTGGTGATCGCGGTGCGGGACCCGAGCGGGCAGGTCGATGTCAGGGTCGCGGCGGCGACGCCCGCGGGCTGGTCGATCCCGCTGGGGGCGCAGGATCGGGCGGTGATGATCCAGATCGACGGGCGCTGGGTGCCGCGCTTCTTCGAGGTGCCGCGCTGACGCGGCCGGGGCGACCTGATCGATAAACCCGCGTCTTGATTGTGGAATGGGTGTGGCGGAGGCGCGGGAGGGCATCGACCAGGCGCCTCGGGCCGGTCGGGGCGGCGCGATCAGGGGTCCAGCGGGTCGCCGTAGTCCATCATGGGGGTGAGGTCGGCGACGACGCGCATGAGCTCCAGGTAGTCGATGAGGGCGAAGGTGACGAAGTCGCGCGAGCCCTGGTCGACGTTGGGGTCGCAGTCGTCCTCGGTGGCCTCGGTGGAGGCGTCCTCGTCGCAGAAGTTGGACCACGCCGTCAGGCGCACCGCGCGGTCGATCATCTCCTCGCCGGCGGTGATGCGGTCGGGGAAGTCGAGGGCGGCGAAGGTGTAGCCGCTGGTGGGGTCGCTCCAGGTGCGGGTGCGCTCGGGGGGCAGGTCGGGGGCGTCGCCGCCGGTGAAGAAGAGGCGCGACTCGTCGATGAAGCTGCGGTCGAAGAGCCGCGGGAAGCGGGCCTGGCCGAGGACCTGCCAGTAGAGCTGGATGGAGAAGGTGGCGAAGGGGTCCACGGGGCTGTCGTTGCGCTCGCGCAGGTCGCCGGCGTAGTTGGGGAAGCGCAGGCGGCCGTTCTGGGCGTAGGGTCCGACGCGATCCCAGCTCTGGCCCATGATGGCGGCGTTGATGCGCAGGAGCTGGTCGGGGAAGGTGGTGAAGTAGCCGATCTCCCACTGGCGGATGTCCTCGGGGGTGGCGCGGGAGACGAAGTTGGTGCGCGTGTCGGTCAGCGCCTCGATGGCCATGATCTTGTCGAGGTAGAAGCCGATGTGGTGCAGGCACTCCCACCACTGGTAGCCGCAGTCGCGGTCGCCGTCGCCCCAGCTGGTGGAGTAGAAGCGGGCGTCGGTGACGCCGAGCGAGAGGTTGGCGTTGCGGACGCCGGACTGCATCAGGCGAGTGCCGTCGGCCTGGGTGAAGGGGCCGCCGTAATCGCCGATGTCGGGCATCAGGACGGTCTGGACGAGGTGGTTGAAGGCGTTCTGGACGGCCCAGGTCTGGCCGCCCCAGCCGGTCTCGGCGTCCAGCAGGAAGCGCTGCATGGTGGCCTCGTCGTAGAAGCGCGGCAGCAGGTCGGCGTAGAGGCCGTAGATGTCGTTCCAGTTCTTGAGCCGGTCGTAGATCCGGTCGTAGGTGCGGTTGACGTAGTTGTAGTTGTCGACGCCGACGACGCCGCGCGGGAAGCTGCGGACGATGTACCAGGTGTCGAGCTCGTCGAGGTTGTTCTTCATCCGCTCGTAGGAGTCGGCGCCGAAGTCGCGCGTCAGGCAGTTGTCGCCGAGGTTGGCCCTGTTGTGCGAGCAGTAGATGTAGGGGACGCGCGGCGCGATCCTGCCGTCCAGGGCGGTCAGCGAGTAGGTCTCGTCCAGATCGTCGACGTCGACGAGGGCGCGGTTGTCGGGGTCATACAGGAGGGAGCCCATGCGGTTGTAGAAGCTGGTGTAGTGGGTCGTGCGGGGGCCCTGGTTGGTGAAGGTCAGCAGGTCGCCGTCGCGCTCGAACCAGTCGCGCAGCTCGCCGGCGGGGACGCCGCCGGTGTCCTTGAAGACCTCGACCTTGCGGGCGTAGCCGTAGAGCATCGCGGCGCGGTCGTACTTGCCCAGCCCGGCCCCGTCGATGGTGTAGCGGCCGGCGTAGTCCATCACCGAGCTGTAGGCGTAGTCGTAGATCTTGCCGTAGATCTCGTCCAGGGTGATCGGGTCCGTCAGGCGCGGGCCGACCTGGCCGTCGTCGCGAAGCTGCCAGTACTTCTCGTCGTAGTTGATCGCGTCGTCCGAGCCGCCGAAGTTGTGCATCAGCCCCAGGGAGTGGCCGACCTCGTGGGCCAGCACCGCCGTGTAGATCTTCTGGCGCGCCAGGGTGTAGACGGCCTCGGGCTCCATGTCCTTGACCTCGCGGGCCAGCCCCAGCAGCGCGTCGTCGGCCATCTCGGGCAGGTACATGTTGTGGCGCTCGGCGAACTGCTCGCGCATCTTGGCGCGATCCTTGAGTTTTTCGCCCAGGCCGCCGCGGGCGACGCTGGCCGCCTCGACGTGCTCCGGCAGCGTGGGCGCCCCAGGGGCCTTGCCGCCGGCCATCAAGATCTCCTCGTCCAGCAGCAGCGCCTCGACGTAGGTGCCCTCCAGGGCCGCCAGCCTCGCCTCGGGGGCGCTGCGCTCGCCGTTGTGGACCCCCTCTCTGTAGGCCGCCTCCAGGTGCGGGGCCAGCCAGCGGTCAAAGCCCACCTCGGCCTGCTGGCGCTCGTCCTCGGCCGTGATCTCGACCCGCTGGCTCTGCTGGGCGCTGGCCGCCCAGCCCTTCGAGAGCCGCTCGGTCATGTACCCGGCCTCCTCCAGCCCGAAGGTCCGCGAGGCCGCCTCGCGCCGGCCGTTGACCTCGTCGACCCAGTCGCTCAGGTCCACCCCGTCGATGAAACTCTGGGAGTTCCTGTCGCCGTTGAGCAGCTCGACCATCTCCTGGACCCGGTAGGCCGCCACGTTGTTGTGGTGGTAGACGTAGGCCATGCCGCTGATGATCTCGCCCGTCTCCGGGTCCGAGTTGGAGGGCCCCAGGCCCAGCAGCCCGTAGGTCATGTAGCGCGGCACGTAGGCCATGAACGAGTAGCGCAGATCCCCGATCCGAGGCGAGTTGCCCACCGCGCCGCACTCCAGCGGGTCGCCCGAGCGCACCGGGTTGTTCGGGCACAGCACGAAGACGCGCTGATCGCCCGGATCCTTGCCCGCCGCCTTGACCACGTCCACGAAGACCGCGTTCCACTGGTCGGCGACCTCCTGGGCCACGGGCTTGAGGTCCTCCGGGAACTCGTCGTTGACGTGGTAGACGATCGGCCTGATCCGCCGCTCGGACATGGGGATCGGCCCTCCCTCGGCGTCAAAGGAGCGCTGCCAGAGGTTGTGGCGGTTGATGTAGCGCTCCCGGTTCTGCTCCCGGATCCCGTCGCGGTCGTTGTAGGTGAGCCGATCGGTCCAGAAGAACCCGAAGAGCTCCGTCTCCTTGCCCTTGTAGGCCATCGGCTCATACTGCCTGGACGGGTCCACCTTCATGAAGCTGTTGCGGATCGTGTACTCGCCGCTGCCGCACTCCGACAGCTCCTCGCCGCGCAGCCAGCACGAGGGCACCGCCCCGTAACCCTCGATCTCCACCGTCCCGGCCCGCGCGAAGAGCTTGTTGGTCACGTCGAAGTAGCTGCCGTCCGGCTCGAAGAAGGGCGCGTCCGGGTGGCGCTGCCCCGTCAACGGGTCGATCTCCTGGACGTAGTAGGCCACCGGCTCGACCGAGGCCCGCTCGAAGTCCAGCTGGAAGTTCGTCACCGCATTGCGCGACCAGTCCACCCGCATGTAAGCGCGCTCGTACCAGGGCCGATCCGAGCTGTTCTCCTCCAGCACGTTGAGCTGCTCGCCCGTCGTCGGGTTGTAGGCCTTGACGATGTCAAAGTGCTTCTCGATCCGGAAGGCCCCCACGACCTCCCCCTCGTAGCCCTCGGCCTGCTCAGGCCGCGCGTCGGCGCCGCGGATCAGCTCCGTCGTCCGGCGCGCGTACAGGAAGTCCTCCTGCACGTCCCAACGCACCCGCGTCAGGCCGCTGTAATCCGTGTTGCCCACGAAGGTGAACCCCGTGCTGGCCGGCACGTCCACCACCGTCCGCTGGTAATACCACTCGCCCGTGAAGATCCCCTTCTCAAGCGCGTTGGGCTGCACCCGATCCAGCGGCGGCCGCTCCTCGGCGCACGACCACGCGCACGCCACCAGCGCCCCCAACACCAGACATCTCCAGAACTTCTTGATGGACATCGACTCAGTCTCCTGAAACTTGCGATACAAGGCCCGCCAGATCGAGCCCGAGATCGATAAAGATCGCCGTGTTGCGGTTGAAGAAGGGGTTGTTCAGCGACTGATCCGGGGCGCGCTGCGACCCCGCCGTCACGACGCCGAGCCGAAGCTGCGCCGCGGCCATCGGCGCCCACGAGAGCGCCGCCGTCGTCACCACCGAGAAGCGCTCGTCCTCGACCTCCTGCGGCGTGAACGAGACGCGCTCGTCCTCCACCCCGTCGTAGAGGAAGTCGTTGATCAACGTCACGCCCGCGCTCAGGCCCAGCCCGCCGCCCACGCCCAGCGACAGATCCGCGCTGTGGGACAGCCGCGCCTCGACATTGCGCACCCCCAGGTTGAGGAAGGGCTCGCAGCCGCCCGTCGCCAGCGCGCAGTCGTCGATCAACGGGCTCTGGCGCTCCGAGGTCGTCAGCCGGTGCGCGAAGTACGAGCCCCGCGCCCCATAACCCACGCTCAGCCCGTCGAGCACGTCGAAGCCGCGCCGCGCCGACACCCCCGGCGAGATCCCCAGGAGCAAGGTCCTGGCCTGCGACGAGGGGCTCGTCGGCGCCTGCAGCCCCAGGCTGGCCGACAGGTCGATCTCCAGCACCGGGATCTTCACCAGCCCGCTGCCCCCCAAGGTCAGCGACACGTCCCCAGGCACCACCTCGCCGGCCCCCGTGGTCGAGTCCGACCGCGTCAGCTCGCGATCAAGGCCCCCCTGCAGCGCCAGGCTCCAGTCGTCCAGGAACCACCACACCAGCGCCGCGTCGACGCCCATCTCCACCGTCGGGTTGTAATCCGGCTCGGCCCCAGGCGCGAAGGTCAAGGCCGTCGCCAGGCTCCGCAGCGTCAGCCCCGTGCCCCGAAAGGGCGCCGGCTCCTCGCGCGCCTCCTCACCCTGCGCCGCCGCAGCCGCCGGGATCAACCCGACGGCCAGAGCCAGGGCCACGCCGATCCACCTCATCTTCTCGCCTCTTGAATGCCCCCGAACCCCAGGGCCTTGATCGTGGCCGCCCATAGTAGCGCAAAGCCCGACCCTTGTTCCAATCTCTTGCGCCCGTGCCCCACGAACGCCCCACGCTCCTCGCACCGCCCCCCTGCGGGGGACGGGCTCGTCGGGTGGGGCTTGGATGCGCGGGCGGGCTGCGCCCGATGGGCGCAGGCCGGCGGGCGGACGACGCGGAACCGCAAAGCCGGATCAGCGCGTCGAAGTGGGCCTGTGGATTGGGGTTTTCGCGCCCCCTGGTGTCGATATGGGCCGTGCGGGGGCCTGCGACCGCCAGGGCGCAGCCCACCCTGAGCTTCTAGCCCCACCCGACGAGCCCGTCCCCCGCAGGGGGGCGGTGCGAGGAGCGTGGGGCGTTCGTGGGGCGTGGGGCGATCGTGTGACGATCGTGACGCGTGTGACGATCGTGGAGCGTGGGGTGCTCGTCGAGCGTGGGGTGCTCGTCGAGCGTGGGGCGGTGCGAGGAGCGTGGGACGATCGTGGGGTGTGGGGCGGTACGAGGAGCTTGGGGCGCTCGTCGAGCGTGGGGCGCTCGACGAGCTTGTGGGCAGCTCGGGGGGGGGATCAGTTGCGGCACTCGCCTTCGGCGGCGACGCTGACGCCGGCGGCCTGGGCGAAGCAGGCGTTGGAGTAGGTCACGCCGTCACAGCCGCACACCGGGTCGAAGATCTCGATGCAGGCCTCGGGGCGCCCGACGCAGACGCCGGTCTGGTCGCCGTTGCCGCAGAACTGCTCGATGGTGAACTGGCAGAAGGTGCCGCGATCCTCGCAAACGACCCCGAGGAAGCCCCCGCAGGTCTGAGGCTCGGGGTCGCCTTCGCACTCGCCCTCGTGGAGGACGTTGGCGCCGGAGCTGGCGGCGACGCAGTCGTTGGAGTAGGTCACGCCGTCGCAGCCGCAGACCGGCGCGAAGACCTGGGGGCAGATCTCCGGGCGAGGGGCACAGGTGCCGGGGAACTCCAGGAAGAGGCCGCAGGCGTCGGCGTCGGGGAAGTCGCAGTATTGATCCCGGCCGCAGTCGAGGGGGCCGAAGCAGCCCTCGGGCTCGGGGCGGCACTCGCCCTCGTGGATGATGCTGACGCCGGCCTCGGCGGCGTGGCAGCTGTTGGAGTAGGTCAGGCCGTCGCAGCCGCAGACGGGATCGAAGATCTCGATGCAGGCCTCGGGGCGCTCGCGGCAGGTGCCGAGCTGATCGCCGTTGCCGCACTGCTGCCGGATCTCGAAGTGGCAGTACAGGCCTCGCTCGCAGATCAGGCCCCGGATGCCGCCGCAGTCGGCAGGCTCCGGCTCGTCGCAGGCCCCCTCGGCGGCGACGCTGACGCCGGCGGCCTGGGCGAAACACGAGTTGTCGTAGGTGTTTCCATCACAGCCGCACACCGGCGCGAAGATCTCGATGCAGGCCTCGGGGCGCTCGACGCAGACGCCGAGGTGATCGGCGGCGCCGCAGGTCTGCTCGATGGTGAACTGGCAGAAGAGGCCGCGGGGGCATTCCAGGCCCTGGATGCCGCCGCAGGCGCCCTCCTCGCCTCTGCACTCACCCTCATGGGCGATCTCGACCCCGGCGCGGTTGGCCTCGCAGGCGTTGCCGTAGGTGTTGCCGTCGACGCCGCACACCGGCGCGAACTCCTCCGTGCACGCCTCCTCGCACTCGCCCTCGCTGACGACGCTGACCCTGGAGGCCGCCGCCTCACAGGCATTGCCGGAGGTGTTGCCGTCGCAGCCGCAGACCGGCGCGAAGATCTGGGGGCAGACCTCGGGGGGGACGACGCAGGTCCCGAGCTGATCGGCGGCGCCGCAGATGTCGCCCGGCGCGTACTGGCAGAACTGATCCTCGGGGCAGCTCAGGCCCTGGATGCCGCCGCAGGCGCCCTCCTCGCCTCTGCACTCGCCCTCGTGGGCGATCTCGACCCCGGCGCGGTTGGCCTCGCAGGCGTTGCCGTAGGTGTTGCCGTCGACGCCGCACACCGGCGCGAACTCGGCCGTGCAGGCGAGCTCGCACTCGCCCTCATGGGCGACGCGCACGCCAGCTCGCTCGGCCTCGCAGAGGTTGCCGTAGGTGTTGCCGTCCTCGCCGCAGACCGGCGCGAAGATCTCGGCGCAGACCTCGTCCTCAGGCTCGCCCTCGGGCTCGGGCTCGTCCTCGTCGCAGTCGGGGTCGGGCTGGATGCAGAAGTCGTCGCACTCGCCGTCGTCGTACCAGCCCTCCTCGGCGCAGTAATCGCGCCGATCGCCGCGCTCGGCGCGCTGGCGGGCGGTCTCCTTGGTGATCTCGTCGTCGTCGTCATCGTCGGTCGTCGTGTCGCCGCAGGCCGCCGAGGCCAGCGCCAGCGACAGCGCCAGCAATATCAGGGTGAGGTCGCGCTTCATGTGTCTTCTCCCGTCGAATAGCGCCGGGTCGGCCGGCGCGTCGTAGTGTCAGCCCGCTTGTCTTTATGGACACTCGCCCGTCTGGGCAATGTTCATCCCTGTGGAGTTGGCGAAGCATTCGTTGCTGTAGGTGTTTCCGTCGCATCCGCAGACCGGCGCGAAGATCTCCGCGCACACCTCCGGCCTGTCCTGGCACTGCCCCGTCGCTCCGCGCCCGCACGTCCCGGCCGGGAAGCGGCAAAGCTGCGCGGGGCCACACTGGCGGTCATCGGCGCAGGCGCTCGGCGCGCAGGCGCCCTCGAAGGAGACGCTGACGCCAGCGGCCTGGGCGAAACACGCGTTGTCGTAGGTGTTTCCATCACAGCCGCAGACCGGCGCCAGGATCTCGATGCAGACCTCGGGGCGCTCGACGCAGACGCCGGTCTGGTCGCCGCTGCCGCAGAACTGCTCGGGGGTGAACTGGCAGAAGGTGCCTTGATCCTCGCACTCCAGGCCGATGAAGCCCCCGCAGGTCACGGGCTCGGGGCCATCGCAGCGTCCCTCGGCGGCGACGCTGACGCCGGCTCGGGCGGCCTCGCAGGCGTTGGTGTGGGTGCGGCCGTCGCAGCCGCAGACCGGCGCGACCTCCTGGGTGCAGATCTCGGGGGGGGCAACGCAGGTCCCGAGGTGATCGGCGGCGCCGCAGGTCTGCTCGATGGTGAACTGGCAGAAGAGGTCGCGGGGGCAGATCAGGCCCTGGATGCCGCCGCAGCGCGGGGCCTCCTCGCACTCGCCCTCGTGGGCGATCTCGACCCCGGCGCGGTCGGCCTCGCAGGCGTTGTCGTAGGTGTTTCCGTCGACGCCGCACACCGGCGCGAGCTCCTCGGTGCACGCCTCCTCGCACTGGCCTGGGCTGGCGGGGTTGACGCCGTTGGCCGCGGCCTCGCAGGCGTTGGAGTAGGTGTCGCCGTCGCAGCCGCAGACGGGGTCGAAGATCTCGGGGCAGGCCTCGGGTCGAGGGGCGCAGGCGCCGGGGAGCTCCAGCAGGAGGCCGCAGGGATCGGCCTCGGGGAAGGCGCAGAGGTGGTCGGAGGGGCAGTCTGCGTTGCCGAGGCAGGCTCCGGGCGAGACCTCGCAGGGGGCATCGGCGGCGACGTTGACGCCAGCGGCCTGGGCGAAACATGAGTTGTCGTAGGTGTTTCCATCACAGCCGCAGACCGGCGCGGAGATCTCGATGCAGGCCTCGGGGCGCGGGGAGCAGGTGCCGGGGGTGAAGGGGTTGAGGCAGGCGCCGGTCGGTTGGATGAGGCAGAGGTCGCCGTCGGGGCAGTCTGCGTTGTCGAGGCAGGTGCGGTCGTCGGGGAGGCAGTGGTCGATCTGGCAGATCAGGGCGCCTTCGAGGGGGGCGCAGGCGTCGTCGCTCTGGCATGGGGCGAGGCAGAGGCCGGCGGCGTTGGAGGGGTTGGCGTTGCAGCGGCCGGGTTCGAGGTTCTGGAGGTCGACGCAGGCGGTCAGGGGTCCGGCGTCGCCGCAGTCGAGGTTGTCGTCGCAGGGCAGGGTGCAGACGCCGCAGACGCACTGTCCGCCGGGGCCGCAGCTCTGGCCGTCGTCGCACAGGCGCATCCAGTGCGTCTCGCTGCTCAGGTCGGGATCGGTGTTGCCGCCGGGGCCGCAGCCGGCGTTCAGTGTGAGGGCGGCGGCGGCCAGGGCGAGGTGGCCGAGGAGGGGCTGGATGTGGCGTGTGGCCGAGGAGGTCATGGCTCGGTCCCTGGGTGTTGATCGTCGAGCTTGACGGTCTGTCCGGCGTAGAAGATGACCCGCATCTGTCGAGGCGGGGGTGAGTGCTGCGCGTTGTGGGCGTCGACGCGCAGCCGGAGCTCGGAGGCTTGTTGCCGGATGTTGCCGAGAAACTCAAGGACCTCGGGGGCGAGCGGGTGGCCGTCCCAGACGTCGAAGCCGTAGGTGCTGCCGCCGATGGCGTCGCGCAGGTCGGCGCGGGTGTCGCCCTGGGTCAGCTTGGTGCACAGGGCCACGACGAGGGCCTGGTAGTGGTCAAAGACGGCGGCCTCCCAGCCGACGGGGGCGCCGTAGGGGATGACGCACAGGCCGCTGGAGAAGGATTCGCGGCCGGCGTGATCGGCGCGCGTGGCGCGGCCGTCGGCCATCAGGGCGGCCAGGGCGGCGTCGAGGCGCTCGCCTTCGAGGGCGGACATCTGGCTGATCTCGTCGCGGGTGGCGGGGCCGAGGTGGTGGACGGCGACCCAGGCCATGTGGGCGTCGCGCTCGACGGGGTCGTCGGCGCCGGAGAAGCCCAGCTCCTCGCCGCGGGCGGCGCGGTAGGCGGTGCGGTCGCCGCGGCCGGTCTTGAAGACCAGGCCGTTCTCGACGAGGTCGTTGAGGACGCCGCGCACGGTCATGTCGTCGTCGCGGCTGAAGCGCGCCAGGATGTCGGCGCGGCTGACCATGCTCTTGTCCTGGATGAAGGAGAGCACGGCCTCCCACAGGGTCTTGCCGCGATCGGTGGCGCTCTCGGACAGGCGCTGGACCTTGGCGTGGTAGGTCCGCAGCGCCATGCCGAACATGTCCGCGATGATCTTCTGGCCGACGCCCTGGGCCTGGAGCTCCTTGACGAGGTCGAGGAAGACCTGGTTGGCCACGTGCGCCAGGGGCGCGCGCATCCCCGCCGTGGTGGCGAGCTGCGCGACCAGGATCATGGTCTGGCGCACGATGGCATCGATGAGCAGGGCGACGTTCACGGCAAACTCCGGGTCCCTCGACTGAACGGTGACAGTCTATAGCCGCTGGGTCCACGGCAAAATAGTGTAAAAACCTGCATCACCTCCCGCGTTGCGGCCATCACGGGATCGACGGGGCTGTTTGGGCCGATTTGAGGGGGGTCTGGAGGTCGTCGAGTCGTGGGTCTGGTCGAGCAGAGAACACACAGAGGGGGGGCGATGAGGGTGGCCGACACCCCGCATCATACCGCTGGATCTCATGGAGGGGGCCAGGACATCACGAGTCTGGCCAGAAGAAGGACCACCGTAGCGTGCGAGGCCTGCGCTCCCCAGTGTGGCGCGCAAGCCCCTGTCTCGATGTGACAGGCTGTCACAGTCCAGCCGCACCACAACCCGGCAAGCCCCATCAACACGGGGCAGAGCTTATTGCATCGATCGATGGAACAAACCCTGCACCAGACCGCCCGCAGCCTTCGGATGGACCCCTTCAAGGAGCGGCCATGTCAGAAACGACCCGAAACACCGCCGCGCGCAGCCTCCGGGCGGCAGCTCCCCTCCTGACCATCGCCTTCGCCGCGCTCATCGCGCTGGTCGGCTGCGTCGAGCCTCTTGCGGAGCAGGACCTCACCCGCAAGGCCAGCACCCTCACCCCCAGCGCGCAGCGCCAGCGCGCCGCCCTCATCCGAGACATCGCCGCGCAGCGCGGCATCACCAACGCCGGCCTCATCGCCGGGGTCGCCCTGGCCGAGACGCAGCTGGCCCACTGCTGGAGCGAGCTGACCTGGGCCTGCAAGGGGCCAGCCTCTGCCTCGTGTGGAGGTGGCCCGGTCATCGCCGGGGCCGGAGACGGCCCATGCTGGATGGAGGAAGGCGGGCTGGGCATGTTCCAGTTCGACGCTGGCACCTACAGCCAGACCCTGGCCCGCGAAGGGCGCCACATCCTCACCCTGGAGGGGAACATCGACGCCGGGCTGGACTTCATCCTGGAGATGATCGTCGCCTCGCCCTACATCCCGTCCGTCCGCGACGCGCGCCAGGCGGTGACCTGGCTCAACCGCGCGCGTCTGGGCACTGAGGACTACAGGCGCTGGCTCCAGACGGTCACCCACCTCTACAACGGCTGCGCTCCGGGCCGGTGCGGCGTCTACTGGAGCCGCTACGATCACTACGACCATCACGCCCGGCTGGCGCTGGGCAACTTCGGGGCGAGCTTCTGGGGTCAGACCAGCCCCCAGAAGCCCATGGAGGTCTACTGGCACCGTCAGCCCGATGGCCGCTACCTGCTGCGCGCCCTGACCCCCCCCGAGGTCGTCCGCGTCACCTACCGCGTCGACGGCTTCAACATCGCCTCGCGAGTCCCCCGCGATGACCCCGGCACCACCGAACGAGAGAACAACTTCCCGGCCAGCTACCGCTTCAGCAGGGAGGGCGCCGGTCGCCGCTTCGAGGCCATCGGCCTGGACGCTGGCGGCAAGGAGGTCGCGCTGGGGGTGGGGCTGATGGATGTCACCGCCGGACCTGCGGTCTTCGTCCGGCAGCTGGGCCGGGGTTACTACGACATCGGCCTGGAGCGCGCCCCCGAGGGCGTCTTCTTCATCCAGGTCGAGGCCGACGGCTTCCTCCTGACCGACGAGATCAGCGGCTCGACCCGCTCCGCCCGACACATCGTTCGCAGCCGCTTCTCCCAGATCGGGCCTCGCACCTTCTCCCTGTCCACCTTCAACCAGGACGGCTCCCTGCGCGGCACCCTCAGACGCACCCTCTCCCTGCGCTGACCCTCCTCCCCTCCAAAGCCCGCCGGACCCGGCACGGACCGGGACGCTGAGCCACGAGCGCAAAACGTCGTCGTGACCAGATTGACCTGACAGATCGGGAGTGGAGTCTCATCGAGCCTGAACTCTCGCCGGCCAGGACAGGCGACCGTCCCCGCACGACAGACATGAGGGAGCTGCTCATGGGCTGAATCGCGCGATGCGCTCGCGCCAGTAGAGCGTGTTCGTGTCGACCTTGTCGACGGGCTCACCCTCGATGGGAGAGGGCGCGCTCACACGCCGCCAGGTAGCACCCCGATCTTCGCTCACGAAATCGGTGACGGTGAGCTTCTCCCCGCCGTCGTGCTCCGTGTGATCCACGAAGCGTATCGTCCACGCCGCGTCGGTCTCGTAGAGCGCGAGCTCGCACCAGATGCCCTGATCGCCAGAGTAGTTGAAGCCGGCGACGTGGAAGTACGCGTGCAGATTGGGGACGGGGTGCTCCGTACCATCGGACTCGACCGCCACCGCTCCGCAGTCTCCGGTCCAGGTCACCTTCAGCTTCGCTGGCATCACTCCACGGTCGGCGCCGGCGGCACCGGGTAGGTCGTGACATCAGCCAGGGCTTCGGCCACGCTCGGCAAGGCTGCGCCGAGATTCAGGTTTCTGCGCAGCGCGGGCGAGTTCTGGTCGACGATCTGCCGGGCCGTCGTCAGGATCGTTCCTGGTCCCGACGACAGGAAGTCTCAAGAGGGTCTGGGCACCCGTCCGCCTGGGGCCTCATCCCAGCCGCGCCTTGATCCGCGCCGCCTCGCGCACCCCCGACAGCCACGCCCCATGCACCGTCGCGGGGTAGGTCCGGTTCGTCGCCTCGCCGGCAAAGTACAACCGATCGCCCACGGGGGCGGCCAGGCGGTCGCGCTCGCTGGCGCTGACGCCTACGGGGACGTACGAGTAGGAGCCGCCCGCCAGCGGGTCGGCGGCCCACCGGCTGATGAGCACCCCCGTGGGATCGGGGATGCCGCGCCCGTGGATGGTCCGCAGCGTGGCCATCACCTCGTCGACCACGTCCTGCTCCTTCTTCTTCTCCATGGCCCGGGCGGTGTCGCCCCCGACGAACGCCATCAGCGCTCCGGCCTGCGCATACTCGTTGACGTGCAGGAACGAAGTATAGGCCGACTCCTCCTCGGGGAGGTAGCCACTGAAGGTAGCCCCCTGGGTCCAGAACACCCTGGGGAAGGCCAGCACCACCTTGTCGAGCAGTCCCATGCGCAGGCGCTCCACGGCGCGGCGCTTCTCCTCGGGCAGCGGCGGCGAGAAGGTGACGGTGTTGGCGCGCAGCACCCCCAGCGGGAGCGCCACCACCACGGCGTCGCCCTGGAAGGTGCCCCGGTTGGTCTCCACGGTCACGCCGTCCTTGCCATGATCGACGTGCTTGACCCGGTGACCCTGGCGCACGTCCAGGCCGCGAGCCACATGGCGAGGGAGCTGGTCGTACCCCTCGGGGAAGACCACGCTGGGGCCATCAAAGGCGTCGTCGTCGCCGTAACCCTTGAGCGAGATCTGGCTCGTCTCTGCGGCCACGTCGCACACGATCTCGTTCTGAATCACCCAGGCCAGCGCGCGCCGCTCCAGCGGGTCAAGCTCCTCGTCCTCCAGCAGCTCGTCGAGGCCCTCCTGCAAGGACCGCCCCTTGTCCGCCTCCTCAGCGGCCTCAAAAAGCGCCTCCATCAGCTCCTCGCCGTCCTTCTCGATCTGCTCAACCTGCGCCTCGGGGACGCGGCTGCCGTCGTAATCGCGCAGATCCACGTCGCCCTCGTCGGTGTCAAAGGTGCGAGCCTTGCACTCTTTGGCCAGCGCCGCGATGGGGTTCTCCTTCGTGCCTTCGATCCAGGACGCGCCCATGTCCACCGGGCTCCCCAGCGATCGATCCGTCCAGACCCGGCCCCCCACCCGCTCGCGCGCCTCCAACACCGTGACCTGAAAGCCGGAAGCGACGAGATCGCGAGCGGCGGCCAGCCCCGCCATCCCGGCACCCAGCACCAGCACATGGCCGCGCCCGCCCACCGTCTTCTCCTCCTCGGCCTCCGTCAGGCGACACGCCGATCCCAGGCTCACCGCCCCCACCCCCGCCAGCAGCCGCCCCAGAAACGCCCTTCGATCCATGCACTCACCTCCATCTTCGCAAGATGGGAAGTCTAGAGAGGGTCTGGTCGGTCTGTCAAAAGCAGGAGGCGATGGCGGACCCAAGGGGGTTGAGTGGGTGTCAAGGCGCGGGTGGGGTGACGAGCTTCAAGGGGTGCTTCCGCCTGCTGCCTACCTCGATGACCGATCGTCCCGCCGTTGGTGCGATATTCCTGGTGTTCCATGTGTTTGTGGTTCTGGCATCTGTGCGGTCAAGGATCCAATCCACACGCCGCCATTGCTCGCCTCACCACGAGATCGTGATCAAAGGCCAGCGGCGGCAACTCCGTCAGCGGAACCCAGCGAGTTTCGATGGCGTCGTCGCATCCGACCACGACCTCGTCGCCTTCGTGGCCCGCGAGCAGGGTCGCGAAGGCGCTGCTGCGTACCCACGACAACGCGCTGTCGCGCGGATCTCGCCCTCCGCCTTCGAAGTCGCCGACAAAGGCAAGGCGCTCGGCATGCTCCGAGATGTCGAGTCCGGTCTCTTCGCGCAGTTCGCGCACCGCAGCTTCGCGGGGCGACTCTCGCCCTGCACGCCACGGTGTGCCGGGCTCGGCATCGGTGTCGATGAACCCTCCCGGCAGCGACCAGCGCCCGGGTTCGGCGTTGACCTGATCAAGTCGCCGGATCAGCAGCACGAGGAGCCGATCACCGCTGCGCCGGAACACGGCGATATCTGCCGCCGGGTTGGCGCCCGCATGGTACAGGCGCCCGACGCGCCGAGCCGAAGTCATGGCCCGGTGTGCCTCCTCGGCCGTGGTGAAGGCGTGAGACGGTTTTTCGCGGGCATGGGTCGCGCTGGCTCCGCCGGCGGCAGCATACAGCAGTCGTCTCAGACACAGATTGCGCGCGGTCTGGATCTCGTCGCCGACGGCGATGCCGCCCGCGAAGAACAAGCACCAACCGTCATGCTCTTTGACGAGACGATAGAGTGCGTCGCACTTGTCGTAGATCGAGCTGCCGAGGATCGCGGCATGGCTCAACAGTCCTGAGTCGAAATCGGTGACCTCGTGCCCCAGGACCACGGTGCCGACAACGGTGATCCCCCGAGCTCGGGCGAGGCTGCCGGCGACCGCCTCCACGCCATGGCGAGTCCCGCCGACCAGCAGCACGGTGTCGTCTGGACTCCATTGCTCGATGAGCGCATCGAGCACGGATGTGATGCGCTGCCGCTCGTCCTCCGAGAGACGTGCCCAGCTCACCTTCCAGGCCCCTGCTACCGAAACGACCTGGCGGCGCCGCAGGAGCGCGTGAAGCGAATCCCGCGGGAGTAACGAGACTCCCAGCGATTGCAGGCGTTGCTCAATGGCCTCGCGAGCGGTTGACCGGTTGGCGCCGATCGCGCGATTGGCCGTCAAGGCGACCGCCTCGAAGTCCGCACCCAGGGTGGTTCTCGGGGCCGTCCTCGACGAGGCGAGCCTCGCCGCATCGCGATCGCGCTTGTCGAGATAGCGTGACTCAGCCTCGCGTATCTGGCCGAGCGCGTCGTCGTCTATTCCGCATGCGAGCGCAGCGGCGGCCTCAAGCGCTGCCTCGGTGCGATAGATCCCGTACCCGTCAGAGCCGAGAACGACGTCGACGCCGGCCTCCAGATACCGTCGAATCGGAACCTCGTCTTCGTCGAAGGATTGCACGTTGTTCAGGGCGAAGTTTGAGCTCAGGTTGAACTCGACGATGGCGCCGAGCTCGCGCAGTCCGGCGAGCGTAGCGCTTCCGACGCCATGAACGCCGTGGCCAATGCGCAGCTGCACGGCAGCGCCGCGCAGGTAGTCGACGGCGGCGCCGATGTTCTCCGGATGGCTGGGGTTCTCGCCGGCATGGACGCGAACCACGAAGTCCGAGCGGACCTCGGCGACCGCGAGGGCGAAGCGGCCAAGAAGCGGGCCAAAGGCGTGCGTTGAATTTGTCTCGTGGCCGACAACATCGACACCCACGATGGCTTCGTGATCGGACATGTCGAGGAGGCGCCCAAGGTAGTGCGCGATCCATGTGGCATCGTCGTGGCGCCCGAATGAGGCGAGAAAGCGCAGGGTCACTCCAGTCGCCGCGCGAATGCGCGGCAGCTCGGTGTCGGCGATCGCGAGACGCTCCGGCTCAAGAATCTGGTGCAGCGACAGCTCCGCGTAATCGACTCCGGCGGACGCGTAGTCCTTTGCGATCTGCCACAGCAGCGGCGCGAACATGTCGATCGGTTTGGTGAGCGGCTGCCGCACGCGATAGACCGACTGCATCTCGCGGTAGGTCGCTTGCCGATCCAGCGGGATGTGCATCGCCTGCGCAACGCGTCGGCGCAATGGCGCGCCCATGTCCGTCAGGGCAATGGCCCGGTCGACGTGGACTCCAGCCCGCCGCAGTGCTTCCGGGGGAAAGACGATGCCGCGCTCGAGCCCGAGGCGAATCAGGTCTTCTGCACGAGGGCATCCGGCGAAGTGCGTGTGCAGGTCCGTGCGCACGACGCCTCGCGGCGGGATTCTGAGCGCGACGCGAAATGGTCGCCGGTTGTCGGCGAGGTAGCGGGCCTCGAAGGGCGTCAGCGTTGTGACGACGCCGACGCACTCGAACGCCCGGAGGTCGAGCGTGGTGACGGTCGCCTCGCCGATTCGGACCGCGAAGCGTCCCTCGGCCGGAAAGGGTGCGTCGTGCACCGACCACGCGCGCGCCTGCGCGTGGTCCACGACGCGCACATGTTCCTCAAGCGCTGAACGCAGCTCAGAGAAGTGCGATTCTGGTGAGGATTCGACGCGGATTCGGCACGTCCCCTCTGGGTGACGCTCGATATGCAAGCAGTGTTGGTGCCCGGGATCGAGCGGAACAACGAGACTCGACATGAGCGCGGCTCCATCTCAGGCAAGCTCTGGCGGTCGATCACTTCGGCCTTGATCAGGTTGATGCTCGATTCGGACGATGGGAAGTCTTAAGAGGGTCTGGGCGGCAGGTCAACGTGCCTGGTCCCCGCCTCGGCGCGTCGCGCTCAGGCGCCGTCGTCAACTACTTCGTCGGCTGCGCGGGCGCCTGCTCCGTCGCCTGCTTGGGGTGACCCCGGTAGTCGGAGAGCTTGTGCGCGTGGCCCACGGGCTTGCCCCCCGTCGCCTTCACCCAGCCGGGGAGCGCCTTGAAGGCGTTGTTCATGCCGAAGTCCAGCGCCGTCGCCGTGCTGCTCACCGCCTGGGTGCCCGGGCGGTTCAAGAACCACTGCAGGAAGTCCTGGGAGCCCGAGTCGTAGTAGGCCACGCGCGGGTTGCCTGTTTTATCGAAGGGTGTGCAGGTCTCCCCTTCGCAGAGCACCAATCTGGGCGAGCAGGAGTCCTTGCCGTCGGTGCCGCAGACAGACGGCGAGGGCAACAAGAAGTTCTGGAGCGGGTACTCGGCGCTCTGGTGGCAGCTCATGCACGACGACATCGCGTAGCGGCCGTTGTAGGGCTTCACGCTGCCATCGGCCTGGATGACCGCGGCGTTGGTGTCTACGGCTCCATCGTTGGGTCCCGAGAGGCGCCCGCCCCAGCCCAAGGTCTCCTTGGCGTAGACCGGCGCGGCGGGGTTGATCCAGGTCTCGTTGAGCGCCGGGCAGTCCCCCTTGATCGGGTCGCAGCCCTGGGGGGAGATCACCGTGGGGTCGTTGCCCCACATCGCGCCCAAGGCCACCATCTTGTCCCAGTTGTCGCCCGGGGCGTTCTTGTCGTAGACCAAGGTGGTGAACACCCACTGAGTCGTCGGCGAGGCGACGCTGTCCTTCACGATGATGTCGAACTGGAAGAACGACACGTTCTGCAGGACCGGGTCCTTTGAGCTGCCGTCATCGGGGACCGCGTAGATCGGCCAGCTCACCGCGCCTTCGAGCACGGGCCAGGTCGTCGCGTTCGCCGTGGTGAACGCCGGCTTTACGATGATCGAGCCCTCGGGGTACTGGGCGAGGCCGGCCTTGATGCCCGGCACCGGGTCCATCCCCGAGGGGCCCCACATGCCCTGGAGCACCGCCGCCGACACGTCGTCGTAATACACGAGCACATGGGTGGTCATGTCCGCCGTGAGGCCCGAGATCGGGAAGTAATCCTTCGTGAACGATGAGCCCACATAGGTGCCGTGAATCGGCTCCCGCACAGACGTCAGCCACGGGGCGTTGTACCAGCCTGCCTTGCCCGCGTCCCAGGCGGGGTAGTCGTAGAGCAGCACCTTCATGTCCGCAGCGACATAATCTTTGAGCGCCTGGGTGTACGCCTCGGCGTTCGCCGTGGTGATGAGGCCGCCGCCGCTGGCCTTGCGCCAAGGTGGATCCGCCGGAGGCGCCACGGGCGTCGTGGGGTAGGCGTGGCTCAGGGCGAACAGCGGGCCGCTGTAGACCGAACTGGGCGGGGCCGGGGGCAAGGCCCAGGGGTCGGGCTTGGCGACCTCGGGCTCGATGGCGTCGGGCTTGATGACGTCGGGCTCGATGGCGTCGGGCTTGATGACATCGGACTTGGTGACGTCGGACTTGACGGGATCGGGGGCCTTGTCCTTGGGTTTGTCCTTATTGCCACAGGCGACGAGCAAGGAGAGTGTGAGCGTGCTCATCAGGAGACGGGTCGTCATCATCGTAGACTCCAGCGTGGTGTCGGGGCTCAGGGTCATCGGGAACAAGAGGGACAACAGGAACTCTAGACAGGGTCTGGGCGGCAGGTCAACATCAGGAAGGGATAGAGGATACAGGGGGATTGGGTCAACTGGACTGGATGGTGAGGAAGGTTGGCTTTGGGTCCACAGCGAGCGCGGAGAGGCTTTGCCGAGTCGATGATGTCCGTCGTCCAGTCGATCAGCGCCCAAGGCCGAGATGGACTGGCGGGCCCGGTGCCTGTTTCGTTTTCGGGAGGACTTCCGCGCGCAGGGCGGCGTTCCCCGCCAGCACGCCGCGATGAACGATCGGGTTCGCCCCTGGCGGTCCTATCCCGCCCTCAGCTCCGCGTACCTTCTGCGCAGCTCCCGGTCCTGGTTGATCGGGTCATGCGCCTCGTCAGGCTCGACGCGGCCCTCGATCCCGCAGGCGTTGAGCACCGCGAACATCCGCACCAGGTGCTCCAGCGCCGGATCACCGGGTTTACCCTCCCAGATCGCCCGTACATCGTCGTAGAGCCCGGTCAACGCCTCGAGGCCCGCCGCCACCAGCGCGTCGCTGAGCGCCTTGCGCTGCTGCTCGGGCTCCTGGCCAGCCAGCGCAATGAGCGCGTGCTCGTCGAGCGGGAAGAGGCGGTCCTTCTCCCGGAGATAGTGCAGCTCAAAGGCCAGCGCGTGACCGTAGATGCAGTAGGCGCAGCCGTTGAAGATGGAGATCTCCAGGGCCGCCAGGTGGGTCGGCAGCGGTCCGAGCGCGGCCAGCGTGCGCTCGTAGCCGGGCATGTTGGCGACGAACCAGCGCAGGGCGCCGAACGCGCCGAGCCGCGCCACGATGTAGCTCATCAGCCGGGGTTCGAAGCCCCAGAGAAACGAACCGACGTGCTCAAGCACCCAGGTCGCGATCCGCTGTCCAAGGGGGGCCGCCATGTCCGCTCCGGGAGATGATTGGGGATAGGTCAGATGAACGCCTCAGGCCCCCGACTCTACCCCTCCCTCCTCGCCCTCCGCAAGCCCTCGCCCCTCCCGATCCGCCCCTTCGTCGTGCCCTCTTACACCGTCGCCCGGCCCCGTTTCCGTCCCCCGCGCACACCTCCGCCCTCCGGCCCCGCGGCCCTCTCGGTGAAGTCCCCGGTCTTCGCCCGCTCGATTCCGTGCAGGCCGCGCCGAGGCGAGGTGTTCCCCAGGCCGGTTGACCGCGCCGAAGGTGGGTGGCATCGTCGAAGCACGAGGACTGCGCCCACGGGCGGCCTGGCAGGGATGTTGGATGAACCGGGCTTGAAGCGACGAGGGCCGACATGAAGTCACGATTCGACGCAGAGCTGCTCCGCCCGGCGAAGCCTGATGGTGATCCGTCGTGGGCCTTCGTCGTTCTGCCGAGGGACGTGAGCGAGAAGCTCCCACGGCGAGGGAGGACGACCGTAGAAGGCACGGTGAACGGCCATGGGTTTCAGGCGACGCTCGAACCGGATGGTCGGTTGAGCCATTGGCTGCGGGTGAGCGGAGAGCTTCAGCGAGCGGCCGGCGCGGACATTGGCGACATCGTCGCGCTGGAGATCGCCCCGGTCGACAGGGAGCCTGAGCCCGAGATCCCTGCGGATCTGCGGGAGGCCCTCGATGGGCACCCCGAGGCTCGCAGCGTCTGGGACGACGCGACGACGATCGCTCGCCTGGACTGGATTCACTGGGTGATCTCGGCCCGGCAGCTCAAGACCCGGGCGAAGCGGATCAGCGACGCTTGCGACATGCTCGCCTCCGGAAAAAGTCGGGTCTGCTGTTTCGACCCGTCTGGCTTCTACAGCAAGGCCTTGCGCGCGCCCGAAGCGGCGGCTCGATCCGGTCGACACGGCGCGGAAGAGGGCTGACGGCCGCAGCTCAAGCGCGACCTTCGGCGAAGGAGGCTCGGGGCGCTCATGGTTCCAGACTACGATTACACCCTGCTCTTCCCGCCGGCGGCTCGGAGTGCGGCGATCGAGGCCCTGCGGCCGCTCCTGTCGGGCGACAGCGGCGCCGAGTTGATCGAGGCTGACCAGAGCGGCCCTGCGAAGGTGTGTGTCTCGTTCCGGTCATGGCCGGACATGCCGATGGACGTCGTGGGCGAATTCCCGAGGCTGCCCGACGGCGGCCACGCCCTGGGCCTCGTCCACCTCAGCGTCGGGCCGTCGCGGTGGAGCGAGCTTTCGCACGCGGTCGAGATCCGGCTGTGGCCCTGCACCCGTCGGCTCCAGCGGGCGATCATCGGATCGCGTCTGCTCCGAAGCGAGCTGGTCCGCGTGTTGGAGCGGTGTGGCGGGCTCGCCGGCTACGTCGTGAACGAGTCGTGCGATCCGGTGGAGTTCTGGCGCGCGTCGTCCGGACGTTTGAATGACGATCATCCGCCGGAGTACGTTGGGCGGATTCACGCCGAACCGGGCGCTGAACCTGAACCGGCGGGTCTGAAGGCATTCTGAGGTTCAGGGCGCCTTGCGCCCGCCGGGCAGGTGGGCCGGGTCGTCGGGTCTGAGAAGACAGCAGAGGAGGTGAGCTGATGAGGTTGCCCGAGCAGCGAGTCGTCCCGGCGCTTCGGATCACGGATTACGAGCGGAGCAAGGCGTACTACGTCGACACGCTCGGCTTCACCGTCGATTGGGAGCACCGCTTCGAGCCGCACTTTCCGGTCTTCATGTCCGTCGTTCGGGATGGCATGCAGGTCTACCTGACGCAGCACGGCGGCGATTGCCAGGTGGGCGGCCTGGTCCACTTTGTAATTCCGGACGTGGACGCGTGGCACCGCGAGTTTCTGGGGCGCGGCGCGCGTGTGGCCGAGGCCCCGAACGCCGATCTGGGTTTCCGCAACATGACGATCATGGACCCGGACGGCAATCAGCTGCGCTTCATGGAGCCATCGAGCGGCGACTGACGACAGCGTGCATCAGCGCGTGAGTGGTCGGTAGTCTATTGTATTTCAAACGTTTTTCAGCCGGGTTGTGCCATGGGCGGTGCCTTGGAAGGGTGGGCCATCGACAACGGGGCGTGGGGCTTGCTCGCCGTGGCCTTCCTGGCCGCGACGATCCTGCCCTTCAGCTCGGAGGTCGCGCTTGGGGGGGCGTTGCTGGCCTCGACGCCCCCGGTCGAGGCGATCCTGGCCTGCTCGGTGGGCAACTGCGCCGCGTGCCTGCTGAACTACGGCCTCGGCGCGCTGCTGTACGCGCGGGCCAGGGAGCGGCTGGAGGGGAGCTGGGGCGGCCAGCGCGCCCTGGCCTGGATCCAGCGTTACGGCTCGTGGGCCTTGCTGGCCTCGTGGCTGCCCGTGGTCGGCGACCCGATCACGATCGTCGCGGGCCTCGTCCGGCTCCCGCTGCCGCTCTTCGCCGCCGTCGTCCTGCCCCTTCGGATCCTGCGCTACCTCGTGATCGCCGCCCCCTTTCTGTGAATGGCGCGCCCCCTGGTCGCCTTTGAGAGAGGCCTTCCCCCGCGCGCCTCAAGGGGCTGAAGTCTGTCCCGGTGTAGTTCGCCCCGGTGAATGCCTTCCCCCGCGCGCCTTGAGGGGCTACTCTGGCGCTCGTCTGGAGGAGGTCAAGCTGGATCATGCCTGCGACGTCTACCTGTCACAGCCTGTGTACTGCGCCCTTGCGGGGCGCTTCGCCCGACGCCCTGATCTTGCTCGGCGCCTTGATCGTCGCGTTGATCGGCGCTTGCGGTGGGCCGGCCGCGACTGACGATCCGGCCGACGCCGCTCTGGGCGGCGATCTGGGCGGCGATCTGGACGGCGGGGACGCGCACGACGCGCCTCAAGACGTTGCCGAGGGGGTCGACGCTGCGGACGCCGACGATCTTGTCGAGGGCGGGGACGCCGAGATCGAGGACGCCGAGGTTGACGCCATCGAGGTGGACGCCGAGGTCGATCCGATCCCGCCGGGGCCGTGGCGCAGCGCGCTCTACCCGGAGGGCTGGGCGCCGGGGCTGAGAGACGAGGCCGGGCGCGGGCTTCAGGATTACAGCTTCGCGGGTTATCGAAACGGCGAGGTCGAGCCGGGAGCGCAGGAGGGCGCTCCGGTGCTGGATGTGGGGGCGTTCGGGGCCGACCCCTCGGGGCAGGTCGACGCGAGGGCGGCGATCCAGGCGGCGCTGGACGAGGCCGGGCGCCTTGGCGGCGCCGTCGTCCTGGTCCCGGCGGGGCTCTACCGGATCGACGGGGTGTTGACGATCTCGGCCTCCGGCGTCGTGTTGCGCGGCGAGGGCGCCGAGCGCAGCCGGCTCAGCTTTACGACCTTCGAGGGCATGGCGGGGCGCGGGCACTTGACCTTGCGGGGCGCGCTCGAAGAGGGCCCGGAGCTGGCGCTGGTGGCCGACGCCGAGGCGGGCGCGTCCGAGATCGAGGTCGCGCCCGAGGCCCTGGGCGCGTTGGCGGTGGGCGACGACGTGGCCGTGGGCTGGGTCATCACCGAGGCCTTCGTCGAGGCGCACCGCATGGCGGGGGTCTGGCGGGCCTTCAACGGCACCTGGCAGCCCTTCTTCCGGCGTCAGGTGGTCGCCATCGACCGGCTCGCGTCGCCGCCGCGCGTCGCGCTGGACGTCCCGCTGCGCTACCCCGCGCTGGTGCGGGATCTGGCCAGCGTCCGCGTCGAGCGCGGCGCTGTGAGGGAGGTCGGGGTCGAGGATCTGGGGTTGTCCAACGCCGTGGCCTGGGACGCGGCCTGGGATCAGGATCAGGTCGCCGTCCTTGAGCTCGACGGCGTCGCCGACGGGTGGGTTCGTCGCGTCGCCTCGTTCCCTTCGCCGGCCGCGCCCGCGGAGGGCGATGGCGCGGGCGCGCACCTCCAGTCCAGCGGCGTGCGGGTCGTGCGCTCCAAGCGGGTGACGGTGGCCGACTGTCGGATGGAGCTGCCCCAGAATCGGGGCGGGGGCGGCAATGGCTACCTCTTTGAGCTGCGCCAGAGCGGCGAGGTGCTCTTTCGGGACTGCGTCGCCCGCGCAGGGCGCCACAACTTCATCCAGAACTGGGGCTTTGGCGCCACCGGCTGCGTCTGGCTGCGGGTTCACAGCAGCGAGGGCGAGGCGTGGGTGGGGCGCCGAGGGCCGCACACGATCGGGCGATCCGAGCTGCACCACTCGCTGGCGATGGCGAACCTCGTCGACGACAGCCGCTTTGACGACGGCTGGGACGCGGTCAACCGCAAGGCCGAGAGCAGCGGCGCCGGACACACGGGCACCGAGAACGTGATGTGGAGGGTTTGGGGTGTCGGGAAGCTGCGATCGTTTCAGTTCGGGCACGGCTACGTGATCGGCACGGACCCGGCGCTGGACGTCTTCACCACCCCGATCCCCGGCCCCGAGGGGGCCGAGGAGGCCTGGGACGCCCTCTCGCCCTGGAGCGGCGCCGCGCCCGACGACTGGCTCGAAGGCCCGGGCCGCGCCGACGATCTGCGGCCCGCCTCGCTCTATGAGGATCAGCGCGCGCGGCGGCTGGGGCGCTGAGTCAGAGCTTCATCGTCTGCTTGACGTCGGCCGAGCGCCACCCCTCAAGCTCGCCCATCGCCTTGAGGATCACCTCCAGAGCCGGGTCCTCGTTGCCGCTGCGCGCCCTGGACAGCAGGATGTCGACGTTGTTGAGCTGGTCCCGCAACATCACCAGCAGCAGCTCGTCGAGCAGCCGCCGACCTCGGCCCCCGAGCGCCGCGTAGCCCGCCTGATCCAGCGACCAGACCCAGGCCGGCGACCTCGCCACGGCCGTAGCGCCGCGCGACATCCCTCGCAGGAAGCCGCCGGCCCCGACCAGCGCGCCGATGCCCAGGATCGCCAGCTCGTGCGCCTTGTCCTCCCCGGCCGCCTTGGTGATCTGCAGCTCGCCGCTGGCGAGCAGGAAGAGCTCGCGGCCCTCCTCGCCCTCGACGAAGAGCGCCTCTCCCTTGGACAGCGCCCGCGGCTTGAGCGCCACGCCGATGAGCGCCAGAGCGGCCGCGTGGGCCCCCTTGCCCACCGGCAGCGACGCCAGCGCGGCCTCGACCGGCGCCGGGGCGCCCGTGGGCGCGTCGCCCTTGACCTGCAGCCACAGCTTGGACAGGGAGGAGGGCCGCCTGGGGCTCGGCGCCGGGATCAGGCCCGCCGATATCTCCGCCAGGCGCTGGTTCGTCGCCTCGACGCGCGCCCCCACCGCGTCGAGCGCCTCCTTCAGCAGGCCGTCGTAGGCGACCGGGTCCGTCCGCCCCATCACCTCCAACGCCTCGCGCTCAATCACCGACAGCTCCACCTCGCTCAGCGCAACCACGTCCCCCATCCGGCGACCCCCGCAGAAGGCCGCCGCCTCGCCGATCAGCTCCCCCTCGTGGGCCCGCCCGACCTCCTGCCCCTCCACCCACACCGCCACGGACCCCCGGACGATCCGGGCCAGGGTGTCGGCCACCTCGCCGTGTCCCCAGATCCGCGCGCCGGCCTCCAGCGTCAGAGCCCGCCAGTCCGGCTTGAACTCGGCCTCTGGCGCCAGATCCCATCGCCCTTGTGGGGTCGTCGGCCTGTCCGTCTTGTCTGTCATGAGGAACTCCGCGCAATATCTCGCCTTTGCATCCCTTCTAGCACAGCGACCTCGACGCCGCCATCAAGAGCCTGGGCGCGGAGGGCTCGTTGGCCCTTCGTGTCCGGTCACGGCTCGCTCGACAGGACGACGATCCGGTCGTCGGCCCCCAGCTTGAAGAGGACCTCCCGATCCGGGTTGAGGTGCAGCCGCGGTCTATCCCCCGCGCCGTCGAGCAAGTAGCCCAGAGCGATCTCGCCGTGCCGCGCGGCGTCCTCCATCAGGCTGGCGAAGGTGACCGACACCCCATCCTCGTGCCCGTACGCGCTCCCTGGCCTGAAGGCCAGCTCCGAGCCCCCCGAGGCGAAGAGGTCGTCAAAGACCGCGTGCAGCTCGCGCCGGAGCGCCACCTGGGCCAGCATGTGGCTGATGATCACCGGGCTGACCAGGATGTCGCCAGGGCGCTGGCCGAGCAGGTTCACATTGCCGGGGTCGAGCAGCTCGACCATGACGTCCGGACGCTGCGTCCGGCCCTCCAGCAAGCCCTGCAGCACCAGGTAGCCCACGATCGTCCGCGCGTCGGCCTCCTCGCCGGAGCCCAGCCGGTCGCTGCCCAGGATCACGACGTTGTCGTAGAGCTCCGGGGCCACATCGGCCAGCTCATGCGGGACCGAGAAGTCCGCCTGGATGTGGCGCACCTTGACGGCCCGCAGATCCTTGACCACCCGCTCGATGGCCTTCTCACGCCGCTTGGCCGGGTACGACGAGACGATGTCGACGACGACGCCCTCGGCGCTCTCGACAAGCTCATTGAGCAGCGAGGGCACCTTGAAGCTCCACCCCATGATCAAGACCCGCCGATCATGGCGCACGGTCCTCGGCACCGCGATCACCTCCGACGAGATCGGGGCGCGGGACTCGGCGTGCACGCGGCCAGCGTCCTCATAATCTCCGGCCATCACCACGACGCAGTCCCCGCTCTCCAGCACGAAGTCCTGCGCCGGGTTCAGGTGCGCCACGAACCCCGTGGCTCCGCGCCGGACCACCCCCATCGCGATCGCCAGCGGCAGGCGGTCGCGCAGCGCCCCGAAGCGCTCGCCCGTCAACTGTGGCAGCTCGCGCGCGTAGATCTCATTGCCCTCCCGGTGGGTCAGCAGCTCCGTGTAGACGTACGACAGGGCCCGGTGCCGGATGTTCTGGGCGATCATCTGCGCGACGACCAGATCGCTGGACAGCACCTCGATAGGCCCCCTGTAAGCCCCACGGGCCACCGCGCTGCGCCGCGAGTCCAGCAGCTCGGCGATCACCAGCGGGAGCTGCTCCGGGCGCTGGACGCTGGGGTGGCTCGACATCGACAGCAGCGCCTTGATCGTGTGCGTGTCGGCGTGATCGAGCCCCCCGCCGGAGTGCTCGCCCGCCGGCAGGATCACGGCGCTGGCTCGCAGGAAGTCCACCCGGAGCAGGTGATCGCCCCGCAGCGGCGTCCCCGAGCGCAGCGTCACCTGATCCGAATCCCAGCACTCCCCCACGCGCCCGCGCAGCTCCCGCATCAGCGCCGCGTTGACCTCGTCGGCCATCAACACCACGTGCAGCCGCCGCAGGCCGATCCGCTCCAGGAAGCGATGCACCCTGGCCTCGGAGAGCAGCAGGTCCCGCAGCACGATCGGCGAGCGCGCCGTCCATCCCAGGATCAAGATGTGGTTCTTGCGCGCGATGTGCGTGTAGCCGCCCTCCAGGTGCCGGATGGTCTGGTTGAGCCACTGCGTCATGATCGCCACCAGCGAGCCCATGAAGAGCACGTAGCCCAGCACCGTCACCACCGTCGAGATCACCCGGCGCACCACCCCCACGTCGTCCCCCAGGTAGCCCGGGTCCGTCAGCCGCAGGAAGGCCCACCAGATCGAATCCCCGACGCTCCCCGCGTCGTGAACCCCGATCCTCACCAGCAGGCCCGCGATGACCGAGATCCCGCCGATCATCGTTGCGACCACCAGCAGATGCACCATCACCCCGCGCAGCAGGAAGCGCTCCAACCTCGACTTGAGGCTATCGTAGAAACCCATTCATCCCCCCGCTGCGCCCGATTGCTGCCTGGCTCGACGCGATGGCGCCGCCCGACGCTGACCATTGTTCCCGACGGGGTCTATTACGCCTTTCGTCGACGCCTGACCAGCCCCCCGCGATCCGCGCCGAGATCGCCCTCATAATCGCGCAATCTACCGCCGTTGTTGGGTTTGTCCGTTGCGTCGAGGGGGGCGGGCGCGCGCCCGCCCTTGCCTTGAGGCGATTGAAGGTCCATCATGGGCGCGCTGAGACGGCGGGCGACCTTCGCTCGACCGCGACCTGATGGAATGACGAGGACAAGAACATGCAAGACAACCAGATGGCAATGATCTCCCTCATCTCGGGGATCTTCTCCGTGCTGACGTGCCTCTTCTGCGGCCCCATCTCCTTCATTACGGGCGTCGTGGCGATCATCACCGGCTTCATGGGCATCAAGAACGCCAACGCCGCTGGCGGCGCCGGCAAGGGCATGGCCATCGGCGGGATCGTCCTGGGCGGCTTCTACTTCATCGGCATGATCGCCGCCGTGATCTTCCTCTTCGCCTTCGGCGGCCTGAGCATGATCATGTCGGCCGTCGGCTAGCGCCCGCCCTCGATCGTCGCCCCTCCACGATCCCTGAGCCCCACCGAAGCAAGATGTCGCTCGACCTGTCCGAATTCGAAGCCCAGATCCAGATGCGCCCGCTGACCCACGAGGACTTCGACGCCCTCGTGGGCTTGCAGAGGTCCTGCTTCCCGCCGATGAAGCCCTGAAGCGAGGCGCAGTTCAACAGCCAGCTCCGCCGCTGGCCCTCGCCCCAGCTGGGCCTCTTCGTCCTGAGCCGCCTCGTGGCCTCCTGCGCCCACCTCGTCGTCGCCTACGCCGACTTCACCGACTGGGTCGACTGGAGCGAGCTGTCCGACGACGGCATGATCGGCAAGCACGACCCGAGGGCGACACCCTCCATGGGAACAATGAGCGCCTGATTCCCTCAAACATCCCTTCGCACACCGCCTCGCAGGGCGAAGGCCGATCTGGTCTGATCCCTTCGCGCCGCCGCGCGGGGCGAGGCCGATCTGGTCTGTCGTTCGCGAGGGGGTTTGAGCGTCGGGGTGGTCTGGGGGGAGGCGCTCTCAGGGGTTGGCGTCTGTGAGTTCGTCGTAGGTGGTCAGGGCTCTTTGCAGGGCCTTTCGGATGTCGTCGCGCGCGTGGGTCGGGGCGACGACCTCGACGTCGGGGCCGAAGCCCAGGATGTAGCGGCGGACCTCGGGGTTCCAGGGCAGGAGCATCTCGACCTGGACGGCGCCGTCGGGCAGGTCGAGGGTGCGCTGTGAGGGGTGCCAGCGGTGGCGGTGGACCCAGGTCTTGAGGCGTGGCGAGAAGCGCAGGACGAGCTTCCAGGTCGTGTCGCGGTCGGCGGGCCAGATGCCCAGTCCGGTGGCGAGGTGCCGCTCGGGGTCGTACTCGGCCACGCCGGGGTATTCGAAGGGCTCGTCCAGGACGCGGGCGTTGTGGATGCCGAAGAGGCTGAAGAACTTCAGGGCGCCCTCCTGGCGTGCGGCGAGGTAGAGCTCGTCGCCGTGGATGATGAGGGAGAGGGGGTCGACGACGCGGCCGCGGGTCTGGCCCTCGAAGTTGGTGTAGTCGAAGGCGAGCCTGTGTTCGAGATCGAGAGAGATGAGCAGGGCGTCGAGGAGGGGTTCGAGTTCGGCGGCGTGGCCGTGGCCGCTGGTGTGTCGGACGACGAACTTGGCCCACTGTCGGCGGACGAAGCCGGGCTTGACGCCCGGGGCGTTGTCGAGCTCTTCGAAGAGGCGTTCGAAGCGCCTGTGGAAGCGCGTGCCGGCGAACTGCTGCAGGACGTGCTTGCCCAGCGCCATGATGACGCCGAGCTCGGGCTCGACGGTGACCCAGGCGCGGCCGCGGGCCAGCGACAGGCCCTTCTGGGCGCCGTCCTGGGTGAGCTCGACCTCGGGGAGCTCTTCGAGGATCTCCATCCACATGCGCGTGTTGCGGGGCTGCTCGTCCCAGTCCTCGGCCAGCTTCCCGGTGGTCAGCGACTCGCCTCTGAGGAGGCGGCGGTAGGCGAGCAGAATGCTGCGCGCGGCTTTGTGTCGGGGTCGAGGGGTCAAGGGTCTGGCCCTCCTGTGCTGTGGTGGCTACAGGACTCTGGGGCATGTGCGCTGGATCTCCAAGCGCAATTTTGTGTCGGATCATGGTGTTCCGACCGGAAGATGGTGATCCGGGTTTTTCGGTTGTGGGGAGGGGGTCAGCGGTCGGGGATGACCTCGATGACCTCAGCGGCTGCGGGGACGGGGAGGTCCTGGGAGTCGAGGTCGAGGTCGTTGTCGCGGTTGATGACCTCGGTGAAGGAGCGGCCGAAGTCGAAGTCTTCGGCCTGGACGTTGAGGCCGACGCGGTTGGCGGTGATGAGGCCGCGGGCGGCGTTCAGGTCGGTGGCCTGGAAGATCTGGATGCCGGCGAGGGCATTGCCCTCGATGATGAAGCGGTCGAGCTGGATGTCGGCGTTGTAGAGCAGGATCAGGCCCGTGCCGCCGGGTGCGTCGGGGCAGAGGATCCCGCAGGCGGTCTTCTCGGTGCGCAGGATGGAGGCGTCCTGGATCTGGAGGAGGGTGCCGAGGTCGGCGGCGGCCAGCCCGAAGTCCTTGTTGTCGCGCACGACGATCCTGGTCAGGGTGCCCTGGGCCGAGTCGGCCCAGATCGCGCCCCGGCCCGAGATCAGATCCTTGCGCTGGGGTTGTGTGTCGGCGATGACGACGTCGGTCAGATCCATGCGGGTGCCTGGGTTGTGGACCACGGCGCCGATCTCGTGGTTGCGGGCGATGACCCCGCGCTCGATCGTCATCGTCGAGCCGCCGCTGACGTTGATCCCGCGGCCGAAGAGGCCGTTGTCGTTCCGGGGGCGGGTTTCGAGGATGAGCGCGTCCTTCATGGACAAGTTCCCTTCGAAGGCGACGTTGACCCCCGTGTAGAAGTTGCCCTTGATCAAGGCCCGGACCACCTCGACGACGGCGCCCTGCTGAACCCCGAGGCCGGCGCTGGACTGTCTGAGGCCGGGCGGCGAGCCGGTGTCCTCGATCCTGAGGTCCGTCATCGTCGCGCTGGCCCCTTCGATCCCGATGAGCACGCCGGTCTCGGTGTTTCGCAGCAGGGCCGCCCGCGTGAGGGTCAGCGCGCTCTGGGCAGCGCACTTGATCCCGTAGCCCTCCAGGCCAGTGCGGGCGTGGGCGCGGGTGTCGGCCACGATCAGGTCCTCGGCGCTGACGTCCGCCCGAGCCAGGCTCATGCTGGCGGTCTTGTTCCTCAGGAGGGCGACGCGCGTCAGCCGCCCGACGGAGCGCCCCTGGAGCTGAACCCCGAAGCCGCCCTCCCGGTTCCCTTCGCGGTGCAGGGTGTCGGCCACGACGACGTCGACGAGTTCGAGGTCGGCGTCGTCGGAGGCGAGTATCCCCACGTCGCGGTTTCGGAGCACGAGGCCGCGCTCGACGCGCAGGACGCCGCCGTCCTGAACGACCAGCCCGCGCCCGTCGGACAGGGCCACGGGGCGCGAGCGGGTGTCGCTGATGAGGGCGTCGACCAGCTCAAGGCGCGCGCCGTCGAGGCCGATGAGCGCCCCGGCCTCGTGGTTGCCCACCAGCGCGACCCGCTGGCCGGTCATGCTCGCCCCCGAGGTCACCGAGAGCCCGAAGCCCAGGAAGCGCCCGTCCTGCTCGGGGGCCGTCTCCTGCACCCGCACGTCGGTCATGGTCACCTCGGAGCCCGATCCGAGGGCCATGACCCCCACGTCCAGGTTGCGGGCCACCACGACGCGCTCCATGGTCAGCCTGGCCCTGGCCTCGACGACCACCCCGCGGCCCGCCTTGCGATCCCTCGCCCGGGCGCGGGTGTCGGCCACGAGGGTGTCCCGGAGGGCGAGGCTGCTGCGCGATCCCGTCACGTAGACGCCGAGGGTGTGGTTCTCGATGATCGCCCCGCCCTCAAAGGTCACCGAGGCGTTCGAGGGCACCATGAGCCCCTGACCTCCGTTCTGCCCCCCCGGGTCTGGCCGCGTCCCCGCGATCACCACCGATTCGAAGCGCAGCTCGCCGTTGGGGCTGTCCTGCGCCGTCGCCCCGACCCGCTGGACCCCGTCGACCCGCACCGCCACGATCGACGCCGCCCCTCGCAGCCCCAGGACCCGTATCCCCCCCCGGTCGCCGGAGAGGCTCATGTCGCTGACGCGCTCGGCGGCGCCCGAGAGCTGAAGGACGAAGCCCGTCGTGCTCGGCGGCGCGGTGATCAGCGTCCCCTCCGTGCAGGCCCCCACCAGCGCCACCCGCCGCGACAGGTCGAGCGCCTCGGTCAGCTCCCCGCGCCCCAGCGCCACGATGCCCCCGTCCTCGGCCGCCGCCAGCGCCTCGGCCACGGACCCGAAGGGCGCCCCGCGCGATCCGTCGCCGCCGCCCTCGATCCCCGCGCCGACGTACACGATCGCGCCCTGATGGCCCGGCGCCCGCGCCCGGATCGCGGCCTCCGCGTGCCACGCCTCCCCCTCCGGCGGGCACTCCGGGCCTTGCCTCACGCAGCCGCCCTCACCTGGCCGTGCGAGGGAGCCCGGCGGACATTGCTCGGGCATCGGCGGGGGCTGGCAGACGCTCACCGGCGCCGCGACCCCGTCGCCGCCCGCGTCGCCGTCAAGCTCGACGGCCACCTCCCAGCCCTCGGGGCAGCGCCATGCCGCCATCCGCGGCGCCTCGGGCGGCGTGGGCAGGCAGATCCCCTCATCGCCGCGCTCGCCGCCGGGGCACTCCGCCTCGGGGGTGGGGCGCGGCGGCTCAGGCAGGCAGAAGCCGTCGTCGTCGCGCGCGCCAGAGCACTCGCCGGGGTCGACCTCCTCGACGACGTCGGGCTCGGCGCCGCCGACGTCTTCGACGGGCTCCGGCGCCGGCGCCGAGGCGGGGTCGCCGCAGGCCCCGAGCGCGCCGAGGCCCCCGAGCAACGCCAGCGCGGCCACCCGGGCGGCGACGCTCGATCGACCACCCCGCGCGCAAGCGTCGATCTGCGCCAGCGCGACGATCCCATCATGAGGTGCGATCATCGCGGTCGCGCGATCGGCGCCGAGAGGGGCGGAAGGAGGTCGGCGGGCCATGGCAATCTCCCAGGAAGCGTTGGAGCTGTCGAAGGAGCAGGATAGGGCCTTCAGGCGCAAGATGACAGGCTCCCGGCGAGGGCAGGTTCGCTCAGGGAAGGCTCAAGGCCTCTTCGACGCGCGCCGCCCCACAACGCCCCACGCTCCTCGCACCGCCCCCCACAAGGGGGGACGGGCTCGTCGGGTGGGGCTAGAAACGCGGGGTGGGCTGCGCCCTGTCGGTCGCAGGCCAGCGGGCGGCCCAGGTCGACACCCGGGACAGTGAAAAACCAAATCTGCAGGCCCACTTAGGTGCGGTGATCCGCCCCTGCGATCCGCTGTCGTCCGCCCGCCGGTCTGCGCCCGATGGGCGCAGCCCACCCTGAAATTCTAGCCCCACCCGACGAGCCCGTCCCCAACGGGGGCGGTGCGAGGAGCGTGGGGCGTTCGTCGAGCGTGGGGTGCTCGTGTGGCGTGGGGGTGAGCGTCGAGCGTGGGGCGTTTGTCGAGCGTGGGGCGCTCGTGGGGCGGTCCGATCGATCGTGACTTCACCGAGCGAATCTGCCGGTGAGGGTGCAGGCGCGGCTCATACGGAACCACACTCAAGCCACTTCCATGTTGGGCCGCCAGGAAGCCCAAGATGACAGTGGTTCAAACGTGGTTCCGTATCAGACGGGGTCGGTGGTGGTCGGGGTCTTGAGGCCGATCAGCGGGGCGATCTCGAGGTACTTCTTGCGCCGCCCGAGCTCCAGCTCCTCGCGCAGCGGGTGCTTGCTCGGGAGCGTGACGCGGACGAGCCTCAGCCCGTGCTCCTCGCCTTCATTCTCCTTGCGAGAGTTGCCGCGCTCGAGGGTGGCGCCGAAGCCCTGCCAGAGCTCAAGGGCGGTGGACTCGGCGCGCATCATGTAGCTGGCGTGGACCGAGCCGCCGTCGACGCGGACCTCCAGGTTCTCGGGAGGGATGCCCTGGGTCTGGCACCAGCGCCACGCGCGGGCGACGGCGTCGGTGAAGACGGGGACGTCCTCGCGCTGGAAGAGCCTCGCGCGGCGTCCGCCCTCCAGGAGCTTGAGGCGCGCGTCGATGAAGGCGTCGCCGCCGCCGGCCATCAGGACGCTGACGGGGAGCCATGTGAGCTTGTCGTTCGCGACGGTGATGGCGGCCAGCGGCTCGATCTTGCTCCACCCCCAGGGGCGTTGTCGCAGCTCGGCGGGCCATTCGTGGACCTTGTGGCTCTTGAGGTAGTCCAGGGCGAGGGCGAGGGCGTCGTCGCCGTGGAAGCGCTGGAGCAGGTCGCAGAGACGCACCCAGAGGGGCAGGGAGGGCTTCTCGTAGACCAGGGCTCTGAGCTGCTCCATGGCGCCGCTCATGTCCAGCGGGTCGTCGGGGTTGTAGGCGCCGAAGTGCTCCGAGCGGTCGACGGAGGCCTGGGCGATCGGGTCGCAGGCCAGGATGGCCTCGTCGATGAGGGCCTTGACCTTGCTGGAGCGCTCGGCGGCCCTGGCGGCTCTGAGGGCGGGCAGCGCGGCGGCGCGGCCTGCGAGCTTGAGGGCGGTGACGACGCCGGAGCGGACGTGCGCCTTCTTGTCCTTGATGAGCGCCGAGACCTTCGGGGGGAGGCCCTCGGGGTGGAGGTCGATCAGGTGACGCGCGGCGCGCTCGCGGACAAGCTCGGAGGTGTCGCCAAGCGCCGTCAGGTGGAGCTCCTCGTCGCCCGCGCCTCGGTCGCAGAGCCAGCCGTAGAGTTCGACGCGCTCGCGGGCCTTGCGGTGCTCCAGGAAGTGGGCGCCGTGGCGCAGGACGGGGGTCTGGCCGAAGATCTCGGCGATCTTGTCGAGGTAGGAGCGCGCCCCGGCGGGATCGGGGAAGGTGTTGGCGCTGAGTTCGAGGGCCAGCAGCGCGAAGGCCAGCGCGCGGTGGTCCCGTCGGAAGAAGCGCAAGGTGTCGAGCCAGATGGTCTCCCAGCTGTCGGATCGGAAGTTGCGGCGGGTGAAGTCGTCGAGCAGGAAGGCCAGGAAGTGGCGACCCTGGAGGAGGCCAGCGCGCCAGCGTCGGCAGGGGGGGTCGTTGTAGTGGCCGCTCAGGACCCAGTTGCCGGTGAAGCCGTGGGAGGGGTTGAGCGCCGCGGCCATGGCCAGGGCCTCGGCGGGGTCGGCCTCGACGATCTCGTCATCGAGGCGGTCCAGAATCCAGGCCGCCCATTGGTCGCGGGTGCGGGCTGGCCCGGCGGTGTCATCCAGGGGGAGGGTGGAGGTCGGGCGCGGGGGGAGGTCGAGCTGGCGGGCGAGCCTCGCCAGGAGGTCGGCGGCCCAGGGCTGTTCGGGCGGGTGGAGTCGAAGGGCCGAGGCGGCGAGCGTGGGGTCGATGGCGGCGAGCATTTCGGCGGCGGTGAAGGCGACGAAGTCGCCCGGGTTGTTGAGGAGTTGGATGAGGGTGTTGAGGTGCTGGGGCTCGGCGAGCCGCCCGAGCGCGGCGACGAGCAGGAAGTAGCCCTGGTCGAGCTGGCCGTTGAGGCCGTTGATGATCGCGGGCAGGGCGACGGGTCCGAGGGCGACGAAGGTGTTTTCGATGCGGTTGCTGAAGGCGTTGAGGTTGATCTTCTGTTTGGCGAGCTTGACGAGGCAGAGGGCGATGGGGTGGGTCGGGCAGAAGGGGAAGAACTCCCAGGCCTGGTCGCGCTGCCTGAGCAGGGCGGCTTCGAGGCGGTCGGCGGGCCACCAGCGCAGGATGGGGTCGAGGGCCTCCTGGGTGGTGTAGAAGTTTCTTCGGTAGCTGTTGAGCATGCGATCGAGGGCGGCGTCGAGGCGAGGTTGTGGGGGTGTGTCGGGGTCCATGTCGAGGGTAAACCTGAGCAACGACAGGGAGTTGGAGCCGTAAGGGTCCTGGTTGGCGAGGGAGCGGCTGGTTTCGAGTTCGATGGCCTCGTAGGCGAAGGGGAGGTTCTTGAAGAGGAGGTGGCCCTGGTGGGAGCCTCTCCAGGACAAGGGGATCATGACGGCGGCCAGGCGTCCGGCGAGGGTGCTCTGGTGGGCGGCGCGGCGCTCGTCGGGGAGGAGGGCGAGGGCTTGGCTCAGGGGTGGGGTGAGGTCGTGGGCGGCTTCCTGGGGGATGTTCTGGAGGAAGGTGTTCAGGAGGGGGTCAAGGCGAGGGTCGAGGTCGGGGCCTTGGATGGAGAGGATGGCGGCGGCGACGGCGGCGGTGCGGCCGTGTTCGTCGTTGTTGGAGGAGGCGAGCCTGGCGGAGAGCCTGTCGGCGCGCGTGAGGAGGGCGGCGAGGCCGCGATCATCGTCGTCGAGGCTCCAGGACTTCAGGTGTGAGGTGAAGTGTTTCAGGAGCGCTTCCTGGAGTGTGAGCATGGGTCCTCCCTGGGGCCTGTGGCGAGCAGGGGCGAGTTTTGACCAGAGTCTGTAGAAAGTCACGCCCTGTTTGAGCTTGGGGCAGGGTGAAGGAAGAGGAGCGAGGTTGGCGATGAAGGCGACGAGGAAGGTGGCGGCGGGTCTGGCGTTGGTGTTGGCGTCGGCGGGGGTCTATCAGGTGGGAGGGTGGATTCTTGATGAGGGATCGGGGGTTGAGCACCTCAAGGGTCGGGCGTGGGTCAACCAGCTGCCCAGGACGCCCAAGGATAGGGTCCATGTGCTCTTTCTGGATACGGAGAGCCCCTTCGGGGTGACGATCCATGGGTCGAATTACCGGCACTTGACCAACGCGGTGCAGTTCAGGCTGGAGGGAGATGTGCTGGAGTTGATCTCCTTGCAGGATGAGGTCAAGGCGCAGGTCAAGGTCAGGACCTGGGAGTGCGAGGAGGCGCCGGAGGGTCTGGATCTGTGTCTGGAGATCGCGGCGCGGGGGCGCAAGGTCAGGCTCTTCAGCGCGCGGGCGTGGGGCGATGAGGGGGAGTCGGGCGTGGTGGCGCTGGCTCGTGGGGCGGTGCCGGATGCGTCGACGGCGCAGGTGGGGGGGGCGGCTGAGGTTGCCGGCCCCGATGAGATCGAGGCGGTGCTGGGTTTTTGAGCGCGCGGCCTGGGGCGTCGTGCGTGGATTCTTGCGTGAAGTCGGGTGAGGATCGGGGTGGAGCCTGTGGAGGGGGTGACGTGGGGTCAGCCCTTCGTGAGCGCCTCCTCGACGAAGTCGAGGCGATCCTGGCCGAAGAACATCTCCTGGCCGACGAAGAAGGTGGGTGCGCCAAAGACGCCGCGGGCGACGGCTTCGTCGGTGACGGCGCGGAGCTTGTCCTTGATGGCGGGCTGGCGGATGCGTTCGAAGAGGGCGCGGTGGTCGATGCCGGCTTTGGAGAGGACGTCGGCGACGACCTGCGGCTCGCCCATGTCCTGGCCGTGGACCCAGATGGCGGGGAAGACGACGTCGGAGAGCTTGTCGAGCCAGCCATCTTCGAGAGCGGCGGTGGCCATGCGCATCAGGGGCATGGTGTTGATGGGGAACCAGGGGTTGATGGACATCTCGATGTCGTGGCGTGCGCAGAAGCGCGCCATGTCCTTGATGGCCCAGGCGCCCTTGGCCGGCACGCTGATGGGCGAGCGGTTGCCGGTGGCCTTGAAGATCCCGCCGAGGAGCATGGGGCGATCGATGCGCTCGGCCCCGGTGCGGGCGAGGATGTCGGGTAGTCGGCGCCAGGCGATGTAGGTGGCCGGGCTGCCGTAATCGAAGAAGAACTCCACTTGTCCTGGCATCGTGTCTCCTCTGCGTGTGCCTCAAAAAAGGCTCTGGGGCCTTTGATATCAGATCATTGAGGATGGGTGGCGCTGATTTGAAGGGGGATCGGCCTTGGGGGGTCAGGTCGAGGGGCGTGTGTGGAGGGTTTTGCCTGGGTGGGGGTGTTCAATCGAAGCGGACCTTGGATCGGCCATAGAAGCGCAGGTGGAGGGCGGTGAAGGGGATGAGGGCGTTGCCGTCGGTGAAGGCGGCGCCGTGCGCGCCGGCTTCGATGGCGAGGGTGACTTCGTCGGCGAGGGGCCAGCGGTAGCCGAGGCTGAGCGCGCTGGCGCTGCCGATGCGCTTGCTCTGGGAGCCGTCGCCGAGGCCGAGGCCGAGTGAGGTGGAGAGGACGAGGCCGTCGGCGGGGCCGAGGGTGTACTCGACGCGCCAGGCGAACATGTGGAAGTGCGAGGGGTTGCCGTCCAGGTTGGGGGGTTGCCAGGTGGACAGCTCCAGGCTGGCGGCCCATCGTCGGGTGAGTGCCAGGCCGAAGATCGCGTCGTACTCCAGGCCGAGGGAGGGGTCGTCGGAGAGGCCCGGCTGCTCGACGCGGGCGAGTCCGAGGCCGAGGTTCATGCCAAAGAACATCGAGCCGGCGCGTCCATGGTTGGCGCGGTCGTGCGCGTCGAGGTCGTCGGCCTGGGCCTGGGCGTGCGCGGTCGCGGCGATCAGGGGGAGGACGAGGGCGAGGATCGTGGCGGCGGTCGGGGTGAGGGGCCGTTTTTTGATCGCGCTTCGGGCGTGGGGGGTGCTGGGAGGCCGGCAAGAGTGCTGGTTGGTTTGACTCCCGTCGTTCGTCGGTCCGACAACGCCGATGCCGGCGTCGTCGATGCTCGGCGGGCCAACGGCCCGCCTGCGCTCTCCTCCTTGGCCTCGACCTTGCCGACGGCGTCTTCGCTGTCGGCCTCGACGACCTCGGTCCCTCAAACCAATCAGCACTCTAGCGGGGTCCATGGCCTGTGTCTCCGTAGATGCGCAGCTCGCCGACGAGGAAGGGGATGAGGGCGACCTCGGGGAAGTCGAGGTAGGGGTGGACGTGGAGGCCGGTGACGAGGGCGAGGGTGGAGCCCTGTCCGATGTCCCAGCGCCAGGCGGCGCGGGGGGTGATGGCGAGGCCGTGGCGGGTGTGGTTGGGGGGGCGGACGCCGTCGGTGGTGCCCAGGCCCACGGCGAGGCTCAGGACGAGGCCGTCGAGCTGTCCGGGGTCGAATTCGAGGCGCGGGGCGAAGGCGTTGTGGAAGTGAAAGGGGAGGCCGAGCCAGCTGTTCTGCCAGGTGCCGAAGTCGATGCCCAGGGCGAGGGAGTCGGTCAGTCCCCAGCCGAAGGTGATCTCCCAGATGCCGCCGAGGGTGGGGCCTGGGTCGAATTGGGGGTCATCCGGCAAGGCGAGGCCGAGGCCGGCGGTGATGGCGAAGAAGATGGCGTCAGTGCGCGTCGGGGCTTCGGCTGGCGGTCGGGGTTCGGGGTCGGTGGGGTCTTGGGCGTCGGCGCGCGGCAGGTCGGTGAGGGCGACGAGGGCGACGAGGGCGATGAGGGCGACGAGGGTGAGGGTGCTTCGCATCGGGCGATCGGGCGTGTGGTGCGGGTCAGGTGGTGATGGAGGCGCGTCAGAGCTTGTCGGGTGTCAGGTATAAAGGGTGTGTGGGGCGGATGCCAGCGCGATTTTGGGCGTGCGGCGGGTTGAGCGCGGGTCGGCGCTGGGGTAAGGATCGGGGCGGCGGTTGAGCGCGGGAGGTTTTGAATCATGTCGCGAGGAGAAGAGGGTCCTTTCATCCAGACGCTTGGGGGTCACACGCCGCGGATCGATCCGGGGGCCTATGTGCACCCGAGGGCGGTGTTGATCGGGCAGGTGCGGGTGGGCGCGGAGTCGTCGATCTGGCCCTGCGCGACGCTGCGGGGCGACGACAGCTTGATCGCGATCGGCGCGCGGACCAGCGTTCAGGACGGGGCGGTGATCCACACGACGGACGGGCTGTCGGAGACGGTCGTGGGCGATCAGGTCACCGTCGGGCACAACGTGACCTTGCACGGGGCCAGGGTCGGCGACAACTGCATCATCGGGATGGGGTCGATCATCCTGGACAACGCCGAGATCGGGGAGTTTTGCATCATCGGGGCCGGGTCGCTGGTGACGATGAACAAGGTGATTCCGCCCTACAGCCTGGTGCTGGGCTCTCCGGCGCGGGTGGTGCGGGAGTTGACGGCGGCGGATCTGGAGCAGATCGACTTCAGCTGGAGGCACTACGTCAAGCGGTGCCACATGTATCTGGCGCAGGCGGGCGGGGTGTGAGGGTGGCGAGGTGCGTGGGATGAGAGGTGTCTGGGGGGAGGAAAAGGAGCCTCAACCCGCCGGGCCGTCTCGTTGATTTTGTTGTTCGTCTCGCCAGGGACGACACTGACACTTCGCGATCCAAAGGTCAAGCGCTTCGGTCTTGACGGGATCGATGTTTTTATGGTGAGTGGTTTTCATGAACGAAGGCGTAGTGATCATCGGCGGCGGGATCGGGGGGTTGTGTGCGGCGCTGGCGCTTGAGCGCGCGGGCCTTCGGGCGCGGGTCTTCGAAGGCGGCGAGGGGCTGCGGGCGGAGGGCGGCGCGCTGCTGATGTGGAGCAATGCGATGCGCGTGCTGGGCTGGCTCGGGGTGGCCGAGGCGGTGTCGCGGGCGGGCGCGGTGGTCGTAGGCGGCGCGATCCGCGACAGCCAGGGAGGGTTGCTGGCGCGCGGCGACATCGGCCGGCTGGGCCAGCAGCTTGGGGCGCCGACGGTGTGCGTGCCGCGCCGCGCGCTGCTTGAGATCCTGGCCGGCGCGCTGGCGCCGGGGTCGATCGTCTTCGGGGCGCGCTGCGAGGGGGTCTCCCAGGTCGGCGAGCGGGCGGTGGCGATCTTCGAAGGTGGGCGCCAGGTCGGGGGCGATGCGGTGATCGGCGCCGACGGGCTGCGCTCGGCGGTGCGGGCGGCGGTGCTGGGGGAGCGCGCGCCGGAGTACGTCGGCCAGACGGTGTGGGTGGGGGTGGCGCGCAGGGCCGGGATCGCGCTGGAGGATGGCGTGGCGACGGCCTCGGTGGGGCTCGGGTTGCGCTTCTGGAGCGTGTGCCTGGGCCCGGAGCAGGTTTACTGGTACGCGACCCTGAAGTCCCCCGAGGGGCAGCGCGAGGAGAGCGCCAAGGCGGAGAAGGCGGCGCTGCTGGAGCGCTTCGAGGGCTGGGGAGGGCCGATCCCGGCGCTGCTGGCGGCCACGAGGGCGCGCGACATCGTCCGGACGGACAGCTTCGACCGCCCGCCTGCGGAGCGGTGGTCGTCGGGCCGCATCGGGCTGGTGGGGGACGCGGCCCACCCGATGACGCCGGACATCGGGCAGGGCGGGTGTCAGGCGATCGAGAGCGCGTGGCACCTGGCCTGGTGTCTCAGGCGCGATCCTGAGAATGTAGAGCGGGCGCTGCTGGCCTACGCGTGGGACAGGTGGCCGCGGGCCTCGGAGGTGGCCGCGATGTCCCGGGCCGTGGCGACGCAAGGCGACGTGGACGCCCCGCTGATGTGCCAGGCGCGCGACGCGATGCTGCGGGCCACGCCCGAGGCGCTGCTGGAGATGCCGCTTCGCCACGTCCTGACCTTGCCGCCCACCATGGTGCCGCCGACGGAGGCGCCGTGGCAGCGCGGGCAGAGCTGAACCCGGCGTCGACCTGAAGGGGTCGGCCGCGAGCGTGTGGGCTGGATGGTCAAGGGGATTGAGCGATACATCGAGGCGACCGAGCGCTACACCGATCTGGAGCCGCTGGGCTCCGGCGGCATGGGGGTCGTCTACCGGGTCTGGGACGCTCAGCTCGAGCGCAAGGTGGCGCTCAAGACCCTCGGGAGCCTGTCGCCAGGGCAGATCCACGTCCTGAAGGAGGAGTTCCGGGCGCTGGCGGACCTGTCGCACCCGAACCTGATCGAGATCTACGACCTGGTCGTCGACGAGCGGGTCAGCTTCTACACGATGGAGCTGATCTCCGGGGTGGACTTCGACGCGTGGCTGCGCGGCGACGCGGAGCGGGTCGCGCTCGTCACGGCCGAGACGCTGGAGGCGACCGGCTCGCCGCTGGTGACCCTCGCCCGGCCCCCCTCGCCTCACCCGACCCTCTTGACCCCGCCCGCGAGGGCCACCCCGACGCCGAAGCTGGTGCGTTCGGCGATGTCGCGCTTCGAGGTGCGAGACCTGAGGCGGATCAAGGGCGCGGTGGCGATGCTGGCCCAGGGGCTCAAGGTGCTCCACGACGCCGGCAAGCTGCACCGCGACGTCAAGGCGTCGAACATCATGGTCACGACGGCCGGGCGCGTGGTGCTGCTGGACTTCGGGCTCGTCGCCGCGCTCAACCCGGAGGACCGCGCCAACGCCCTGGGCTTCGCCGGGACGCCGGCCTACATGTCGCCCGAGCAGGCCACCGATGGCCCGCTGACCGCGGCCAGCGACTGGTACAGCGTCGGCGTGACGCTCTTCGAGGCGCTCACGGGCCAGCTGCCCTTCAACGGCCACATGTTCTCGATCATGCGCGACAAGCTCATCGCCCCGGCCCCGACCCTGGCCTCGCTGTGCCCGGCCGCGCCGCCGGGGCTGGCGGCGCTGATCGCCGGGCTCCTGGAGCGCGACCCCGAGCGCCGCGCCGGCTACGAGGCGGTCCAGGCCTGGACCGCCTCCGCGAACGACTCCGCCAGCGCGGGCCTGAGCCGCGCCGGCGGGGTGGGCCGCTCGACCCAGATGCAGACGGCCAGCGTGGCGGCGCTGGCCCGCGTCTTCGTCGGCCGCCAGCGCGAGCTCGACCTGCTCTCTCGCGCGCTCTCGGTCACCCACGAGGGCGTCCCCATCGTCGTCTCCGTCCAAGGCAGCTCAGGCATGGGCAAGAGCGAGCTGCTGCGGCGCTTTCTGTCCCCCCTCGGCCGCGATCCCGACACCTGGGTGCTGCGCGGCCGCTGCCACCCCCGCGAGGCGGTCGCCTACAAGGCGCTCGACGGCGTCATCGACGCGCTGTCCAGCCACCTCGGCGGGCTCCCCCCCAAGGCGGCCAATGACCTGCTGCCGATGGGCGAGCTGCCCGCGCTCGTGCGGCTCTTCCCCTCCCTGGAGCGCGTCGAGGCCGTCCAGCGGGCGCTCATGTTCCTGCCCCCCGCGCAGGGCTCCCTCCAGGAGATCCAGCAGCAGGGCTTCGAGGGCCTCAAGGGGCTGCTCAAGCGCCTCTCGACCCGGCGCCGCCTCGTGATCTGGATCGACGACCTCCAGTGGGGCGACCTCGACAGCGTCCGACTCCTCCAGAGCCTCCTGCTGCCGCCCTCGCCGCCCGTCATGCTCCTGCTGCTGTCGTACCGCAGCGAGGATCGATCCCACAGCGAGGTGCTCCGGGCGCTCTTTGACGCCGGCGGGCTGTCCTGGCCCTCGGAGTGGTTCCGCGAGCTGGAGGTCAAGCCGCTGGAGGAGGCCGAGAGCAGGGCCCTGATCGAGGACATCACGGCGCACCTGGAGTTGCCCGAGGACATCGACGCCGACGCGATCCTGCGCGACGCCAACGGGAGCCCCTTCTGGCTGCGCGAGCTGCTCCAGGGGCTGGCCAGCCACACGCCCGAGCCGGGGCAGGCCTTTCGCCTGGAGGACGTCGTCCACTGGCGGGTCGCCACGCTGGCCCCGCCCGAGCGCGTGCTGCTGGAGCTGGTCTCGGTGTCCGTTCAGCCGCTGGAGCAGACCCTCCTGCGGCAGATCGACGTCGTCGGCCCCGGCGCGATGGTCGAGATCCAGCGGCTGCGCAAGCAATGCTTCGTGCGCACGACCCATAAGGGCGAGGCCGTGTTCGTGGAGACCTACCACGACAAGATCGCGGAGGCGGTCGTGGGGCGGCTGACCGACGAGGCGCGGCAGCAGCGCCACAGCCAGCTCGCCCGGGTCCTGCTGGCGCAGGAGCGCCCCGACCCCCTGGCCCTGGTCCACCACCTGGAGGCGGCAGGGGAGCGGCGGCAAGCGGGCCAGTGGGCGCTCCAGGCGGCCGAGCGGGCCGCAGGCGCGCTGGCCTTCGAACTGGCCGCCAACCTCTACGGCAAGGTGGTCGGCTTCAACGACGACCCCGAGCGGGTCGCCGCGCTCCAGGAGGCGCTCGGGGAGGCGCTGGGCAACTGCGGCCGGGGGCAGGCCGCGGGGCAGGCCTTCGAAGCTGCGGCTGCGGAGATCGAGGGCCGGGGGGCGAGCGACCCCAAGGCGCTGCTCTCGCTGCGCCAGCGGGCCGCCGAGCAGTACCTGCGCAGCGGCCACGCCGAGGAGGGGACGGCGCTGATGGCCACGGTGCTGGAGGGCGTCGGCGTCAAGATCCCGCGCTCGCCGGGCCTGACCATCGCCTCGGTCCTCTACCAGCGGGCGAGGCTGAAGCTGCGCGGCCTCGACTTCGCGCTCAAGGAGGGCGCGGTTGACCCGGAGGTGCTCCAGCGCTTCGACGTGTGCTGGAGCGCGTCGACGAGTTTTTCCACCATCGATCCGATGCTCGGCCACGCGCTGGCGGTCCGAGGGCTGCGCGACGCGCTGGATATGGGAGAGCGCTCGCGGATCGTGCGCGCGCTGGCCTTCGAGGCGAACTTCAAGGCCACCCTCGGGGGCGCGGCCCGGGTCAGGGAGTCCGACGCGCTGCTGGAGCGCGTCGGCGCGCTGGCCCAGGAGGGAGGGCGCCCCTACGATCGGGCCTGGGTGTTGATGGCGACCGGGACCTCGACCTACATGGAGGTCCACTGGGAGCGCAGCGTCGAGGCGCTGGAGCGGGCCATCGCCATCTTCCGGGAGGAGTGCACGGGGGTCTCGTGGGAGATCTCCAACTGCCAGAGCTTCATCAACACGGCGCTGGCGCGGATGGGTCGGCTGGCCGAGATGCGCGAGCGGCTGCCCCACAACATCCGGGACGCCCGCGCCCGCGGCGATCTGCTGGCCGAGCTGGGCCTGCCGCTGGGGGTGCCCAACATGGTCTGGCTGGCCGACGGAGACAGCCGCCGCGCCCGTGAGATCGCCGACGGCGCGCTGGTGCGCTGGACGGGCAAGGGCACGCACCTGGTCCATTACCTGCACCTGATGGCGGCGGTCCAGGCCGACCTCTACGACGGCGAGGGCGCCTCGGCCTGGGCGCGCGTCGAGCGCACCCTGCCGCAGCTCAAGGCCGCCGGCTTCTTCCGCATGGAGAACTCGCGCGTCGATCTCTGGGATCTGCGCGCGCGGGCGGCGCTGGCGCAGGCCGCCGTCGGGCCTCCTTCGGCGCGGCGCGGCGCGCTGGCGCTGTGCGGCAAGCTCGCCCGGGACATCCGGGCGGTCGGCTCCCCCTGGGCGGCGCCGCTGGCGGCGGGGATCGAGGCGGGGGTCGCGCACCTGAGCGGCGACGAGGTCGCGGCCGTCGAGCGGCTCGAGAGCGCGCTGGCGGGCTTTGTCGAGGTGCCGATGGGGCTCCACGGCGCCGCAGCCCGCTACTGGCTCGGCGCCCTCAAGGGCGGCCAGGAGGGCGCGCAGGCGCGCCAGGAGGCCGAGGCGGCGATGAGGGCGCAGACGATCACGGCGCCCGAGTCCATGGCCGCGATGCTCCTGCCCGGCTTCGCGCGGCCCGGCGCCTGAGGCTCACTCCATCGGGCTCCAGGTGGTGTAGAGCTTGTAGAGGTGGGAGACGTAGTCGCGGTCGTTGTTGTTGTCGATGGCCTTGGGGTCGGGGTTCTGGGTCGCGTCGCGGTAGAAGGCGTCCATGGACGGGGCGCAGGCGCGCAGGATATCGGCCAGCTCCGGCGGCAGGTTGTTCTTGAGGACGAAGTCGCTCAGGGTCTGCTCGGGGTCTTTGGCGCACCAGCGGTCGACCTGGGCCATGGCGTCGATGATGTCGAGCATGTGGGGCTTGCCCATCTTGAAGAGGAGGTCGTCGAGCTCCTTGAGGGGGTCGGCGTCGGCGGGCTCCCAGCGCTCGATGGGGAAGATGGCGGCGCGCTCGCCGTGGTAGCAGGCCTCCGGGGCGGACAGGACGGCGTTGGCGGCGTGGCGGCCTGACTCGTTGGCCGACTCCATGGTGGTGATCCGGGTGTGGGTCTTCATGAAGTTGCCGGCGAAGGTCAGGTTGCCGAGCTGGAGGGTGTAGCCGCTCTGGTCGGTGAATTTTCCGGGGCGCTTCTCCCACTCGCCGACGGGGGCAATGAGGTATTTCGAGAGGTTCTCGACGCCGGCTGCGGAGAAGACCAGCTTGTCGTCGAGGTGGTAGTAGAGGGGCTCGGGCAGCTCGGTGCGGCCGCGGACCTCGCGGCGCCTGACGAGGTCGAGGCCGTTGGCGGCCGCGTTGATCTGCCGCCAGGTCTCGCGGGCGATCTGCTCGGGGGTGCACTGTCGGGCGTTCAGGCCGGGGACCTGGCTCCATTGCCACCACTGATCGGGGGGGCGCGAGGGGTTTTGCGGCGCGGGGGTGTCCCAGTCGCCGATGACGACGGAGATGATGCCGGCGATCCCGTAGGTCTGGCGCAGATCCCGATCCCAGAACTGGGCCTGGGCGACGGAGGACAGCCCCCAGGCGGAGTCGGGGTAGTAGATGTGGCCGTCGCGGACGATGGAGAAGTCGTCGTCGAAGTAGAACTGCAGGCCGCTCATCCAGGCCTCGGAGTTGGCCACGTTGTAGTTGAGCAGGCGCTTGACGTCGCCGCGGGCCTTGAAGCCCTGCACCGCGTGGACCGTCTCGCGCAGGATGTCCTGGGCGGCGCGCATGGGCAGCGCCATGATGTAGAAGTCGGCCTTGACGAACTTCAGGAGCGCAGGCTTGTGGCAGTCCGCGTGCTCGTGGTCGAGCCGGCGCACGGCGACGCAGGCCACCTTGTCCTTGTCGGGGGTCAGCCAGACCTGCTCGACGGCGTGGTTGAAGTGGAAGCGCACGCCGAGGTCTTCGAGGTGATCCTGCCAGTTGTTGAACCACATCTCCGAGGAGGGGCCCTTGAGGACCCTGTCGGTGTTCTTGCCCTCGGAGCCTTGATCCATCATGAGCTGGATCATGACGATGCCCTGGGTCAGCGCGTCGCCGCGCTTGGCGTCCATGGCCACCAGCACGCGGGGGACGACGTTGAGCGCCCTCTGCGTCCCGGGGCTGAAGCGCGAGCCCTCGATGAAGTCCCACCAGGACATCTCCTGGTAGGTCTTGCGCCGCGCGTCGCTGGAGGTCAGGAACTTCATGACCTTGATCTGGAAGCGCAGAGTGTCGCCCATCGTGTAGCCCAGGCCCGAGAGCGAGCGGTGGACCGTGCGCAGGATGGCCTCGGTGGAGGCCTGCTTCTTGCGAGAGAACTCGTGGGGCAGCAGGCCGTCTTCGAGCGCGATGCCCTGGTTCGTGGTCGGGACGAGGTTGTCGGCGACCCTGAAGCGGGGCTCATTGCGGATGCGGGTGCGCTCCATCGTGTCGAAGACGTGGCGGTAGAAGGCCGGGAAGAAGCGGAAGCCGTGCTCGCCGGGCAGCGAGCGCCAGGGGTGGGGCTCGTAGCGCACAAGCTCCTGGGCGTCCTTGAGATCCCAGAGCGCCACGGCGTTGTTGCGGCTGAGCGGGTCGCGCGAGGCCACCGCCGCTTGATCCCCGAAGGCCGGCGGCGAGGGCGCCAGGCTGGCCGCCGGGTCGAGCGCCGGGTCAAGGGGGCGGATCGCGATGGCGGTGATCGGCCCCTCGCTGCCGTGCAGAGTCCTGACGTAGGTCAGATGGGTGATCGTGCCGCTGGTCGTCGCCCTGACGGTCCAGAGGTGGACGAGGCGATCGCGGCCGCCGCTGAGCACGCGCAGTATGTCGGGCTTGATGGAGTCGGGCTTGATCTCCAGCGCCGTCAGCGCCCCCTGGTGGACCTGCCCCACGTAGATGCGCTTGTAGACGTCGCCGGTGGAGTTGGACAACTTGAGCGTGCCGAGCGTCCGCGTGCCGTCCTCATGGCCGGTTGCGACGACGTAGAAGGATGTGGAGACGCCGAAGGCGGCCAGCGCGGTCACCGGGCTGGGGCTGGCCAGGCCGATTGTCGCGCCGCGCAGCGCGATCTGGCCGCTGACCAGGCCCGTCAGGACCAGGTGCGTCTTGCTCAGCGCGCTCGGGTCGACGCCGAGCACGATCGCCCGCGTGGCCTGCGCGCAGGGGTGGGTGCTGACCGCCAGCGCAGCGCGCGCGGTCATCGTGACGTCGCCTGCCCAGTGGTCGTCGAGGGCGAAGGCCTGGATCTTGTCCAGGCTGGAGCCGGTCGAGATCAGGACCGATCGGCGGCCGCAGCGCTGGGCGATCGAGGCGTGGATGAACTCCTCGTCCCCGAACCATTCGTTGATCTCTTTGGTCAGCGCGTTGGAGAGCAGCGGGCGCCTCCTCTGCCCGGGCAGATCCCACACATCGATGAACCAGCGCCGCTTGCCCTCCATGAAGGCGCGCCACGCGACGAGCGCGACCCGATCGTCGCCCGACAGCGCGACGAAGCGGGGGTCCACCCTGACGCCGTGCCCCTGACCGTCCTGCCTGAGGTCGTCCGCGACCGGCCTGAGGGGCGGCTGCAGGAGCTCGTGCCAGATGACGGAGCCCGTCGTCAGAGACCAGAGCATCAGCCTGCCCTTGAGGCCGACCAGCAACCGCTCGCCGTCGCGCGAGATGGCGAAGCGCTCGGTCGGCAGGTCATCCTGCTCGAAGAGGGGGGGCGGATCGTCGTCCGACGCCGCCTCCTCGGGATCCACCGGGAGGCCGATGTGCAAGCGCTCCTGGATGACCTCGCCCAGAGCGTCGGGGCGTCGCCACTGGATGGAGACCGCGTTGTCGTCTCTGACCACGATCAGCGCAAAGCAGCCGCAGCCAGACAGGCTGAAGGTCTCGACCTGCTTCTCCGGCACGACGACGGGGCCGAGGGCCTCGAAGTCATCGCCGTCGATCCGGCCGACGAGCAGCCGGTTGTCCGCGTCCAGCAGCAGCACGAGGCAGCCGCAGGTCGAGAAGGTCAGCCGCTTGATGGCGCTCAGGCCCTCGGCGACGTAGGATCGCCGCGTCGGCCCCTCGCAGCCCTCAGCCAGGACCACGAAGCGCCCGCCGTCGAAGCCGAAGGCGGCCACGAGCTCGCCGCCGTCGCCGTGCCAGACCCCCGTGGCGTCTAGAGGCGCCGGGACATCCTGATCGACGAGGTGCACGGTGTGGAGGCTCTCGTAGGTGCGCGTGGTCGAGGCCGTCACGGCCTCGAGTTCCAGCGGCCCGTTGGTGTCGCGGACGTCGACGGCGAGGATGGAGCCTTCGTCGGACAGGTCGATGCAGTGGGTGCGAAGGCGGGTGTCCGTCGCCCAGACCTCGACGAAGCCGTTCTGGTTGCCTGTAATGATCCGGCTCTTGTCGGTCGACATCGACAGGGCCGTGATCTCGTCGCGGTGGCCGAGGGTCTCGGCTCTGAGGCCGGTGTCGGTGCGCCAGAGGCTCACCCCGACGCTGCCGCCGGCCAGGCGCTGGCCGTCGGCGGAGAAGGCCAGCACCGAGTGAGGGTGCAGCGCAGGCAGGTCGGTGGCCTGCATCGGACCCTGGGCCCCACAGGGCGGCTCGCAGCAGCAGCCCGGCGCGCAGCCCGCCGCGCAGTCCTCGTGCGGGGCCAGCGCGTACTGGGTCCGCGCCATACCCCCGATCCCGATGTCCATCTCGTAGACGTCGACCTCGAAGCCGCGCTCGGCCAGCTCGTGGGCCGCCGATAGCCCCGAGACTCCGGCGCCGAAGATCGCCACCTTGCGCCGAGGGCCGCAGGGCTCACAAGCTGACTTGGACTTTGTCATCGCGCTGTCTCCAGTGTCCGAAAGCGGCGCAGCAGCGCCGGGAAGGAGGGCGCGCGCACCGCGCCGTGCAAATAGAACATCAGACCCTCATGAAAGGCGATCAGGTCGTCGAGCCCGCCAAAAATCTCGAAGCGATCCTGCATGACCGAGTCCATCAGCGTCAGGCGCCCGTCGACCAGCGCCAGGATCGTCGCGCGGCCCGTCACCGCACGCACCGTCTGGCCGCCTCCGACGCCGGGCTCGGCCAGCCGCAGCCGCCGCTTGCCGAAGCGCAGCTCGATGGCCTCGTCATCGACCTTGAGCAGCACCGTGCGCCTCGCCAGCGCCGCGCACATCCGGGCGTAGGCCTCCGGGTGCTCGCGCTCAAGCAGCGCCAGAGAGCGGGCCAGGAAGCCGACGAAGGTGTCCGGCTCAGGACCCAAGAAATTCGAAGACCGCTCGACCGGCCATGTGGACGTCCTCACCGCCAATCTGCCCCTCCATGCTCACGTAGCCGCTGACCTCGTTGATGATCGTGACCCCGAAGTCGTGGTCGTTCGGGATGATGACCTGGCCGACGTCGTGACCCTCAAAGACGCAGCTCACCGCGTCTCGACTCGTCCGACCGCTCACGTGCAGGCGCCTGGGCACGTCGGTGGGCAGCTCCGGGGCCACCAGCCCCATCACGCGCGGGATCTTGGTCACCGCCGAGGGCCTCAGCAGCCCCTCGTGTCGCAACACCACGTCCTGCTCGCGGAAGGTGCGCCGCTGGCGGCCGTCGCGCCAGATCGACAGGGCCTGGGCCAGGATCCGCGTCCGCGCCCGGTTGGTCAGCCGCACGAAGACCATGTGCCACGGGCTCTCCAGGCGATCCGACAGCCCGAAACCCCACTCCCAGGCGAAGTCGTCGCCCCAGGACCAGTGGCCCCAGTTGTGATCGTGGTAGGCCGGCGCCCCCCTGAGGTGGTGCACCTTCCCACCGACCGTGATCGTCCCCGTGGCCAGCAACCTCGGCACCACCACCCACTGGATCGGCGATCCCCCCTCCAGGGGCAGGTTCGGCGCGCGCCCCGGCAGGCACGTCGGCCGCAACACCAGATCCATCTCCACCGGGCGCTCGCGCAGCTTGACCCGGATGTGATAGGCCCCGTCCGCAAAAAACATCACATTGTGCCCGTACCTCGCCCTGACCCGCCCCCCCGGCGCCTCGGCCTCGTCGGCGCCGAAGACCTCCACGTCGCCGTCCCAGGCCCCGTCGTGGACCAGGCAGGTCAGCCGCGACACCTCCACCCACGCCGGCCCCTCGCGGCGCCGCTCGTCGACGAGGCTGAAGTTGATCAGCGCGGCCACCTCGGGGCCGTGGACGCAAAAATGCCACCACTCCTTGTGGCCCCCGACGCCGCTGTACGGGAAGGGCGACCGCCTCAAGAAGTCGGCCCGGACGATCGCCTCGCCGATCGGGTCGCGCCTCCCCTCGCCCTGCCGACCCTGTCCCAGCGGGCCTCCACCCCAGCCGAAGCTCATTCGATCATCCCCCGCAGGCTCAACCCGCTCTCACCGCGCATCTGCTCCCCCGGCTCGCTCGTCGCCTGAGGCCGCCGCGCCGCGTCGAGGAAGCCGACGGCCCGCCGAGAGAAGGCCACCAGCCCCAGCGCGAAGTAGAGCACCTCGCTGTCGCCGTCAGGCGCGGGCAGCGACCCCGGCGCCGCCTTCTGGCGCCGCGCCACCTCCACCGCCGCGTCGAGCTTGCCGGCGTACGAGGCCACCCCGAGCGAGAGCGCCAGGAAGAGGTTGCGGTCGTCGAAGGCGTCGCTATGGCGTTGGATCGTCGGGTGCGTCATCGGCGCGGCTCCAGGGGTTGGCGAAGCGATCCAGGAGCAGGTCGAGGTCGTCGTGGCGGGTGGCCGCCACCAGCGCGTCGAGCAGCGCGGTCGGCAGCAGGGTCGACGAGGGGCTCTGCTCCTCAAGCATGTTGAAGGAGTTGCCCTCCCACACCACGCGACCCTGCCGGATCAACTCCGAGTCGGCCAGCTCGGCCCTGAGCGCGGCACCCTCCTCGGTCAACGCGAAGCGGCGCCCCTCGGCCACGAAGGCGCGAAAGAGCGACTGCGCCGCGATCGGGTGCGTCATCAACAGGCGGTGCGCCTGACCAAAGGCCTCCATCAAGGCCCGGTCGTCCACGCTCACCGCAGGCCGGCGAGCCTCGCTCGCCAGGGGCTCGCCAGCCTCGCCCATCGGGGGGGTCTGGCGAGCCTCGCTCGCCAGGGGCTGGCCAGCCCCGTTGACAGCCTCGCTCATCGGGGACTGGCGAGCCCCGTTGAACGGGGTCTGTCCAGCCCCATTTAACGGGGTATGGCGAGCCTCGCTCGCCGGGGACTGGCCAGCCTCGGACGCCCAAGGCTCGCCAACCCCCGGCGAGCGCGCCTCCCCGAAGATCAACCGCGGCAGCTCGTCAAGGCTCGCTCCCATCCTCACATCTTCTCCTTCTTCTGCTCGATCTCCCTGTCCGGGGAGTGCTTCTTGTCGCAGCCGCACTCCTCGGGGACGGTCAGGTCGATCAGCAGCCGCCGCCGCTCGAACTCGGTGCAGGCGATGAGCTCGCCCACATAGCTCAGCCCCGCTCTGAAGCGGCCGTTGAGCTCGATGACGACCTTGATCGTCGCCTCCTTGCAGGGCGGGATCACGATGTGGGTCGAGGTCGTCGTCGTCGCGCCGTCCACGGTGACGGTGACGGTGTAGTCGGGCTTGACCCGCAGGGCGTTGGCAATGATGGGCCGCAACTTCTTGATCTTGATGCGGATTCGCTTCTCGCAGCGGTCCTTGTTCTCGACGACGAAGCTCCCCTCGGCCTTGCAGTCGGTGATCTTGAGGCACAGGCGCGGGATGATCTCGAGGCCGCACTCAGGCTCGGGGGGGCACTTCACCTTGGGCGCCTTGCAGGCCTTGGGAGGGGGGCAGGGCTCACAGCTGGCCTTGGGAGGAGGGCAGGGCTCGCAGCTGGTCGGGGGGGGGCAGCAGCGGCCGTGGGGGTGGCCGTGGCTGCAGCACTGGCCGCACTGGCCGTGCGGGCGCCCGTGGGTGCAGCCGCCGTAGCCGCCGCCGTAACCGCCGCCGTAGGCCTTGTAGGAGTTCATCATGAGCCCGGCGAGCTGGTTCTGGATGTAGAAGCTCAGCCGGCTCAGCTGGTAGAGCATGTCGCCGGGGCTCGGGTGGCCTTGGCCGCCGCACATCCCGCACATCCCGTGCGGCTGCCCGTGGAGGCAGTACGAGGGGCCGTGGTGGTGGCCGTGGTGATGGCCGTGGTGGTGGCCTTGATGGTGGCCGTAGGGGGGAGGCGCGAAGGGGTTGTGGGACATGGCGTTCACCTGATGTTGTGCAGCCAGGGTCAGCGCGCCCTGGTTGAGGATTGTTCTTCTCCACTGCTCGAAAGCGACGGTCTCTGAGCGGCCCATGAGGCTCCTCTAGGTGTTCCGGGTGATGACCCGCTCGATGAGCTCTTCGAGGAAGGCCCGGTGGATGGAGGCGGGGAACCAGGAGCGCGTCTCGTCGAAGATGGCGCTGGCCTGCCGCGCCCGGGTCTCGGCGATGTCGCGGGCGTAGTCGAGGCTCCCGCAGCGGTCGACGACGCCGCGCAGCCAGGAGACCTGCTCCTGGGTCTTGAGGCGGCGCGGGGTCTTGAGGATCTCGTGGGCTCGGGCGCGGTCGGCCTCGTCGGCGCAGCGCATGGCGTGCATGAGGATGAGGGTGTGCTTGCCCTCCCACAGGTCGCCGTCGATCTCCTTGCCGTACTTGTCCTCGCTGGAGACGAGGTTGAGCAGGTCGTCCTGGATCTGGAAGGCGATCCCGAGCTCGTCGGCGAAGACCCTGAGCTGGCCGAGGTGGGCCTCATCGACCCGCGCGATCATGGCGCCGATGAGGATCGGGGCGATGAAGGTGTACCAGCCGGTCTTCTTGTGGACGAGGTGGAAGTAGTCGTCGTCCTGGAGGTCCCAGCGCGCCTGTCGGATCCAGAAGAGCTCCAGGGCCTGACCCTCGGCGGACTCGCGGGCCATGTCGGCCACGATCTGCAGGATGCGCAGCGCCGTGCCGAGGCCCAGCTGCTTCATGTTCTCCAGCAGGGGCTGGAGCGAGAGGGCCAGCATCGCGTCGCCGACGTTGACCGCGATGGGCACCCCGTAGGCCTCGTGCAGCGTCGGCTGGCCGCGGCGCATCAGCGACTCGTCCTCGACGTCGTCGTGGATCAGGAAGGCGTTGTGGTAGAGCTCCAGCACGGCGGCCGTGCGCAGGGTCTGCTCCAGGTGGCCGCCGAGGCCCCGGCAGGTGGCGATGCACAGCGCCGGCCTGAAGCCCTTGGCCTTCCTGAGCGGGTACTCCAGCATCAACTCGTAGAGCACCGGGCCGTAGCGCGGGTCCTTCGGGACGATGTCCTTGATCTCCTCGATGATCAGATCCCGGCATTCTCCCAGGTAGCTGTCAAAGTCCGATTGTATGGCTCCAGCCACCGTCATGCACAGGCCCCTCCGTCAAGTGAGGTGAATGTACACCATTTCGCGCGCCGCGTTAAAGGTTGATTCGGGTTTTGCGGCGTGCTTTGGCGCTCGACGAGGCGGAAAAGCGTCAGGGTTGCGGGCCTTGAGGGTCGGGGATCAGTCGGTGAGCCTGACGAGGAGGGCGGAGACGCGATCGATCAGCGCGGCGTCGCCGCCCTCGACGCGCCGTCGGGCGGTCTGGACCATCCTCAGGATCTCCTCGCCGAAGAGCTCGACGGGGTCGCCGTCGACCTGGGCCAGGAGCATCTCGGCGACGGCGAGGTTGGCGTCGTCGCCGCGGCTGATGACCTTGTCGAAGGCCTCAAAGGCGCTGTCGATGACGTCGATGCCTTCGAGCGGGAGCGCCATCAGGAGGGTGTTGTCCCAGGGGCCCGTGGGGGGCAGGAGCTGGTGGGCGCGCCAGCGCAGCTCCTCGACCTCGTGATCGTATTCGAAGTGGCCGAGGGTCATGTGGGGCGCGAGCAGGGCGATGAGCTCGTAGACGGCCAGCCAGCGGTCTTCGTCGATGGGGTCGAAGGGCAGGCTGTAGCTGACCTGGACGAGGAGCATGGGCGCGTCGGTCTCGACGATCTCGGCGGCGATGACGCCATTGCAGCGTCCGCAGCCGGCCTCGCCGATCAGGGCGAGCATGGAGCCGTCCTTGTTGACGTCGTAGTTGGCGCCCTGGTCGGAGAGGCGTGCGCCGATCTGCATCATGAGGGCGCGGGTCCCCTGGGGGGCTTCCTGGTGGTCGGTCATGGGTCAGTCCTTGGTGGCTTCGATCATCATTATGGGTCAGGGGGGCGGGCCGAGGTGCGGCCTCGGCCACCGGAGGTCAGCCGGCGTGGCCCTGGCGCTGTCGCATTTCGGCGAGGAGCTCGGCGGCGAGGGCTTCGAAGCGGTCTTCGCCGAGGTCATCGCGCAGGGTGTTGATCAGGTTCTTGATGGGGGCGGCGGCCTCGTCGCCGAAGCGGGCGTGGAGGAAGCCGTGGATGGTGACGAGGTTTCGATAGGCGTCCTTGTGTCGTTGGAGGGCGCGGTAGAGGGCGGTGATGACGCCGAGGAGGCGGACGTAGCCGACATAGTCGTCGTGGGCGGCGGCGTCGGCGGCGGCCTGCTCGGCGACGACGAGGGCGGCCTCGGGGTCGGCGTTGGCGAGGTGCGCGCCGATGAGGCGGGCGGTGGCGTCGTGGCGCAGGGCGTCGGGGAAGCGGCCGGTGGCCAGGGCGATGGTGGCGAGGCCGGCCTGGAAGTCGCCGCGGCCGATCTGGCACTGGCCGAGGCCGAGGAGGGCGTCGTTGGCGTCCAGGGGTGAGCCGAGGGCCTCGCAGAGGTCGCGCAGGGCCTCGTAGCGTGCGGCGGCCTGATCGAATTCGAAGCACATCTGGTGGGCCTGCGCCATCAGGCCGAGGGCGCGCCAGAGGTCGTCGGGGGCGTCGAAGGCGCCCTCGCGGTGGAGGTGTCGATCCAGGATCTCCTCGACGAAGGGGTAGTGCCGCTCCAGGGCGTGCAGCTCGGCGGCGACGAGGTCGAGTCGAGCCCTGGCGGCAGGCGGTGGCGCGTCGAGCTTGTCGAGGCGGGCGCGCAGGCGGGCGATGTGGGCGCGGGCCTTGTCGGGCTGCAGGTCGAGGGCGAGCAGGCGCGCCCGGTGTGTCTGGAGGCGCAGGTCCAGGGCGAGGTGATCGGGGAGGTCGGCGATCTTGTCGAGCTGCCCCTGGGCGGCGTCGAGCCAGATCCTGGCGCGGTCGAGCTGGACGCTCTGGAGCATGATGTCGGCCAGGCGCAGGGCGAGGCGGGCGACCCAGAGGGGGGGGAGAGAGTCGGGGTCGATGTCGATGTCGGTGGCCGTTGCCAGCAGGGCCTCGACGGCGGGGATGTTGTGCTGGAAGGCGGCGGTGCCCTCGGCCTCGATGATGAGGGGGATGGCGAGGTGCAGGAGGTCGTCGTCGGGCGTGGGCATTGTGTTATGTCTTGAAGATGAATAGGATGGTCGGGATCCAAGGTCCCAGGAACTCCACCTGCGACTGGCTGGCTGCTGGAGCAGACCCCATTGTAGGTCTGTTGACCCTCGGAGACAATCTACCATGAGCACGGGCCGTCCTACAGCGCTCTTCGAAAAGGCCAAGCAGGCTGCCAATAAAAATAGCGCGACGGGCAAAGGTGCAGGCGACCCCGCGGCGCCCGCGGAGGTGATCGCGGGGGCTCCTGGTGCTGAGCTCAGCGGCAAGGAAGCCCAGATGATGCAGGGCTCGATGGCCGACGGCGCCCAGGTGCAGGTGCCCAGGCCGCCTGCGCCCGAGCTCAAGGACCCGCTCCAGGTCACCGACGACGCGATCAACAGCATGTCCGGCGGCACGGCGCAGAAGATCTCGCCGGCCGAGGTCGAGCGGCTCAAGCAGGAGCAGGCGGCCAAGGCGGCCAAGGACGCGCCGCCGGCCGAGGGCGCCGATCCTTCCGCCCAGGGCCCCGCGGTCGTCACGCCCGCGCCCGAGAGCGCCAACCCCGCGCCCGTGGCGGAGAACAAGCGCGACGGCGGCGGCGAGGAGCTGGTCATCGGCGGCGACGGCGCGGGCTTGCTCAACGGCGAGCCGCAGCTTGAGGGCGAGACGCCGACCGAGGGCGAGGTGCCGGTCGAAGGCGGCGAGGGGCCGGTCAACGCCGAGGCGACGCCCGGGGGGCCGCCGGGCGGCGCCGAGCCGGGCGGCGAGGGCGGCG
>SXGT01731421.1_pt1 | contig 78567 bp, 60 predicted proteins | sample 3176221 | NCBI WGS metagenome assembly SXGT01 (sample SAMN11356862, study PRJNA531348) | freshwater metagenome | isolation source: freshwater sample F1-120 | place: China: Fuxian Lake, Yuxi | collected 2017-12-25 | reverse complement strand
CCTCAACGAGCCGACGGCCGCGGCCCTCGCCTACGGGCAGGGGATCACGCAGAGCGAGCGCGTCGCGGTGTACGACCTCGGCGGCGGAACCTTAGACTCGCCCCTGCTCGACCTTAGGGGGAGCGTCTTCGAGGTGCTCTCCACCGCCGGTGACAGCGCGCTCGGAGGAGAGGACATCGACACCCTCGTCGCCGACGAGATCGCCCACAAGATCATTCGCACGCACCGGTACGATCCGCGCACCAACTCGTACGCGTACGGGACGCTGCGCATCATCGGCGAATACGTGAAGGAGCAGCTCTCCACGCTCGACGAGATCACCTTCGAGGTGCGCGACATCGGCTACGGCGTGGGCGGCGAGCTGCTCAGCGTCGTGTTCCAGATGACGCGGCCCGAGCTCGAGGCCCTCGCCCGGCCGCTCGTCGAGCGCACGATCTCCGTCACGACGCGCGTCATCGCGGCCGCGGGGCTCGACGTGCGGGCGTTCGATCGCGTGCTCCTCGTCGGCGGAGCCACGCGCATGCCGCTCGTTGCGCGCTCGGTGAAGGATTTCTTCGGCATGGATCCGCACCTCAAGGTGAACCCGGACGAGGTCGTCGCCCTGGGCGCCGCGATCCAGGCATTCCAGCTGAGCAAGTCCCGGATCAAGCCCAAGAAGACGGGCGCCCGCACGCTCGCCCAGGTCGAGGCCACGACGCGGATGCGTCAGAGCTCGCCGCCTCCTCCCACCCTCCCGGGCGGCGAGCTCCCCTTCGTGCGCGACACGCGCGTCGAGCCAGCCGGGGACGAGCAGCCGAAGCCGGCGCTCCCGCCGCGGCCAGCGCCGCGCGAGTCGAGGCCGCCGCCGGGGTCCGTGCCGCCGCCGCCCCCCGCGATCGGTCGGGCGGCGCTGCCTCCGCGAGCGCCGAGCGCCCCACCCCCTGCGCCGACGGAGCGCCAGCCGCAGCGCTGCCATGATGCGCCGCCGCTCTCGCCCCCCGCGGACCTGCTCCCGCTCGACGACTTTCCGCTCGAGGAGCTCACCGACGTCGACCCCGAGCCTCAGGCTCGGAAGACCGTCCCCCCACCCCTCCCGCCGGAGGCACGCCGACGCTCCGTCGCGCCGACGCTCCCGGATCGCGACGACCTGCCGGCGCTACCAGAGCCAGCGCCGAGACCGCCCGCGGCGGAGCCGTCTGTCGTGCAGCCGGCGCCCGCGCTCGCCGCGCCCGCGCTCGCCGCGCCCGCGCCCGCAGAGGAGCCGCCGATTGAGCCGGAGCGGGGGATACGCGCGCGATCGGTCCCGCCGCTCCTCATCGACGTGACGCCGCTCAGCCTGCGCGTGGAGACGGCCGGCGGTTACTCGGACACGCTCATCCGCGCGAACTCGCCCGTCCCGTGCGCGAAGACCCGCTCCTTCCGCACGTGCCGCGACGGCCAGACCGTCGTGGTCATCCGCGTGGCGCAGGGCGAGGAGACGCGCTTCACGCGGAACACCTACCTCGGCGAGCTCGAGCTCGCGGGCATCCCCGCGGCCACCCGTGGCGAGGTCGAGATCGCCGTCACCTTTGCCCTCGACGCGGACGGCATCCTGAACGTGCGCGCGGAGGTCCCGCAGACGGGAAAGAAGACGTCGGCCGTGCTCCGCCTCCTCGGCGTCGTCACCGACGCGAGGGACATCGAGAAGATGATGGCCGCGCAGAAGCGGCACGCCGTCGTCTGATGTGTTTCGCCACTTTCGCAAGCGTCCGGGTTTTTGGTATCCTCGCGTCAATGCCGGAAGTAGAGACCTTCAAGGCATGGGCCGAGTCCATGGACTCGATGACCTACTATGCGATCCTGCGGGTGCCGGAGGGCGTGGACCTCGCGCGCATCAAGGAGGCGTTCCACTCGTTCGCGCTGGACGCGCACCCGGATCGCTACGTGGACCAGGATCCGGGGGTCGCCGAGGCCGCCGCCGAGGTCTTCCGGCGCGGCGTCGAGGCGTACAACGTCCTGTCGAACCACGATCTACGCGCGAGGTACGATCGTGCGCTCGCGGCGGGCCAGCTCAGGCTCGATGCGGGCCTCGTCCCCCCGGCACCGACGTCCTCGCCGCTCCGGACGCTGGAGGCGATCACCAACGAGCCAAAGGCGAAGGAGCTGTGCCGCAAGGCTGATCACTTCATCTCCATTGGCAAGCTCGACGAGGCGCGCGCGCTCGTCGTCACCGCGCGCCAGCTCGACCCCCACAACCAGGAGCTCGAGGAGCGGCTGAAGCTGCTCTGGGAGGCCATCGCCTTGGAGCCTGGATGAACTTCGATCACATCAAGCGCTGCCTCGATCTCACCGAGCGGGACTTCGACGCCGCCCTGGACGATCGGGATATCTGCCGCGCGCTCGTCCTGCGCATCGCGGCCGTGGCGCGGCCCGAGACGGGCGCGCCCAAGGTGCTCCTCCTGTTCGCGCGGATGGCGAAGCTCGGATGCTACTGGCTCGAGGGGACGCTCCGGGTGGAGCTCATGGGGGACGCCGAGACGACGACGCTCGAGGTCATGACGGACAGCGCGGGACTGCGCGAGCGCGTGTTCGCCCCGGTTGCGCTCGCCGTGGGACTGCCCGAGTTCGCGAAGGCCGTCGCGAGGCTGCCCCACATGATCGACCCGCTCGAGCTCGTGGCCTCGACGAAGCGGCGCATGGTGTTCGTCGCCGAGATCGACGAGCAGGAGTCCGACGAGACGCCGGCCATCGCGCGCGAGAGCCTCTACGAATCGACGTCGCCCTCGCAGCCGCCGGTGACCCCGCTCACGTTCTCCCTCAGGACGCCCGTGGACAGCTGGGCGCCGCAGCCCGCGACGAAGCCGTCGTCGCCGCCCGGCGGGAGGACCGAGCCAGCGCCGCCCCCGTCGAGCACGAGCCTCCCCGCCGAGGACGGGTGGGACGACTGGGGTGACCTCCTCAGCAAGAAGTGAGCGGAGACGATGAGCTCCTCGACGAAGACCGATGGCGTGGAGGTGTCCGTCGTACTCCCCATCTTCCGCACGGCGGAGTTCCTCGAAGAGCTGCACGCGCGGCTCACGGCGACGCTCGAAGGGGAGGGGCGGAGCTTCGAGCTCGTCATGGTCGACGACGGCAGTCCCGACGGCGCGTGGCGCATCCTCACCGACCTCGCTGCCCGCGATCCGCGGGTGCGCGCTCTCCGGTTGAGCCGGAACTTCGGCCAGCACCCGGCGATCGCCGCGGGCTTCGAGCACGCGCGTGGCCAGCGGATCGTGCTCATGGACGCCGATCTCCAGGATCGTCCGGAGGACATCCCCCGGCTGCTCGCCGCTCTCGGCGACGAGGTCGATGTCGTCTACACCGTGAAGCAGGGCGAAGAGGAGCCGCTCCTCACGCGCCTCACGTCGAACCTGTACCACTACACCTTCTCGCGCATCACGGGCGCGCGCGTCCCGCGCTCCGTGGGGACGTTCAGGGCCTTCACGCGTTCCTTCCTGGAGGCCATACGGTCGTACCCCGAGCACAACGTGCTCTATGGACCGCTGATGTTCCACATCGGCTTCGGTTCAGCGACGATCGAGGTGCCGCACGTTCCGCGCAAGGGGGGCCGGAGCGCGTACACGTTCCGCAAGCGCCTGTCGCTCGCCGTGAGCTCGCTCCTCGCGTACACGGATCTGCCTCACAGGTTCCTCGTGTCGTTCGGTGGCCTGATCCTCGGCGGGAGCGCCCTGTACGCGGTGGCGCTCCTGGTGCGCTACATCGTCTCGCGTGGCGCGCTGCCGCAGGGCCTCACGCTGCTCGCGCTGCTCGTGACGATCTCGATCGGGAGCACGATGATGGCGCTCGGCGTCCTCGGGACCTACGTGTTCCGGGTGTACAGCGAGGTCTTGCACAGGCCGAGGTACGTGGTGGCCCGCCGGCTCAATGTCTCGATGGGGACCCCAGGCTGATGCCCGCCGGACACGAGACAGGGCTCAGAACGCGCGCACGGCGTCGATGACCCGCCCCTGCTCGTCGCCGCCGAGCTCCGTGTAGAACGGGAGTCGCACGAGCTGGTCGCTCACGCGCTCGGTGACGGGGCAGTCGCCAGGGCGCGCGCCGGAGCGCCGCCCCATCGGCGACAGGTGGAGCGGCTGGTAGTGGAAGACCGCCTTCACGCCGCGCGCGAGCATGTGGTCGATGAACGCGGACCGGCGGGCGAGATCCGGGAAGCGGAGCTGGAACATGTGGAACGCCTGCTGCCGGTCCGGCGGGACGGTCGGCAGGAGCACGCCGTTCGCGAGCGCCCAGTCCGCGAGCTCTGCCTGGTAGCGCTCCCACACGGCGCGCCGGCCTGCCTGGATGCGCTCGCGCGCCTCGAGCTGCGCGAGGAGGAGCGCGGCGAGGACGTCCGAGAGGACCCAGCTCGACCCCAGGTCTACCCAGGTATACTTGTCCACCTGGCCGCGGAAGAAGCGGCTCCGGTCCGTGCCCTTCTCGCGGAGGATCTCGGCGCGGTCGACGAACCGGGCGTCGTTGACGAGGACCGCGCCGCCCTCACCGCAGCTGAAGTTCTTGGTCTCGTGGAAGCTCTGCGCCGCGAGCGCGCCGAAGGTCCCGAGCGGCTTGCCGCGGTAGGCGCCAAAGAGGCCGTGGGCGTTGTCCTCGACCACGGGCACGCCGCGCCGGTTCGAGACCTCCGAGATGACGCCCATCTCGCAACCGACGCCGGCGTAGTGGACGACCACGATGGCCCTCGTGCGGGGCGAGATCCTCTCCTCGAGCGCGCGTTCGTCGAGGGTCAGCGTGTCGGGGCGAATGTCGAGGAACACCGGGCGCGCGCCGCGCAAGGCGAACGCGTTGATGGTGGAGACGAACGTGAACGAGGGCACGATGACCTCGTCGCCTGGGCCGACGTCGAGGAGCAGGGCGCACATCTCGAGCGCGTGCGTGCACGACGTCGTGAGGAGCGCGCGCTGCACCCCGAGCGTCCGCTCCAGCAGCGCCTCGCTCCGGCGACCGAACGTGCCGTCGCCCGCGAGTGCGCGCGACCGGAGAGCCTCCTCGACGTAGGCGAACTCGTCGCCGACGATCGCGGGGCGGTTGAACGGGATCACGTGGGCCCTCCCCAGATGAGCTCGGGGGCGCGAGGGCCCATCATGAAGAGCAAGTCTAGCACGGAGACCTCGCCGTCGAACGGCGGGTGGAGCTGCTCGTACTCGGGATACGCGTAGGTCATGTACGCGAGCTCGATGCCCGCGCGCGCGAACGCGGCCTCGTCGAGGTAGCTCCGGGCGGATGGACCGCTGAGGTAGCGGGTCGCCCCCACGGCGCGTACGATGCGGACCAGGCGCTCGGTGCGGTCGCCCTCGATGCCGAGCTCGGACGAGCGGAGGAGGCGGCGCCCGGCGATGCCGAGGTGCTCCGCCAGCGCCACGGTCGCCGGGATCGTGAGATCGCAGAGGCGCTCGGGCCTGCCCGTGAAGATCGCGTCGAGGAGGGCCGCGTGGCGCGCGAAGTGGGGCGCGCGCGCGTAGCTCTGGCGGATCGTCTCGCGGTGCTTGTGCGGCCACGGAGAGCGCCAGTCGATGCGCGCATCGCGGAGGGGGAGCTTCTCTGCGATGTGCCCGCTCGACAGGACCGGCACGGTGAGCCACCGCGGGCCGGAGGCCGTCTTCACCCGGTTGCGGTTCCGCCAGCCGTGGCGATCGTACTGGACGTCGTCGTAGAAGACGAAGACGTCAGCCCGCTGCATCAGGTGGAAGTAGCCGCGCCACGGAAGGTACGACGGCTGGAGGATGACCGCCGTGGTCACGCGCGCGCCCGCGCCAGGTCGGTCCTCAGGACGCCCATGTAGATCTCGTCGATGCGGTCGCCTCGCAGCACGAACTCGGCGCGGTGGACACCCTCGACGACGAACCCGGCCGCGAGGTAGACGGCCTTCGCGTTCGCGTTGCCCGCGTGGACCGTCAGCCACACCTTGTCGACCCCGACCTCACCGAACGCCAGGTCCAGCGCGAGCGCCACCGCCCGCTTTCCGACACCGCGCCCCCGTGCGGTCGCCTCTCCAACATAGACGTGCAGGCGCGCCTTCGATGCGTGTCGGTCGATGTGGTCGAGCACGACGTTGCCGACGTGGACGCCGCCCTCCAGGATCGCGCGGGCCGCGATCGTGGGATCCTCGGCGGCTCGCGCGATGAAGTCCTGCGTCCTCTCGAGCGACGCCGTGGAGCGGAGCCCGATGTTCTCGGCGACGACCGGATCCTGCAGCCAGCGGAGCGTGGCTTCCGCGTGCCACGGGCCGAGCGGAGCGAGGGCCACGTCGAGCACGCGTCACTTCTCCGCGACGAACCCGATGTACTTGTAGAGCCTGCGCGACAGCGGGAGGATGCGCTGGAGCACAGCGTCCATCTCCCCCGCGCGCTCGAGACGCTCGTCTCGCGACGGCCGGCTCGCGTCGTTCACGACGTGGGCCTGGCCGAGGAACCAGTAGTAGTGGAACGTGACCCGCGAGAAGCCCGCGCGCTCGAGATCGCGGCGCAGCACCTCTTCCTTGAAGCCGCCGGCGATGTTCTTCCCGTACTCGGCGTCATTGAAGACGTCGTTCGGGATGCCGTGCTCGCGGTGCATCGTGTCGTCGATGTGGAGGACGGCGTCGATCTCGCGCTGCACGATGGGATCGTAACCGCCCCCGCCGTCGAGCTGCGCGATGGCGTCCCAGAAATCGAAGTTCGGGTCCAGGTCGGCGTAGAAGAGGCCGCCCTTCCTGAGCGCGTGGCTGGCGGTGGCGAACGTCGGGCGCACGTCGTACAGGTGGTGGAGGAACGAGTACGCGGTCACGACGTCGAAGGCGCCCGGCCACACGCGGAGCGAGCCCGTGTCGTGTTCGACGAGCTGGATGGCGGCCGGGCCGGACGTGTCCACGCGGTCGAGCATCGCGCGGGTCACGTCGACGCCGACGATGGCGGGGACGTGCTTCTTCGCGATGTCGATCATGAAACCCGTGCCGCAGCCGAGGTCGAGGAGTCGCTTCGCGGAGGTGCGCTCGGTCGCGGCGCGTAGGCGAGCGTCGACGACGGCGATGTTCTCCGCGCGGAAGTGGGGCTCGGTCTTCTCGTAGAAGGAGGCCAGCTTGGTGTGCACCGCGATGTTCGCGTCGATGACGACGCGTGCTCTCTCTCTCATGGGCCTTCCGTCCTCACTCCGCCGCCTGCCGGTATTTACGCTTCTCTCGCGGCGCGTAGTACTCGTCGAGCGAGGCTGGCACCTGCGCCCGGTACCCTAGCTTCTGGAGCACGACCTCCGGTGCGTCGGGTAGCTCTCCCGTGATGCGCGGCAGGTCGAGGCGCTGCTTCATGTACGGGCGGCACATGTTGATGGTGAGGGCGTGGCGCCACGCGTCCGTCCGGTTGACGCCGCCCGCATGGAACAGCAGCGCGTCGAAGAAGAGGACCGTCCCCTTGGAGGCGATGAGGCGACGGGCACCCGCGCGGAACTCGTCCTCCGTCGGGTCGGTCGCGCGGGTGTGGGACCGCGGCAGGTACCAGGTGGCCCCGTTCTCCTCCGTGAAGTCGTCGAGCAGGATCGTCGCGCCCATGTTCGTGGGGTAGCCCGGGATGCGGCGCGGGCAGTCGCGGTGGATCCGCGCGGAGTAGTTCGTCCCGCCGGGGGGCATCGAGGAGGACGTGTACGCGTACACGATGCAGCCCGGCCCGAGGATCGCCTCGAACGGCGCCATCAGGGCCGTGTTCGTGAAGAGCTCGAGGAACGCCCCCCCGTACATCGAGCACACGAGGACCATCCCGCGATCGACACGATCGTGCCCTCGGTGGTACTCGTCCTCCCGCGCGAGCGCGACCGCGAGCTCGTCGCGCGCCCGCACGACGAAGTCCGCGTCGAGCACGTCCGGGACGACGATGTAGCCGTCCTCGTGGATCGACCGCACGATCTCGTCATGGCCCGGCGACAGCGTCAGGGAGACCTCCAGCTTCGAGGAGAAGGTATCACGAGAGGAGGCCGCGCAGGTACCGAGCGTACTCGTCGGGGAGTTCCCGGGCGAGCTCGTCGAGGCGCGTCGCGTCGATGAATCCCATACGCCAGGCGATCTCCTCCGGACAGGCGATCATCAGGCCCTGCCGATCCTGGACGACGCGCACGAAATTCGCGGCGTCCAGCAGGGCGCCGTGGGTCCCCGCGTCGAGCCAGGCGGTGCCGCGCCCGAGGAGCTCGACGCGAAGCTCGCCCCGCGCGAGGTAGATCTGGTGCAGATCGGTGATCTCGAGCTCGCCTCGCGCGCTCGGTCGCAAGCTGCGCGCGAGGGAGCACGCCTCTCCGTCGTAGAAGTACATGCCGGGGATGGCGAGGTTGGAGCGTGGCTGGACCGGCTTCTCCTCGATCGACAAGGCGACGTGCCGGCCCTCGGCGTCGACGCCCCCGAGCTCGACGATCCCGTACCTCTGCGGATCGCCGACCGCGTACGCGAAGACGACGGCGCCGCGCTCGAGGGCTGCGGCGCGCCGGAGAGTATCCTGCAAGCCGCTCCCATAGAACACGTTGTCTCCGAGGACGAGCGCCACCGGAAGGCCCGCCGCGAAGCGGGCCCCGATGAGCAGCGCCTCGGCGATGCCGCGGGGCTCCGCCTGCTCCGCATACGAGACCGACAGGCCCCACTGCGAGCCGTCGCCGAGCACGCGCTGGAACTGCGGGAGGTCGTCCGGCGTCGAGATGAGGAGGATATCCCGGATCGCCGCGAGCATGAGCACCGACAGCGGGTAGTACACCCTCGGCTTGTCGTAGACCGGCAGGAGCTGCTTCGACACGGCGCGTGTCAGCGGGTAGAGCCGCGTGCCGCGCCCTCCCGCGAGGATGATGCCTTTCACGCCGGCCTCCGCATGCGCGAGACATGACCACAACGGTGGGGCATTCTCAAGGGAGGTCCGTCATGGGCTCGCGGGCGCCTGGATCGGCGCGACCCGAAGGATCGGCGGATCCGGAGCGTACGTCATCCGCCAGAGCGCACGATCGGGGAACCGGGCGCGGAGCGCGGCCGGATCCGCCTTGTTGCTCGCGAAGATCACGTCGTCACGGAAGAAGGGGTCCGGGTGCGGGTACATCATCACCCAGCTCCCTCGCGGAGCGAACGTGGGGTGGTGGCGGACCAGTCGGAAGTACTCCGGGGCGAGCACGATGGCGTTGTGAACGCCCGCCTCGGCGAGCACGCGCGGTGGGACCAGCTGGGGGAGGGCCTGTGCGCGCAGGGAGGCGAGGTGGGTCACATCGAACAGACCGCATCCGAGCGCGAGGTAAGCCCCGAACAGGTTCGCGGCGGGTGCGCGTGGGACGTCGCGCGCGGCGAGCCAGGCCATGCCCCGCAGCGTGCCGGCGGTCGCGAGGAGCACGAGGGGGACGACCATCTCCTGCGCGTGGATGGGGCCGACGGAGTGGATGCCCGTGTTGTCATGCGCGAGGCAGATCGAGAGGTCGAGGATCGCTCCCGCCGCGAGCGCGCGTAGGAAGGGCCGGCGGTCGAGTCCGCCCGCGACCGTCGCGATCGCCGGGATCCCGAGGAAGAACACGGCGAGCATGATGAGGTTGAAGGCGAGGTTGAAGCCGAGGCGATCCCACGGCCCGTGCGCGTCGACCGGCACCGCGATGGTGCCCGGCGCGAAGCGCGCCTGCAGCCAGAAAGCACCCGTGATCTGGTCGTTGTACCAGGCGAAGACGAGCACAGGGGGCGCGAGGCCCAGCGCGATCCGGAGCGGCGTAAGGCGATCGGGCGCCTGGCCATCGGGTGGCCTGAGAGCGCGCCAAGCGAGCCAGCCGATCATCGGAGCCAGTACGGCGATCACCTCGATGGGCCGGCACATCGTCGCGAGCCCCGCGGACAGGCCGAGGACCCACGCGTCGACCCGGCGCGGCGCGGTCGCCGTGTCGATGCGCGCGGCGAACGCGAACGCGATCGCGAGGAACATCCGCGACGGGACGTGCGCGTGCGTCGTGATGGAGAGCGAAGCCGTCATGGGCGACACGAGCCAGATGCACGCCGCGAGGAGCGCGGCTCGCGGCCCCATCCACCGCTTCGCCGCGTACGCGCACGCGACGCCCGCGACCCCGCTGGCGATCGCGTAGAGGCCCGACCCTAGCCGGCTCACGAGCGAGGCGGCCGCGAAGAAGAGGACCCCGGGGTAGTCGCACGAGGACACCATGCCGTCCTTGACGTGGAGGTAGAGGTCCGTGAACGCGCCAGCTGGTCGCAGGGCGGGTACGCTCAGGTGGCCCGCCGCGATCATGCGCGCGCCGAACGTGACCGCGGTCTCATCGTCGGTGATGGCCTGGTCGAAGAGCACGACACGGCGGCCCAGCACGGACCACGCGAGGAGGACCGCGAAGAACGCGATGGCCGCGCGTGTCCACATCGGCGGCGCGGCGCCGTCCACGACGTCCCGGACCCGGAGGGCCAGGGGTTCGAGCAGCGCGCGAAATCCCCACGCGACGAGCAGCGCACCGGGCGTCGCGAGGACGAGGTGCGCGAGGAAGAACCTGAACTCGGCGTCGGAGATGTGGAGGAACGACATCGGCCCGCCCCACCTGCCCCCATGGTTCCCGAAGTCGGCCTGGAAGCCCATGAACACGCCGATGCGCTCGTGGAGGAGGAGGAGCGTCGCGCCGGCCGCGAGCGGGATCGGACGCACCCGCGGCCCGCTCACGTCTTCCTCGCGATCGCGAGACAGCTCGTACCTACGGAGATGCGTCGTCCCGCGCGGATCCAGAGGACCTCCGGCGCGAGCGCGGCCTGGATCGCGCGCCGCGTGAGGGCATCCGTGACGTGCTGGCGCTCGGCCCCCTTGGCGACGACCTCGACGGATCGCCGACCGATCCGACGCCGCAGGCTGCGGAGGACGAACACGGGCGCCGTGAGCGGCGCGAAGAAATACGTCGCGTAGCGTACCTGGAAGCCGGTCGCCGACAGCGTGTCTGACAGGCTACGGAGGGTGTATCGCCGGTGGTGTCCGGCGAGCTCGTCCTCGTCGGACCAGAGCCAGGCATGGGCGGGGACGGTCACGCACAGGACCCCGTCCTGGCGCAGGATCTGCCGGACGTCCGCGAGCAACGCGGCGTCGTCCGCGACGTGCTCGGCGACGTCGAAGAGGCCGGCGGAGGGGAAGCTCGCGGGTGCGAGGCCGGCCTCGTCCAGGGGCGCGCAGATCACGTTCGTCAGGCCGCGCCGTCGCGCGTTCTCGGCGCCCGCGGGCCCTGGCTCGACGAGGACCGTCTCGATCCCGGCCCGCTGGAGCGCGAGGCTGACCACCCCGTTTCCGCCGCCCACGTCGACGAGCGGCCCACCGACGCCCTCGCGCTTCAGGGCCGCAAGGATGCAAGCGTTGCGGTGCGTGAACCAGAACGAGTCGTCCTCGACCCGGAAGCAGGCCTCGTGGCCGTCCGCCGGGAAGCTGACCTCCATGTTACTTCGGATCCAGCTCCGCCAGGAGCTCTCGCGCGTTCGGGAGGCTCGGATCCTCGTCGAGCGAACGCCTGAGCAACAGCACGGCCTTCTTCGCGTCGCCCTGCTCTCGCGCCAGCACCGCCAGGTGGTAGTACGCGTGGGATTTCGGCATCGGGGCGGGGACCTTCATCATCGTGATGGTCCGGAGCGAGCGCGTCGCGACCTCGGCGGCGCCGAGCTCGAGGGCGAGGTACGCGAGCTCGGACGCCACGACGCCGTTCTGGGCATCCATGTCGAGCGCGCTCGTGAGGTGCAGCAGGGTCTGCGGCTTGTCGTCGACGGCCTCGGCGATGCGCGCCATGCGGTGGTACAGGGCCGAGAGCTCGCGCGTGCGGCGGCCCTTGAACGACGCCGTGCAGGTCGCGAGCACCTCCATCGCCTGGTCCACTCTCCCGCTCTGAGCGTAGGCGTCGGAGAGAATGGCGACGCAGTCGAGGTCCCCAGGCTTGAGGGCGCGGGCCTCCTCGAGCGCCGCGATCGCCGGCTCGACGTCGCCCCCGAGCTCGAGCAACAACGAGGCTGCGCGGACGAGGAACGCGAAGCGGTTGTTCGGATCGGCGCTCGCTTGCGCGTCGGCCAGGTACAGCTCCGCGAGCTCCTTCTGTGCGCCGATGTCGATGTAGATCCGCTCGAGGCGGTTGCGGAGGTCGATGTTGCCTGGCGACTGCGCGCGGGCTCGCTCCAGGCCGCTCCGGGCGTCGGCGGGGCGCCCGAGCCTCTCGGCCATGTCGGCCAGCTTCAGGGCGGCGGCCACGGCGTGCTCGCCCTCCTCGAGCTTCACGAGGCGGCGGTACACGGGGAGCGCGGCGTCCCAGCGCTCGGTGTCCTCCTCGATCTGGGCGAGCTGCCGCAGCACCGCGAGGTCGCGCGAGTCCGCGCGCAGGAGCTCCGTGAGCGTGTCGCGGGCGAGATCGAGCTCCCCGCGCGCCACGGCGAGGTCCGCAATGCGCAAGCACAGGGCGCGCCACCGCGGCGCATCGCCGGCCGCGCTCGCGCCGGCCGCCATCTTCTCCAGGTGGGCCGCGAGATCGGGGAGGTGATCCACGAGGCCCAGGCTGCCGGCAGCGTCCCAATCCTCGAGCGCCGCGTCGTCGAGATCGATCCGCGCCCGCAGCAACGCGCGCCGGTGGAGGAGGAGCGCCCGGCGCGGCGACGGCTCGTCGAGCACCGAGAGCGCGGCGCGGATCTCGTCGATTGCGCCCGACAGATCGTTCGCGCCCTCGAGGACGGCCAGGAGGAGGTCGACCGTCCCCTGGTCTCCAGGGTCGGCGGCGCGAGCCTTGCGGAGGGCGGCCGCGGCGCGATCGAGGTCACCGAGCTCGTTCTGGTGGAGGGCAGCAGCACGGAGGAAGAGGTCCACCCTCTCCGCGGGATCGGTCTTGGCGCCTGCCTCCGTCTCGAACAGCTCCGCGAGCTTCGCGTGACTTGCAGCCTCGCGGTACAGGGCCTCGAGCCGGTCACGGATCGTCTGGCTGCCGGGGCACCGAGAGAAGCCGTGCTCGAGCGCGCGCACGGCCCCTTCGACGTTGCCGAGGTCGCCGAAGGACACGGACAGGTCGAGCGCCAGCATCTCGGCCTCGCTGTCGGGGGCCAGCTTGAGCAGCCGCTCCTGGACGTCCGCGCGATCCTGCGCCTCCTCCGCGCCACCGACCGCGTGTAGGCCCGCGAGGGCGCGGAGGATCTCGACGTGCTGTGGATCCCAGTCGAGGGCCGTGTAGTAGATGGCCTTGGCCTCGTCGCGTCGGCGCTTCTCGAGGAGCCCGCCGAGGCGTCGGGACGTCGCGGTGACCGCGGGCGTGTCACCACGGTCCTTGGCCGCGTCGAGCTGGCGGGTCAAGAGGGTCACGAGGTCCTCGTCCTTGCCGTGACGCTCGTAGATGCTCGCCAAGAGAGCCGCCGCCTCCGCCTGCGCCGCATCGTCGTCGACGATCTCGCGAAGCTCCGCGACCACCTCGTCGGTGTCTCCGATGCGATCCATCCGGAGCCGCACGCGCTCGAACCGGAGCCTCATGCGCTCGGAGTCGTCTTCGACGAGGCCCTGCACCTCGGCGATGAGGCTCGCGAGCTTGTCGGACTCGCCCAGGCCGCGGTAGGCGTCGAGGAGCGGCATCCAGGCGTCGCGATCCATCGGATCGAGCTTGTGCAGCTGCTCGTACATGTCCGTCGCGAGGTGCAGATCGCCGAGGCGCGTCTTTCCGAGCGCGGCGATTTCGAACAGCAAGCGACGCTGCTGATCGCCCTCCGAGAGCTCCGCCGCCTCGCGCTTCAGGAGGACCGCCTCGGAGATGTCGGCCGACGCCTCGGCGTACGCCGCGAGCTCGATCAGCACCCACGCGCGCACGGCGGGATCGTCCGTGGGCTGCTCGAGGAAGCGGCGCATGAGCCACTCGGCGGCCTCCCGGTCCTCCAGCGTGTCCTTCGCGAGGAGGATGGCCTCCTGCGCGGGCGCCGAGCCGACGCCGGGGAGCATCCACTTCTTCATGAGCGCGTCGATGAGGATTCGCTCGCGGCCGGGTACGCGGTTCACACGCTCGTAGTAGAGGACGAGTCCCTCGTGGTCCGGGTACCGGTGGGCGGCGTCGTGAACGGCGTCGAGGAGGCGCGCCTCGTCTTCCGGATCGTCGCCGACGGCGTCCTGGATGCGCTCGAAGGTGCGGCACGCGTCGTCGATCATCGAGCGACGCTGGAGCTGGAGCTCTGCGAGCCGGTAGAGGGGCGCCGCGTCCTGCGTCCCGTCGAGATCGAGCTGCTTCGCGATCACCCGCGCCTGACCCTCGATCTCGCCGAGCCGCTCGTAGATCCGGTCGAGCGCCTCCAGCGCGGCGCGCTCGTCGGGGGAGCGGGCGAGCACGGTCTCGTACGCCTCGGCGGCGCCGCGCTCGTCCTTCAGGTCGGCCTCCAGCAGCCTCGCGCGTCGGAGCGAGAGGGCCAGGGCGAGCGGTCCCTCCGCCGCGCGCCCCACGATGAGGCGCTCGAGCTCCTCGAGGTAGGCGTCCGTGCGCCCCTCCGCGGCGGCTGCCATGCGAGCCCCCTCGTGGGCCCGAGGATTCTCCGGCAGGAACGCGACGGCCTTCAACCACGCGGTCGTCGCCTCGTGGGTGCGGCCCTCCTTCCAGAAGAGCTCCGCCAGCGTCATCCACGTCTGACCGACGACGGCCGGGTCCTTCGAACGAGCGATCTTCGCCTCGAGCGCGCGCAGCGCGTTCCTTGCGTCCCCTCGCGCGAGCAGGGAGGCCTCGAGCCGCTCCGCCTCGAGCTCGCTCTCCTCGGCGATCTCGAAGGCCGACTCGAGGATCTCCGTCGCGCGATCCGCCTGCCCCTGCCGCGTCGCGATGTCGGCCAGCTCGAGCAGCACCTCGGTGCGGACCATCGCGTGCGGCCCGACGCCGCCCTCCCGTCGCAGCACGGTGAGGAGCGCGCGATACGATCGCTCGGCGCGATCGAGCTGCCCGTCGTCACGCGCGAGCTCCGCCAGCGCGCGCAGGATATCCGGGTTTCCGGGATCGATGCGCGTGGCCGCGTCGAGCTCGCTCATCGCCTGGGCGCGGTCGCCCAGCTTCAGATCGAGCATCGCGAGGTGGTAGTGGACGGGCGCCCGCTCCTTCGGTCGCCGCCCTGCGAAGCCGTCGATGAGACGCCGGAGGATGGCCCGAGCCTCCTCCACGCGGTTCGCGGCCCCGAGTGCATCGGCGAGCGCGAGCCGCGTGAGCCTGTCCTCTGGATCGATCTCCGCGGCGCGCTCGAGGAGCGGCACCGCCATCTCCGGGGCGTCGCACCGGCGCCGGTAGAGATCTGCCGCCTCGCGCAGCCGCGCGAGCCGCGTCGCGTCGTCGGGCGCGTGATCCGCGCCGTTCGTGAGCAGACCGGCGAGCGGCCTCCAGTCGGCGTCGCCCCGGTACATGTCGATGAGGCGTTGCCGGACGACCTCCGACTGCGGATCCTCGGCGAGCTCCTCCTCCAGTCGCGCGCGGGCGGCCTCCGGCTGGTTGGCCTTCATCAGGATGTCCGCGAGCCGCAGCGCGATCCGGGAGCGATCGGCGCCGGACGACAGCTCCCGTAGCCGGTCGAGGTAGGCCGACGCATCCGCGAGTTGGCCGAGCGAGATGGACAGGCGCGAGAGCGCGTCGAGCGCGGACGGCCGCTCCTCGACGCGGACGAACGCCTCCCAGTGCGCCTTCGCGAGCTTGGGATCGTGCAGCTTCTGCTCAGCGACCTCTGCCGCGAGCTGCCAGAACTCGACCGCCTGCGCCGCGTTCGTCACCTCGGCGAGCCGCGCCTGGTCGGCGTACAGGCGCTCGAGCTCCGACGGGTGCGCGCTGCGAACGAGGAACGAGGAGAGCAAGGCGACGGTCTCCGGGTGATCCGCGTGCTCCGCGAGGCTCTCGCGGAGCGCGAAGATCGCGGCGTCGGTCTGACCGAGCGCCTCCTCCAGTCGCGCGATCTCGAGGCGGAGCGCGGTCCGCTCGTCGCGCGTGCGCGCCACGGCCAAGAGCCTGCGCTTGAGTGCGAGGAGCTCTCCCGTCTTGCCCGTCCCCTCGTACAGGAGGACGAGGGCCAGGACGGCCTGCATGTCGTGTGGGTCGGCCTCGATCAGGCCCGCGTAGAGCGCCGCGGCTCCCTCCGGATCGCCGAGGTGGACCCGCTTCAGCTCCGCGGCCTCGAGGCGCATGGAGCGTGTCGTCTCCCGAGAGAAGGGGAGGTGGGCGTTCTCGACGAGGAGCTCTGCCACGCGCTCGAGATCGCCATCGTCCTTGTAGACACGCACGAGATCGTCCAGCGCGTGCGCCGCGTACTCCTGCGGGTTGCGCGGCGACCCAGCCGTGATGGGCTCGCCCTCGCCGAGCCAACGCTCGGTCGCGAGGCGGAGGAGCCGGTCCAGGATCGACTTCGCCAGCGCGCGATCGATCTGCGCCGTTATCGCGATCTCGGCAGCCTCGGCGAGGAGCTCGAGATCGCCACCGGTGGCCTGCGAGAGCCGGAGCAGGCTCTCGATGAGCGGCCGGCCCCTGACGCGCCGCTGGAGCTGCGTCAGCTCCGAGAGGATCTCCGCGTTCATGGGATCGTGGGCCAGCGCCCGCGCGAACGAGACCTCGGCCGCGTCGAGATCGCGACGCCGATCGCGGTGCCAGCGCGCGACGAGGGCCTCGGTGTCGCGCGCCACGGTGGTCGGCAGCTCTCCGGCCCGCTCGTGGACGCAGGTGGTCAGGGCGCCCGCCAGGGCCTCCCACCCGCCCGTGCTCCCCGCGGCGTCCTCGAGCGCGACGATGAGCTGCGACTCGACCTTGCCGACCGCCTTGGCGCCGTCCACCAGCGCCCGCGCAGCCGCGTCCCACCGGGACACGCGCCCGGCCACGCGGATCGTACGCGACATGGCGGCGAGATCCTTCGGGTTGTCGTGCGCGACGCGCTGGTAGAGGCCGAGGGCGGCGCGGCCGTCCTCGAGGCGCGTCTCGAGGAGCTCTGCCTGGCGGAAGCGGAGGGCGCTGAGGAACGATGGGCTCGTGGGCCGCTCCTCCCACCCATCGAGCACCTCGCGTCGCGCGTCCGCGAGCGCGCGCCACTCGCCCGTCAGATCGGCGAGGCGCGCGAGATCGACCTCGATCTCCCCGCTGTCGGGCGCGACGAGGAACGCGCGGCGGAGGAGGGCGAAGGCCTGGTCGAGGTCCCCCGCGCGCGTCTCCGCGAGCACCGCGCTCTCGTGGAGTATCGCGACCTTGACGGCGTCGTCCGGCGCCGAGTCCAGCCTGTGCTCGAGAAGCTCGAGGATGCGCTGCCACTCGTCCATCCGGGTGAACGCGCGGAACAGCACGGCGGTCGCCGCCTTCTTGTGCGTCGGGTGCATGAGGAGGCTCATGAGCCCGGCGCGTGTCAGCTCGTCGTGCGGCGCGGCGTCGAGGGCTTGCGCGTAGCTCTCCACGGCCTTGCCGAGCTCGTGCGTGTGCTCGCGCTGCAGATCGCCGAGCTCGCAGTACCACGCGGCCCGCCGCGCGGCGCTGGTCGCCCGTGAGGCGGCACGCTCGAGGAGGAGCGCCAGATCGCTGTAGGAGCCCGACTTCCGGTACAGGTCGGCGAGCGCATGCGTGGAGTCCTCGGCCTCGCCGAAGGTGTCCTCGATCCGCTGCCATGCGTCGATCGCCTCCCGGACCGAGCCGAGGCGGTCCGAGAGGATCCGCGCCACGGCCACGCGGTCCTCGCGGCGTTCGACGTCCGTCCGCTCGGCGGGCGTCTCGGCGCGCCGGTTCAGGATCTTGACGAGCTTCGGCCACTTCTCGGTGCGCTCGAAGAGCTGGACGAGCCCGTCCTGCGCCTCCTGGTCATGGGGGTACGACTCGAGGCGGCCCTCCCACGCCCAGATGGCGCGCTCGTACTCCCCGAGCATCACGGCGAGGCGCGCCGCGCGACCGAGCACGTCGAGCCGCGTCTCCGGCCCGCCCTCCAGGATCGAGAGACGCTCGAGTACGTCGAGGCGCTCGCTGTGGCGGCCTTCCTGCTCCAGCAAGGGCTCCAGGAGACGCGAGGTCGCCAGGAGGTGCTCGTCCGCGAGCGGCGCGATCTGGAGCACGCGGAACAGGAGGTCGATCGCCCGCGACGCATCCCCGAGGCGCTCGGCGCATGCCCGGCCCGCCGTGAGCATCAGCTCGACCTTCAGGGCCTCGTCGTTGCAGTCGTCGGCGGCGGTGATGAGCACGTCGACGAACCGGTCGAAGCGTTGCGCGGCCTCCGACTGCTGGTACAGCTTCTCGCGGTGTCCCGCGACCTCGGGCTCCAGGAGGACGAGCGCCACCACGTGCTCGAGCGCCTCCACCTGACGGCCGAGGCCCTCGTACAGCGAGGCGATCTGCTGGTGGCGGCGGATGCGCTCCTTGACGCTCTTCACCCCTTCGATCTCCACCTCGAGCACGCGAACGAGGTCGGCCTCACGCCCGGGCTCCGAGTAGCGCTCCTTGAGCAGCACCGCGGCGCGCTGACGGACGAGCTGGCGCTTGGTCGAGATGCCGCTGGACGAGTCGCGGCTCCCGCCGATGGGGCCGGGGGCCGTCGACTCGCGGACCTCCGCGTTGGGCGCGGCGATCTCCAGCACCTTCTCGAGGAGGGCGCAGAGGTCGACACCGACGGAGGCGGCGTCGGGCTGGTGGTTGATGAGGTCCTCGACGACCAGGAGCGCCGCGGCGGCGTCGGCCAGCTCGTCGAGCCATAGCCCCGCGATCTTGGCGCGGCTCTCCTGGGCCTCCCTGCCCTTGAGCTGGGGCAGGTTCAGCGTGAGGAGCGAGACGAGCTCGCGGTGGCGTCCATGTTTCTCGTACAGGCGTTCCAGCGCGCCAGAGAGCCGCGCGTTTCCAGGCCTGAGGGCGAGGAGCTGCTCGAGGTAGTCGATCGCGCGCTCGGAGTGGTTCGCAAAATCCTTCGCGATCTGGGCGACCTCTTCCAGCAAGTCCAGGCGCGCGATCCCCTCCGACACCTCGATCGCGCGGTCGTAGAGGATGAACAGATCGTCCCAGCGCTCGCTGGAATCGTACAGCAGCTTCAGCCGGTCGAACGCCCACGTGTCCGTGGGATCCAGCGCCAGCACGCGCTCCAGGATGGAGACGACGCGCGGATCGTCCTCGAACCACTCCTCGTAGAAGCCCGTCGCGCGCTGCCCGAGCTCGAGCGCGAGCCCCTTGTCGGTCAGCCGGCGGAGGGCCTCTTCGTACGCCGCGGCGACCTCCTCCGGCGACCCGCGCTCTCGCGCCTGCGCCTCGAGCCGGTCCCAGAGCTCCAGCTGGCCGGGGAGCTCGCGTGCGGCCTGCACGCGCTTCTGGAACGCGTCTTCGTGGAGGTCGTTCGCATCGAGCAGATCGCAGAGGCTGCGGTACCAGCCCCAGCGGACCTCGGGCGGCGCGCCGACGTCGCGCGCGACGAGGTCGGAGAGGATGCGGATCTTCTTTCCCGCGTCGTCGGTGTGCTCGAGCGCCTGCTGCATGACCACCAGCGCGCGCGTACCGACGCTCGGGATCGCGAGCAGCCGCTCACCGAGCTCGAGAGCGGCGGGGTGCGTGGGCGTGTGCGCGAGGATCTCCGCCACGCGATCCAGGGCCTGGTCGGCCTTCCCCTGGCGATCGAGGAGGATGGTGGCGATCTCGACGTCCCGCGCAACGCGCGCGTCGCCCTGGCTCTGATCGCGGAGCGCGACCAGGTGGTACACCGCCGTCTCGACGTCGCCCGTCTGGAGCGCGACGCGCGCCACGCCGCTCCGCGCGGCCTCGTTGAACGGGTCCGAGGTGACGGCGCGGCGATACAGCCCGAGCGCCTCCTCCTTGGCCTGCAGCGTGTGCTCCTCCATCTCGGCCCACTCGAGGAGGATCGCCGCGCGCTCGGCGTCGGTCGCGCGGTCGCACTTCCAGGCGAAGAGCCAGCGCACGTCGTCCACGCGGTCCGGCCGCCGCGCGAGCATGCCCTCGAACGCAAGGAGGGCGGCCTGGCGCCTCGCGTCGTCGAGCTCTTCGAGCCCGAGGATGTGCCGGTAGGTGCGCCCCGCGGCGCCGATGTGCAGGGCGGAGCCCTCGAGCACGCGCGCCTTCCGCAGCTGGAGATCTCCGCGCAGGGCCTGGTCGTCACTCGCGTCGGTCGTGCGGTCGATGGTGCGCGCGAACAGGTCCTGATCGTGGGAGACCTCCACCGCCTCCTCGAACGCCTCGACGACGTCGGCGTCGGCGGGCGCGGCCTCGAACGCGGCGGCGATCGCCAGCGTGGCCCGGCCGGGATCGTCCATGCCCTTGTGGATGCGGGACTTCTCCATCAGGAGCGTCACTTTCTCGCGCGGCGTCGAGGCCTCCTCGGCGAGCAGCGTGAGGAGCGGCGGTATCAACTGGAGCAGCTCGACACGCCCGTAGATCTCCACGAGGAGCCGCGCGCTCTCCACGTCGCGTGGCCGGAGGCCCATGACGCGCTGGTGGAGATCGCGCGCCGTCGCGTCATCCCCCATGGCCGCGGCCGCGTCCGCAGCGAGCTTGAACTGCTCGATGGCGTCGTCCGTCGCGCCGCTCGCCTCGAGGAGATCGCCGAGGCGCGTGAGCCAGGAAGCCCGCTGCGCCGGATCCTCGAGCCGCTCCACCCGCCGCCCGATCGCGGCGCGCATGAGCGCCACGTGCTGCAGGGTCTGCGCGACGCGGATCACCACGTCGAGCCAGACATCGGCGAGCGACGGATCCGCGAGCAGCTCGAACGCCTGCGTCGCGGCGCGTTCCACCTGCCCGTGCGCCGCGGCGGCCTCGGCGAGCCGCGCGCGCGTCTCCTTCTGCTCGTCGCCGTCGCACTGCGCGAGGTGCGCCTCGAGGAGGTCACAGAGGTTCTCCCAGGCCTGCGTCTCCTCGTAGAGCTCGAGCAGCGCGGCGTACGCGCTCCCATCGTCGGGGTCGTGGAGCAGCGCGGCCTTGTAGGCGAGGACCGCGCCGTCGACGTTGCCCAGATCGGTCCGCTCGAGGGAGGCGATCGTGTGGAGCAGCTCGCGGCGTCGCGCGACGTCGCCGCCAACCGTGTCGAGGGCCGCCCGGAACATCGCGACGCGCTCGGTGGCGTTGCCTTGCTCGCGGAGGAGGTCGTCGATCCGCGCCAGCACGTGGCGTGACGAGGGATCGAAGGCCAACGCGCGTCGGAAGGCGCCGAGAGCCGCGTCCACGCTCCCCGCTGCCGCGTGCGCCTCCGCGGAGCTCGTGGCGAGCGCGCAGAGTTCGCGCGAATCGATGGCTCGTTCGCCGAGCGCACCCTCGAGCACCGCAGCGCGTTTCGTCGCGTCCACGCCGAGCCCGCCGAGCCGATCGAGCGCGGCGAGCCAGGGGTCCAGGGCGGTGTGGCTGGCCAGCGCCTCTGCGAGTCCGCGGCCCGCCAGGACCACCGCCTGGTCCGGCGACGAGGCCTCGGCGATTCGCGTGGCCTCGTCGAGCGCCGTGAGCCGATCGCTTGGAGACTCGCCGAGGTCGGCCCGGACGGCGAGGATCGCGAGGATGCCTCGCTCGGCTGCTCCCGACTCGGCGCCACCGGCCGAGCGATCGAGGCGATAGATGGGCTCGAGCACCTCCGCGGCCGCGAGCCGGTGCGCTCCGCTCGCGAGGAGGTTCTCGAGCGCTGCGCGGGCGGGCGCGCAGGACGGATCCGCCATGAGAGCCTGGGCGTACGCCTCGATCCCCTTCTCGACGTCCCCCGTCTTCGCGAGGTGGACGCCACCACGCCGGGCGAAGATCTCCGCGCGCGCGCCGTCGTCGTTGGAGGCTGCCGCGAGCCGCGCGTCGGCCTCGAGCGCGAGGGCGAGATCGTCCCACCGGCCGAGCGCCTCGAACAGCGGGATCTGCTGGGCGAGGACGTCGTGGTCCTCGCCAAACCGCTCGACGAACCGTTCCCACGCGCGGACCGCCTCCTCCGGGGCCTTCGTCCGCGCTGCGTCGAAGAGCAGCGCCCGTGCGCGCTCCGGATCCGGCTCGTCCTTGCTCTTTTCCTCCAGCACCCACGACAGGGACGACACGTCGCCGCTCTTCTCGTAGAGCGGCCCGAGCGCGTCCAGCGCCCGGGCGCGAAGAGGAGAGTCCACGAGCCTGCGCCACGCGGCGATCGCCCTCGCGTCGTCGCCGAGGGGACCGCTCGCGAGCACGGCCAGCCGTTCGTTGGCGTCCTGCTTCTCCTCTGCGTCGGGGGACAGGTTGCCGATGCGCTCGAGCGCGTCGGCGAGGCCCCTCAGATCCTTCTCCTGGGCGAAGTACCCGGTGAGGGCTCGCGCGCTCTTCAGGATCGCGATCGGGTCGCCGCTCGGGGAGCCGAGGACGCTGACGAAGGTCGCGCGAGCGCGCTTGGTGTCGCCCGCGAAGCGCTGCAGCTCCCCCATGTCCGCCGCGATGCGCGCGCGCGTGGAGGTCTCCTTCACCAGGTTCGATACGCGCGACAGCGTGCGCGCAGCCTCGAGCGCCGTTCCCAGGGTCATCGCGAGGCCGCAGTAGCTCGCGCGTAGCTCGTCGTCGGAGGGATCGACAGCGAGCGCACCCTCGTATGCCTCGTATGCCCCCGCCGTGTCTCCGAGCTTGCCGAGGCGCAGGTCCCCAAGCCGCTTGAAGACGTCCTTGCGCTTGGGCCCGCGCGTGTTCTCGAGCTCGACCTGCAGGAGCTTGTGGACCTCGCTGGCGTTGCCCAGCTGCTCGAACGCGGTGGCGAGCACGGAGGCGGCCCGTGCCGCGAGCACCTTGTGGCTGAGCAGCTTCTCCGCGACACGGTGCGCGTCCTCCCGTGCGGGATCGTGGATGAGGAGCGCCTCGATGTGGGGGATCGTGCGCTCCGGCTCGTGGAGGAGGTTGGTGTAGAGGTCGAGCAGCCGCGCGCGGAGCCGCACGGCCTCGTCGGGTGGTGGGGGGGAGGCGGGCGCAGGTGGCGCGAGGGCTCCCTCGAGCAGCTTCGCGATGTCCCGGTGTCGGTTGGTGCGGGCATATCGCGCCTCGAGCCGTGCGCGCGCGTCCTCGTCGGCCGGGTCGAGCTTGAGGAGCTGCGTATAGACCTCGATCGACTTCTCGTCGAACGTGTCGAGCTTGTCGAACGCGCGCCCCGCGCGGCGGAGGAGCTCCTGCTGCTCGGGGCGGGGCCGGTGCGGGGCGGCCAGCCGGTAGAGCTCCGCAAGCTCCGCGTCCTCGCGTCCTTCGATCAGCAGCTCCTCCAGGCGTCGGAAGCTCGCGACGTGCCCTGGGAACGCGGCGATCGCCTTGTCGAGGAACGAGCGGCTCCCGAACTCGTCCCCCAGATCGTTGCCGAGGAACTGGGCGACGCGGAAGAAGAACTCGGCCATCGCCGGCGCTGGGAGCGCCTTCACCCGGGGGCTGCCCGCGAACTTGTTGTACGCGGCGTCGAGCTCCGCGACCCGGTCGTCTCGGATTGCGGCGTTGTGGAGGTCCTGCCAGGCCGTCTGCGGGAGCTGGCCCTTTCCGAGGGCCACGAGCATCGCGTCGAGGACCGCCTCCTCGTTCTGGAGCGGATCGTCGAAGTTGGGGATACCGGCGCTCGGCTGCATGGTCCGCGGGGGAGTGCCAGCGTACTGGAGCGCGGGGGGTGTGGGAAGCGGTCTTGTCGCGGGCGAGACGGCCCGCCCCCGCTGGGCTCACACGAGCCGCGGGGACGCAGAGCAACCAGCGTGCCCGGCGCATCGAGTCCGCGCAGTGGAGCTCACAAGACGACGCGCCAGGCCTTCTCGAGAGCCGCGATGCCCTCGGCGTGGAAGCGACCGGAGGCGACCCGGCGCTCGGCGAGGAGGTCGATCACCGAGGCCGGGTACACGCGCCGCAGCTCGGCTTCATCCACGCTGAACGGCGGCCCCTGCGTCGCTGCCTCGTCGTACTCGAGCGTGATCGTGAGCGCGGGCGTGCCCGGCGCGAAGAGCTCGCGCAACCGGGCGGCGTAGCGAGCGCGGACATCACCGGGCAGCGCCACGATCGAGGCCCGGTCGTAGACTGCGCTCGCGTCCGCGAGGTGCGCCGCCGTGACGTCGAAGAAATCTCCGGAGAGCAGCTCGAACGGGCCCGCCGCGTACGCGTCGACCCTGCCGCGCCGCGCAACCTCGGGCGTGAGGCCGCGAGCCGCGAAGAACGCGCGGACGGCGGCCGGCTCGAACTCGACGCCCACCACCCGGTGCCCCCGGCCGGCGAGCCACGCCATGTCCTCGGTCTTCCCGCACAGCGGGACGAAGACGCGCGACCGCTCGCCGAGCTCCCGCGCGTGCGCCACGAGCAGGTCGTTCGGTCGGCCCTCGTCAAAGCCGATCCGTCCCTCCCGCCAGCGCGCGCGCCAGAAGTCGCGGTCCACCGCCGCGAACGCTAGCAGGAACGGCCCGGATCGTCAGGGCCGCGAACGCGTGCCCGGGCCTGTCTTGGGCGCGGGCCCCTTGACCGCCGACTTCCCACCGCCGCTCGCGCCTCCCACGAACGAGGCGCTCAGCTTGGCGAGGGCCGTCGTCGCGAGGGCGGGGATGCCGGTGACCTTGGCCTGCGTGTCACCGATCGACTTCTGGACGTCGGCCTGGGCCTGCTTGACGCCCTCGAGATCAGCCTTCGCGTGGGCCTTCGCGTCGGCGCTCGCCATCGGGTTCGAGGCGGTGATGGTCGCGGAGCTCGTGATCTTCGTGGCAAGGACCGGCGCCTTCGCGGTGGCGGACGCGATCTTGGTGGTGAGGCTCGCGACCCTGTCAGGCGTGGCCTTCAGGGCGACGACGGTGTCCTTGAGGCGGTTCAGGGCGGCCTCGACCTCGGCCTTCGCTTCGGCGCTCGCCTTCGCGTCGAGCTTCACCTCCACGGTGCCCTTCTCGAAGGTGGCCTTCGCCATGGCGCTCATGTCGCCCGCGGTGATGCCGTGCTTCTTCGGGAGGTTCGCGAGCTGATCGAGGACACTCTGCACGTCGTCGATGGGCTTCGTGAGCGCTGCGGCCTCCGCGTCGAGGTCCTTCGGGATCGCCTTCAGCTCCTCCATGGCCGACAGCTCGACCTTCGCGGACGAGGTGGTGGGCGCGTTGGCCCCCTGCCTGGAGCCGCCGCATCCGGTGACGACGGCGATGGCGAGGAACGCGGAGACGACGAGGTGAGAAGAGCGCATGGGAAGTCCTTTCGCGGGGGAAGCGCGCGCGGGCGCGGCACGGCGGGAGGCGCGTGGTGGTGGGGTATACGCCCGCGGGGTGGGGAGCTTCCCGGTTCCGGTGAGCCTGGCCTCACCTGACGCGGATCTCGTGAGGCGCCGCCCCCACGTCGCTCACGAAGCCCGCTTACCCTCCCGCAACCGCGCCAGCGCCTCCGCGCTCTCCCCCGCCCGGGCAAGCCGGTAGGCCTCGCGCACGAGGTGTCTCGCGAGCCCGTGCCGCGCCTCTGGCTGCCGGATCTCCGCGCCGCGCCGGAGGGCTCGCTCCGCGATCCCCACGTGGCCCGCGCGCGCGAGGAGGGCGGCGAGCCTCGCGTATCCCCCCGGCGGCGCCTCCGCCCGCGCCTCCGTGCCCAGCAGCCGATCCGCGAGCACGGCGGCGTCGCTCGCAGCCGGCCCTCCGGAGCCCAGCGCGAACAGCACCGCCGTCCACACCGCGCGCGGTGTCCGCACAGCAGGATCGAGCCGCCGCCCGATCTCCATCAGCGCGAGCGCCGCGGGCCCCGCCTCCCCGTCCCGGATGGCCAGGCATGCGTCGATCGCGAGCCACGCGAGGCGCACGGCGCCGCCGCCGTCGGGGCACACCATGTTCTTCCCGCCCCCCTCCCGCGCCGCCGCCACGCGGCGGAGCAGCGCCGGCCCTCCCGGCGCAGGGGCGATCGCCGCGCGCGCGTGATCCGAAGCGCCCACGCCCGTGAGGATGCCCCGCGCCTGCGCGATCGCCGCCTCGGGAAGCGCTGCGCGCTTCATCAACGCGAGCACGCGATCCGCCTCTAGCGGCGTGAGCGCGTCCCCCAGCTCGTCCGCGTGGAGAAGCGCCACCGCGACCGCGCGCCTCCTGCAGGCGGGATCTCCCGAGGCCATCGCGCGCTCCAGCATCCCGATCGCCCCCGCGCGCACGAACCTGCTGCCGCTCTTGAGGACGAGCCGCGCGATGCCCACGACCTCTTCGGGCGACACCCGCTCGGTGTCGATCCCGCGCGCCAGCTCGATCCCCTGCTCCACGAGGCCCGCCCGCACCAGGAGCCGCGCCCGGCGCGCCCGGCACACGGCCGCGAGCCTCGCCAGCCCCTCGCGGTCCGCCCTCTCCTCCGCGGCCGCGAACGCGCTCGCCGTCTCCTCCAGCCGCGCCACGAGGTAGAGGAGCCGCGCGTCCGGCCGCATCCTCGCCTCCGCGCGGGCGAGCGCGAGCGCCTCATCGCGCCTCATCGCGTCCGCGAGTGCCGCGGCCGTCTCGACGATCTGCGGCGCGAAGGCGCCTCCATCCACCTTCCCCCAGGCGGCCACGCCTCGGGAGATCGCCTGAGCGTCCCCGAGCTCGAGCCCGCACCCGATCACCCCCAGGAGAGCCGCGCCCAGGGCCTCCGCGTCCGCCGTGTTCCGCGCGAGCTGGTCGTACAGCGCCAGCCCGGCTCGCGCGCCGAGGCTCCTCCTCGTCCGCTCGGCTGCGGCGAGCCCCAGCCGCTCCAGCATCACCCGCTGCCCCCTCGATCGGTCACCAGCCCGAGGGAGGGGATCCGCTCGAGTGCGTTCTCCACCCGCTCGAGCTCCCCGTTGATCTGATCGAGCGCGCGCCTCAGCGCCGCGGACTGGCCCTCCCGGACCTCGAGCGCGTGGAGCGGCCGGTTCACCTTCTCTTCGAGCCACGCTGCCAGTCGCTTCTGCTCGGCCGCCTGCATCGCGTGAAGCTCCTCGGCCGCCGCCGGGACGAACTCCGCGACGTCCGCCTCGAGCCGCTTCGCGCACGCGCGCGTGTTCGCAAGCCGTCGCGTCAGGTACACCGGATCGTCGACCTTCATCATGGCGAACTCCTCCTGGTGCGCCGTCTCGAGCAGCGCCTGGAGCTCGTTGTACGTCCGCCGCCACAGGCTCGCGTCGCGCGCGTCGTGGGCCGCGTATCCGCGCTGCTCGAGCTCCGCGATCTTCCCCTCCCACTGCCCACGATCGAACCCCGCGACGGCTCCCTGGCTGCGGAACACGATCACGCGGAGCGCGTTGAGCGTGTCGTCGAACCGCGCGAGGGGGGGCACGAGCTCCTCGTCGGCCGATCCGCGGCACTCGTCGATGAGCAGCCGGAGGCGCTCGCAGAGCGCGAGCAGCTTGTCGGGATCGATCGCGGCCACCTCGCGGATGGCGACCACGAGCTGATCCGCCTCGCGTCGGTAGTAGCTCGCGTGCTGTCCCCACAACCCGCGCCCCGCCGTCTCGGCCTCGGCGAGCAGCTCGTCCACGTTCCCCTTGGGATCGAACCTGTGCTGATCCGGCGCCTCGACTTGCGCCCACACCTCGGAGCCCACGACCACGGCGCGCGCCTTCATGCGCATCGCCTCGTCGCACTGGATCGTCATCTCGACCGGCGTCCCGATCGCCGTCTCCTTCGGCACCTCGACGACCAGCGTCTTGATCGGCAGCCGGTTCTGCAGGATGCGCAGCACGACCGCCCCGCTCTGATCCGACGTGAAGAACCTGTGCGTCGCCGACGCGGGCAGCCCCATCCCGCGCGACAGGATGACCTTCCGCTCGCGCCTCCCGGCACGCACGACCTCGATGGCGATGTCCTTCGCGATCACGCTCGGCCGCGACAGCATGCTGGCCCGCGGCCGGACGTCGCCCTTGTAGAGCATGAACGGCAGCCGCGCGAGCTCCTTGCCCCCCCCCCAGAGCACCACCTCGTGCCGCGTCTCCTCGTCGGGCCCGAGCGCGAGCTCGGCCTTCTGCCGCGCGGGCGACGCGGGCTCCCGGAGCACCTCCTCGTCTCCCGCCTGGCCGCGCAGGACGACCACGTCGCTCGCCCCCGGTGGGGCCTTCGTGATCTCGAGGTCCAGCTTGATCGTTTCCCCGTGCCCGACGAGCGGGGAGTGGAAGTGCACCTCCGCATCCTCGTCGCCCACGCGCATGCCCCCGATCTGCGACGCGTGGATGGCCGCTCCGAGCGCGACGCACGTGTCGACCTCGTCCTGCAGGAACAGTTCTGCGCGGCTGGGCTTGCAGATCGCGTCCATCACGCGACGCATCACGAGCGGCACGCGCGTCGACCCGCCCACGAGGATGACGTGGTCGATCTCGCCGATCCCGACCTTGGCGACCTCCTGGCTCCGCGCGAGCGCGCGCTCGCAGCAGCCGATCGTCGTGTCGACCAGGTCCTGGATGATCTTCTCGTAGTCCGCGAGTCCGACCTCGGCCTCGAACGACACGCTCTCGCCGTCCTGATCCTCGAGCACGCCGTGCTTCGAGACGCTCACCACGGCCTGCGTCGACAGGCTCTCCTTGATCTCCTGCGCGAGGTGCACGATGCGCTGGAAGCGCGCGCGATCGGCCGCGTTGTTGCGCACGTCGAGGTCGAGCTTGTAGCCCCGCCCCGCGAGGTCGCGCCGCAGCCAGTCCGCGTACATGCGGTCGAAGTCGTCCCCGCCGAGGTAGTTGTCGCCGTCGATCGCGAGCACCTGGTATTCGCCCCCGACGCACCGCAGGATCGACACGTCGAACGTGCCACCGCCGAGGTCGTACACGAGCGAGCACCCGTCGCCGAGGCGGCTCTTCCAGGTGTGGTAGATGGCCGCGGCGGTGGGTTCGTGCAGGATGCCGATGACGTCCAGTCCCGCGATCTCGCCCGCCTTGCGCGTGGCCTCGACCTGCGGCGCGTCGAAGTACGCGGGCACGGTGATGACGGCGCGGCCCACGCGCATGTCGACGCCTTCGGTCGCCTCCTGCACGAGCTGCTCCTGCATGCGATCGGCGAGCTCGCGGAGGATCTTGGCGGAGATCTGCTCCGGGAGCAGATCCTCGTTGCCGAGGCGCGTCGTCGTCCGCTGGCCCATCTTGCGCTTGATGGACTCGATGGGCCCCGGCTCCTTGCCGCGCCGGCTCCGCGCGGCGTGGCCCACGAGGATCCTCTCACCGACCGGATCCCACGCCACCGCCGACGGGACGGTCTTGCGGTTGAAGCGGTCCTTGTAGATGAGGATGTCCCGCTCGGACGGGTGGAGCAGCGCGATCTCCGAGTTGGTGGTGCCGAGATCGATTCCAACGGGACGGTCGACGAACATGAGGCTCCTCTGGCTGGGCCCACGATCATACGCCGAGACGGGCACGCGGCCGCCGAGATCTGCGCGCCTGGCGGCCCCCGAGGACCGCTCGACCGCCTTCACCCCCGCAGGTGCGGATCGTCCGAGAGCCTCGGCATCGCGGGCTCCGCCGCGTCGCCCGGCTCCAGCCCCGCGAGCGCCAGCAGCTCCGGCGCGTACAGGAGCGCCTCGTCCTCCAGCTCCGCGAACACGGGCGGTGATGCGTCCGCGCGGGCAGCGGGCGGGGGGAGCCCGATCGGCGCCCGCGTCTCCGGGTGGGCCAGCAGCGCGGCGCGGAGGCGGCGCTCGGGGTGCATCGTGAGCTCCTCCCACGCCGCGCGGATCCTGTCCCGCGTCGCCTCGTCCGGCGCCGCCTCGATCCGCTCGCGGAGCACGCGCGTGATGCCCGCGGGCCCCTCCCGTGGGTCGACATCGTACCGCTCGAACGGGTTCTCCGCGTGGTCCCCCTGCCCGTCTCCTCCGCGCGGCTTCATCCCGTCCCCCAGAAGGCGCGCCCGAGCCGCGCCTTCGCAGCCTCGAGTCGCTCCCGCGCCTCGGGAAGGCTCTTCGACGCGGGGTACAGCTGCTCCGCGCGCGCGACCAGCGCCTCCGCCGTGCGCGCGACCTCGCCGGTCACCCACGGAACGTCGAGCGACCGCGTCGCCTTGTCGCACAGGTACGACGCCATCACGAGCCGCCCGTTCCGGTGCGTCGGGCACACGCGGAGCGTTCGCTCGCCGGCCGCGATCTGCTTCTCGATCGTGCTCTCGGTCTCCGATGTGAACATCAGTATCTCCGCGCATCCCGCCGCGTAGGCGATCTTGTCCGGGTTCCTCTCGATGCGCGCCGCGAGCGAGTCGATCACCGCGCGGAAGGGTGCGAGCGCGCGGCGCAGGCCGTCCCAGTTCGCCGCGTGGTAGAGCTCCCATCCGATCGGCTGCAGCTCCTCGGCGACGACCTGCTCGACGAGCTCGTCCTTGTCGGACCACGCCCACACGTGGATGACCTTCTCCAGCTCGGTCGCGCGCGCGTTCGCGGGCGCGCCGTCGCTGGCCATGGTGAGCACCGCGCGCCGCACGCGCTCCACGGCGAGGTCCACCGCCGATCCCCGGCGCGCGCGCGCCCGCGCCACCGCGCGCCGCTCGATGGCTTGCGATACCCCGGCCGACAGGCACGACGTCGGTACGCTCGCCAGCGCGCGCAGCGCGACCTGCCCCGCCTGGTCGAGGGTCGTCGACGCCGCCTCCGCCACGCCGCCGAGCTCGTCGATCCGGTCCATCGCGAAGTGCGCCGCCACGCGCGTCGCGTCCGCTCCCGCGATCGTCGTGGCGATGTTCGAGAGGTACTTCCCCTCTTCCTCCAGCGCGAGCCACGCCGCGTTGGCCCGCACGATCGCGCCGACCGCGACGTTCGGCGAGCGCTCCGTGAGGAGCGCCCCGAGCCGCCCGAAGTAGAGGGCGAGGTGGTGGAGCAGCTCGGGCGCCAGCCCGGTCAGCGTCTCGGGCCGCATCATCGACGCGAGCGCGCGGAAGTCGAGCGCCAGGGCCCTGTCCCTCGCCTCCCCCCCCCCAGGCATCCGGGAGAGGAGCCGGATCATCCCTGCGGCGCGCGGGTGCGGCGGCGGCAGGCCGAGCGGCGCGGTGTCGAAGCCGAACAGGCCGCGCAGGATCTCCTCGTCCTCGAGGCGCAGGAGGAGGGCCTCGTCTTCCGTCCTCAGCGGCACGCGGAGAAGTGTCCCGTGCCGCGGGGGGAAGGGTCAAGCCCGGGCGTCCTTGACTCCCGGGCGGCGCACACCTAGAAGCGCACGGTCGGCCCCATGACCCAGCGCCTCCTCGAGCCCTCGCAGAGCCTCGCCGGTCCCCGTGCGCGGACGTTCGCGCTCGCGGACCTCGTCCAGCTCGCCAAGCCGCGCATCACCTTCATGGTCGTCGTCACGACCGCGGGAGGTCTCTGGCTCGCGCACCGCGCGCAGGCGCTCCCGCTCTCGTGGGTGACGGTCGTGTGCACGCTGCTCGGCACGTCGCTCATCGTCGCCGGCGCCAACGCGCTCAACATGTACCTCGAGCGCGACATCGACCGGCACATGGACCGGACCAAGACGCGGCCCCTCCCCGCCGGCCGCATGAGCCCGCGCGTCGCGCTGTGGTTCGGGGTGGCGATGTCGTCCGTCTCCGTGCCCATCCTCGCCATCGGGGTGAACTCGCTGACGGCCCTCCTCGCCGTGCTCGCGAACGTGAGCTACGTCCTCGCGTACACGCCGATGAAGCAGCGCTCCCACCACGCGCTCCTCGTCGGCGCCGTCCCCGGCGCGATCCCGCCGCTCCTCGGCTGGACGGCGGTGACGGGGCGCATCATGCCCGCGGGTCTCGTCCTGTTTGGCATCCTCTTCTTCTGGCAGGTGCCCCACTTCCTTGCCATCGCGCTCTTCCGCAAGGGCGACTACGCGCGCGCGGGCCTCGTCGTGACGCCGAACGTGATCGGCGACCACGCCACACGGCACGTGATCGTGCGCTACACGCTGGCGCTCGTCGCGGTGTCGATGCTGCTCCTCCCGCTGGGCGTCGCGCACCGCGGGTACGGCGTCGCGGCTGGGCTCCTCGGCGCGATGTTCCTCGGCGGGGGCGTCGCGGGCCTTCGCCGTGGCGCCGGCACGCGCGCGTGGGCGCGGCGGTTGTTCGGGATCTCGATCGTGTACCTGGTGCTGCTGTTCGCGGCGCTGGGGCTGGATCCGTAGCGTCCTCCGCGACCGCCCGGGCCGCGTGCACGACCACCCGCGACGCGGTACGCTCGCCCCGCACCCATGGACTACGAGATCTTCGCCGATCTGGTCGAGCACGCGGGCGTCCCGATCGCGCAGATCCGCGCGGCCGCCGAGGAGGCGCGCGCCGAGGGCACCGCGATCACGGAGGTGCTCGTCGCGCGCGGGATCGCCTCGAAGGCCGCCGTCGGCGCCGCGCTCGGACGCGCGCACGGCTGTCGCTTCGTCGCCTTCGATCTTGCGTTCGCGGCCGCCGACTTGCCGGAGGGCGCGTCCACCGCGTTCCTCGAGCGCCGCGGGTGCGTCGCGATCCGCGATCACGACGGCCGCACGCTCGTCGTCACGGACGATCCGCGCGATCGCGCGAGGCGCGAGGCCGTCGATGCCCTCCTCGGCGATCGGGAGCCGCAGTGGTGCGTCGCCCTCGCGAGCGACGTCGCGAGGTTCGTCGCGTACATCCACCACGGCTCCTACGCCGACACCGCGATCGATCCCTTCCTGGAGCAGGCGCTCGCGCGGGCCGATTCCGGTGCACCCGGCGGGGAGGACCGCACCGTGTCCAGGCTCGCTGACCAGATCCTGCGGAGCGCGCTCGACCACGGCGCCTCCGACATCCACCTCGAGCCCTACACGGATCGGCGCCCGCTCCACATCCGCTTCCGCGTCGACGGGAGCTGCCTGGTCTTCGACACCGTCCCGCACGAGCTCGAGCAGCGCCTGATCGCGCGGTTCAAGATCATGGCGGGCCTCGACGTGGCCGAGCGCCGCCTCCCGCAGGACGGCAAGATGCGCTTCAGGGCGGACGACCGCGAGGTCGAGCTCCGCGTCGCGGTCGTCCCGACGCGCGGCGGCGTCGAGGACGTGGTGCTCCGGATCCTCCCCTCGATGCGCCCACTCCCGCTGGCCGACCTCGGCTTCTCCACCACGGACGCCGCGCGCGTGGAGCGCATGACCGATCTGCCGTACGGTATGATCCTCGTCGCGGGCCCCTCCGGCTCCGGCACGACGACGACGCTCCACGCGGCGCTCTCGCGCATCAACCGTGCGGACCTCAAGATCTGGACGATCGAGGATCCGGTGGAGATCACGCAGTTCGGCCTCCGCCAGGTCCAGGTCGCGAACAAGGCGGGGCTGACCTTCCCGACCGCCCTGCGCTCGCTCCTCCGCGCCGATCCGGACGTGATCATGATCGGCGAGATGCGCGACACGGAGACGGTCGCGATCGGTGTGCAGGCGTCGCTCACGGGCCACCTCGTGCTGTCGACCCTGCACGCGAACACCGCGCCGGAGACGATCGTGCGCATGCTCGACCTCGGCGTCGAGCCCTACGCGTTCGCCGACGCGCTCGTCGGGGTGGTGGCGCAGCGGCTCGCGCGCAAGCTGTGCGAGAAGTGCAAGGAGGGGTTCACGCTCTCCGAGGACGACTACGACCACCTCCGCGAGGAGTACGGTGTCGAGGCCTTCGAGGCGCTCGGCGTCGGCCGCGAGGACGCCCGGCTCTATCGCGCGCGAGGGTGCGAGGCCTGCCTGCGCACGGGCTACCGTGGTCGCTCGGGCCTCTACGAGGTCATGGAGATGAACGACGACCTGCGGCGGATGGTGCAGCAGAAGCGCCCCGTCTCCGACGTCCGGGAGCAGGCCCGCCGCGAGGGAATGACGACGCTGAAGCAGGACGGGATCCGCAAGGCGCTCCTCGGGGTGACGGACCTCGCGGAGGTGCGGCGCACCTGCATACGGTGAGGGTCAGCTCCGCGGGACCCTGGCTCCGGTCAACAGGCGGGTCCCGATCGCGGTCACGACGAGCGGCACGGCGAGGATCGCCACCACCGTCCACGGCCCGCCCTTCCAGTACGCCCACGGGCGGAGGATCGCGTAGCTCGTCATGAACACGAGCGGGGACAACGTCGCCGTGAGCCACCCGCGCTTGCCCGTCGGGAACATCCGCACCTTCACCGCGAGGAGGAGCACGTCGACAAGGGCGAGGAGCGCGACGTAGACCGCCCCGATCACGGTCCCGGAGAGCATGCCGATTGCCCAGATCCCCCAGCGCGGCACGTAGCGCCACTCCGGGCCGAGGAAGGCGTAGGCCGTCACGAAGAGGAAGATCGAGATCCACGGGCCCACCATCACGGGGGCCAGCCAGCCTGCCACGGTCGGTCGCCTGTATGTCTCGTTCGCCATCGTCGTCCCTGCCTTCTCGGGGAGGCCGGTCGCGTTGGCCGGCGCTCGTGATCGTCTCACCCTGTGCGTGAGGACGCGTAGGGTCGCGTCCTCCTTACGGTCGAGCCAGGGAAAGACGTTGGAAGAGGTTCGTTTGTTTCGTCCGCCCGTACTTTCCGTCTCACAATGTAGGACACGCGCGCAAGGTGCGGCCCGCGGTCCCTACCGCCTCTCCCCCACCTCCTTCACCAGCGCATCGAGCCTCGCGATCGCCACGCCCACGTCCGGGCGTGCCGACAGCAGATCCCCCATCGCATCCCCCCGCTCGCGGAAGCGCGCGGGCACGGTGCGGATGGTGAACGCGCCCGGATCGAGCGCGTCCTCGAGCTCCTCGAGCGCGATCGGCGTGCTCACCGTCGCCCGCGGTGCTGCGCGCACCGACCACGGCGCCACGATCGCGCGCGAGGGCCCCGTCTGGCCGGTGTCGACGAACACCCGCTCGCCGCGGCTCTTCACGTGGCGCTCCATCGTCGCCGTCTCCGGGAACGCGCGCACGAGGAGCCGCCCGAGCAGGTCCGCGAGCCCCCGCGCCGTCGTGAACGACTGCCCCGGCCCGAGCGGCGCGAGCACGTGCAGCCCGGACTGGCCCGAGGTCTTCACGCGGCCCGGGAGGCCGATCGCGGCCAGCCATTCCATGAGTCGCCGTGCCAAGGAAACGGCAGCCGCGAGGGTGGACTGCTTGACGTCGAAGTCCACGGTGAAGAAGTCGGCCACCTCCCAGGCGCCGACGCGGCAGCCGAGGATGTGGATCGGGATGCACGCGAGGTTGGCGACGTAGGTCAGCGCCGCGACATCGTCGATCAGGAAGCCACGCTTCTCCTTCCGGTCTTCCCGATCGACGAACACGACCGTGCGCAGCCACGATGGCGCGGCGGGTGGCGTGCGCCACTGGAAGAAGCTCTTGCCGTCGATCCCGTCCGGGTAGCGGACGAGGATCACGGGGCGGTCCGCGAGGTAGGGCAGGATCGCGGGCGCCATCTCGGCGTAGTACGCGACGAGGTCGCCCTTGGTGAGGCTGTCCGCGGGCCAGAAGACCTTCGCGCGGTTCGTCACCGCCACCTTGCGGAGGGCCGGCCCCGGCCCCTCCATGGCGTGGTCGATCACGAGGCGCGGGCTCGCGTCGCCCGCCGTGAAGGAGGTCCAGCCGGCGCCCTCGCCGTACGGCCCATCGGGGGGCTTGGCGACGGCCCCGCCGAGGTGGTGGGCGACGACCAGCTCGCGCATGACGGCCGCCTTCGCGACGAGGGGCCGCGGCGCGCGGAACACGCCCGGCACGTCGGGGAGCATTCCCGCGAGGAGATCGCGCCGCGCCAGGAGGGGCAGCGGGCGCGTGTCGCGATCGCCGAGCGCGAGGAGATCGGTGGCGGCGTACTGAACGGGGTGATCGAGCAGGACCGCGTGCGCGTCCTCGGCGCGCAGGCGCTCGACGCGCCGCCCGAGGAGCGTGGGGCTTGGCTGGCCGGCCTCGTCGAAGATGACGATCTCGCCGTCGAGCACGACGCGGGAGGTGGGCCACGTGCGCGCGGCGCGCACGAGCTCCGTGTAGAACGCGGACACGTCGCGCTCGCCCTCGTGCAGCACGTCGACCCGATCCCCCTCCTTGATCAGGAGCGCGCGCACGCCCCCGAGCGCCACGTCGAACACGGCCCCCTTCGCGGGCTTCCCCTCACGTGGAATCGGGAGGGTGTACCGCTCGCCGGCCTCGCGGAGCGGTGCGCCACGCGAGGCCGCGTCCTCTTCCCACGCGCGCGCGAGATCCGGCCCGCGCGCGCGCTCGGCCACGGTGAGCCCCGATAGGATCGACCGTGTCAGGGTCGCGAACCGCTCCTTGTCGCGAGGGATCCCGTCCTTCTTCTTGATCAGCAGCCAGTTCCTTGGCTCGCCCGCGAGGCGCACGAGCGCCCATCGCCCGACGAGCTTGTAGCCGCGCAGGTAGAGGTCGAGCTTGCCGCGCTGCATCCCCTCCTCGGCGGGGCCCTCGAGGTAGCTCACCCGCCCGCGATCCCACACGATCATCGCGCCCGCCCCGTAGTTGCCCTCGGGGATGACCTCCTCGAAGTCGAGGTACTCGAGAGGGTGGTCCTCCGTGTGCACGGCGAGGTGCTTCTCGAGGGGCTCGAGGCCGAGGCCATGCGGGATCGCGAAGCTCGCGAGGACGCCGCCGATCTCCAGCCTCAGGTCGAAGTGCATGCGCGTCGCGTCGTGCTGGTGCACGACGAACGCGCCGGAGAGCGTGGGCCCGTGACCCGCGTCCGCCTCTCCGAACGGCTCGTTGGTGGAGGCGGTGCGCTTCTCGAAGTAGGTCGAGAGCTTTCGATCCTCCCTGCGCGGCATGGCCCAACAGTACTGCGATGACGCCACGCGTGGTGCTGGCGTTCCATGCCGCGGTGTGTCGAGCCACGGCGCCTTTCTCGTGTGGTCTTTCTTGCCACGATCGCGCGCGGCGTGCGATCGTCTGCGCACACACGATGTGAAGCTGCTTGCGCGGCTTCCCCTTCTCCTGCGCGAAAAGCCCGCGATTCCATCGGAGGCCCGAACGGCATGCAGCTTGCTGAGTCACGAAGCGTGAGACCCTCCGACCTCCCCGCCCGCGTCCGCACCGAGAAGAACCCCGAGCCGGAGCGACGCACCGCGGCAGACAGCGAGACCCGCCTCGTGGTCGCCCGTGGCTCCCTCCCCCCCGACGCGCCGGAGCACCGGTACGACGACGTGCCCTGCACGGACTAGTGACGGGTTCGAGGCGCTGAGAACCCCGCGCGCCGAGCCGCGCACCCGTTGCACCCGTCGCAAGCCTTGCCGGATGCGGCGCGTACGGTGCGCGAAATGACTTGAGAATGCAGGGGATCCTGGCTGGCGCGGGGGTTGCTCACGTCGCCGGGCATGCGAAAAAGGACCCTCGTAGTCGGCTCCGCGGTCGCGGCCCTCGTCATCGCCTCGGCGATCGCGGGCTGTGAGAACAGCCCCACCAACGGCAAGGTCGAGGACAAGAAGCAGGGGTCGGGGACCCTCGGCGCGTCGGCGTCGCTCCAGGACCTCATGAAGGCGCGCAACCTCTCCGAGGCGGACGTCGAGGCCGCGCTGAAGACGTACATGCCGACGGGGAAGCACGACGAGTACTACATCTTTGCGTCCGGCGGGCAGTCCGGGAACGTGAACGTGATCGGCGTCCCGTCGATGCGGATGCTCAAGGTCATCGGCGTCTTCACGCCGGAGTCGTGGCAGGGGTGGGGCTTCGGCGGCGACGGCGACAAGGTGCTCGAGGGCGGCAACCAGGGGAACCACAAGATCCGCTGGGCCGACATGCACCACCCGAACCTGTCCGAGACGAAGGGTGACTACGACGGCAAGTACCTGTTCGTGAACGACAAGGCGAACGCGCGGGTCGCGGTCATCGATCTCGCGGACTTCATGACGAAGCAGATCGTCGCGAACCCTCTCGCCGCGAGCGACCACGGCGGCGCGTTCGTCACGCCGGACACCGACTACGTCATCGAGACGAGCCAGTACCCCGCGCCGCTCGGGCGCGACTACGTGCCGCTGTCCGAGTACAAGGAGAAGTACCGGGGCACGGCCATCTTCTGGAAGTTCGACCGGCAGAAGGGGCGAATCGACGTCTCGAAGAGCTGGGCGCTCGAGCTGCCTCCCTACACGCAGGACCTCGCCGACGCCGGCAAGCTCGACAGCGACGGCTGGGCGTTCGTCAACTCGTGGAACAGCGAGATGGCCACCGGCGGCACCCTCCAGGGCAAGCCCGCCATCGAGTCCGGGTCGTCGCAGAACGACATGGACTACCTCCACATCATCAACTGGAAGAAGGCCGAGGAGCTCGTCAACGCCGGCAAGACCAAGACGATCGCCGGGATGCGCGTCCTCATGATGGACGTGAGCGGCCCCGAGGGGGTGCTCGCGCTCGTGGGACAGCCGAAGAGCCCCCACGGGTGCGACGTGACGCCCGACGGGAAGGCCATCGTCGTGGGTGGCAAGCTCGACACTCACGCGACGATCTACGACTTCGCCAAGATCAAGCAGCTCATCGCGGAGAAGAAGTACGAGTCGAAGGACCCCTACGGCCTCGGCATCCTGCCGTTCAAGGAGACCCTCCAGGGGCAGGTGGAGATCGGGCTCGGCCCGCTCCACACGGTCTACGACGACAAGGGCAACGCGTTCACCTCGGTCTTCATCGAGAGCGTCGTGGCCAAGTGGAGCTACAAGGACTTCAAGAAGCCCGTCGAGAAGCTGAAGGTCCAGTACAACATCGGCCACATCCTCGCCGCGGAGGGCGACACGGTCAGCCCCGACGGGAAGTACCTCGTCGCGATGAACAAGATGTCGATGGATCGGTTCCTCCCGGTTGGTCCGCTCTACCCGCAGAACTTCCAGCTGGTCGATCTCACCGGCGAGAAGATGCGGCTCATTGCGGACATGCCGCTCCCGAACGCGGAGCCGCACTACTCGCAGATGATCAAGGCCGACAAGGTCAAGCCGATCAAGGTCTACAAGCCCGGGACCAACCCCTTCACCGGCGAGCTCGATCCCGCCCGCGTCGAGGGCGGCAAGGAGAAGATCGTGCGCAACGGCACCAAGGTCGACGTCTACATGACGGCGATCCGGAGCCACTTCACGCCCGACCAGATCGAGGTCGAGGAGGGCGACGACGTCACCATCCACGTCACGAGCCTCGAGACGTCCGAGGACATGACGCACGGGTTCACGATCGACCTCTACAACATCAACGTGAGCCTCGAGCCCGGCAAGCACGAGAACATGAGCTTCAAGGCGGACATGCCGGGGACCTTCCCGATGTACTGCACGGAGTTCTGCTCCGCGCTGCACCTCGAGATGCAAGGCTACTTCCTCGTCAAGCCGAAGCGGAAGTGAGGGAGGCCACCGTGCGTGCTCTCGGCTCGTCCGCGTGGCTGCTGGGGGCGGCGCTCGCGCTCCCCGGCACCGCGCCCGGCGGCATCCCCGCCGCGGCCGAGGTCGCGCCGGTGTCGTCGGTCGCGAGCGGGACGAGCGACGACGCGGGCCCGCGCCACGTCGAGGCGCGGCCCGGCGCGGCGTGGGCGCGGTCGTCCGACGAGCTCCGCGCGATGATCGCGGATCCGTCCGGGCCGCGCGTGATCGATCTCGCCCCGGGCGTCCACCGGGGCGACGTCACGGTGAAGCGGCCGGTGTCGATCCGGGGCATGGCCGGGGCGGTCCTCGAGGGGAGCGGGACCGCCACGGTGCTCACCATCGACGCGGCGGACGTCACGGTCGAGAACGTCACGCTGCGGCGGTCCGGGCACCGGCACACCGCCGAGGACGCGGGGATCAAGGCTTCGGGCGACCGCGTCCGCATCGCGGACGTCGCGGTCGAGGACACGCTGTTCGGGATCTCGCTCGCGGCGTGCCGCGCGTGCGAGGTCGAGCGCGCGCGGATCACCGGGCCGGCCGACGACGCGGAGATGCGGGGCGACGGCGTGAAGCTGTGGGAGGCCCACGGCTCGCGCGTGTCGCGGTCGGTGATCGATCGCTCGCGCGATCTCGTCGTCTGGTACACGCGGCGCGCGCGGCTCGAGGGGAACGTGGTCCGCGGCGGGCGGTACGGCGCGCACTTCATGTTCGCGCACGACGGGACCGCCGAGCGGAACCGCTTCGAGGGCAACGTGGTGGGGGTGTTCGTCATGTACAGCGCGAGGGTGGCCCTCCGCCGGAATCTCCTCTCCGGCGCGCGCGGCGCCGCGGGCATGGGGCTCGGCCTCAAGGACAGCGACGCGGTGACGGTGGAGGGGAACTGGATCGTCGCGAACACGGCCGGCGCCTACCTCGACAACACGCCGCGCAACCCCGACGACGCCGTCTTCGTTCGCGGCAACGTGATCGCGCTCAACGACGTCGCGCTCCGGCTCCACAGCTCCGAGAAGGGTCTCCACGTGCTCGGGAACGACGTCCGGAGCAACGGCCGCACGGTCGAGGTCGACGGAGGCGGTGGCGCGCTGGGCGTCGACGCGCGGGGCAACCACTTCACGGAGTACGAGGGGTACGACCTCGACGGCGATGCCATCGGTGACGTGCCCCACGAGGTGAAGGCGCTCTCCTCCGAACTCGGCGACAGGCGGCCCGCGCTGAAGTTCTTCGCGGGGACGGCCGCGATGGGCCTCGTCGACGCGGTGTCGCGCGCGGTGCCCGTGTTCGCGTCGCAGAAGGTCCTCGTGGATCCGGCGCCGCTCACCCGCCCGCCCGTCGTGGAGGCGCCGTGATCTCGGTGAAGGATCTCTCGGTGCGGTTCGGGACCGTCGTGGCCCTCGACCGCGTGACCCTCGCGATCGCGCGCGGGGAGCGGGTCGCGTTCGTCGGGGCGTACGGGTCGGGCAAGACGACGCTCCTCAGGGCCATCCTCGGGCTCGTGCGCTTCGACGGATCGCTCACGATCGGGGCCAAGGACGTGGCGCGGGAGCCGGAGATCGCCCTCCGCAGCGTCGCGTACATCCCGCAGATCGCGCCCCCGCTCGAGGCGCCGGTCGCCGAGGTGGTGCGGGCCCACGCCGGGCTGCGGGGCCTCGGCGAGGAGGAGACGTGGCGCCGCGCAGCCGCCCTCGGCCTCGACCTCGACGGCAGCCGGCGGAAGAGGTTCCGCGACCTCTCCGGGGGCATGAAGCAGAAGCTCCTCGCCGCGATGGCGCTCGCGACGGAGGCGCCCGTCCTCGTGTGCGACGAGCCGACCGCCAACCTCGACGGCGAAGCGAGGGCGGCGTTCCTCGAACAGCTCGCGTCGCGGCCGGACGACGCGATCCTGATCGTGTGCTCGCACCGGCTCGAGGAGGTGGGGCCTCTCGTCGGACGCGTCGTCGAGATGGCGGACGGGAGGGTGAAGGGCGACGCGGCGGCCCACGAGGTCGTTCACCTGCCGATCGCGCGACGGCTGGAGGTGGTGGCGTGAGGCGGCGGGCGTTCGTGACGGGGCTCTCCTTGCTCGCCGTCGAATACGTGTATGCTGCACATGTCGCAGCGTGCGCGCGGAGCGATCGCCCGGAGGAGCCGGTGTGGGGCAAGCAGCCGTGCGCTCACTGCGCCATGCTGGTGTCCGACAAGCGGTACGCGGCGCAGGCGACGATGGACGGCGAGCGTCGCTTCTTCGACGACATCGGCTGCATGGTCCTCTGGGCGGACGAGCGGCGCGCCCCGCCCCACCCCGCGTGGGTGCGCGACGCCGAACAGGGGACGTGGGTCGACGCGCGAGGTGCGCGCTACGCGGAGGGCGCGAAGACGCCCATGGACTTCGGGTTCGAGGCGCGCGCGGCGGGTGGCCTCGCGTGGGACGAGATGAGGGCGCGGGTGATCCAGCGGAAGAAGGCCGAGCGATGAGCGCGCGCACGACCACCTCCCCCGCGGGCATCCTCCTCCGGCTCGAGATCGCCGAGGCGCTGCGATCACGCTGGCTCGTGTTCACGACCGGCGTGTACGTGCTCCTCTTCGCTGGGTTCGTCTGGCTCGGCCTCCGCGAGAGCACCGTCCTCGGGTTCACGGGGATCTCGCGGGTCGTGCTCAACGTCTCCAACGCGGTGGTCCTCGCGGTCCCCCTCGTCGCCCTGGTCGCGACGAGCCAGGTGATCGTGAAGGCGCGGCAGAGCGGCTTCTTCGAGCTCATGCTGTCGGGTCCCGTCCGCCGCCGCGACTGGTTCGTGTCGGCGGTCGCGTCGCGCATGGTGGTCGTCGCGGGGCCCCTGTTCGTGCTGTTCGGGGTCGCGCTCCTCGCCTCCCGCTTCCGGGGTGCGGCCGATCCCGAGACGCTCCCCGTGGTCGCGCGGTGCCTCTTGGTCACCGGCGCGCTGGCGTGGGCCTTCACCGGCATCGGCTTCTACGTGTCGTCGGTGGCGAGGACCCAGGAGCGCGCGATCGTGCTCGCCCTCGTCGTCTTCGTGATGGCGAGCGCCCTCCACGACTTTGCGCTCATCGGGGCACTCCTTCGCTTCCGGCTGTCGCCCACGGCCGTGTTCGTGCTCGCCGCGTCGAACCCGGTGGAGGCCGCTCGCGTCGCCGTCCTGAGCGGCGTCGACCCCGAGCTATCCGTCCTCGGTCCCGTCGGGTTCTGGTTCGCGAACACCCTCGGGCCGCGGCTCGCGCTCTGCATCGGGGTGGGGTGGCCGGCGTTCCTCGGCACGCTGTGCCTGTGGCGTGCTTCGCGGCGGCTCCACGCCTCGCATCTGGTCGGTTGAAACCACGGAAGGAAAGGTACTCCATGAAGCCCCATCGAATCCTCGCCCTCGCGCTCGTCGCGACGGGCCTGCTCGCCTGCGAGAAGTCGGCCCCCCCGTCCGGCGGGGGCGGAGGAGGTGGCACGCCCACCGCCGCGACCGCGACCACCAACAGCGCCAAGGTCGACGACGCCACCGCCAAGCAGATCTTCAACGAGAAGTGCGCCAACTGCCACGGCGTCGATGGCAAGGGAGACGGTCCGGGGGCTGCCGCGCTCAACCCGAAGCCCCGGAACTACACGAACAAGATGTGGCAGTCGACGGTCACGGACGAGCAGATCGCGAAGACCATCGTCTTCGGTGGCGCCGCGGTCGGCAAGAGCCCGGTGATGCCGGCCAGCCCCGACCTCGACGCCAAGCCGGAGGTCGTGACCGGGCTGGTCAAGATCATCCGGGGCTTCGCCAACTAGCGCCAGACCCGCGCAGACCTCACCCGGCCAGCCTCCCTCTCCCTGAGGGGCCTGAGCACTGGGCTCATCTTCACTTGCCCCAGATGCTCGACTCGCTCGGAGATGAGCCCAGCGCTCAGCCGAGGGGCGAGGGAGGAGCGCCGGCCTCCACGTTCGTCCGCCAGCTCGATGAGCGCGGGGCCGAAAATTTTTCGCCCGACAAATCCCGAGTCCAGGGTTGTAACCGCGCGCTTTCCTCCTCTATAAGGGGCCCCTGACGGGTCCCGGCCTCTGCGGGGCTCGACCGGGCCGCTGCATTGTCCGGGACTTCGTACGTCAGTGGCGCGCCTCCGACGCAGGCTCCCCCCGGATCTGCGTGGCCGGCGCGCCCTTGGCGACCGCTGCAGGCCCTTTCCCGGGATCGTCCGCGCGATGCAACTCTTTCCACGCCAACTCAACAAACTCCCCCTCGTGGCCGCGGTCCTCGGCGGGCTCGCAGGCCCGGCCGTCGTGCTCGGGGCCTGGTACTACAACACGCCGAAGCACTACCAGGTCGGGTACGCGCCCACCCAGCCGGTGCCCTACTCGCATCGTCTGCACGCCGGGCAGATGGGCATCGATTGTCGCTACTGCCACGCGAACGTGGAGAAGTCGGCGAAGGCGATGATCCCGCCCACCCAGACGTGCATGGGGTGTCACGCGCTCGTGAAGACGGAGAGCGCGAAGCTCGCCGCCGTCCGCGACTCGTGGGAGGTGGGGAACTCGATCGAGTGGGTCCACGTCCACAAGCTGCCGGACCACGCGTACTTCGACCACAGCGTCCACGTCAACGCGGCCGTGGGCTGCGTGACGTGTCACGGCCGCGTCGACCAGATGGAGGTCGTGCGTTCCGAGAAGCCCATCAACATGGGCTGGTGCCTCGATTGCCACCGCGACCCCACGCCGAACCTTCGCCCGCGTGACCAGGTCACGAACATGGAGTGGACCCCGGACATGGCCAAGAACTGGACGCCGCCGAAGGTGAACCCGCCGCAGCAGTGCTCGGGGTGCCACCGATGAAGCGCCAACCGCACGTTGCCCCCGCCCCCGACGGTGGGAAGGTCTTCTGGAAGAGCCTCGAGGCGAAGGCGGATCCCGGCGCACACGCCGCGGCGGCCGCCGCCGAGAGGCCGAGCCTCTTCGACGAGCTGAGGAACGCGGAGCTCCACCGGCGTGGCTTCCTCACGCTCGGTGCGATCACGACGGCGCTGTTCGCCGAGGGCTGCGCGCGCCGCCCCGTCGAGAAGCTGATGCCGTACGCGAAGGCCCACGAGGACATCACTCCAGGAATTGCCAATCATTACGCCACTGTGCGCGTGAGTCGCGGCGACGCGATCGGCCTCGTCGTGGAGTCCCACGACGGGCGCCCCACGAAGATCGAGGGCAACCCCGATCACCCGTCGAGCCTCGGCTCCACGGACGTCCGCACGCAGGGCGCGACCTTCGATCTGTACGATCCGGACCGCTCGCGCTCCCCGATGCGATCCTCGCGGGCGGCGGGCACCGGCATGGCGAAGGTGGCGTGGACCGACGTGGACGCCCAGATCGCGGAGGCTCTCCGCGGCGCGGCCTCGGACCAGGGCGCGCGCCTCCGGTTCCTCGTGCAGCCGTCGCTCTCTCCGACGTTCCTGCGGCTCCGCGATGCGATCCTCACGAAGCTGCCGCAGGCGCGGTTCTACACGTACACCTCGGTCCACGAGACGAACGCGCGCGAGGGCGCGAAGATCGCGTTCGGGCAGGTCGTCAACGTCGTGCCGGACTTCTCGCAGGCCCGCTGCGTGCTCGCCATCGACAGCGACTTCCTCGGGACCGACCCGGGCAGCGTGCGCGCGACGCGCGGGTTCTCGGGGTCGCGGCGGATCCGCAGCGCGGAGGACGCGATGAGCCGCCTGTACGTGGCCGAGCCCACGCTCACGGTGACGGGCATGAACGCGGACCATCGCCTGCGGATGCCGGGCCGCGAGTGCGAGCAGCTCCTGCTCGCCGTGGCGAAGGAGCTCGGCGTCAAGCACGGCGTCGACCTCGGGCCGGTCGGCGCCGCGGTCCTCGCGGCGAAGGTGAACGTGCCGGAGAAGTGGGGCCGCGCCGTCGCCAAGGATCTCGCCGCCAACCGCGGCAAGTCCATCATCGTCGTGGGCCCGAGGCAGCCTCCGCGCGTCCACGCGCTCGCCCACGCGGTCAACGCGGCGCTCGGAAACGCGGCGCAGACGGTGGGGTACTACCCCCCGGCGGATCCGACCGAGAAGGATCAGCTCACCGACGTCAAGACGCTGGCCGCCGAGCTCGAGCAGAACCGCGTGTCCACGCTCGTCATCCTGGGCGGGAACCCGGTGTACGACGCGCCGTCCGAGCTGAAGCTCGGGGACAAGGTGAAGGCCGTCCCGACCTCGTTCCACCTCTCGTCCCACGTCGACGAGACCTCGAGCGCGACCACGTTCCACCTCCCGCTCGCCCACGAGCTCGAGGCGTGGGGGGACCTGCGCGCCCTCGACGGCACCCGCAGCCTCCAGCAGCCGCTCATCGCGCCGCTCCACGGCGGTCGCTCGGAGATCGAGATCCTCGCGCGCTTCGCGGGCGAGGCGCAGACGTCCGGGTACGATCTGGTCCGCGGCACGGTGAAGGCCTCGGTGCCGCCGGGCGAGGTCGACAAGGTGTGGAACGCGTCGCTCAAGCGCGGCGTGCTCTCCGGATCGGTGGCGCAGCCCTTCGGTCCGCTGGCGGCGCGCCTGGTCGAGGTCGCGGCGGCGCTCGGCGCCCAGAAGTCGCAGAAGGCCATCGACGCGAACAACCTCGAGGTGTCGTTCGCCCCTTGCTCCAAGCTGCTCGATGGACGTCACGCGAACAACATGTGGCTCCAGGAGCTGCCGGACCCGGTGACCAAGGTCACGTGGGACAACCTCGCGTACTTCTCGCCGGCCACGGCCAAGGCGCTCGGCGTCGAGAACGGCACGATGGTGCGGCTGTCGCGCGAGGGCGCGCGACCGGTCGACATCGCCGCGTGGGTGCTGCCCGGCCAGGCCGACCACTGCATCGGCCTCACGCTGGGCTGGGGCCGGCAGATCACGGGCCGCTACGGCGCGAAGCACGGCTTCGACGTGCACCCGCTCCGCACCTCGGACGGGCACTGGTTCGCCGATGGCGTCAAGGTCCAGAAGCTCGATCCCGCGGAGCTCGACGCCATCAAGGACCGGATCGCCCGGCCCGGCCTCGCTCACGGACCCTCGCCGCTCGCGGGCCGGATCCAGCCGGACGATCCGTTCGAGGTCGAGACCTACAAGTACAAGATCTCGCAGACGCAGGACCACGACGCGATGGAGGGCCGCCCGGTCGCCATCGACGCCACGCTCGAGGAGTACCGCAAGAACCACAAGTTCGTGCACTTCGCCGACGGGAAGGGCAGGCGCCGCGGCGGGTCGCCCGATCCGAAGGTGCTCCCGCTGTGGAACAAGGTGGACTACTCGAAGGGCCACAAGTGGGGCATGGCGATCGATCTGAACGCGTGCACGGGCTGCAACGCCTGCGTCGTCGCGTGCCAGGCCGAGACCAACATCCCCTCCGTCGGCAAGGAGCAGGTCAGCCGCGGCCGCGAGATGTACTGGATCCGCATCGACCGCTACTTCTCCGGCGACGAGGCGGATCCGGAGACGGCCTTCCAGCCCGTCGCGTGCGTCCATTGCGAGGAGGCCCCCTGCGAGAACGTGTGCCCCGTCAACGCGACGGCGCACAGCCCCGAGGGCCTGAACGACATGGCGTACAACCGCTGCATCGGCACGCGGTACTGCGCGAACAACTGCCCGTACAAGGTGCGGCGGTTCAACTTCCTCAATTACATCGGCGACGACGGCAAGCTGCCCGACACCGAGAAGATGCGCGGCAACCCGGACGTGTCGGTCCGCTTCCGCGGCGTCATGGAGAAGTGCACGTACTGCGTGCAGCGCATCCAGGGGACGAAGATCGCCGCCAAGCGCGACCACCGCGAGATCGGCCCCAACGAGATCGCCACCGCGTGCCAGCAGGCGTGCCCCGCCCAGGCCATCACGTTCGGCGACCTGAACAACGCCAGGAGCCTCGTCGCCGAGAACGCGAAGAGCGACCGCGCCTACCGGCTCCTCGCCGAGATCGGCACGGGCCCGCGCACCAGCTACCTCGGCAAGATCCGCAACCCCAACCCGGAGATGGCGTGATGGCGTACCACGGCCTTCCCATCAAGTCGCTGGGCGAGACCCCCCTCCTGGGCGAGGGCGCAACGTTCCGATCCATCACCGAGGCCGTGAGCCGGGTCACCGAGAACGCGGCCCCTCGCGGCTGGTGGGTCGCCTTCCTGATTGCGTTCAACTTCACGGGCATCATGGGCCTCGCCATCGCGTACCTGTTCTGGACAGGCGTCGGCGTGTGGGGCAACAACGCGCCGGTCTACTGGGCGTGGGACATCACCAACTTCGTCTGGTGGATCGGCATCGGCCACGCCGGGACGCTGATCAGCGCCGTCCTCTTCCTGTTCCGTCAGAAGTGGCGCACGGCGATCAACCGCTTCGCCGAGGCGATGACGATCTTCGCCGTCATCTGCGCGCTCATCTTCCCCGGTATCCACGTCGGACGCGTGTGGCACGCGTACTACCTGTTCCCGCTGCCCAACGAGATGCAGCTGTGGCCGAACTTCAAGAGCCCGCTCATCTGGGACATCTTCGCGGTCAGCACGTACTTCACGGTCTCGCTCCTCTTCTGGTACGTCGGCCTCATCCCCGATCTGGCGACACTGCGCGACCGCGCGCGCAACATGATCCGCAAGCGCATCTACGGGGCGCTCGCCCTCGGGTGGCGCGGGTCGAACCGCGCGTGGCAGAACTACGAGCGCGCGTACCTCATCCTCGCGGCGCTCTCGACGCCGCTCGTCCTCAGCGTGCACTCGGTCGTCTCCTTCGACTTCGCCACGTCCGTCATGCCGGGCTGGCACACCACGATCTTCCCGCCGTACTTCGTCGCAGGCGCCGTCTTCAGCGGCTTCGCGATGGTCATGACGCTCATGCTGGTCACCCGCGCGGTGTACGGCGTGCGCAGCATCGTGACCCTGAAGCACCTCGAGTTGATGAACAAGATCATGCTCGTGACGGGTAGCCTCGTCGGCTACGCGTACGGCATGGAGTTCTTCATCGCGTGGTACTCCGGCAACGAGTACGAGCTGTACGTGTTCAAGAACCGCGCGACCGGCCCCTACGCGTGGGCGTACTGGACGATGATCAGCTGCAACGTGATCTCGCCGCAGCTCTTCTGGTTCAAGAAGCTGCGGACGAGCATCCCCGTCATGTTCGTCATCTCGATCGCCATCAACGTCGGCATGTGGTTCGAGCGCTTCGTCATCATCGTGACGTCGCTCCACCGCGACTTCCTGCCGTCGTCGTGGGGCTACTTCCGCCCGACCTTGGTCGACATCTTCACCTACCTCGGCACCCTGGGGTTCTTCTTCACGGCGTTCCTCCTCTTCATCCGGTGGGTCCCGATGATCGCTATCGCCGAGGTGAAGGGCGTGCTGCCCGAGGCCGACCCGCACTACCACCCCGAGGAGCACGGCGCGGAGGCCGCTCCCGTAGCCGGCCAGGCCGCCGAGCCGCTCGCCGCGACGGCGGAGGAATAGAGACATGGCCAAGAACAAGAAGCCGGCCCTGCTCCTGGCGGAGTTCGACACCACGCCGACGCTCATCCATGCCGCGGAGAAGCTCCGCGACGCGGGCTACAAGAGCTTCGACACCCACACACCCTTCCCGGTGCACGGCATGGACGCCGCCATGGGCCTCCCCGACTCCAAGCTCGGGCCCATGGTGTTCGCGGGCGGGCTCGCGGGGTTCACCACCGCGTTCGTCATGATCTGGTGGATGAACGGCGTCGACTACCCGCTGGTCGTCGGCGGCAAGCCGCCGTTCTCGATCCCGTCGATGGTGCCCATCCTGTTCGAGCTCACGGTGCTCTTCAGCTCCATCACCGCGGTGCTGGGGATGTTCCACCTGAACCGCATTCCCCAGCACCACCACCCCATCTTCAACTCGAGCCGCTTCGACGCCGCGAGCGACGACAAGTTCTTCGTCTCGGTCGGCACGGACGACCCCAAGTTCGACCTCGACAAGACGAAGCGACTCCTCGAGTCTGTGCATTGTACACATATCGAGCTGATCCACGACGACGACAGTCCGGCCGAGGAGCTCTCCCTCGGGCACGCGGAGGCCTCATGACGCACCGCCACCCGATCCTCCTCCTCTCCTCGCTGTCGCTCGTGGCCGTCGGCGCGCTCGCCGGGTGCCGCGCGCAGACGTCGAAGGACACGCCGATCTTCGGCATCCGCAACATGTTCGACCAGGACAAGTACGACATCCAGGAGGAGAGCGACTTCTTCCTGGACCGCCGCACCATGCGCCCTGCGATCGAGGGGACCGTCGCGCGCGAGAAGGAGATCGACATCCGCGTGTCCATGGGTCGCACCGAGGACAACCAGGCGTGGGTGCTGGCGATCCCGCCCGAGGTCGTCGGACGCATGGGCGGCATGCCCGCGACGCTCAAGCGCGGGCAAGAGCGCTATGGCATCTACTGCACCCCGTGCCATGACGGCGCGGGCTACGGAAACGGCATCGTCAAGCAGCGCGCGGTGGCGAGCGGCGCGGCGGCGTTCGTGCCGCCGACGTACCACCAGGATCGCATCCGGCACATGCCGGACGGGCAACTCTACGCCACGATCGCCAACGGGAAGGGCAACATGCCCTCCTACCCGCAGATCGCCGTCGACGACCGCTGGGCCATCGTCGCCTACGTGCGGGCGCTCCAGCTCTCGCAGGAGAAGGTCGCGCCCAAGGAGGCCCCTCCCGCCGCGAGCGGCGCGGCCTCGCCGGGGGCGCCCCCGGGATCGGCCGCCCCTGCTTCCTCCGGCGCCCCTCACGCGTCCGGCTCCGCGGCGCCGCACGCGTCCGCCGCGCCGTCGGGCTCCGCGAGCACCGCCCCTGGTCACGCTGGCTCCGCCGCGGCGCCCCCCCACCACACCGCGCACTGAGATCCGAGAGGCGAACGTGGCCGAGAAGAAGAAGACCGAGAAGAAGGAAGAGTCCTACAACCTGCCCGCGTCGTGGCAGAGCGCGTGGAAGATCTCCGCTGGCGTGGGCCTGCTCGGGCTCGCGGGCGCTGGATTCGGGATGACGCAGGACGCGACGCGGTTCGCGCACTCGTACCTGTTCGCGTTCTACGTCTTCCTGACGATCGCCCTTGGCTCGCTCTTCTTCGTGCTGATCCAGCGCCTCACGAGCGCGCACTGGAGCGTCACCGTGCGGCGCACCGCCGAGTTCTTCGCATCGGGCCTGCCGCTGTTCGCGATCCTGTTCCTGCCGATCCTGCTCCAGATGAACAGCCTGTTCCCCTGGCTCGGGCACGGAGGCCACGAGGGCGGCGGGCACCACGGCCAGGTGTCGCTCATCGTCGGCGAAGCGCACGCGCAGGAGCACGCCGCCCCGCCCGTCGCCGCCGATCCCCACGCCCCCGCGGCGGCGGCCAAGGCTCCGCCGGCTGCCCACGGGGGCAACGCCGCGGCGCCGGCCCACGCCCAGGCGGGCGGCAACGATGCGCACGCCGTCGAGCACGCGGCGCTGATGGAGCGCAAGTCGCCGTACCTCAACCGCAGCTTCTTCCTCGTCCGCGCGGTCGCCTACTTCGCGATCTGGACGATCCTCGGCATCAACTTCTTCAACTTCTCCACCAAGCAGGACAAGACGAAGGACGCCCAGCTCACGCTCAAGGCCCAGCGCTGGGCGCCCCCGTCCACGTTCCTGTTCGCGTTCTCGCTCACGTTCGCGGCGTTCGACTGGATGATGTCGCTCGACCCGACGTGGTTCTCGACGATCTACGGCGTGTACGTGTTCGCGACGAGCGTGGTCTCGAGCCTGGCGCTCATCATCGTCGTCACGATGGCGCTCCGGGACAGCGGGCCGCTCAAGGACGTCGTGACGGTCGAGCACTACCACGACCTCGGCAAGCTCCTCTTTGGCTTCAACGTCTTCTGGGCGTACATCGGCTTCTCGCAGATGATGCTCATCTGGTACGCGGCGCTCCCCGAGGAGACGCCGTTCTACCACCGCCGGTGGGACTTCGGGCCGTGGGCGGGCGTCAGCATGACGGTCCTGTTCGGCCACTTCGTGACGCCGTTCCTGTTCCTCATCTCGCGCAACATCAAGCGCAGGCTGCCGCTGCTCCGCATCGGCGCGGCGTGGATGCTGCTGATGCACGTCGTGGACATGTACTGGTTCGTGATGCCGAACTTCACGTACACGGCGGGACTGGACCCCGACTCGTTCAACTTCTCGTGGGTGGACGGCGCGTGTCTCCTCGGCGTCGGCGGCGTGTACCTCGGCTTCGTCTTCTGGCAGATGACGAAGCACCCCCTCATCCCCATCGGCGACCCGCGCCTCGCGCGATCGCTGCACTTCGTCAACGCGTAGCTCCCTGGTTGCGAGGGGCCGGACAGGCCCCCCGCGCTCCCCTGAAACCGCCTGAAACCAAGCGACATCGACCATGGCCGTAGACGAATCACCGCCGCGCATCGGGCTCATCGTCGGCATCGCCGTCACCACGGTGCTCACCCTCGGCGGGCTGAAGTTCGCGTTCGACTCCTACTTCATCGCCCTCTCGGAGGAGGCCGTCGCCGAGAAGCGCGCTCCGACCACCCAGCTCACAAACGTTCGCGCCGAGGCCGAGAAGCACCTCACCACGTCTCCCGTCAGCATCACGGCCGCCATGACCGATCTGGGTCGAGGCCGCTCCGAGGTGGGCGGCCCCGACGTCATCGCGCCGCGTCCCTCCGACGATCTCGGCGCGATGACGGGGTGGACCAAGAACCCGCGGCGCTTCGACATCCCCGCGAAGCCCGCCGACGCGCGCGACACCGTGCCATCGCCGACGGCGCCCGCCGACGGCGGCACCGCCCTGGCCACCGACGGCGGTGCCACGCTCGCCACCGCCGACGCCGGTGCGACCACGACGGCCGGCGGCGACGCCGGCCCCCGGCCCCGCACCGCTCCCCCTCCGACCACGCAGCGGCGTCTCGCTCCGAACCCCTTCTGATGACGCGATCCCGGCTCCTCCTCCTCGCCTGCGCCTTCGCGACCGTCCTCGCGGGGCCGGCGCGCGCGCAGCGCCTGGGGCAGCTCGGGGTCGTGCCGGCCGGGACACCTCCCGAGCTCGAGCGGGTCGGCGTCACGGAGCACCTCGACCAGGCGATCCCGCTCGACGTCCCGTTCCGCGACCCTACCGGCAGGGCCGTGACCCTGCGCCAGTACTGGCGCGGCGACCGCCCCGTCGTGCTCACGTTCGCGTACCACTCCTGCGCCGTCATCTGCAACATGGTGCTGAACGGGGTCGGGGCAGGCCTCTCGGGCGTCGGATGGACGATCGGCAAGGAGTACGACGTCGTCACGATCAGCATCGATCCGGACGAGACCCCGGAGAACACCGCGAAGAAACGCGACCGGCTCCTCGCCGATTACAAGCGACCCGAGGCGCGTGACGGCTGGCATTTCCTCACGGGCGACAAGGCGAGCATCGACCGCGTCGCGTCGGCGGCCGGCTTCGAGTACCGCCGCGACGAGGACCAGAAGAACTTCGCCCACCCATCCGTCGTCATGATCACGAAGCCGAACGGGCAACTCGCCCGGTACCTCTACGGCCTCGAGTTCCCCGCGGCAGACCTCAAGCTCGGCCTCCTCGAGGCCTCCGAGGGGCGCAGCATCTCGACCGTCGAGCAGCTCATCCTGTACTGCTACCACTACGATCCGAAGGGCCGTAAGTACGTCCTCGTCGCCACACGCGTGATGCGCGTGGGCGGCGGGCTGACGGCGACCGTGCTCTTCGGGACGCTCGGCCTCCTGTGGGCGCGCGAGCGGAGGAAGGGCGGGCTCCTCGGCTCCGCCACGACGAAGGACGCGCTCACCCCGGACCAGGTGACCTGACCATGCGACTCGATCCCCCCACATTCCAGCTCCCCATCCAGGCGGCCGAAGGCGCGGCCGAGATCGACGGCCTGTACTACTTCGTCTACTGGTTCAGCGTCATCTTCTTCGTCGCGATCGTCGGCGCGATGTTCTACTTCGTGTGGGCGTACCGCCGGCGCAAGGGGGTGAAGGCCGAGCCTACGAAGGACCTCACCAAGCTCGAGCTGTTCTGGACGATCACTCCGCTCATCTTCATCACCTACCTGTTCCACGTCTCGTTCGCCGTCTACATCAAGAACTCGACGGTGGCCGAGGGCGCGATGGAGATCCGCGTCCGCGGCAAGAAGTGGGCGTGGGAGTTCGAGTACCCCACGGGGAGCCGCGAGCCCGGGGTGTTGTACTTGCCGGTGGGCAAGCCGACGAAGCTCATCCTTTCCTCCGAGGACGTGCTCCACAGCTTCTACGTGCCCGCGTTCCGCGCGAAGCGCGACGCGGTCCCGGGCGTGTACTCGCACATCGCGCTCACGCCCACCGTGAAGGGCGAGTACCAGGTGTTCTGCGCGGAGTATTGCGGCACGAGCCACTCCGGGATGCTCGCGAAAGTGTACGTGGTCAGCGAGGAGGAGTACGCCAAGCACCTCGACGACATCGACAAGCCGCCGCCCGGCCAGACGCCCGCCGAGTGGGGCAAGACGCTGTTCGAGAAGAGCGGCTGCCCGACGTGCCACTCGCGCGACGGCTCGCGCCTCGTCGGCCCATCGCTCAAGGGCGTCGCCGGCACGATGCAGCCCATCGCGGGAGGTCCACCCGCGATGGCCGACGAGAACTACCTCCGGGAGTCGATCCTGCGCCCGCAGGCCAAGATCGTCGAGGGGTACACGCAGCAGCAGATGCCGCCGTTCGTGTTCAAGGAACCGCAACTCGACGCGATGATCGCGTACCTGAAGACGCTGAAGTAGGAGCAAGGGAAGATGGCAACGGTAGCTACATCCCCGGAACATCACGACGCGCACGGCGATCCGAACGCGAGCTTCCTCGACGTCGCGAAGGGACCGATGAGCTGGATCGTGACCCTCGATCACAAGCGGATCGGGATCATGTACCTCATCAGCGTCACGGTCGCCTTTGCCCTCGGGGGCATCTTCGCGCTCCTCGTCCGCGCCGAGCTCTTCACGGCCGGGAAGACGTTGATGGACGCGGACACCTACAACCGGATGTTCTCGCTCCACGGCGTGGTGATGGTGTTCCTCTTCATCATCCCGTCGATCCCGGCGGCGATGGGCAACATCATCCTGCCCATCCAGCTCGGCGCCAAGGACGTCGCGTTCCCACGGCTCAACCTGATGAGCCTCTACATCTACATCTTCGGCGCGTGCTTCGGCCTCTACAGCATGGTGCACGGCGGGGTCGACACGGGGTGGACGTTCTACACGCCGTACTCGTCGAGCGACCCCGCGTGCGGCCAGCTCACCCCGTGCGGCCCGCCGGGCGTGGGGTCGCCGTCGGCGGTCATCCCGATGACGCTCTCCGCGTTCATCATGGGGTTCTCGTCGATCCTCACCGGCGTGAACTTCCTCGCGACGATCCACAAGATGCGCGCGCCGGGCATCACGTGGCGCCGCCTGTCCCTGTTCACCTGGTCCCTGTACGCCACGAGCGTCATCCAGATCTTGGCGACGCCGGTCCTCGCGATCACCCTGCTCCTCCTCACGATGGAGCGCTTCGCGGGTCTCGGCATCTTCGACGCCCGCAGGGGCGGCGACCCGGGGCTCTTCCCGCACTGCGTCTGGTTCTCCTCGCACCCGGCCGTCTACATCATGATCGTCCCGGGGATGGGCGTCGTGAGCGAGCTCATCGGCACGTTCTCACGGCGCGACATCGTCGGGTACATGTTCATCGCGATGAGCTCTCTCGGGCTCGCGCTCCTCGGCTTCCTCGTGTGGGGACACCACCTGTTCGTCGCGGGCATGAGCGAGTACGCCACCATGGTGTTCAGCGCGCTCACGTTCCTCGTGGCGATTCCGAGCGGCGTGAAGATCTTCAACTGGGTCGCCACGCTCTACAAGGGCTCGATCTCGCTGCAGACGCCGATGCTGTGGGCGCTCGGCTTCATCTTCCTCTTCACGATCGGCGGCCTCACGGGCCTGTTCCTCGGCATGCTCGCCGTCGACGTCCACCTCCACGACACGTACTTCGTCGTCGCACACTTCCACTACGTCATGGTCGGCGGGACGGTGATGGGCTTCTTCGGCGGGCTGCAGGACTGGTGGCCGAAGTTCACCGGCAAGATGTACGACGAGAAGAAGGGCGTCGCCGGCTGGGCGCTGGTCTTCCTGGGCTTCAACGTCACCTTCCTCACCCAGTTCGTGCTCGGCTCGCGCGGGATGCCGCGCCGGTATTACGACTACCTCCCGGAGTTCCAGCAGCTTCACCAGATCTCCACCGTGGGCTCCTGGATCCTCGGCCTCGGGTTCCTGATCCTGTTCTGGAATTTCGCCGAGTCGCTCATGAAGGGCCCGCGCGCGCCGCGTAACCCGTGGGGATCCGCCGCGCTCGAGTGGCAGACGCCTTCCCCGCCGCCGCTGTTCAACTTCGTCAAGGACCCGGTCGTGAACCGCGGACCCTACGAGTACCACCTGGCGACCGACGCCGAGCTCGACGAGGGCATGGCCGACCTCGACGCCGAGCTCGCGAAGGCGAACGGGGCCGACCCCGTGAAGAAGACCGAGCCCGCGAAGAGCGAGCCTGCGGAGAAGGCCGAGCCCGCGAAATCCAAGGGCGACGAGGGCGACGACGAGGAGAAGTCATGAGCACCGAGGCCGCGAGCCCGCACGACGAGCACGAGGGCGATCACCACGCCCACCCGAAGTGGCTCGCCCACCACTTCGAGACGCCCGCGCAGCAGTTCGACGCCGACAAGCTCGGGATGTGGGCGTTCCTCGTGCAGGAGCTCCTGTTCTTCAGCGGCCTCTTCGTGGCCTACGGTGTGTTCCGGAGCTGGTACCCGCAGACCTTCATCGCGTGCAGCCACCAGCTCGACAAGATCATGGGTGGCACGAACACCGTCGTGCTCCTCTTCTCGAGCCTCACGGCGGCGCTCGCGGTGCGGTCGGCGCAGGTCGGCAACAAGAAGGCCACGGGGCGCTTCTTGCTCATCACGATCGCGTGCGCCTGCGCGTTCCTCGTGATCAAGTACTTCGAGTACTCGCACAAGATCCACTCCGGCCTCCTGCCGGGGTACTGGTACGCGCCGCACGACATCCACGGCGACAAGCCGCTGCCGCCGAACGGTCACGCGTTCTTCTCCATCTACTTCATGATGACGGGCGTGCACGGCATCCACGTCGCCGTCGGCATCGGTGTGCTCCTCTGGATCTGGGCGCGCAACCGGCGCGGCGACTTCTCGAAGGAGTACTTCACCCCCGTCGACCTCGTCGCCCTGTACTGGCACCTCGTCGACCTCGTGTGGATCTACCTGTTCCCCCTCCTCTACTTGATCTGAGGCCAAGATGGCGTCCCACTCCAACTCGAAGCACGAAGGCGGCGGCCACGGCGGGCACGGCGGGCACCACGACGACGGCGCGGTCCACGCGCACATCTCGTCGGTGCCGTTCTACATCTTCATCTTCGCGATGCTCCTCGTGTTCACCGTGATCACGGTGGGTCAGTCGTACGTCGACCTCGGCAAGATGAACCTGCTCGTCGTCATCCTCATCGCGACGTGCAAGGCGTCGCTCGTGGTGACCTTCTTCATGCACCTGAAGCACGACAACCGCTTCAACGCGCTGATGTTCGTCTCCGGCCTCCTGTTCATCGGCGTGTTCTTCACGTACACGATGAACGACACGGAGCGCCGGGGCGAGATCGACGAGACGAGCGCCGTCTGGGTGCTGCCGAAGACCGGGGAGCACGCTCCTGGCGGCCTCGACGTCAAGGTGCAGGAGGAGCGTCGAGCGAAGATGGTGAAGGAGCACGCGGGCCACGGCGCCGCGGGCGCGGGCGGGCACGAGGCGCCGCACGGGGATCACCACCCGGCGCCGGGCGTGACGACCGAGCAGCGCCACTGAGCCGTTCCATCGGGACCCTTCCGGCGCCCGGCGTGATCGTCGCCTGTCTGGCCTGGACGGCGGGTTGCGACGACGCCTCGAAGCAGGCGCCCAGGCCGGTCGCGACGCAGTCGGGCGCGCTCACCGCGACGACACCGAAGGAGTACTTCGCGATGCGCTGCGCCGGCTGCCACGGCGCGCAGGGGAGGGGAGACGGCCCGTCGGCGGCGACCCTGAGCCCCAAGCCGCGCAATTTCGCGGATCGCGAGTGGCAGCGAACGGTGACCGACGAGCAGATCCGGACCATCGTGGTGAAGGGTGGGCTCGGTGTGGGGAAGAACCCGATCATGCCCGGCAACGAGGAGCTGCTCGGTGCGCCGCAGATCCTGGACGGGCTGGTCTTGGAGATCCGGGGGTTCGGAAGGTGAGGGGGACAGCGGATCACGGCGAGCGGAGGAGGGACCATGGGACGTGAGGCCGTGACCACGCTCGTTCTGGGGCGCGCGAAATACCACGGGAAGGCGCTGCTCGAGACGGAGGAGGTGCTCTTTCGGGGCGCGTCCGCGCTGCCGGGCGCGGAGAGGGCGTCGTTTGCGTTCCGCGTGGGCGACATGGAGGACCTCTGCGTGCGCGCGGGCAAGCTCCGCTTCACGGACCGGAAGACGGGCAAGAGGGCGTCGATCGCGCTGGGGGAACAGGCCGAGGCGTGGAGAGAGAGGCTCACGAGCCCGCCGAGCCTCCTCGCGAAGCTGGGGGTGGCGAAGGTGCCGTCCCCGAAGGTGCTCGTCGTCGGCAGGCCCGAGGAGGGCTTCGAGGAGGACCTCCGCAAGGCGGGCGCGATCACGCCGCGCTCGGGACCGGTGGACTTCGTGTTCGCGTTCGCCCGGACGCCCGGGGAGTGCGAAGCGGGGCTCGGTGCGCGCGCGCGGCTCGCGCCGGCGGCGGGTCTGTGGATCGTGTACCCGAAGGGGAAGAAGGAGCTCGCGGAGCGCGACGTCCTCGCGGCCGGGCGCGCGGCGGGGCTCACGGACAACAAGGTGGCCCGATTCTCGGAGACGCACACCGCGCTGAGGTTCGTGATCCCGAAGCGGGAGCGGCCCGGGTAGCCGTGCTACAACGCCCCTCATGCGGCGCCCACCCCTCGCCTACTGGGACTACATCAAGGTCGAGGAGCTCCTCTCCCTCCAGTCGGGCATCGCCCCGTCCGAGGCCGACCTCTCGAACGACGAGGTCATGTTCATCACCATCCACCAGATCGACGAGCTCTGGTTCAAGCTCATGCTCCGCGAGCTCGTCGTCGTTCGCAACCTCTTCTCCGCGCCCGTCGTGCCGGAGCAGTCCCTCGCGTCCGCGGTCCGCGGGCTCCGCCGCATCGAGGCGTTGCTCGCGCACACGACGGCGCACTTCTCCCTCATGGAGACCATGACGACGCGCGATTACCTCGCGTTCCGCGACAAGCTCACCCCCGCGTCGGGCTTCCAGTCGGCGGGCCTCCGCGAGATCGAGATCCTCCTCGGGCTCGACGAGGCCGAGCGCATCCCGCTCGGGCACGAGGGGAGCTACCTCACCGCGCTCCGCAACCCGGACGGCACGGCGTCGATCGCTTCGACGCGCGTCGAGGCGCGCCTGGCGGACCGGCCCACCGTGCGCGAGGCCATCCACGAGTGGTTGTATCGTACACCCATCGACGGCTCCGCACCGGACGCGCCCGGCGACGCCGACCGGGTCTCTGCGTTCCTCGAGAAGTACTGCGCGGTGCACCGCGCCACGACCGTGCGCGCGCGCGAGCACGGGCGGACGGAGGCGCTCACGGCAGCGGACGAAGAGCGACTCCAGACGCGGTACGAGCGCGAGGCGACGTCGGCGCGCGCGTTCCTCTTCGCCGAGGAGCTCCCCGAGGCGGACCGGCCGCGCGCCTCCCGCATCCGCGCCGCGCTTGTGTTCATCGAGAGCTACCGCGAGCTCCCGCTGCTCGCGTGGCCGCGGGAGGTCATCGACGGGCTGGTTGCGCTCGAGCAGGCGTTCGTGGTGTTCCGGCAACGCCACGCGCGGATGGTGGAGCGCATCATCGGCCGGCGCACCGGGACCGGGGGCTCGGCTGGCGTGGAATACCTCGACCAGACGGCGCTGAAGTACCGGATCTTCCGCGAGGTGTGGGCCGTGCGCACGATCCTCGTGGACAAGGCGATGCTGCCGCCGCTCGACGACCCAGGGGTGTACGGATTCGCCACGGGTTGAGAGAGGACCGAGGGGCTCCCGCGCTCCCCTGGACGCTCCGCCCGCTACAGCGCCCGCTCGAGCGCCGACGAGATCGTCCGCAGCACGGTGATGCGCGCGAGGTGCTTGTCGTTGGCCTCCACCAACGTCCACGGCGCGATATCGGTGCTCGTCTGGTCGATCATGTCGCAGGCGGCGTGCTCGTAGGCGCCCCACTTTTCTCGGTTGCGCCAGTCGTCGGCGGTGATCTTGAAGCGCTTGAACCGCGTCTTCTCGCGGTCCTTGAAGCGGCGTAGCTGCTCGTCCTGCGTGATCGCGAGCCAGAGCTTGACCACCACGATCCCGTGCGCGACGAGCTGCTCCTCGAAGTCGTTGATCTCGGAGTACGCGCGCCCCCACGCGTGCCGGTCGCAGAAGCCCTCCACCCGCTCGACGAGCACGCGCCCGTACCATGAGCGGTCGAAGACGGTGAACATGTTCCGCGGCGGGACGTGCCGCCAGAAGCGCCACAGGTAGGGCTGCGCGCGCTCCTCCTCCGTCGGCGCGGCGACCGGGATCACCTGGTACTGCCGCGCGTCGAGCGCCCCGGTGATGCGTCGGATGGCACCGCCCTTGCCGGCTGCGTCGTTCCCCTCGAAGACCACGACCACCGCGTGCCGCTTCATCGCCGGGGTGCGCGAGAGCTTGTTGAGCCTCGCTTGCTCCTTCTCAAGGAGGCCGCCGAACTTCTCCTTCGAGAGGCGCTTCTCGAACTTCAGCGCGCGGAGCATGTGGAGCTCGTCGACGGATGTGGCCTCGGGTCCGGGCGCCGCGGGCCTGGACTTCTGCGTCGCCTTCGTGTCCTCCAGGCGGCGGTGGAGCGCGTCGAGGAGGGTCTGGCCGACGGTGAGACTCCGGAAGTTGCTGTCGGTCCCCTCGACGACGGTCCACGGCGCGTCGCCCTGGCTCGTGAGGCGGAGGACGCGCTCGCTCACCTTGCGATAGGCGTCGTACTTCGCGAAGTTCCTCCAGTCGGTCTTCGTGACCCGCCAACGTGTGAGGCGGTCACGCTCGAGCGCGCGGAGGCGCCGCCGCTGGGCCTCCTTGCTCAGATGGAACCAGAACTTGAGCAGAAGCGCCCCCTCCTGCGTGAGCATGCGCTCGAAGCGCACGATCTCCTCGATGTCCTGGTCGAGCTCGGACGACGACATCTTCTTCGCGACGCGCTCGACGATCGGGAAGGTGTACCAGGACCCGAACAGGACGCCGATCCTTCCCTTCGGCGGCAGGGCGCGCCAGAAGCGCCACATGTGCGGCCGAGCTCGCTCGTCCTCGGTGGAGCCGCCGAAGGCGACGCTCCGGATGTGGCGCGGATCCATCCACTCCGCGAGGAGGTTGACCGTCTCTCCCTTGCCCGCGCCGTCCACGCCGTTGATGAGGACCACGACGGGGAACCGCGCGGCCTCGAGGACGGCGTACTGGGCGTCGAGGAGGTCGGCGCGCAGCTTGGCCGCGCGCTTCTTGTAGCTGGCGTCGTCGATCTTGTGGCCCAGCTCCGCGGATTCGAACATCGCGCGAGTATAGCGGACCCCGACGCGACGGGGGAACAGAGTCGCGGCCTGTCCCCCCGCCGCCGGCTGGGGTAGCCTCGGCGGATGCGTAGCGCGCTCCGCGTGTTCCTCGCGGTCGTGCTCGTGACGAGCCTCCTCGCGCTCGGCTTCGCGGCCGGGCTCGCGATGAGCCCGCGCCGGCAGCAGAGCGGGACGACGCTCGTCATCACCGATCTCACCTCCGGGGCCGCGCGGGCCACGATCGTGCCGAACGGCTCCTCGGGCCTCGTCGCGGTGAGGCCCGGCGTGGCCTGCCTCGTGCAAACGTTCCGGGACGTGGTCGATGTGCGTTGCCAGCACGGAGATCAGTGGTCGACCGTGGTCGTGCGCTGCGAGCCCTTCGAGATCGGCGGCTACTCGCGACGCTACGGCATGACCTTCGGCGCCGCGAACGGATCGAGCATGACCGAGGTCGAGCTCGTGTGCGCCTACTGAGGGGACGGGTGTTCCCGGGGAACGCCGGGGGAAGGCCAGCCCTCGAGAGGGTATACTCGGGGGGATGCCGTTCTCCCACCACACGCCCAAGGTCGCGCTCGTCCTGGCCGGGGGCGCGGCCCGCGGCGCGTACGAGGTGGGCGTCGTGCAGCACATCCTGGAGGAGGTGTCGAAGGATCTCGGGCGCCCGATCCCGCTCGACATCCTCTGCGGGACCTCCATCGGCGCGATCAACGCGTGTGCGCTCGCCGCGTTCGCCGACGAGCCGCGCGAACGGGCCCGGCGCCTCGCGGACATCTGGACCGATCTGCGCGTCGAGGCCATGGTCCAGCCCGACCTCAAAGGGATGCTGTCGATCGGCAAGCGCTGGCTCCGGGGGAGTCGCGAGGGCGACGTGATCGCCAAGGGGGAGGGTGGGCTCGTGCACCCGCAGGGGCTCGAGCGGCTGGTCGAGGCCAAGATCCCGTTCGACGCGATCGACGGCCACATGCAGAAGGGTCTGCTCTCCGCCCTGACCGTCTCGACGACCCACATCGCGACCGGGCGTACGATCGTCTTCGTGCACCGGCGCGAGGGCGGGCTCCCGCCGTGGAGCCAGGATCCGACGATCACGCCTCGCGCAGCCCGCATCACGGCCCACCACGCGTTTGCCTCGGCGGCCATCCCGATCATGTTCCGGGCGGTCCACCTCGACGGCGAGTTCCACTGCGACGGCGGCCTCCGCCAGAACGTCCCCCTCTCACCGGCCCGCCGCCTCGGCGCGCGAGCGGTCATCGTGATCAACCCGCGCCACATCGACACCAAGGTCGACGACAGCGGGAAAGGCTCCGCCGAGAACGTCGTACCCGGGCCGCTCTTCCTGCTCGGCAAGACGCTGAACGCGCTCTTGCTCGATCGCATCGACACCGACCTGGCGCGCCTCCGCAGCATCAACGACATCCTCGAGGCGGGGACGCGCAGGTACGGACCGGGGTTCGTCGACGAGATCAACGAGGTCCTCGGGCACCCGAGGGGCCGCGGCATGCGACCCATGCGCTCGCTCCTCATCCGCACCTCGCAGGACGTCGGCAAGCTCGCCGCCGCGTTCGTGAGATCGCCCACGTTCGCGCGGCGCGTCGGTGGCGGCGCCGGGCGGCTCATGCGGCGCCTCGCCGATCGCGAGCCAGACGACGAGTCCGATCTGCTCTCGTACCTCCTCTTCGACGGCGAGTTCGCGCGCGAACTCATCGAGCTCGGCAAGAGCGACGCCCGCGCCCGGCACGCGGAGTTCTGCGCTTTCTTCGAGGCGACGAAAATTACACCTCCTTGACGGAGGGGGACCCCGTGCAAGACTAGGCTCCTCGCCCCCGAGGAGATCTCGTGCGTCGAAAACTTCTCTCCCGTGTCTCGCTCGTGGCGTGCGGCGCCCTCGTCGTCGCGTGCACCGCCCCTTCCCAGGACGACGCCGGCGAGCGCACCGACCGCATCTCCGACGCCATCATCGGCGGGACGTACGACACGACACACGAGGCGGTGGTGGCCGTCGCGCAGACGCAGGGTCTCTGCAGCGGCACGCTCGTGAAGGTCGACCCCGCCACCGGCGCGGGCTGGGTCCTCACCGCGGCGCACTGCGTGGCGACTCCGCCCCAGGTCGTGCTGCAGGGGCCCGACTACGAGGACAAGCCACTCTATTACAAGGTCGTCGGCTACGCCGCGCATCCGGGCTACACCGGCGCGGTCGACTCCTCGTACGACTTCGCCGTGGTCCGCGTCATCGGCACGGACGCGACGACGCCGACCATCCCCGCGCTCGCGTCCGCGCAGGACAACCTCTCCGCGGGCAAGTCGGTCACGAGCGTCGGGTACGGCAAGACGCAGACGGCGGACACCCCGAAGAACAGCCGCCGCAAGCGGATCACCCTGAACGTCGGGCAGGTCAGCACGAACAAGCTGTCCTTCGGGTTCGCGGGGGGGGGCACGTGTCAGGGCGACAGCGGCGGGCCGGTCCTCTACGTCGTCGGGGGAAAGGAGTACGTCGCGGGCGTCCACTCGTACGTCGTCGGGGACTGCACGCAGGGTTCCGTCAGTGGGCGCATCGCGCCGTCCAGCGCGTGGCTCCAGGGCGAGCTCGCGAAGACGCCGACGGGCGACGCGTGTGGCCTCTGTCGGGACAAGGTCTTCTACGGCAAGAACGCGTGCGCGCTCGATCAGGCCGCGTGCCTCGCCGGCACGGCGTGCAAGGGTTTCGTCGACTGCCTCAAGAACTGCTCCACGCCCGGCGCGTGCCAGGCGGAGTGCGAGAAGCGCTTCCCGCTGGGCGTCGGCCCCCAGGTCGCGCTCGAGACGTGCGAGTGCCGCGCGGGGTGCGCGGCCACGTGCGGCCCCGCGATCTGCGGCGGCGCCGCGAAGTGCGGATACCGACTGAAGGCCGGTGACTGCCAGGCGTGCCTCGAGTCGTCGTGCTGCGGTGAGGTCGGCGCGGCCGCGAAGGACGGCCTCGGGTACCAGTGCCTCCAGAGCGGCGGCACCTACGCGGGGTGCGGCGCCAACGAGCCCTACCAGAAGCTCGCGGTGTGCCGGAAGAAGTGCTCGGCCTGCACGGGCGTCATCCCGGAGCCCACGGTCGATCCGGAGGCCCCCGTCGATCCCGCCGCGGAGCCCGCTCCACCCGCGGCCCCCGAAAAGCAGAGCGTGACCACGACCCGCTCGGGGTGCAGCGCGGCCGCGGGCGCGATGCCCATGGCGTGGTGGCCCGTCCTCGCGGCCCTGGGCGTCGCCCTCCTCGCTCGACGTCGGCTCTCCCGGTCACGCTGACGCGGACGCGCCGGCCGCGCGTCGTCGGCTCAGTACCCGCAGCTCCCGCTCGCGAGCTTGTCGAGCTCGTAGAGATCGTGCACGCGATCGAGGAGGGCACGCTCCTCCGTGGCGGTGAGCGTGTCCTTGTGGATGAGCACCTCGGCGCGCGCAGCCTCGAGCTCCTCGACGCACGTGACGCGCTGATCGTTGAAGTTCCGCTCGTGCGCGCGACGGAGGACGTGACGGGTCTCGTGGCCGAGCGTCTCGAGCGTGAGCTCCTGGCTCATGTTGGATGCGATGTACACGTGATCGTCCCACTGGTACCCGTACACCTGCGTGTGCACCGAGCGCATCCCGCGCGTCTCGCCGGCGCGGAGGCGGCGCCGCTGCTCGTCCGGCGTCGCGCCGAACGCCGACAGATCCACGTCCTTCCTGAAGTGTTCGAAGTGGTCGGACGTCATGGCGCAGAAGGGGAGCACCTTCACGCGGCCTGCGTCGAGCTCGCCCCGTACCTCCGCGCCGAACCGGGTCGGCGATCGCTCGAGCGCGGCCCGCGCCTTCGAGACCTTCGCGCGGAGCGGCGCGCCGAAGTCGCGCTCGCACCGCTGCGCGAGGACGAGCTCCTCGTCGCTCGAGCCCATGGCGGCTTCCCCAGCGCCGCTGCACGCGGTCACGCACGAGGCAAGCGAGGCCAGGAGCAGCAGGGTCACGGTGCGCACGCCGCCCGTCATGCAATGTGTAGTCCAATGTCGGATGCTCGATATCGTCGAGAAAATCGGCGGATGGCTGGATCGGCGCTGCACCATCGTGTGGGTCACCTGGCTACAGCACGCCACCGATCTGCGCAGCGCTTGCGCTCCGAGAGCGACCGCGGCATCGATGGATGTTAGCTGTCGAGCATGCGCCTCTCAACACCCCTCCCCGTCGCCCTGCTCGCCCTTGTCCTCGGTCCCCTCGCCAGCGGATGTACCGCGGCTGAAGTCGCGGACGACGAGACATCCGAAGACAACCTCTCCGCGGAGCAGATCGACACCAAGCGCACCGAGGCGATACGCAAGGTGGTCGTCGTCGACGTGGAGGTGTCGCAGGTCAAGTTCGTGCGGCGCGAGAAGTCGCCGGTGAAGTCGCCCAGCTCCGGGTACCGCAGCCCTGCGGGTCCGTCGCTGTACGGCGTCGACTGGTTCCAGAAGTGGCCGGGTGGCGTGAGCGCCGATCACAACTGGGACAACGGGACCGAGATCGGCAAGCGCTGCATGTGGGCGGCGACGCTCCGCTTCGAGGCGATCATGAAGGAGCCGCCCGCGGAGCTCAAGGCGTTCCTCTCCGAGTACGGCCGGTGGAGCGGGAGCTTCTACAACTGGGTCGACGACTACTCCAAGCCCGAGTCGTTCGGCAACGCATCGTCCGCGTCCCTCTGGGCGTGGCGAACCGGTCTCTCGAAGTGGATCACGGGCGCCGCGAAGGACGGGACGTGCTTCCTTCCAACGAAGAAGATGGTGGTCGAGTACGTGAAGGCCTGCAAGACGCACCAGGCCTCCAACAACGGCGAGATGGAGGGGTGTCGCCGCTGACCTGATCGTTTTTCGCGCAACGGCGCGGCGCGGGATCCGACCGGGCGGGCATGAAAGCCCACCGCTCCCCCGTCGCGCTCGTCACCGCCCTCGTCACCGTCCTCGCCGTGCTCCCGGCCTCCTCGGGCTGCCAGGCCGAGGAGCCCGCCCCCGCGGGTTTCCCGGAAGATCCGCTCGAGAAGGACCTCGAGCAACACTACGGCGCCCCGTTCGCCGCGTCACGTAGCCCCTCGGGTCGCGTCGAGTTCGCGCTGCCCCTCTCGCCCACGCGATCGGTCGCGAGCTCCGACGAGGGCACCGCAGCCGCGCTGGTCGATCTCCTCGCGGTGCACGGCGCCGCGATGGGGATCTCGCGCGCGCTCGACCGCACCGGGCCTCCGCGGGTCGAGCCGGGTCTCGACGGGATGCGCACCGTCCATGTGGAACAGCACCTCCTCGGCTCGGGCGTCCCCGTCCTCGGCAAGGGAGCGCGCATGACCCTCGACGCCGAGGGGCGCATCGTCCACGTCGCGTCCAGCGTCGACGACGCGTTCGACGCCGTCGGTCCGTCGCCGAGACTCTCCCCGGAGGAGGCCAAGAGGGCGGTGCTCGCGAGGGTCGGAGAGCACGTCGCTCCGCCCCCGACCGAGGCCGAGCTCGCACACGAGCCCGCGCTCGTCGCCACGACGGATCCGTCCGGCGCCCCGGCGCTCGCGTACGTCGCGCTGTTGCGCCCGACCGACGACCGGCCCGCGTCGTGGATCGCCACCGTGAGCGCCGAGGATGGCTCGCTCTTCTCGATCGCCGGCGGCGAGCTGCGCCTCGACGCGGAGCGCGTGGATGCGCTGTCGATCGGGAACTACCTCCCGTTCCCGGAGGGGTATCGCGGGCTCACGCTCCCGATCGACGTCGCCACGCGTCTGAAGGGCACGCCCGACGAGATGTCCTACCTCCTCCGCGAGCGGACCGGAGCGTCGAGCGAGGTCCGCACGCTCGCCGACGACGGTCCGGGCGAGCTGCCGGGCCTGCGGAGGACGCGCGAGGTTGGTAGTCGCAGCAAGTCCGAGTGGGACGATCGCAGGATCTCGGGCGTCCTGCTCCCGGGCCCCGGCGCGGGCGTCGACGCGCACTACAACGCGAGCTTCATGGACGCCTTCTTCCGTCGCTACGCGAACAGGCCACCGCTCGACGGGCCGATCGTGAGCATCGTCCATCGTCCCGACCTCCCCGAGGACGCGAGCTACGATCCGTACGCCGACGTGATGAAGTACGGGGACGGCGGCTCGCTCACGTTCCCTACGTCCATCGCGCTCGACGTCGTCGGCCACGAGCTCACGCACGGGTACGTGATCCGCGCGCTCCTCGCGGGCGCCGCGCGCACGCCGCAGCGGATCGCCTCCCTCCTCCAGCCGATACAGGTGGGCGAGGCCGGCGGCTTGAACGAGGCGGTGTCCGACGCCATCGGTATGTCGGCGAAGCTGGCGCGGTACCCGAGCCGGCGCCGCGACGTCATCGGAGAGGTGCTGCTCAGGAGCCACACGGGGGTGCGAAGCATGGTCCACCCCTCGAGCCGGAAGACCCCGGGGGGCGATCGGGTCAAGGACCACACGAGCCGTTCGCTCACGCGAGACGTTCGCATGCTCGGCGGCATGCGCAGGGTGCTCTGCGAGTCGATCCCTCTCCCCACCAACGACTGGGGTTGCGTCCACGCGAACGCTGGAATCGGCGACAACGCGTGGTACCTGATGTCGTTCGGCGGCATCAACGACAGGTCCCGCGTCCGCGTCTCGCGCGGGCTCGGCTGGGAGGGGGCCATCCGGCTGTGGCTGGACGCCGTCCCCAGCATCGGGCCCACGACTCCCTACCGGACGTTCGCGCTCGCGCAGGTCGCCTTCGCGAGGAGCCGCGCGATCGACGTCTCGGCCGTGGCGTGCGCATGGGTCGCCGTCGGCGTGCTCACGAACGCCGACGCCGCACGCTACGGCGGCGTCACCTGCCAGACCGGCGGGCGGATCGACTGCGCGGGGCTCGCGGACGGCTGGTACTGCGAGGAGAACGAGCCCACGCCCGCGGGGGCCGAGCCCGTGTACGCGGGTACGCTGTGCGCAGGTGGAAAGCGAGCTCCGCGCGGGCACCTTCAATGTCCGACCGGCTTCGCGTGCGCGAGGGTGAGCGACCAGACGGGCGACCGCCTGAACAACCGTGCGACGATGAGCGAGACGACGGGGATGTTCGTCTGCAAGGACCTGCTCGAGTGACGGGCTACTTCCCGTCTCGCCCGAATCCCAGCTCGTCGAGGTAGATCGCAGGGAGCTGGGAGCGGCTGCGCGCGACCTGGCTGCGCGCGAGGAGGAGGACGCCCACGAGCATCGCCCAGGCGCGGGCGAGGAGCCCGGGCCTCGACTCGGGCACGAAGCCCAGGCGGCGGCCCTGGGCGTACACGCGCGATCGGACGTGCGCCAGGAAGCCCTCCACGTGCGACAGCACGGGGTGGTCCGCGGCGCGCGAGCGGAACGCCCGGACGAGCGCGGGCAGCGCGGCCATCTGGATCTCCAGGAGCCCGTAGAACGGTACGCGCAGCCAGGGCCGCTCGGCGAGGAGGCGCACCGTCTCCTTCTCGCCCCAGGCGACGTGCTCCATCTCCTCGCGGCACACCACGCGGAGCTTCTTCTTGACCGCGGGGATGCGAGGGTCGGCGTCCGGCAGCGTCTGGAGCAGGAGGTCCTTGAAGATGTCGAGCACCATCCCCTCTCCGATGGCGTGTTCCATCAGCACCTTGAGCGGGTAGTAGTCGTTGTGGGCGGAGAGCGCGCGGATCACCCAGTGCGCGCGGTCCGGCTTCATGTCCAGGCTGCGGAACACGTCGGCGAAGAGCTCGAGGTGCGCGAGCTCCTGCTTCGCCTGCCGCACGTAGAATCTCGCGGCCTCCAGGGACCTCGCCGCGTAGAGCGAGCGCCCGCAGTACACGCCCGTCGCCTCGCCGTAGAGCGCCTGGGACAGGATGAAGCGCACCACCTCGCGGTCGTCGGGATCCTGCAGATCGAACGTGGCGCCGCCGAAGTCGTACCCGGGCTCCTCCAGATCGGGCAGTCGCGTCGCTTCCTCCACGGGCGCGAGCATAGCACCCGCCGTCCGGGGATCCGTCCCCCCCTCGTCGTCCTCCCCCTCGACAGCGGCCGATCGCGGGGTACCATCGGAGCGCATCATGCGCGTGCGCAAGCGGCCGTTCGATCTCGCGGGGCTCTTCGTGCGGTCCCCGCTCCTCCTGGGCGGTTGGCTGTGTGCGGGTTGCGACGGAGGGACCGTGCCCCTCTCGGTCGAGGTGCGGGAGGCCGCCGGGTCTGGCAACGCGGACAAGGTCGAGGTGTTCGTGAAGTCGGCGCCGGGTGTCGACCTCACCGTGGATGGCAGGACGGAGAACACGGGGACGCTGCCGAACCGATCCTTCCTGGTGCCGAAGAGCAGGCTGAAGCTCGGAGCCAACACCCTCACGGTGGGTGCGACGCGGTCGAGCCTCGGATCGCGGAGCACGGCCACGGCGAGCGCGAAGATCGACCTGTCGCCGAGGAACGTGCTCCACGTGAAGGGCGATGACGGGGCACCGCACGAGGCGTCGTTCCTGTGCCCGGGCGCCATGTGCGCGGCGCCTTCCATCGCGTTCGCGAAGTCCGGGAAGATGCAGCTCTCCGTGGTGAGCGACGTCAGCGCGAAGCTCACGCTCGAGGGCAAGTCCGTGGCGCTGGCGGCCGGCGTGAAGACCCCCGTGGACGTGGATCTCGTGGCCAAGCTGGGCCAGACGCCGGTCACGCGCAACGAGGACGCGGCGTTCCCCGCGACGCTGGAGGCGGACGGTGCCACCCTCACCGAGCCGTTGATCCTGCGCGGCCCCGGGATGAACGAGCTCGCGGCGCGCGAGCTCGCGAAGGCGGCGAGCGGGCCGGTTCGCTTCCCGGGTGAGCCCGAGCCCGCGCCGGCGAAGCCGCCGGAAGCGATGGTGGTCACCGGGGCACCGAGCGGTCCGCTGATCGTCATCGGTGGCGCGAAGACGTTCGCCGACGTGGACCTCGTCGGTGTGGGGACAGCATCGGAGCGTCGGTTCCCTTGCCCGAGCGGCGCCGTACTGGTCTACGTCGATCTCGACGTGAAGGTCGTCAACCGTCGCACGGGCGCGGTCGTCGGCCAGAGGACCCTCTCCGCGGATCGAACGACCTGCCCGCCCACGCCGACCGCGCAGCCGCTGAAGAGCGCCGTCCGCGAGGACGACACCCGGAAGGTGATGACCGAGGCGTTCCTGAAGCGGTGAGCGCCGACCGCCCCTCGCGACGCCGGCGCGAGCGCGAGGGACCTCTCCTCGGGTCCGCGTCGCTCGAGCCCGCCGTGCGCCGCGCGCGGGACCGGGCTCAACGCCGGATGAACGCCGGGCGCGCCTTGAACGCGAGCGCGGCAGACACCAGCGAGCACTTCCCGATGTTCGGATCGTATCCCATGTCCGCGTACAGGGTCCCCACCGCCTTGATCTGCGGGATGAGCGGCGCGACGCCCGCGCCGTTCTTCACGCCGTCGGCGACCTCCTCGATGGAGATGCCCCCGCCGAGGAGCCCCTCCGCGTTGCCGTCGTCGTCGAGCTTGAAGCGGATCAGGGCGTCACGGATGAAGATCGTGAAGCTCACGTCGAAGATCGCGATCGGGATGCGCAGCGGAAACGGGCCGATCGTGAACACGCCCTTCTCGAACTTGCCCCCCTTGCCGGGGCTGAGGAGCTGGCCTTCCTTCCGTGCGTCGTACGTCTGGTAGGCCTCGAGCGTCCCGTCCGTGCCGAGCGAGGGCTTGCCCTGCCCGAGCTTGACCTCGATGTCGACGCAGCGGTCGTCGACGGCGTGGTTCACGTTGAGGAGATCGAGCGCGATGGTGAGGCGACCGTCGTTGATCGCGCCCTGGATGATGCCGTCGATCGCGTTGCCGACCTGCTGCTCGACGAGAGGGATGACGCGCGCGAGCTGGTTGTCGACGCCGGGCGTGCCGTCGGGGCCTGTGAGATCGAGCTTGCCGCACGACAGCTCCTCGGGCGTGCGCGAGACCGAGTGGTCCAGGTCGAAACCGGGAGAGACGCCCACGGGGTTCTCGCGTGTGAAGGAGAGCGCGCTGATGACCCAGGTCTTGTTCGGCCCGGGCTCGCACGTCGGGTCGGGCGTCGCCGAGGACGACGAGGAGCACGAAGGGAGGGCGGCGAGGAGGATCGCGGAGGGAAGGAGAGCGCCTCTCATCTCACACCTCGATCGCCGACAGGCCGGTCGTGGCCTTCGCGTCCCCGACGCCGAAGGACTCCATCGTCATCCCCATCGCGCGCGCCAGCGAGAGGCCGATCTTGCTCGTGTTGTCGGGGCTCGGGGCGCGGTAGTGCTGGCCTGTCTTGAGCGCGCCATTGCACGAGCCCGCGAGCACGATGGGGAAGTCGTCCAGCGTGTGCTGGCGCCCGTAGTTGACGTCGCTCGTACAGAGGATCGCGCAGTGATCGAGCAGCGTGCCGTCCCCCTCCTTCACGGCATCGAACGCCGAGAGCAGGTACGCGAGCTCGGTCATGATCTGCCCCAGGATCTTGCCCACCTCGGGCTGCGCGCCCGGCTCGTCGTGCGTGAGCTGGTGGTGGCCGGCCGGCGCCCCCGCGAACAGCGTGTTGTTCACCGGGTGCGTGAACCAGAGGCTGAACACGCGCGTCTGATCGCAGGCGAGCGTCATGGCCAGGATGTCGACCATCGCGCGGGAGATCTCGCTCATCGGCGGCCGGCCCGCGTTCGCAGGGTAGTCGGGCTTGGGCGGCGTGGGGACGTTGCACGCGGCGAGGTTGGGCGGGGTCTCCTTCAGCTTCTGGATGCGGCGCTCGAGGGCGCGCACGCCGTCGAGGTGCTGCTCGAGCCGCTGCTTGTCGGTCGCGCCGAGGACGCCCTGCAGCGCCCTCGCGTCGGAGGTGACGGCGTCGAGGATGCTCTTGCGAACGTCGAGGGTCGGGTTCGCGATGGGCGTCGAGCCGGGCTTCACGAACTCGGGGCCGAACACGCGCGCGAAGAGGGCGGCGGGAGAGCTCTCGGCGGGGTTCTGGCTGTTGGGGCCGTTGCGCGAGATCCCCATCGCGCCGGGCTGTACGGCGGCCTCGATCGAACGGAAGCGCGAGTCGGCGCCGACCCCCTCGGCGATGACCTGGTCGAGGGTCGGGCGCGAGAACTCGCCGGGATCGCTCGCGAGCGGGGGGGCGCCGGACAGGAGCCCGATCGGTCCGGACCAGTGCGGGACGGCGTTCACGCCGGGGACCTTCATGTTGCTCACGACGGAGATCTTGGCCTGGTGCGGCTCCAGGATCTTCAGCGTCGGCGAGAGCGCGTACGACGTACCCGTCTGCGCGGGGACCCACTGGTCGGGGAGCACCCCGTTGCCCCAGAAGAAGATGCCGAACCGCTTGGGAAGGCCGTCGGGCGCGGCGGAGGCGCGCTTCTCGTGGCCGAAGATCTCCAGGAAGGGCAGGCCGATCGTGACGGCCGCACCCGAGATGAGGCCGCGGAGCAGCGTTCGCCGGTGGATCTTGGTCTTCATGTCAGTGCGGAGCTCCCTTGGTGCGGAAGGCGGGGCTCGTTGCGATGGCCCGGAGGAGGGGCTTCAGGCGGTACCCGGCCGCGACGAAGCGCTCGTTCAGGGCCGTCAAGGTCGGCTCCTCGAGGGGCTGGGGTGTGGTGCCCGTGGCGAACTGGTACGCCCTCCGCGTGATGCACGGCGCGAAGCGGGGGTGGTCGTGGATGGCCTGCGCGAGCGTGAGGGGGCCGTCGAAGTCGACGCCGTCCAGCTTGCCCGTGGGGTCGATGACGACGCCGTTCTCCTTCGTCCGCTCGCGCCCGATGCCGTCGAAGTTCTCGAGGCCGAGCCCGATGGGATCGGTCATCGAGTGGCACCCCGCGCAGTCCGGGTTGGTGAAGTGGATCTTCACGCGCTCGCGCAGCGTCTTCGCGGTGTCCGTCGGCTCCGGGAGCGCGGTGTTGAGGTTCACCGGCGGCGGCGGGATCGTGACGCAGAGGAGCTTCTCGCGCACGAACTTCCCGCGGAGCGTGGCCGACGACGAGGTCGGGTGCGCGTAGAGCGCGAGGAACGACACCTGCCCGAGGAGCCCCCTCCGCTTGCCGTCCGCAGGCAGCTCGATCGGCGCGAACCCCGTCGCCGACGGCGCCATCACCTGGTACATCGAGGCGAGCTTCGGCGTCACGAACGTGCGCCGGGTGAGCATGACCTCCCGCACGTCGGCGTCCCGCTCGAAGACGAGATCCTCGAACACGCGCAGCGTCTCCTCGCGCGCCATCGGGCCGAGCTCCGCTGTGTACGTCGTGAAGAGCTTCGAGTCCTTCTGGATCAGGTCGAGCTCGCCCAGGCGGAGCCACTGCCGTACGAACGCGCGCAGCCCGTCCCGCGCCCTGGGGGACGCGAGCATGCGCGTCACCTCCGCGTCGAGGCCCTCGTAGCCGCCAAGCTTGCCGGTCCTCGCCGCGTCCAGGAGCGCGTCGTCCGGCGTGCTGTCCCACAGGAAGTACGAGAGGCGCGTCGCGAGCTCGAACCCCGTGTAGCGCTTCTGTCCAGCGTGCTCCGGATCGGGCTCACCCACGGAGGGCCGGTACAGGAACATCGGGGACTGGAGCATCCGCGAGATCCCGTACGCCAGGCCCTTCTCGAACGACGCGAGCGAGCGGCCGGTGAGGGTGATGATGTCGGTGAGGGCCTTCGTCTCCGCGTCGGTGAGCGGGCGGCGAAAGACCTTCGCGCCGACCAGCGACACGACGTCGCGCGCGCACGCGGCGTCGTCGAAGGCGGCGGGCCTGCACTTCAGGATGCGCCCGCGGAGCTTCTCGTCGTTGACGATCTGGTTCCCGATCGCGAGGCCCGCCATCTCGTACTGCTCGACGCCACGCGCCGAGACGGTGCTGTTCGTCGCGCCGACGGACTCGAACCCGTCGGTCGCCACGTCCGGCTCGATCGCGCTCGGGACCACCACCTCCGGGCCGAAGATGTCGCGGATCGACGCCGCGTACTGCGAGCGCGTGAGCCGTTGCGCGCCCGTGGGGGAGGCGAGCGCGCTGCCCACGGGGCCTGTTGGCACCGGCGCGGGCGCCGAGGACTCGTGGCTCTTGCACGCGGTGGAGGCGACGGACGCCACGAAGAGTGTCGTGGCGATCAGCGCGCGTGCGCCTCTGGGTGCTTGCCCGGACGACTTCATCATGGCCCTCCTGGCGGGCTCAACGTGCCCTTCTTCTTCAGCTTGATCTTGTCGGAGAGGGACGTGGCGCCGGTGGCGATCTTCATCACGGCGTCCCCGCCGTCTCCGAGCACGAACCGCCGGCCCCACGCGAGCGCCCACGTGTTCGTGAGCTTCCAGCCGAGCTTCTCGTCGAAGTTCGCGCAGCCCCCGAGCGCGAAGAGCTGATGGCACCCGCCCGTGAACTCGATCCAGGTGAGGTCCAGCGTCTGGACCTTGTCGAAGATCGGGCCGCCCGAGACGTCGTCGCTCCCGCTCATGAGGAGCACCGGCTTCTTCGGCGCGTCGTAGTCGGTGATGAACTCGGCGGCTCCGCCCGCCATCGGGATCGTCGCAACGACGCGCGGATCGGCGAGGCCCTTCACGAGGGCGGCGATGTCCTCCGGTCGGCACGCCGTGAAGTCGCCCGCGTTGCAGCGCGCCTGCAGCACGGCGCCGTCCACGGTCGCCCCCGATGAGATCCACACCGTGAACGCGCCGAAGCTGTGGCCCGAGAGGAGCACCCGCTTCGTGCGCAGCTTCCCCGCGAGGAGGTCGGGCGCCGTGAGCTTCTCGACCGCGTCGAGCGCGGCGCTCACGTCGGTCGAGCGGAGAACGGACATCGTGAGCGGCCGCTTCCCCTCCGGATCCCCGAGCGTGTTGCCGACGTGGTTGGGTGCAATATACACCCATCCGTGCGACACGAACCAGTGCGCCATGTCGCTCGAGGTGCCGCCGAACCCCGACGAGCCGTGCGAGTACACGTGGACCGGGTACCCCTTGGGGTCGATGGGCGCCGCGACGGAGGCGTTCTCGAGCACGTCCTTGTCGGCGAAGAGCTTCTTGTACCGCGGGTGCTCCCCGTCGGCGTCGAGCGTCGGGTAGAAGAGGTCGACCGGGATGGTGCGCGACGGCAGGCCTCCGGGCGGCGTGTAGGTCACGTCGAGGACGCGGTGGCCCACGTTGAACGGGCCGACGGCATCGACCGCCCACGTCAGGGGATCGCCGGTCGGGGTCGCGATCCTGGCCACGGAGGTCGACCCGCCATCCGCCGCCGACGCCTGGGCGGCCGAGGGCGCCGTGGACGACCCGCATCCCCCGAGCCCGAAAACGAGCCCGAGTCCGAGCCCCAGCAGGGGAATTCCGCGGAAATTCACGCCCATCTGTCCGACGAACTCTAGCCCGCCAGCCGGGACCCTGCAACGGCGGCCCCGTCGGCCTCGGCCTCCGATCCCCGCGAACGGGAAAATTGCACCCCGGCGGCAGAAGTGCCGTTTCCATGCGTACCACGTGAAAGAAACCAGCCGCCCTCCTCGATCCTCTGCCAGGAAGCGATACGCTGAACGCGAGCGTTGTCGTTTCGTTCCACCGCGCGACACCGATCCCATGAACCGCCTCTGCCTCCTCGCCGCCACGATCGCCTTCGTCCTCGCCCTCCCGGCCTGCGTCGCGACCGAGCCCGCCGCGCCCACGCGCGGGTACGTCGTCGCGGGCCCGCCCCCCTCTGCCGTGCAGGAGCACCCACCGGCGCCCCCATCCGCGGACGCCGTCTGGGTGGGTGGTTACTGGCACTGGACCGGCTCCCAGTACACGTGGATCATCGGTCACTGGGAGACGCCCCCTCCCGGCGCGGTGTGGGCTCGGCCGCGGTACTCGTCTCGCGAGGGCGCGCACTACTACCAGCCAGGCCAGTGGCAGCGGGGGGACGGCCCGCCCGATCCGCGCAGGCCGAGCGCGCACGCGGTCCGCTGACGATGGGCGGTCGGGTGCGATCGGGCGCGCGCGCGCTGCTCCTCGCCCCCGCCCTCGCGCTCCTGTTCGCCGGTCCGCCCGCGCGCGCGAGGAACACGTTCGTGCTGCACGAGCCCATCCCGCCGGATCCCCGCGAGGACATCGCCCTCTCGCTCTCCCTCGACGGCGACCTCCCTGCGGCGATCGACACGCGGAGCGGCACCGTGCCCGCGCCGGATCCGCGGCGTGCCATCCCGCCCGCCGGCGCCAAGCGCGACGCGGTGCCCGATCGGTCGGCGGCCCCCGACGCGACCTTCCAGCCCGACCGCGACACGCGGCGCCCCGACACGCTCCCCTACGACGAGCCGTTCACGCCCTCCACCGCGCCCTTCAAGCGCCTCAACGCGTACGACGCCGTGGACGCGGCGTACACGCTCTCGGTGCGCGACAAGGGGGTCCACATCCTCCCGGTTGCCGGGACGCGCCCCGGCGACGGAGAGGAGTCGTTCTACGGTGACATGGTCGTCGATCTCGCGGCCCTGAAGCCCGTACGGATCCCGTCGGTGGGCCCGGGTGCGCGCATCCTCCGGGCGCGCGCGGGCGTGGGCAGCGCCGACGTCACGGTGCGGTTCGTGAAGGACGGCGCCGACAACTGGTTCGTCATGGGCGAGCAGTCCTCGCGCGTCCGCGTCGTCATGGAGATCGCCATCCCGCGCGCCGCGTTCGGCGGAGACTTCGGCAGCCCCTCGTGGGCCGAGCTCGGCGTGTTGCCGGTCACGCTCCCCCCGAACGCGCTCCGCGCCGCGGAGCAGGTGAAGACGCAGATCGGCGTGTCGCGCCGGGATCCGCCGCGCGAGGCCGTCGCGAAGCTGGTCGCCTACTTCCGCGGCTTCGCCGACGCCGACGAGGGGCCGCCGCCGAGCCGCGACATCTACCTCGATCTCGCGCTCTCGAAGAAGGGAGTGTGCCGGCACCGGTCGTTCGCCTTCTTCGTCACGGCGATGTCGCTCGGCATCCCCACGCGCGTGATCACGAACGAGGCGCACGCATGGGTCGAGGTCTTCGACGGGCACGCGTGGCGGCGCATCGACCTGGGCGGCGCAGGGCGAACGCTGCGCGACGCGGAGTCGACGAACACGCCGTACCAGCCGCCCGCGGATCCGTTCCGGTGGCCGTCGGGCTCGACGCGCGGATCCGAGATGGCCGACCGCACCCGCCAGGAGCAGCGCGAGAAGGCGGGGGACACGGCGAACGGCAGCGGCGGGCTGGCGTCGCCGTCGGCGGTGGCGTCCGCCGGTCCGACCTCCTCCGGCGGGGTCATGTCGTCGGGCGGCCCGAACGCCTCGCCCGAAGGGAGGGGCGACAGACCCTCTCCACGCGGTCCACAGCGGGACGCCGACGACGGACAGGCCGACGATCGCCCGCGCGCGAAGCTCACGGTCGTCCTCGTCGACGGACAGGTCCGCCGCGGCATGCCGCTGCACGTGAAGGGCGAGGTCACCGCCGAGCGCGAGCCCTGTGCGCACGTGATGGTCGACATCGCGCTTCGCCCTGGAAGGGGTAGCGAGGTCTCCGTCGGCGCGCTTGCCACCGACGACAAGGGCGCGTACGAGGGGTCGATCGTGCTTCCCTCGTCCATGACGCTCGGCGCGTACGAGATCGTCGCGCGCACCCGCGGCGATACGCGGTGCGGTGCGGGGGTCTCGCCATGAGCGCCTCGTTCGTCCCGTTCCTCTACGAGCTCCGCGCGCGCAAGATCAAGGTGGGCGCGCAGGAGGCGATCGCGCTCGCGACGGCGCTCGGCACAGGCCTCCACGAGAGCTCGCTCACGGGGTTCTACCACGTGGCGCGCGCGCTCTGCGTCCACAAGGAGAGCGATCTGGACGCCTTCGACGAGGCGTTTTCAGCCCACTTCCGCGGCATCGAGCGTGTGAAGCTCGAGATGCTCGACGAGCTCGCCGAGTGGCTGGACGATCCCAGGAACCAGCTCGAGCTCTCCCCCGAGGATCGCGCCGCGCTCGAGTCGCTCGACATGGAGGAGCTTCGGCGCCTGTTCGAGGAGCGCATGCGCGAGCAGAAGGAGCGCCACGACGGGGGCAACCGCTGGATCGGCACGGGCGGGACGAGCCCGTTCGGCCAGCGCGGCGTCCACCCGAGCGGCCTCCGCGTGGGCGCCAGGGGCGGTGGCCGTAGCGCGATGGGGATCGCGGACGCTCGCCGTTACCGGCCGTATCGATCCGACGTCGTGCTCGACGTGCGGCAGATCGAGGTCGCCCTCCGCAAGCTCCGCAAGTTCCAGCGCGAGGGCGCCGAGGAGGAGCTCGATCTCGACGCGACGATCGAGAAGACCGGGAAGAACGCGGGCGAGCTCGAGATCGTGATGCGGCCGCCGCGCCGGTCGAACGTGAAGGTGCTGCTCCTCATGGACGTGGGCGGCTCGATGGACCCGCACGCGCACCTCGTGTCACGCTTGTTCTCGGCCGCGAAGAAGGCGTCGAACATCCGCACGCTGAAGACGTATTACTTCCACAACTGCATCTACGGGCGCCTCTACGAGTCCGAGCGCTTCCAGGAGGCTACCCCCGTGCACGAGGTCCTCGACGCGTGCACGCCCGAGTTCAAGCTCGTCGTCGTCGGCGACGCCGCCATGCACCCCGCGGAGCTCCTCGGCGCGGGCGACTGGGAGTACTACGCGAGCGGCGCAGCCGGGACGCGCGAGGCGTCGACGGGCCTCGCGTGGCTCACGACGATCCACGACCGGTTCACCAAGTCGGCGTGGCTCAACCCGGATCCACCCTCGTACTGGCGAGGCGGCACCTGCGAGGCCATCGGCAAGGTGTACCCGATGTTCCACATGACGCTCGACGGCCTCGGCGAGGCGGTGCAGCACCTGTCGCGTGGCGACGCGCGACGGCGCCACGCCTAGCGCCAATGCCGATGGGTTAGGCGCGATCCAGCGCAAGAGAAGGGGTGCCCCCACTCGACGCGCTGCGCGCGTCGGTCTCCCCCAAATCGCGCGCTACGCGCGCTCAGGGGGAGACGAAGAGGTTCCGGGAGCCCCGACCTCACCCTCCCGGCCTCCCTCGAGCGGGCCGAACGGGATGCGAGGCGCACGACGATCCTCGCGCGCCGTGGCGTCCGCGTTGTTCGCCTCGAGAACGCACGACTGAACCGGGAGACCCTGCGAGAGGCGATTCTCCCGTTCACGTGCCCCCTCTCCCCT
>SXGT01124678.1_pt1 | contig 78615 bp, 84 predicted proteins | sample 3176221 | NCBI WGS metagenome assembly SXGT01 (sample SAMN11356862, study PRJNA531348) | freshwater metagenome | isolation source: freshwater sample F1-120 | place: China: Fuxian Lake, Yuxi | collected 2017-12-25 | reverse complement strand
TGTTTCGCAATCGAAGGCAAGCGCGATGCGGTGGCCGCCAACCGGCGGAACCCATGAAGGGTCAAACGACCGAATCGTTTCGACCGTGTCCCACCCCAACCGCATGTGACCACCCAACACAACCTCGACGTGGGCTTCGACGTCTGCCGCGGGATCGATCTCAAGCCCGAGCATTCGATAAAAGGCTAATGACTTCGCCATGTCAGCTACAACGATCCCGACGAGATCTAGCTTGAGTGTCATGTACGCACCATATCGCGAGATTTCCGTTTGTCCTTTTGCAAACAGACAGCGAATCGGTGCCATTCAAATTGGCGAAGCGGCGCGTGCGACCGCAAAGATGTGAGGTGTGCCGATACTGACTCGATCCGAAGCCATCGCGACCCTTACGGCGTCCGGCGCGCCGTATGAATTGACTGATGTTGAGGCCGGGTATGGCAAGCAGCGAGCGTTTCTGAAAGCTCCACCGACTCTGCGCGAGCTGTTCGAGTCGACCGCTTCCGAAAAGCCATTCATCGTGTACGAAAACGAGCGGATGACGTTCGCCGAGGCATACTTCGAAGCTTCGAAGATCGCGTACATGCTGGTGGAAGACTTTCAGGTTTCCAAGGGCGACCGCGTTGCGATTTCGATGCGCAACTATCCCGAGTGGATACTTGCGTTTACCGCGATCACGTCGATCGGTGCGATTGCCGTGCCGATGAACGCGCTGTGGCAGCCAGACGAAATGGAATATGGCCTGCGCGACTCTGGAGCAAAGGTGCTGTTCGCCGACCAGGAACGATTGGATCGCCTGGAGCAATGTTCGAGTGCCCTTGATGCGCGCGTCGTTGCTGTGCGAGGAACGGCGACGATTCCTGGTGCAGTGAGTCTGGCTGAGCGCATGGCCGCGCTTGCGGGTTGTGCGATGCCCGCGGCCGAGATTGCGCCGACTGATCCGGCGACGATCTTTTACACATCTGGTTCGACTGGCCACCCTAAGGGCGTTGTTTCTACGCAGCGCAACATCATGAGCGCATTGTTGTCGTGGGAACTTGAGACGCTGGCACTAGCCGCACAGAATCGAGCCGCTGGCGGTGCCGCTGCTCCCGGCGATCGTTCGACGCGACCGGTGCAAGATGCTGCACTTCTCGCGGTGCCGTTGTTTCATGTCACAGGTTCGCATGCTGTGTATCTGTCGTCGTATCGCGCGCAACGCAAGATCGTGTGTATGTACAAGTGGGATGTCGAACACGCCGCCGAACTGATCGAGCGTGAGCGCGTTAACTCGTTTGTTGCACCTCCAGCAATGACGGGCGATCTTGTGCGGATTGCTGCGACCACGCAACGCGACCTCAGTTCGTTGCGCGTCGTCGGTGGGGGTGGCGCGGCGAGGGCGCCTGAGCAAGTGCGCCAAATCGATTCGTCGTTCAAGAAAGTTGCCCCCAACACCGGATGGGGGATGACCGAAACCAATGCGATAGGCGCCGGAATCAACGGCCGTGACTACCTAGGCCGCCCGGCCAGTTCGGGCCGTTGTCCGGTAGTTCTTGAGCTTGCCGTGGTTGATGAAGACGGTACCCACTTGCCCGTTGGTGAGCGCGGCGAACTTTTGGTGCGCGGTACCTCGGTGTTTGCGGGCTACTGGAATCGCCCCGAAGTTGATGCCGAAGTTTTCAACGACGGTTGGTTCCGCACGGGTGATGTCGCGTATCTCGACGATGAAGGATTCCTGTTTATCGTTGATCGCCTGAAAGATCTCATTATTCGCGGGGGCGAGAACATCGGCTGTGGTCATGTGGAGGCCGCACTTGTGATGCATCCCCTTGTGCATGAGGCGGCGGTGTATTCAGTGCCCGATGAACGGCTGGGCGAGGAGGTCGGCGCGACCGTGTTTGCCGATGGTGCGCTCGATGTCGACGAACTGCGCTCGTTCTTGAGTGCACATTTGGCACGCTTTGAAGTGCCCAGATACATCACAGTTGCGGTGCAAGCGCTGCCGCGGATCGCGTCCGGCAAAATCTTCAAACGGCAACTACGCCTGGACGCGATCGCTGCGTTGAACCCTGCGGATGAGTCGTGACCCCGTCTGTGACTGATGCAAGACTGACGACATGCCACCAGCGCGATTGATGCTCACCTGCGGATTGCCGGGGGCAGGAAAGACCACACTCGCGCGGCAACTGGCTATAGAGCGGGGCGCCGTGCGGCTCACGAAGGATGAATGGCTGACAGCACTCGGCTCTAGCCCTTGGGATGCGGCGACCCGAGACAAGGTCGAACACAAGCTCTGGCGCGTAGCTCAAGAAATTCTTGGACTGGGCCTGAGCGTCGTCGATTTTGGACTGTGGGCGCGAAGCGAACGCGACGAGATGAGAGCCGTCGCGCGTCGCTTGGGTGTTGAGGTCGAACTGCACTTTCTCGATGCGCCTACCGAGGAACTCTGGCGGCGCATTGACGCGCGCAACACGCGACCACCTTGGGATAGTCACCCCATCACCCGCGCTGACCTCGACGGGTGGGCTCAGCATTTTCAGAGCCCCGATTCGGACGAGCTGGCGTTGTTCGACTCTCCCCCTTCTTGCTGAGACGAACATACGTCGCGCCGGTTAGTGCGCAACGGAGTTGAACGCCGGCGGGTAGAAGACTTCAGGGTCCACGGAGAGCGGTGACAAGGTCGGTATTTGGTATTCCACGGTGTGGTCGCGCAGCGTTGTGTAACTGAGCATGACGTGTCCGACGATGTGGGTATCGATGTGGGCGACGAGCGACCAGTTCGGCACGAAGTTTTCTGATGCCCGGATTGCTGCGACCAACTCTGCTTCGTTCGCCGACTTGAATGCACGCGTGACAACAGTTGCAATGGCATCCGAGTCCGAGGGTTCTTCAGTTCGAATACTGACGTGAAAATCGGTCTGAGGCATAGCGCATACTTGCAGATACGAGAACTTCGGTACTGGGTCATATGAATGACCGAGTATCAGAACTTCGATCAGCTTCTCATGCGTTGCGCCAGCCGTGCTTTGAGAGCCGGAATTGTTGGGCGCCACGCATCGGCGATGGTGCCATGCCCACTGGCTACGTTGAGAGCGCGAGCGGTGTGGGCGACGTCGAACCAAGCGAGGATCGCAGTATCGACAGGACACAATTGTCGGTATGAGTCGACGAAACGGTTGGCGCTGCGTTGGCCAACTCGCGCGAGCAAACGCGCCGCGGTGCGTGAGATGCCGGGCAATACCGCCAGGATGAGGGCAGTACGGGCAACATCGAGCTCGCGGGGCCCTCCGCACGCGAGCTCCCAATCGAGTACCGCGGTTACTTCGCCATTGACCACGAGGATGTTCTCTCCGTGGAGGTCGCCATGGCATAACACTCGTTGATACTCAGACGGGCGGCGGGCAGCGAGCCAAGCAAAGATGTCTCGATCTGCGACGCCAGCGAGAAGTTCATCGACGCCGTCAGAGACCTCGATCGGCAATCTGTGTAGCTGTGCCATCACATTGGCGAGCGTGCCAGGAATTTCTCGAAAGAGCCGTGGTAGCCCGACGATGCCAGCTGCGGCAAGTGGCGTCTGACCCGTTACAGCTCGCATGATTGAAAACGGATTCCCCAAACCGGCTTCGGAGCCTCCAAAGAGGAACACGCTTGGTGTCGGGTATCCGGCCTGAGCGGCGGCATCTTGTGCATCGCGCTCGCGGGCGGCACGTTCGTCGGAACGCTTTCGTATGACGCGGAGCACGAGCGACCCATCGAATGGTGTCGGTGCGCCTTCGAGTGCGAAGTGGTAGAGATCCGAGGAGTGCCCGCCGTGAAGTGTGACCGGCGTCGCGCCGCTTTGGTACTGCAGGTCGACGATTCCGAGCCGGTCGCGCAACACCGCGAGCAGCGCGGCATTAAGCGGCTCGTTCACCGGTCGATGCCGTTCTTATTCGTTGAATCGGTGAGCGCCGCGTCGCAAGTATCACGCTGCGAATGTGAGCCTTGCGATGGCATGACGACGTGTGATCGATGTGGGCAGGCTCATGTGAGAGCTTGCGTGCTCTAAATTTCGTCGCATTCTGCAGCGACGTGATGCACCGACGTTCGTAACTCTTCTGGTACTGAAGCGAGGCGAGCTTCCGAGAGCTCCGAGGAGAACTTCAACCGTTCGGCGGGCGCGAGTTCGTGGTATGCGGGCATCCATGCCGAGTGCAGCACCATCGGCACGCATTCTTTGTTGGTGCCCTGCAACACCGCCACCGGACCGGCCCCAACGTTGGCCGCGTCGAACACTTCGACTCTGAATCCATTGTCGTTTTGGACCGGTTGCACTACATAGCCGTCGTGACCGCCGGGCTTGTTGCCGGAGTAGCTGCTCAGCGACGCGTCAGCACCGACATTGCGTGGCGCGAACGTCGGCGATGTGATGTGATCGCCAAGGTCGGAGTATTCCCACTTCGATTTGAGTTCCATACTTCCGCGTTCGAAGGTGGCAAGTACTCCCGGTGTTTCGCGAGCTACGAGTTCACGATCGATGCGTCCCTCGTAGAGGCGCGCAGCACGGTCGGTGATGTTGCCGGGGCGACAGCCCTGATACGACACGTGGTGCAATGTGGGATTGGACATCCCTTCGGTGCTCCAGTCGATCGCGGAGAGCTGCAGGTTGAACGTCCAGTCGGCTTTGTAGCTGCCTTGTTCAGTGACCTTGCCGGTCTCGGGGTCGAACTGCACCTCGACGATTGTTTCGGGTGCCATCGCCATGTTGTACAGACCGACGAGATCGGGGTCGATCGGTTTGCCGTTCACGTCGAGATCGCTGGCCTTGAGGTACTGGCCGAGGTCCATGAGGTCCATGCCTTCCCACACCACGGACACTCCATCGGTGTCGTCCCAACGCGCGTAGTAGTGGCCGACCGAAGGTGACATCATGAACGGTACGGGCTTGACCGGCGTGCCCGACGCAAGTCCGTCCAGTTGATCTTTGCGAATCAGCCACACTGGTACTTCGTCGTCGATCGTTACGGTGCGTTCCCCTCCGAATACTTCGTTGGGGTCGGCTTTGAAGTTGCCGGAGTCGGCGAGGATCACCCAGTTTCGGGTCTGGCTGACCGTGTGGATCGAGCTCCCGAACACGATGCCGTCAAGCGGCCAGTACTTCACTGTTGTGCCGTCGGGGTCGTATCGCACGACCGCGGGTCGCAATCCGAACGACGGTTCCATGACGAAATCCATCTTCACTGTCCATAAACAGTTGCGTTCTGGATCCACGACCGGGTGCGCCGACGAAAACAGAAACGGCATTACTCCCGCGGTTTCCATTGAAGATCCGCCCCAACTGTCGAGGTGACCGACTTCGCCCACGAACTCCAGCGTCTCGGGGTTCAACTCCACTGGTCGCCCGGCATCCCAGGTTGTGTAGAGACGGTTACCCCACGGCAGTGGCGCGGTATTCGACGCGTTGGATGGGCCGAACGGTGACTGGTATCCAGTCGGGGTGCCATGAAACAGTTCTGGGTGAAGATCGAAGAGGCGTTTGCCCGGCGTTTGAATGGTCCTTGTTTGCCACGCGAAGTGCTGCGGTGCCGCGCCGCGGCCGCCCGGTTCGAGCGACAATCGAACAATCGCGCCCCAATCGAAGATCGCCGCGTTGAGCTTGCGGCTGTTGTTCGGGCTAGAAAACACCATCTCGCCGCTGATGTCGGACGGCCATTGGCCTGCGACAACTTCTAGCTCGAAGTCAACCTGGGGAGCAGTCGTGAGCGTACCGGGAACTGGCATGTTTCTCCTTCGAGGTGTGCACGCGTAACGGCGAGGTGGATAGCATGTTAACAGTGTTTACTAAACGACGTAAAGTAGCGGGCGCAGGGTCGCCCGAAGCAGCCGCGCTGGCAAAACCCCTCACGCCCTTGGGTCGCTTTGGTCGCAAGGCTCTAAAGCGCTTTTTGTACGGTCAGATGGCATTCATGCAGGGTTTGTTGATCGCGATTGGCAAAGAGAAGCCGTACGTTCGTTTCACCGTCGAGGCCGACCCGCCATCGATTTACTGGGTATTTCGGCTGAAGCCCGAGGTGGTCGCCGGTCTTGGAAGTCGTCTTGGATTGCCCGCGGGTTTCGAGTCGACGCCGATGCGTTGCACAGTCGACGACGACCCTGCACATCTGCTTACCCTGAATGTGTACCGGGTGTCTGGATTAGCGAAAGGCATACGGGCCGAATGGTCGATGTACGTGGCGGATGCGCAGGGCGCGCCGCGCTACATGGTGGTCGATGCGCGTTCATCGAAAGGTTCGATGGATCCCGTTGATGTGATCACTCGTTCGTCTCGGGTTGAACACACTCGTGTCGGCGATGTGGTGACCACGATGGTTGGCGAGGCGGGCAGCAGTTTTGCCGCGACGGTCACCATGCCGAACCCAGATGATGGCAGCACGGTCGCCCCTGCGCCGGAATTCGTAACCGCGAACGATTACATCTATTGGGGTAACGGCATTTGCGATCGAACGTTCTACGACAAGGGCATGGCGTTTCCGACTCAACTTGTGCTGCCTGGCGACGGCGCCGTGTTCACCGACGAAACGCCGTGGGCCCAACTCGTGGACCCGGTACCCGCTCACGTTGTCGTATTTCGTGACGCGATCGAACTTGTCGTGTCGCCGTGGCACAATCTGGATCGGATGTAGGAAAGCTCATGGACGCAACCCTGGAACGCACTATTCGTGAGCGCATCGAAATAGAAAAGGCTCGCACTGGTCCATCGCAAGATTCGATTCCAGTGCCGCTCATCCCGACAAGCCGTTACACAGACCCTGAGTTCTTCGCGTTGGAAATGGAACGCGTGTTTCATCGCACGTGGCTATTCGTTGGCCACGAATCCGAATGGCCACAACATGGTGCCTATCGGTTATTCAGTCGTTCCGGTGCGCCGATTGTGATCGTGCGCGGGAAAGACGATGTTTTGCGGGCCTTTTACAACGCTTGTCGACATCGCGGTGCCCCCGTCACGCGCGACGAATGCGGTGTGGCGAAACGACTTACGTGTCAGTATCACTCGTGGTCCTACGACACTGAAGGTCAACTCAAAGCGGTTCCGGATGCTCGGAGCTTTGCAGAACTCGACACCGACGCGCTTGCGCTTGTCCCGGTGCGGTGCGAAGTGTGGGAAGGCTGGGTGTTCGTTAACGAAGCTACGAACGCTGCACCGCTCACTGAGTTTCTCGGACCGATATGCGACCAGATGAAAGAGATCAATGGCCCCGCGTTGCGCCGCGTCGGCACACAGACTCACCGCATTTCAGCGAACTGGAAGCTCATGGTTGATGCGTTTCTTGAGGTGTACCACGTGCGCACTGTGCACCCCGACAACGCCGCGTTGCTCTACGACGATCGCTCCGTGACGGTGAGCATGCTTCCCAACGGTCACAGTCGATTGACGACTGAGAAGTATGAAGCGCTTCGCGACTTCGCGATGGTGTCGGATGAGCATGACAACCCGTCAGTGCCGTTGATTTGGCGTCAGACTTCTACCTCGTTCGGCATCTTTCCGAATTTGGTTGTGCCTATGGACACCGGAGCGTTTACGTTTTTGTGCATGTGGCCAGTCGATACTTCGCACATGGAACTGGAACTGCAGTGGTTCGCACCCGCTTGGGAAGGCGATGAGGTGCCGCAAGAACACCTCGACCGCCTTGCCCTTTTCGACACCGTGATGGCGCAAGACACTGCAAACATGGCGCCGATTCAAGCATCGATCGAATCGCCCGGAGCACAGCCGTTTCAGATCGGCTGGCACGAACGCCTCATTCATAACTTCCAACGCGCAGTCGATCTTGCAATAGGTGTTGATCGATTGCCTGCGGGTTCCGCAGTGTCGGACGCTCTCGATCGGTTTGTCGAAACCGAATGAACACTCGCGTATTGCTGCGCAACGGCGCTGTGATCGATGGCACCGGCGCCGCGGTGATGCCGAACGCCGACGTCGTGATCGAAGGCGACCGGATCGTGTCGGTGGCGCCTTCATCGACAAGTGATCTGGAACTTGGTTCAGACGCCACAACCACGGTGATTGACGTGACGGGTTTGACGGTCATGCCGGGGCTCATCGATGCTCACTGCCACATCACATTTGGTGAACCGGCAAGTAACGATGAGTTGTTTTTTCATCGCGAGGCATCGACTGCAATGTTGCTTGCTGCCTTCAACGTGCAGAAATTGTTGCGCGCGGGCGTGACGGGTTTTCTCGACGCCGATTGCATCTTCAACCTTGGCCCAGCTCTGCGAGACGCGATCGATGCCGGCATGGTCGAAGGGCCTCGCATGACCTCGGGGATGAACGCCCTGCTCACCGCAGCAGGCGGTACTGCGGGCCGGTTGATCCCCGATGACGGACAACTCGGATATGCGCATGTGATGCGCGACCGCGATGAGATGGTGCGCACCACCCGCCAACAGGTGAAATACGGGGCGGATTGGATAAAGATTCATGCCACAGGGTCGGTGCCCAACCGTGCTGGTGAACTCACCGTCTGGACTCTCGATGAACTGCGTGCCGTCGTCGATACCGCGCACGATCTCGAAACGCCAACCATCGCGCATTGCCGCAACGCGACGTCGACTCTGCTTGCCGCGCAAGCTGGAGTGGATCTCATTTTGCATGCGAGCTTCATTGATGATGTTGCGTTGGAAGCCGTAGTCGAATCGGGTGCTGCGATTGCTCCCACATTCACGTTTCTCGCGAACCTGGCGGATCATGGTGCGAAGGTGGGAGCAGCCACTCATCAAGTCGATATTTTCCGCGGCGAAATTGCTGCGACCGCGGCGATGCTTCGCAGGGCGTACGACGCGGGTGTGCGTTTGTTGTGTGGCTCGGAAAGTGGCTTCTCGCTCACTCCATACGGGCACTGGCATGCACGCGAACTTGAGGTGTTTGTTGCAGCCCTTGGCCTGACGCCGTTGCAAGCCATCAGTTGCGCGACTCGCAACGGGGCGTTCGCGCTCCAACAACCCGATGACTCCATTGGAGTTATCGCCGCCGGTGCCGCCGCCGACATCATTGTGATCGAGGGTGACCCATCTCAAGATGTCACGGTGCTTCAGGACCGCGCTCGTTTGCGCAACGTGTTCTGTCGAGGCGTTGAAGTTGATTTGAATCGTCCATGGCCTACGCGAAACCCATTGCCGGGTGAGAAGCTAGGCATGTGGTCGACGAGGCCGCTCACGTGGGATGTTGTGCATCCATGAGCGCTGTGGGCGAATCTCGCCCCACCGTGATCGTGACCGGGGCGGGCAACGGTCTCGGTGCCGAAATCGCTACCGCCGCTGCCCGTTCTGGCTGGTTCGTCGGTGTACTGGATGCGGATGCCGAAGCGGCTGAGAGTCGCGCCGCGGCGATTGGATCGGCCGCGGTAGCGCTGGTGGCCGACACGACCGATGAAACCGCCATGAACATCGCGTTGGATCGGTTTGGCGAGGCCGCGGGCTGCACAGCGCCGGTTGCGTTGGTGTGCAACGCGGGCATCGTTCGGTTTGGTCCGTTGCTTGACATTTCGGTTGCCGATTGGCGAACTGTTACCAATGTGAATCTCACTGGAACGTTCGTCGCTGCGCGATCTGTTGCTCGCCGAATGGTCGCTGAGCAGCAGGCAGGTTCGATCGTCGCGATCACTTCAATGAATGGCGTCGCACCTGGGCCCAATGCCGGCGCCTACGGTGCGACGAAAGCTGCCATTGCCCGGCTCACGCAGCAGATGGCCTTGGAATGGGGCCAGTTCGGTATTCGGGTCAATGCGGTTGCTCCTGGCCTCATCGACGCTGGGATGTCGGAGCCGATCTACAGCGATCCCGATATCCGCGAGCGTCGTGCGCAGCGTGTGCCACTTGGCCGCCTTGGCACCGCGGGCGATGTAGCAGGAGCGGTGTTATTTCTGTTGTCGGATGAAGCCGCGTACATCACTGGTACCGAGTTGCTTGTTGATGGTGGAGTGACGATGAGCGTGATCGCCACGCTGCCTCGCCCGCTATCGGTCGACACTGTCGGAACTGGCGATCGTTGATCAACAACTTGCTGTTGTCGGGCGGGCCTACTCACGATTTCGCCGCAACGTCGCAGGAGCTCGCGGGTTTGCTGGCGCAGCGTGATACCGGATCGCCGTGGATCACGACGACGATCGAACACGAGCCCCGTGCGTTTTTTGCCCAATTGCGAGACGGCACTTCGGGCAAATGTGCACCGTGGGATCTCGTAACGGTCAACGCGTTGCGATGGCGCATGGAAGCTCAACGCTACGAAGCGCAGCGCGCCGAATGGCGCTATGTCGTTGATCCGCTCGACATCGCGTTGTTGGACACGTATGTTCGCGGCGGCGGAGGTTTGTTAGCACTGCACACCGCGGTGATCTGTTTCGACGCTGACCCCCTATGGCACGAGCTCACGGGCGCGACATGGAACTGGGATCGATCGTTGCATCCGGAAGTTGGCTGGGTGCGTGTGTCCTGTTTGCCGGCATCCGCGGAGCACCCGATTACTGCAGGCGTGGGGCCATTCGACGTTCACGATGAGGTGTACGGATTTCTTGATGAATCCGACGGTCTCGTGGCGTTGCTAACTGGCACTCATGGTGGCCGAGATCATCCACTGTTGTGGGCACGCGCAGTTGGCGATGGTCGGGTGGTAACCGACTTACTCGGTCATGGTGTGGAGTCACTGACGCATGCAACGCACCGCGCGATTCTGCGACGCGCGGCGGCGTGGGCAACGGGAGACCGCTGATGGTTGGGACTATTGCGGGAATGTCGGTATTGATTACTGGCGGCGGGTCGGGGATCGGCGAAGCCACCGCGCGCTATTTCGTCGCGGGTGGTGCACGCGTCACCATTTGTGGTCGGCGAGCTCACAAGATCGATGCCGTTGTCGCGGATCTTGGCTCGGCGTGCCTGGGTGTGGTGGGCGACGTAACCAACCACGATGACCGCGAACGAATCTTGAGTGCTGCGATTCAACATGGGGGAGACAAACTCGATCTCCTTGTCAATAACGCGGCCAACATCTATCGCGGAGCGATCGAAACACTGGTTGAGCCGGAACTTGTGGATCTGTTCACGACCAATGTGATCGCACCGATGCTCCTCACCGGGTTGGCCAGTGCCGCCCTTGGCGTATCTAAGGGGTGTGTCGTGTTTCTTGGCAGCGTGCACACCCAGCGAGCGTTTCCTGGCGTGGCGGCGTACGCGGCGACGAAGGGCGCAGTTGAATCGCTTACCGGTGTACTTGCGGCCGAACTCGGACCACGAGGTATTCGTGTGGGGTGCGTGCGACCGGGAGCTGTACTCACCGAAATCAACGAACGGGCGGGTGTCGCCACCACCGAAACTGCTGCCGACTATCTGCAGCGTCTTGCGAGTAGCCATGCGTTGGGCCGGGTAGGAACGGGTAGCGAAGTTGCTGAAGCGATTGAATACCTTGCACTAGCGCAGTGGACAACGGGCGCCGTGTTGACAGTTGACGGCGGTCTCGGACTTGGTGTCACGAACATCGCGCCGCGCGCGAATGGAGAAGAAGGTGAGCTCTATGAGTGAATCGAATGTAATCACGATTTCCACGTACGAAGATGCTCGTGAGGTATTTCGGCAAAAGGATTTGCGCCAAGCGCTCTACGACGATGGTGATGTCGTGATGGCAGACGTGCTCGTGAACTTGCATGGCGATGAGCATCGCGCTCGACGTCGTCTGGAGAATCGTCTGTTCCGTCGCGATACACACTCCTGGTACGAGCGTGAACTGTTTCCTCCGGTTGTTCAGTCGACGTTGGCGCCGTACGTTGCCGAGGGCCATGCGGAACTCGTGACATTGAGTCACCAGATGATGATGAACCTCGCCGCGCTCACCGCCGGCGTTGACAGGCCGTTAGGAACGCCACAAGAAACCTTCGACCTGTATTCGTATCTCATGCTGTTCATCGAAGGTGCGACCCTCGCACACTTCGCTGGCAACAAAGAGGCGAAGCGTGAAGAGGTTGCTGCAGCGTTACGTGCCTTCGACGCCGAGTTCTTGCAGCCATCAATTGCGCGGCGGCGAAGCGAAATCAGTCGTTTCGAAGCTGGTGAGATCGAAGAAGCAGATCTACCTCGCGATGTGCTGACGATCTTGCTGCGCAATCAGGACAAGCTTGAGTTGCCTTCGGATGTGGTTTTGCGCGAGACGTGTTTTTATCTGCTCGCGGGCGCACACACGTCGGCGACCGCGTTCGTCCGTACGCTGCACAACGTATTTACGTACACTGAGGCTCACCCCGAATCGCTCGCCGATGCTCAGAGCGACCTCGCGTTTTTGCAGCGGTGCACTCACGAAACGATTCGATTGCAACCATCGAGCCCCGTGGCGTTGCGATGGGCGTTGGCAGATATCGAACTTGCTAATGGCACATTGGTGCGCAAGGGCGACAAAGTCGAAATCGATCTCAACACTGCAAACCGCGAACAAGCCGTGTTTGGTGATGATCCCGACGCGTTCGACCCCAATCGTGAATTGCCCGCAGGCGTTTGGAGGTGGGGATTGAGCTTTGGTCTCGGCATGCATGCATGCATCGGCCAAGACCTCGCCGCAGGAATGGACTCGCTCGGCGGTGTCAATGCGGATGATCATCTTTACGGCCTTGTTCCGGTTGCTGTAAACGCGGTAATCGCCGCGAACGGTCGACCCGATCCGATGAATCCCGCACAGCTAGACCCAAATAACACCCGTAGTTATTGGGGAACGTACCCGGTCGTGTTCGGGAAGTGATCGATCTGCATGCGCACGTAGTGCTGGAAAGCACCCTCGGCGCGGCCGGTCCGTACGGGCCCGATCTCGACGAAGGTGACGAGACCACTGGGCGGTTGCCGTGTTACCGGGTTGGCGGGTACACGCTTACCGGCGTGCGCTATCGCAACTCCGCGTTCATGGATGTCGCGCTTCGTATCGCGATGATGGACGACCACGGCATTGAGCTACAAGTGCTGTCACCGAACCCGCTCACATATTTCTCGCACATCGAATCGGAATGGGCGATCGCCTTTTGTCAACGCCACAACGACGAACTCGCTGCCGTTGTCGCAACAGCGCCGACACGGCTCGCAGGATTCGCGCAACTACCTATGCAGGATCCTGAGGCCGCGGCAATTGAACTTCGCCGATCTGTCAACGAACTCGGATTGCTTGCTCCCTACATCGGGACGGATCTTGGCGTGCCTCTTGACGATGCAAGCCTTGACATGGTGTATGCGACTTGTGTCGAGCTTGATGTTCCGCTGTTCATTCATCCTGCACCCGATGGCATTGATTCACCGCGCCGTGATGAGCGGCTCGCGCGTTTCGACGGCGACTTGTGGCTCGGTTTCTTATACGAAGAAACTCTTGCGGTATCGACGCTGGTATTGGGTGGTGTGTTGGAGCGGCACCCGGCGCTCGACATTTGCGTTTCGCACGGCGGCGGTGCAACCGCGTGGTTGGCCGAACGGCTCGAACACGCGGCGCGAACGCGGCCGTGGTCACCAGAATGGTTACGCGACGAAGGCGCCGTGGGTCAGCGACTCAAGCGGTTTTGGTGGGATGCACACGTCGGCGGGCCAAAGGCGCTGAACGCGTTGTTGGACGCGTTCGGCCCCGACCATCTGGTTGCGGGTACGAACCTGGCCGGCTGGGATCAAAGCCGCGATCCGTCGCACGGCGACTCCGAACTAGCTGTGGTATTTGATGCCAATGCCCGACGCCTGCTACGGCTGTCCGCAACATGACGAACGCAACATAACTGCTCAGTGTCTAGGTTGTCTGGAACGCATTCAGAACCAGCGGCAGTTTCGTTTGGACCTCTAGGCGAAATTCGGTTATTGGTTTCGTAGCTCTTCGGTTACGCGCCGAACATCGGCCGCGTGTACTTCATCGCTGCGAGTTCGTTGCCTTCAGTGTCGACGAAATGCGTCAGCGTTCCCACTGTGGGGATCTCGATTTCTTCGTACACGATCGTCCCGCCATTCGCTACGACCATGCGCCTGATCGCGTCAAGGTCATCGACTGCAACTGTGCAGGTGTAGCCGCGCGTTCCTGTGCCGGTGAGTGTTTCGTCTCGCTGGTGGAGTGCGCCATGAATTCCTGGGCTTGCCTCGGTGCCTGTGACGATGTTGTAGAAGCCCGGCGGCCCCCACGCTTCGAAGCGCCAACCGAAGACAGCTTCGTAGAAGCCTCGAGCACGCTCAACATCATCCGCGTGTATGGCAAAGTGAACAACGTTGTGAGTCATGTGGAGAACATAACGGATCTGTATTGCGCAATCGCGCCAGCAGCTGCGATTTGGGTTAACTGGGTGCGTAGGGGTTGAATTCGAACGTGTTGCTGGGGTTGGCCCGGATTGCGTCGTCGATTCGGTGTGCGTCGTCGCCGATCAAGACGCGCCATTCGTCGCGTTGTACCGCGCCGAGAATCTGCTGCGCTGCCATTGCTGCGGTGACAGGCGCGTTGTCTCGGAACAACTCACCAAAACCTGCGAGGCCGTTGTTGTCGGCTCCGTGCAATTTCATTGAGTTGATCGCAATAGATGTGCCGACCCACCCTGGCATCACAAGTGTGGCTCGCAAGTGGGGAGCATTGATGCGAAAGTCGGTGATCAGTGCTTCGGTGAACCCCTTCACCGCAAATTTCGCCGCGCTGTATGCAGTATGAGGATTGCCAGGCCCGAGTGCGGCCCACATGCCGTTGACGGAACTTGTGTTGATGATGTGTCCTACGGGAGCACTCACCAACGTCGGCATGAACGCTCGGCTCGTGAAATACACGCCGTTCCAACACACCGCAAAGGTCTTGTCCCACTGGTCGCGACCGTCGCTGATGAAGCTTCCGCCGCCGCTCACTCCAGCGTTGTTGAAGAGTAGGTGTACGACTGGTCGCCAGGCTAAGACTGCGTCGCGAAACGCAATGATTTGGTCTTCATTCGACACGTCTGCGACGAACGACAACACAGCGCCAGGGCTCCCATCGGCGGCGCAGAGTTTTTCGGTCTCAGCCAAGTTGTCGGGCATCACGTCGCACGTCGCGACGTCGCAGCCCGCGGCGGCGAGTTGGCGTACGAGCTCGCGACCCATACCGGTGCCGCCACCGGTTACTACAGCGACGCGACCAGAGAATCCGTTCTCGAAGCGTTCGGTTGAGTTCGTGTCGGTCGATTCGGCCATTGGGTTACTCCTGGTTTGGCGGGTCGGCGGCAGAGTATCGGTGTTGCGCTCGCCGTGTCCGGTGGACGGGCGTTCAATCCATCGCGGATGAGTACTCGCTCATTTCGATGCCGAGCGGGCCGTACCGGGCTTGGACTGCTGCGATTGTCCGTACGGTCCAATACGGGTGGCCTGGTTTTGGGAATCCGAGCACGCAGCGTTGATCGACAGTCGCGCCTGCGATAAGTCGTTCCATCGTTTGTCGGCGGCGGTACATCGCCCACGCCCAGCCTTCGTGCAATGTACTGATCCACTCGCTCGCCGCTTTTCGAAATGTGAGATTGTGCGCGACTCGATGCGCGCCTGCCCTGACGGGTGTGCCGCGATGCCAGGTGTCGTGGCGATACAACAGCACAGTGCCGGGTTGAAAGTGCACGTGTTGCTCGCGCGCGTAGAGGTGTTCCGCGCGCCACTGCGCAACCGTCGGCGCGGAATCTCTCAGCACACTTTCTGCATACCCACGGCTATTGATCCATGGATGTTCGCCGACGCCAGGCGTGTCGACTATTGGCCATTGGTAGGCCGGGTCATCATCGCCGGTTCGTAATACCACTGAAGTCGCTCCGTCGCAATGGCTGACGTCGTCGGCGTAGATAATCACCTCGACGGCTTCGGGGCTATTCCATTCTGGTGGGTGGGTGAGGGAATGATTGGGATAGTCGACGTGTATTCGTTGGTCATCGTTGTCATATGGATCGTCGAATGCGGTGCTTCGTCCCCGCTTTACCCACAGATCCGACTGGGTCAGGCGAATCTCGCGCACCGCGGTGCCAAGGAGTTGCGCTACAGCGCCAAGAAGCCGAGGGTGAAGCGTGAGTTGGTTGAACTCATTGCATTCGGCCGGAAACACGAAACTCCCGCCACTTCCGAAATCTCCTGGTTGCTGGTCGTCGACGTCGCGCGTTGCGGCGATAATCGCAGCGCGACTTTGCGACACGAGAGCAGTTGGCACGAGTTGATCGACGACCACCGCTCCGTTTTCGCGCCACGCAGCGATTTGTTGGTAGCTCAGGGGTGCCGAATCTGATCCGTCAACTGTGGTCGCTTGTATCCAGCGACGCTCGTCGGATGCGATGTCGGGGGCCATGGCGACAGCGTACCGAGGGCGCGGCGCCGCTGTGAATGGTGATGTAGTCGGCAGTAGCCTGAGCAACATGAAGACTGTTCGCGCACTTGTCATGGTGTCTTTGGTTGTTGCGGTTGCCGGATGCGGCAGCAATTCCTCGCAACCGGCGGCGAGAGAAACGTCGACCACGACGGTACCGAAGTCGACGACAACGACGGGTGAACACGATACCGAACACGGAAAGGAACACGGACCAGACCACCATGTTCCTGCGCCGAAGCCAGCGAAGCCGTTGCCGGTTCTGCCGGATGGGACGCTTGATCCCGACGGCGTCGATCTGTCAGGGATCGAAGGTGTGACAGCCGAACAGCAAAAGTACGCCGAGAAGTTGCTTGTGGACACGATCAATATCTTGCCCGTGGGGTCGAGTTACGAAGAGGCTCTCGCGAATGGTTTCGTCACGGTTGGCGACGAGTCGACGGGCGAAGAGCACCTGATTCGCTGGGACCGAATGAACGACGACGTGTATCTGGATCCTTCGGAACCGGAGTCGTTGGTCTACAAGGTCGATCAAACTGGAGTGCGTACGCTCGAAGCAGCGATGTTCTTTATGCCCGAACGTTTCACGCTCGACAATGTCCCCATGGCAGCAGGCAAACTCATGCAATTTCATGTGCACGAAGATTTGTGTTTTTTCCCGCCGCCGTCGGGTCGATTGGCCGGGTTCCGTGTGATTGGCGAACCGTGCGCGGATGGCACGAATGGTTTACCGAACCTCATGGCGCACGTCTGGATCCGGCCCAATGCGTGCGGACCCTTTGCGGCTTTGACCGGTGTTGGTGGCGGGCAAGTCAAAGAGGGTGAAGAAGTCTCGTGCCTCGCCGAGCACGGTTCACACGGCCTGTAACGACTCCACCGCGCGCAGTCAGGTTCACCGTGGTCGCGGTTCAGTAACGGCGGCGTGACTAGTTCGCGACCACGATCGGCTATCGGGCCTCGGATCCATACTTGGAGATGGTGCTTCGGTCGCAGGCGGTTAGATCCGTTCGCCGAGCGTTTCTAGCAACGCGCTCAACCCGCCGAAACGCACCACTCGAAATTCTTCGGCCATCGCCACGCCATATCGATGACCTACCGACGATGCCTGTTGACGAAGCATCGGATCGATCAGTACCGAAAGGTCTCCATTGCGGAGATCGTCCAACAACGGGATACGCCAGCCCCCGGTCCGCGCTTGCAGTTTGAGTTGCTGCACGAGGTTGCGCAGCATGGCGTCGTGACACAGAGCGGCGGAAATCTTGCGGTCGATAGTGGAGCTGATGTCAACGACGTCAGTGACGTCGGTGACGCGACGCCCGAAATACCACCGTTCGAATACCCCATGGGGCCCAAGGCCTTCAGCGAAGTGCTCGGGGTGATGTTTGTCGAACTGCGCGGTCCAAAATGCTTCGTCGGTTGCGGCCGCGATCATGAGGTGATCCTGATTGTCTTCGTGATACATCGCGTACGGATCGAATGTAGCTAGCGCGTACGGACGGTGCGTTCGGATCAGCTTGATGATTCTCTCTCGTAGATCGACTTCACTGGCGTCGCCGAGTGTGTCGGTGGGGTAGTCCAGCTCGACAACCTCGGCGACGCCAAGCGCGGCGAGCGCGGCATCGAATTGGTGTTTGTTAGCGATGGTCGTTTCCGCTTCGTTCATTTGATACGAATCCCACCGATCGTCGGTGACGCGCACCACTATGACGCGCCAATCGGCGTCGACCCAACGCGCGATTGTTCCACCGAGGAATAATGCAGCATCGTCGGCGTGTGCAGTGATGATGAGCACTCCTCGCCCAGCTCCTGGTTCGAACTCCACGATGTTCGTCATGTTGCGCCAAGCTTTGTGAGTTGTGCCGCATTGCGTTGAATGCGCGCCGCAGCGATTGCGACGTCGAGTACGTCCTCGTGCGTGCCGAGCAACACTCGATGCTCCATCCAAACCGTCGAAGTAGCTGCATGCTCCGCGATCGGGAGGTGTAAGGCTGCGTAGTCGGTCGTGGGTGCCGAGTTGCGCAGACGAGGGCCGAAGTTCGCGGTACGAAATACTTCGAGGGTGTTGAGGCTCGGATACGAAACACCCAACGGTATTCCTTCTTGTTCCATTGCCAATTCGAAGGAGCGTAGCGACAACCCTGCGAACGATTCTCGGTCGTAATGCCAGACGAAGCAGTAGTTGCCTTGCGAATCCATGCGCGGATCGCGCGGTTGGGCGCTGAGGCCGGGAATCTCGGCGAGTGCGGCGCTCAGCCTGATCGCGTTGGCGTTGCGGATGGAATTTTGCGAAGGGAAACGTGCCAGTTGCGACGAAAGAACCGCGCCTTGCCATTCTGTCATTCGCAAGTTTGATCCGAGATTGGGATGGTGGTACCAGTGTCCATCCTCGCTACGGCCGCAGTTGATATAGCTCTCGGCTCTGGCGCGCAGCGTTTCGTCGTTGCAGATCAATGCGCCGCCTTCGCCGGCGGTCATGAGTTTCGAAGACTGGAATGAGAAGCTGCCAAAGCTTCCGAAACTGCCGGCACCCTGGCCGCGCCAAACCGTGCCGTGCGCGTGTGCGCAGTCTTCGATAAGGCGTATCCCTTTGCGGGCGCACAGTTCGATCAGCCGATCAAGGTCCGGTGGCGCGCCAGCGACATAGACCCCGAGTATCGCCTTGGTTCGATCGGTAATTGCGGCTTCGGCTTTGTCGATGTCGATACACAGGGTCTCGGTCTCAATGTCAACGATGACCGGTGTTGCGTTGACGGCGAGCACAGCACCGGCGCTCGCCACAAAGGTCAACGCAGGAACAATTACTTCGTCGCCTTCGCCGATCTCACACGCGACCATCGCGGCCTCGAGCGTGTGGGTTCCGTTTGTCAGCGCGAGCCCGAAGCGCGCGTTGTGGTAGTGCGCGAAATCCCGAGCGAATGTTGTTGCGTACGCACCATCGCCACTCCACCACGACCCAGAATCAAGCACTGCGTTGAGTCCCGCGCGTTCGGCCTCGTCCCATTGTGGCCAACGGGGGTATTGCTGAGTTCCGCGAACTGGCGTTCCCCCGAGTGCAGCCGGAAGGTCAGTGTTCATCGGGTCGTAGCCTTTCTGGACGCCGGCAACGCAAGTGTGAGTGAAGGCTGCACAGTAGATTCGCACGGCCTATGCATGCAAAGATCGGACGCCAGTGACATCGGCCTCGCCATTCGAGGTTTCGTACGGTCGCAACATTGCCCAACGGCTTGGTGCGGCGATCGGACCTGCGATTGTGGTTGCACATCCCGAACCATGGGAGCACCTCCGTGATGTCTGGGGGAGCGAACCTCTTGCTCTTGTCACTCCTGGAGATTTGTCGAAGGGGTTCCTTGACGGTCTTGCCCGCGACCTTCCGGGGGCCGATGCTGTGGTGGGGATCGGTGGTGGCAGCGCGATGGATACGGCGAAGTGGATCCACTGGCGGCGTGAGATATCCCTACACCAAGTGCCAAGCCTTCCATCAGTGGACGCCTGTTTCACGCGCATGACCGCGTTGCGCGATGGGTCGAACGTTCGATATGAGGGCGATGCAGTACCGGAGATGGTCTACGTCGACTACGAACTCATGCGTGCAGCGCCGTTAGCGATGATCCGGGCAGGGATAGGTGATGTGTTGAGTTGCCATACTGCGCGTTTCGACTGGGAACTCGCAGTGCGCAATGGCCACGGCCCTGCTTGGGATGATGTTGCCGCGGCTGCTTCGCTCGCGTCGATTTGTGAGTTGGAAGCAATCGCAGAATTGGTTCACGAGGCTACCGACGAGGGCCTACGTCGGCTGATGGAGCAACACAGAGAAATCGGTTGGCGCTGTCACGAGTTGGGGCATGCGCGCTTTGAGGAAGGATCGGAACACTTTTTCGCGTATTGCTTTGAGCATGTGACAGGTCGCACGATTCTGCACGGCGAAATCGTTGCCGTAGGAGTGTTGATCATGTCCGCGCTCCAAGACAATGCGCCGGACCGAGCCCGTGCGATTGTGAAGGCGGCTGGTACCCGGCACTCTCCCGCTACCTTGGATCTGTCGTGGGAGGAAATCGACACAACGTTGCGTATGCTCCCACAGTTCGTGGCTGCTGGTGGCTATTGGTATTCGCTCGCGAATGAACTTACGGTGGATACATCGGTGTTCGCGCTGGCGCGTGCGGCGTTGTCGTAGCGACGCGTTGATGAAATTGATTTCGTTTGCGTCGCCTTGGTCGGTAATGATCATCGAACCGATCACAGCAAGAAGGATGTCACAGCGGAAATGAAACTGCGCGAACCCGATCAGGTGGAGATGGTCGCAGTCAATCGAACCAATTTGCGGCTCTGGTGTTGGGGTGATTCGAGCTCACCACCGGTGTTGCTGTTGCACGGTGCTTACGACCACGGCCGTATGTTCGATGAAATCGCTCCACAAATCGCTGCGCTCGGGTACCGCGCCATCGCGATCGACTTTCGCGGCCACGGCGACAGTGGGCCGCTCGACACGGGTTTCGCGTGGGCGTTGATTCATCAAGATCTCGCATTGCTCGTCCGGTCGTTCGGCGTCGGCCCGGTGGGAGTCGTCGCGCATTCGTTTGGGGGCGGGCAAGGGATCGGGTTGGCTGGCGCATTTCCCGAACTGGTTCGGTGGCTTGTGGTGATCGACGGCCTCGGGCCACCACCGGCCGCGTTCGTCGTGCCTGACGACATTCGTTCGATGATCCAAGATGCCGCGCGCCGCACCGATCGAAATGTGTTCGACGATCGTCGAGAGTGGAGTTCGGTTGAGGAGATGGCGCAGCGTCGGGGCGCTAATAATCTGCGTTTGTCGGATGATTGGGCGTTGCACCTCGCGCGGCACGGCACGCGACGTGGCCCGAATGGCGGATGGGTATGGAAGGCCGACCCGATGTTCGGTATTGGTATCCCGAGCGATTTCAACGTGGAACTATTGGCCGAAGAGCAGCGACGCGTCCAGTGCCCGGTGTTGGTCATAACGGGCACCGAGCACGACACCTGGCGTGATCTCACTGCTGAAGAGGAGCAAGAACGGATCGGATGGTTGCGTGCTCGTCACGTCGTGGTTGCTGGCACCGGTCATTATGTGCATCTAGAAAATCCCTCAGTGACACTCGCTGCAATCTCGGAGTTTGTTGACGAAGTCGAGAGTGCGGTTGAGGCATGACCGTGATGTTGTTGCATGAGCTAGGTGATCTGCACGGGGGAGCGCTATGGCGGGCCGCAGCTCCAACGGACTGGATCATTCCCGATTTACCTGGGCATGGGATCGCGCCGGCGCCGCGTAGTGGGCACTACGACCCGATGGTTCCGATTTCGTTCGCGCGCTGGATGCTCCCGTCGGAGGCCGCTTCGACATTGGTTGGGGTAGGTGAACACGCGCACTGTGCGCTGGTGCACGCGGCGGGCGCAGGGTGTGGTCGCGTTGTCATTGTCGACGGGCTGGGCGGTCCGTGGTTGGGTGCCCGAGAACAAATAGATGAGTTCTACGACAGTCTTCGTGCCATCGTCGACGATCCGTTGGCGAGCACACCACCGCCGGCGACCGGAACCGACCCGCGCACTCGGTATGGGTATGGGGTGAATCTGAGTAGTGCGTTTGTTCAACGATTTTGGGCGATAATTGATCAGCCGGTGCTCGCCATCGAGACCCCTGCGTCGACCACACCCTTGGATGAGCGAGCCGAGCGCATCACGTGGTTCGGCGGTGACGCGAAGTTGGTGGAGCTTGAATCCAACGAGCCTTCGGCCATTGTTGCTGCCGTGCTGAAATGGTGCACGGATTTTTGATGCAGTTGCTGCGAGGCCGCGGCGACGTTGCAAGGCCTACATTGCCGAATGTGAGCGTCGACGACATGTTGAGTGCGCTATGGCATTAGTGAACCACCGCGACCCGTATGTGATCGGCGCCGCGCTTGCGGCGTTTACCGCGCAGCGCCTAGGAGTTCGCGATGTGCGGGTGGTGAGCGCACAACACCCGTCGGTCGGATATACGAGCGAGACCGTGATCGTTGAGCTTGGGTGGAGCAGCGAAACAGACTCTGCACACGAACGAATCAATGATTTCGTTGTGCGACTCGCCCCACCCGCGGCCGCGACGTTTCGCGACTACGACCTGTATCAGCAAACGATCGCGCAGCACGCCGCTGCGGATGCTGGCGTGCCCGTAGCATCGCCAAAGCTGGTGACCGATGAGCAGTGGCTCGGTTGCCCGTTTGTGGTGATGCCGCGTATTCAGGGTCGTATCGTTGGCGAAGTAGCGGCGTTCGACCCATGGCTGCTTTCGCTCACCGAAACGCAACGAGCGACGGTCCACACGAATTACGTCGGTGCGGTCGCGAGCATTCATCGTTCGGACCTTGCGCTTGCCGCAGGTGTACCGACGCGCGACAACCACGCCGAGCTCGATTTCTGGTCCGACTACCTAGATTGGTCGAGCGCAGGATCGCCGGTAGCGACGCTCACCGAAGCACTCATGTGGTGCCGATCGCATTGTCCGGAAGTTGAAGGCGAACCCGTGCTGTTGTGGGGTGATGTTCGTTTGGGCAATGTGATATTCAGCGATGATCTTTCGATCCTTGCGATACTCGACTGGGACATGACGTCAATTGGGGCTCCGGAACACGACATCGCGTGGCTTACAACTCTCGAGAGCACCACGCGTTTATTGCTCGGTCGTGATCTCGCGGGGTTTCCCGATCGCGCCGCAATCGTCGCTCGCTATGAATCTGTATCGGGTCGCGCGCTGCAGCATTTTGAGTGGTACGAAACATTGGCCATGGTTCGCAGTACTGCAATCATGACCCGCATCAGCTATCTGCACCGCGACGCCGGGTTCCGCTTGCCGATGCCAATTGACGACAACCCACTCCTCGATCTCATCGCGAAACGGATCAATTAGACAGCGTTCGGGTCGAACGATGTGCGCCCGACCTGATCACGGTTTTCGGCGATGAGTCGCACAACTCGGCGACGACGCATTCCGCCGACCCAGGGTACAGGCGATGGCGGTGACGATCTTCAGTCATTGAGAATCGCTGCTCGCTCATAGGCACCACAGGTCGGTGCTTAACAAGGTCTTGGCGCCGATCTCGTATCTTCGTCAGTCGGACCTGGCAGTCCCGCAATCTTTACGCACTGCATGGGGTGTATCGCTGGAGGTGACACGCAGAATCTCTTGCGACAGAATGATTCCGTGAAGAATCCGCCGATGGTCCGCGTGTACGTGGCTGGTCCTTTGGGCTTCACTGCCTCGGGTGCTATGTACTTGGCCGAGGTCGTCTTGCCGGCCTTGCGGGAAGTTGGTTTCGAACCGCTTGATCCATGGACTCTCCCGTCCGAGATCGGAGCGATCTTGGCGTTGCCCGAGGGAAATCCGCGTCGCGCCGCGCGTCTCGCTGAAGTGAATGCTTACATCGGGCGACGCAATGCCGAAATGATCGAGACCTGCGATGCGGTTCTGGCGTTTCTCGACGGTCCCGACGTGGACAGCGGTACTGCGGCCGAGATCGGTTACGCATCTGCGCTGCGAAAGCGTGTGATTGGGTTGCGCAGCGATTTTCGCAAGTCCGGTGATAACGAGGCCGCAGTCGTGAATCTGCAGGTGGAGTGGTTCATTATCAAGTCTGGCGGTTGCATTGAGACCGTCCTCGATGTAGCAATTGAACGATTGAGCGACTGACGATGGCGAACATGCACATTGCGTCTTGGCTGCTTGGGTCCGTATTTGGATCCTGGCCGGATTGGCTATCCAAAGCTAAAGGCGAGATTGCAGCTTGGACCGTGTCCTGTGTCCTTTTGCTGGTCTCATTGCGATGGATTTGGGTACGTCGACCATGGGCGCGCACCGTGCAATTTGAGGTCAACACATTCGAGCACGCAGCAAACGATGACTTGTTGGCATCGATACGACCGGTTGTTGTTGACGAACTCACGTTTGCTGGTACGTCGGGACATCATCTCGGTCGATTCGCAGGGCCAGGTAGTCCGTTTGCTGGCGTTGAAGTTGGCGAAGAGCTCAAATTTGTGAAGTCGGTCGTTGACACGATGTGGCATCCATGTCGGTACAAGATCGACTGTGGGATATTTCGCGTTTCGCAGAGCTTGGTCGCGACGGTGAGGCTCCGCAAAGCGAATGGATGCCTAGTCGCGTCGCGGAGCTTTTCGGAACCGATTTCGTCAGAGAGGGACGCAGCGCTGCGAATCGCGACGCGGATCGCTTCGTGGACAGCCTTCGGACTTCAACGATTGAGGAAGTGGCCCTTCATCAGGAAACACCTGCGGCAAGCCCCGAGGATGTTCGGCACTGCATATTTCGAGTCGTATGCGATGTTCCGGGCCGCGATGCGAAGCAACAAACCACGGGTCGAATGGTTAAAGGAATCGATAGCGCTGTCGCCCGACAACGTCGGAGCGAAGACTGAGTATGCCAAGTGGCTACTCGCGGAACGTGTGTTTGACACGAAGTTTTCACGAACGGTTGCAGTCAAGTGCGACGAAGAGGATGTTCGCCGTTCCGCGTACCGCGAAGCGATTGAGATGCTCAAAGAATCGCTGGAGACCATTGAGCGATTTCCGGCGGTCGAATATCGATGGCCACGCACGCCCGACCGCAACCGGGTACCGCGGGACCGGGATGGGTCACATAATCCTTCGTGGTCGAACCGGGAGTTTCCGGCGGAGGTGACGCGGCGACAGGTGCTCGATGACTACAACACGGGCGTTGGGTTGGAGTGCGGGCCTTGCAACCGTGGCGCGGGCAACCGACGATGGTGACGCCGGGGCTGGTGGGTCATCTGGAGCGCTTTCTCGGCGAGATTGAGCTGGGATGGTCGAAGGACGCCGACGGCTTCAATTTGCCGTTCCAGGTGGTGAGGTTCACTCCTGGGGTGCTCTCGGGCTGCTCGGTGTTCTCGACACTGGGACTGAGTTCAACGCCGCTTCCTTCACGGCGATCGGGCAAGCCGGTGCGGCACGAGTTCATGATGATCGTGCCGGAGCGCCTTCGGGAAGGGCCCGTGCCGGGTTTGTTGCAGCAGGTCGGGCTAGACGTTTTGGCCTCTGGCTCGGCTCTGCTGCGCGGCGATGTAGTGGGTCCCCGGGGGCCGCTTTTTTCGATGTCGACGATGGAGGCGCTGTACGCGGCGATCCCCGTCTATCTGCCGGATGAGTTCGGGCAGTTCGAGAACGTCGTGATCGTCTGGCTGGTCCCGGTGTCGCGTTCCGAGGCTGACTTCGTTGCTAGCAGGGGGTGGCCGGCTTTCGAGGATCGACTGGTCGATGTCGACCCGGATCTCACCGATGTCGACCGGATGCCGATGCTTGCCTGATAGCCGCGTCTGGCTTTCTCAGCTGGCCCAGCGTCGGGCTTCGGTGCGGAGGAGGAGGCCTTCGAGGGTGGCTTTGAGGTGTTGGCGGCCTTCGGTGTCGAGACGGGTGCTGGCGGCTTCGGATGTACAGCGGCAATGTCAACGTCATCAGCGGGGTTCACGGACTACCGAACGGGTCGACGATTGTCGACGCGAGCATGTACGCCGACGACGTCGCTCGGTTTGGCAACCTACCTGGGGTGACGGTTCACAACCTGCCCACGATGACGCCCGCCCAGGTCTCGGGTCTTCTCAATGGTCCGGGCACAACGATTGGTGCGTTCTGCGATAGCGGTGCGTGCCTCAGAGGGTTCCGTGTACGACCTACACAACGAAGCTGATGCGGCGCGCCGACTGCCAAGGCGCTGAGATCAACGCCTTGGCAGAGCAGTTTGGAATCGATCGCAACACGGTCATGGCACACCTCAAACGAAACGATGTTGCAGGCCATCGATGGCGCGGACGAACACTGAACCCCGAGCAGCTCGAAGAAGCCGGACTGTTATACGAGACCGGCATCAACTTGATCGCGTGTGCGACGCCCGGCGAGGTCGTAACCGTAGATGGTCCGCAATGAGTCTGATGTCACGCATATCGCCGCCGAACGGGTTGGTGCTGGTGCTTGACCCGGCCTCGGGCGTGCTTCCTGAAAGCCTGGGAACCCGCTCGATCGCAGCGTCGCCGTCGGCGCTTGTCGTCGGGACCCTGGCGGAGTTCGATGGTCAGACCGAGATCCATCTGGCTGAAGCGAAAGAAGTGCCGGGCGACGAACCACAAATAGGCATCAGGAGATGCTGGAGAATCGCTCGATGACGAACAGCCACCGAGAATCACAGCAGCAGCGAAACAGACCAACAACGACGATCTCCTAGCCACCCGCCAAGATTGCCCGCTCTGCGATCGTGATTGCAATTCTATAACGGCAGTTATTCCGGTGATCTGTCAAGTGGTTGTCGGGTTATTCCGGTGATCGGGGTTTCGGTGGGTCATCCTGTGTTGGCGTTGATGCCGTCGACGAGGAGCGAGTGATCGCCGAGATCATGGTCGGAACGTCGCGATTAAAGGGTGCGGCACGCACAGTCGCCTCGCCTCGCCCCCGATCTCGATACGGAGCTTGCCGTAGCGCGAGCCGTCCCGCCAACTAGTCACGTCGACACTTTCCAACGGTTCCGCGAGGTCGATTTTCTGCGGCAATCCCTGCCAGAACTTGGCGCGCCGCACCAACAGAAGCCTCTGGTTCGTCGCGACCAAAGCGAAGACTCCAAGCCATCGCGTGAACATCGCGATCACACCGAACAGAGGAATCAGCGGTGTGAACGGCGGCAGAGGGCCACAGGCTGCAGCCACGACGGCCACGATCCCCTCATCGCTATCGAGGAGCGGTGTAACGAAGGCCACGATGAGGTCCTCGCTCGCCTGCCGCTTTGCGTCCCCACGACCACCAGCCACCGCTGCACGATACCCGGTGCGGGCCGCTATCGCCAGCGCAACACGGTGAGCGTTATGCAAGTCCCGTGCCCGTGGCCGCGCTGCTACTCAGGTGCATCAGTCAGTTCGATCTTGCGCCGTCGAATGGCACGCCCAGGTACGCGGCCAATTCAGCAATCGTCGCTTCTGAGCCCCGACCAAAGGCCTCGGAGCGACTCTTGCCTTGACCTATAAAGGAAACGGTAACGCGCTTTCCTGCAATGGTGTTCAGCACTAGCGAGCGAGATAGCCCTTCGTACGATAACGATCGGACATCAGTTCGACCCAAAACGCGCCGCCTTGCGAAACCGACGATGACTATCTGAGTTTCGTGAACCTCGACGCGTTGCCTCCACACTCGCCAGCGAACACTGAGAAACCAGCACCAAAAGCGAATACGGCAATTCGCTCGAATGTTGTTGGCGCCGCGACAGCACCGATCAACCCCAAAATCACGACTGGCGAGAACAGCGCAAGGATGATCCATCTCGTCATCATGGCAAAACTGCGAGGATCCTCGGGCTCTGGCACGAATCCATCCGTCCATCAAACCAGTCTTAGGACCAACCCAATCAGATTGCCCGGTCCGCGCTCGTTATGCAAGTCGGTTACCGATGTGCGTTAAGTCCATTTCGCGATGACCAGTGCGGCGAGTTGCTTTGCTTGATCAAGGTTCAAAAATTCTCCCCCAATGAGAAGCGACCGGTTGTGCGAGGCGACAACCAAAATGATGTTGTTGCCGTCATCTAGAGAAGCTGCCTCAAGGAAGACTGCGTGATCGCCAAGATTTTCGACGACCTGGTTACGATGATTTGGGAGCGTGAAGCTCCGAATCGACTGCGCAGTTACTTCCCCGTATCCGACAACCAGATCTGTGCGGATTCCAGTCGCACTTGTGTAGTCAAAACTGCACTGCGGAAAGTGCGGATTGGGCGCACCAACCCCAACATTCGGGCCAATAATCCGACGCACATCTTGGATTCTTAGCCAAGAGCAGGGTTCGACAAGGCCCAAATTGATGTTGCTCTTACCAGATGATTGAAAGCATCCGGCGACGACGAACGCAAGACCGAGGATCACCGACGTGCGACGCAAAACCATCCGCTCAGATTGCCCGGTCTGTGCGTGTTATTGCAAGCGGGGAACGCCAGTTGTGCACCTCATCCACACTTCCGGTCTGGCGGATGTGGTTCAACTGTCCGTTCACCGAGATTCCTTGTCGTACGTCCGTCGATGCTGAAGAGCGTGACCCGCAAATTTGGGTCACTCGTATTCTCAACGGCAGGATCAAATCCCAGACGGATCAACGAGTCCGCCTCTGCGCGGGTGTTCTTAGACCTCCCATACGACCGTCCATCTTGGGAGACTTCCGCGAACACCGTTTGCGCAGTTCCAAGCTCAACCTCCATATATATCCAGGCACCATCCGACGGACCGCACCCGAGCTTCGCCGAGAATTTGCGGATCTCGATCGCAGGCAACGTCGTTGAGGTCGACGACGCTTGCCCTCCCAAAGTGGTAGTGACAGGGGAACTTCTGGTTTGAGGGTTGTTGCAGGCCGAGAACAGCATGACTAGAGACAGCGTTCGAACAACAAAAGAAAGCTTCACACCTCTTAAGACTCCGTGTTCACAACGTTGGTTCCAACCCGCCCCGATTGCCCAGTGAGAATGGGGTTGTGCAAGTCGGTTCACATTCCGGGGTGTTCGCCGATAAGGCCGGGACTGAAATAGGGCACGCCCCGTTCCAGAGAGTGACCGTGCTGACTGTTAGCGCAGCCAGCACGACAGGGTCTCTTTCACGGGACGTGCGTGCCACCCCTCAATACCGTTAAACCAAGAAGGGATGGCAGATGACCATCGTAGATATTCGCGGCCCGGTAACGGGTGGCATTGACACGCACGCGGACGAACGTGTGGCTGCAGTACTCGACCACAACGGTGGTGTCTTGGGTGTGGAATCATTCCCGACGACAGCGGCCGGGTTCCGCAGCCTGCATGACTGGCTCGCGGCTCATGGCGAGATCGACCCGGGTCGGAGTCGAAGGCACGGGTTCGTATGGTGCGGGGATCAAACGTTTCTTGCAACGCCACGACGTGATCGTGATCGAAGTTGACCGTCCCAACCGTCAGGATCGGCGTCGTAACGGCAAATCCGACGAACTCGACGCGATCGAAGCCGCACGCGCCGCGCTCTCGCGACGTGCTGAAGGGGTCGCGAAGACCGGTGATGGTGACGTGGAAGCGATCCGTGCGTTACTTGTCGCTCGTCGTTCGGCACGCGATGTGCGGATCAAATATCTGAATCAGATCCGACACCTCGGCTTCACGGCACCCGAGACGATCCGTGAACAATTCCGGGATGTTTCACGAGAACGTCTCGCGAAGACCGCCGCCGCGTTACGACCAAACCCTAAGAGCGACACTGTCGTGTACGCGACAAAACTCGCGATCCAAACCTTGGGGCGGCGCGTCGTCGCGCTCGATGCCGATAGGGCCCGACTCGATGAGCTCCTCGAACAGCTCGTCCGCCGGACCGCCCCGACGTTGCGTGAGGTATACGGCGTCGGGACCTACACAGCTGCGGTGTTACTCGTCGCGGCGGGCGATAATCCCGAACGTTTGAAAAGTGAAGCAGCGTTCGCGCATATGTGTGGCGTCGCACCATTGAAAGCATCCACAGGTAAATCGAAACGTATGAAAGTCAATCCAGGCGGGAACCGTCAAGCCAACCATGCACTGTGGCGGATCGTGTTAACCCGGATGGGTAACGATGAACGCACCCGCAAATATGTTGCACGACGTACAGCTGATGGACGCCCAACCCGCGAGATCATGCGCATCTTGAAGCGTTACGTCGCACGGGAGGTCTACCCCCACCTCATCAACCGATAACACCACAAAGAGTGTGGCGGGCCTGGCTTACGAATGCCCTGACACCAACACGGTTGTCTCTCGAACGAACTGCCGGCCCGCCACCAACAAAGCCTCGGCACCGCATGGCTTAATAAGACCTTGTCGTCAACACGACTGACTCATCACTGGTGTGCCAGCACCGCCGAAACAACCCCTTGACAACACATAGGACCTTCGGTCTGCGAGCGTTATGCAAGTACCAAACGGCAGACGTGTCGTGACGCAGGGCAGTACCTTCACGTCGATGGACTTCCATGACGCCACTCTGCTCAGCGTCGAGTTCGACTGGGCCACCGGTAGCGCCGTTGTTCTCCTGAGCAATGCAGTGAGCACCTTTGCCCTCGTTGCAAAGGAAGTGCTCGAAGTCCGTGTGTCCCGTCAACAACCGTGGGGTCCCAGCGTCTCGGTCAACTCATTGAGTGTTGCGCCCGGCGAGCTAACGATCGAGATGCAAAGCGGAGACGCCATCGTGATTGCCGCTCAGTCATTCGTATTACCCGAGTAGATCGACAACCGCTCCGAATGCCCGATCCGCCTCGTTATGCAAGCACCGGGCGGCAGAGAGCTATGTGCTGGGAGATGACGCGTTCGGGTTGGGTGAATCTTTCGCTGCAACGTGCATGAGAACACCGTGGAAATGTTCGCGATGCTCGTCGGAGTTGAAACAGCGAAATGGGATCACCCAACCGGAACCGCCGCACAAGATGAGGTAACGATCGCCGGTACTTCGTGCGACGATACTCGGCCACGCCACTGTTGTTTGCGAAAAGCTATTGGTCCGTACCATCCCCTCCGGAGATGCGAGATACTGGCCGTTGAATGCGGCGACGGGGTACAACGATTGTTGTTGTCGACGACCTACGAATTCGAGAGTGAGCACGGCACCTTCAAGAGCGACAAGAACCCATGCCCACGGTGTCACTATCGTGAAAACCACGGCGGAGACACCACTCAAACCTTTAAGAAACATCCACGACCCACCAACGAAGCGCATTCGAGCAGGCGCATCGCCCTCAAACGAGCGCATTAACGCGGCAATGTCATGTCGGGTCACAACGACTTCGACAGCGACTTGGGCCTCGTCGTCAATCACACCGTGCTCGCAGTTTCGCAAGGCCGCGTCGAGAAGTGCGCCGCTTCAACACCGGCGCATAATGCCCTGATGGCAGTGTGTGAGTCAAGCATCGAGAGTCGCGGGGTAACCCGCTCCGATTGCCCGGTCTGTGAGCGTTATGCAAGTACCCGTTCGGCAAATTCGCGTGGGTCGCTGCGCTACAGCGCTTCGACTGCTCGCGTCGGTTTTCGCGACTGCTTTTTCAATCGTCCGCGGGATGCTCGCGGGATGGAATTTGCCTGCCGGTTTTGCCTAGTTGAATTGCATAGGCTCTGAACTGGACTTATGTGGTCGGGGTGCCGGGATTTGAACCCGGGGCCTCAGCGTCCCGAACGCTGCGCGCTAACCAAGCTGCGCTACACCCCGTTTGGTGAAGCTGGGGCACTCTATCCGTCGACCCTCCCGGCGGTTCGAAGCGTTGGCGCGTTTTCGTACCGTGGGCGGTCGACTTTCGCGCCGTCGCTGAAGGGTCATGCCGGGTTGGCGCGTTATTCGACCGCCGGGGGTACACAAACGCGCCAACCGTCTGGGCTCTGTGTCGCCAACCGTCTGGGCTCTGTGTCGCCGACTCGCCAAACGCGTCGACCGTGCGACGGCAACCGTGTGTCGCCAGGCGTGCGGCGCCTGCCAATCAGGCGGTGTCGAAGGAGCCCGCTGGTGCAGACGCGATCGCCGCGAGCACCCGCACTGCGTATTGCTTGTGGCACACCAACAAATCTGGCAGATACGGATCGGCGTTGTTGTATATGAGATCGGATCCGTCAAGGCGTGAACAGTGCAATCCCGCAGCCGAAGCGACAGCAACTGGAGCGCACGAATCCCATTCGTATTGACCGCCGGAGTGCGCGTAAATATCCGACTGGCCCAAGATGATCGACATCGTCTTCGCTCCCGCGGATCCCATTGGTACCAGGTCGGCGCCGAGAATGCCTGCAAGGTATTCCGCGAGTTTCGGCGGCCGCGACCGTGACACCACAAGCCGCGGCTTGGGCGCGTTCGATGGAACAATTGAAGGTGCGGGTTTTGTGACGAGCACCTTGTCGAGCGACGGCAGAGCAACCGCGCCCACGATCGGAATGCCATTGGAAACCAGCGCGATATGCACAGCCCAGTCTTCGCGGCCTTCTGAATATTCGCGCGTGCCGTCGACGGGGTCGACGATCCACACGCGGTCCGACGCGAGGCGTTCGGCGGAGTCCTTGGATTCCTCGGAAAGAATCGCGTCGTTCGGGCGTTCTGTGCGCAAACGATCAAGGATCAAAACGTTGCTGTCGTGGTCGCCCTTGTCCTTCAGTGCTTTTCCATCGAGGCCATCGATCGCGGCTTGGGCGCGGATCTCCAGCAGCAGCTTTCCGGCTTCGCGCGCAACGCGGCCCGCTAGCTCAATGTCGTTCACGAGCGCGTCGCCGCGACAGAGTTCGTCAAGAGGCGCTTGGCGGTGCGGCGTAACGTGCCTGCATCGAGTGGCTTCACGAGCGTTGCGTCCGCATTGGCGCGCTTCGCTACGAACTCGTCGGCCTCGCGGTCGAGCAACAAGATGATGGTGGAACGGTCGAGCCGGCCCGCACCTTCTTCGAGTCGCAAGTCGAGCGCAACGGCAACACCACCCATATTGCCAATTTGGCTATCAAGGATCACCAAGTCGGGTGATTCGACAGCAACGGTCTTTCTGACATCCTGACCGCGCACGACCTCGATCACGGTTTGGCCAGTAGCGACAAATGCGCCCCTGATCGTGTTGCGAACCCACTCGGCATCGGCAGCAATTAAGACCTTCATCAACAGCGGAGGCTAGTTGCCGCCCGTCTACGGCTCCGAGCTGAACTTTGGCAGGTTTTGCGCGCGTGGGAGCGCCCGTTTGGGCGCTCCCAGAGGATCAGAACCGAGGTTTAGAAGAGGTGGGTGGCTACGGTGGCCAGCGTTGCGATGTTGTGCACGTCTTCGTCGAGCAGCGGCACGTAACCAACTGCATCGCTAGGGATCCTCGCCGTTAGCGTTTCGAGAGTCTCCCGTTCGCGGATTGCAATCTCACGAAAATCGGCGAGGTTGAGGATCGCGGCGTTGCCATGAGCCAGCGCTCGCAACGATTCGGGAGACTCCGAACCGAACTCAGGGTGGATTCGGTTCACGATCAAGCCGGCTACCTGCAACCCATTACTTTCGAGTCGTTGCGCAAAATACGTTGCTTCATCGACCGCATCACGGCGTGGCGTTGTGACCAACACGAAGGCCGTTGCGGGATCGTCGATTAACTCCTGCACCTTCGCAGCACGATCGCGAAATCCTTGTTCCATGCCTTCAAACGCCTGGAAGAATGCGATCGCATCGTCAACGACTTCTCTACCCACGACGCGAGACACCGTGCGCAGCAATGCTTGCAATGCGGCTCCTGCCAATTTCAAATACGTCTTGGTTGGCATCATGAGTAAACGAAACATCCGGTTGTCGAGGAGTCTCATCAGCCGTTCGGGTGCGTCCAAGAAGTCGAGCGCGTGTCGCGACGGCGGAGTGTCGATCACGATGAGATCGAATTCGCCACTTGTGTGGAGTTCATGGAGCTTTTCCATCGCCATGTATTCCTGCGTACCGCCGAGTGCTCCAGAGATGTTCCGATAAAAGCGATTGTCGAGTATGCGATCGGCGGCGGGCTCGTCGGGGGCGTGTTCGTGTACAAGCTTGTCGAAGGTGCTTTTGGTGTCGAGCATCAACGCGCTTAACGTGCCCTGAGCAAGACCGGAACGGGCAGGATCGCGGTCAAAAATGTTCCATGTTTGTTGATCGATCAGCTTCGGCTCATCGCTCAGCGCGTCCAGCCCGAGCGCGTCGGCGAGCCGTTTGGCGGGGTCGATAGTGACGACCACCGCTCGTCGACCGCGGCGGGCGGCTTCGATCGCGAGTACTGCTGCGGTGGTCGTCTTGCCGACTCCACCTGTGCCGCAACAGACAATGATCTCTCGTGTCGTCGCTAGGTTCGCGAAGGCGGTCATTGCAAGAGCTCAATCTGGTGTGCCATCGCGTCTGCAAGCTTGTTGAGCTCGGCGCGTCCGATTGCCGCCGTGAGAAGCTGCGGTAAATGGATTTGTGGTAGCGGAAGTTGCTCCGCGAGGCGAGCTATCTGAATCTCCTGCATCGCATGGCGGCTAGATCGAAACGCGACTGCCTCGATCGCTTGCGTGGATGTGGTGAGAGAGAATCCAGCTGCCATCAGACTCGTGATGCTGTCGGGCTGGTCGCGCAAGGGTGCCATGCAACCGTTTACGACGACAGGCCCAAGCGCGACTCCGGCGCGGTCTTCGACCGCAAACGCAGTCTCGATGAGTTCGTTGACGGGTGTCTCTTCGGGCAGCGTGACCAACATCACCTGGCATCTCGTCGCGTCGGTGAGCATCTCCACTACCTCGGTGGCTTGCTTGCGAATCGGCCCCACTCGGATGGCGTCGAGCAGCCCTTGGGCCGCGAGCAGGAAGGTAATTGCATGGCCCGCTGCCGGTGCGTCCACCACGATCAGGTCGGCGGCAGGCAGCTGTTCGAGCGACTTGATCTTGCCCAGCACAAGAATGTCCTTCATGCCTGGGACGGCCGTAGCGACCACATCGAGCGCTCCGGATTTTGCCAGTCGGTGTGAGAACCGTTTCATCCCATGCGATTCGAGGTAGTCGACCATGGCGTCGTCGGGCGCCAACGTGCGAGCAGTTAAGCGGTCATCGAGGTGCAGCTCGTCGTACTCCAAAGCGTCACTACCGAAGGCCGCAGCTAGACCCGATTTGCCCTCAACTTCACAAATCAGCGCGGACAGCCCCGCCCGAGTAGCAGCGAGGGCCAACGCCGCGGTTACCGTCGTCTTGCCCACGCCGCCCTTGCCGGCAACGATCACTACCCGCGACTGGGAGCAGAATTGGCGCAGCTCCATTGAGGCTGACGCTAATGCACGACATGATGAACTCCACCCCACTCCGACGAACAACTCTGGGTATCGCATTGTGCACATTGGGTGCAGTTGTGATGCTTGCCTCGCCATCGCAAGCTGCGGACGAGCTTTCAACGGGCTTCAAGGGTATCGACGTCGTGCAGATCCGCGGGTTGATCGACCCGCCGAACGCGTCGTTGTTGCTTGACGCCATTCATGATGCAGAAGTCGATGGCAGTACTGCACTCATTCTGCAGCTCGACAGTGAGGGCGTGGTTGATACCGATCCCGAACGTCTTGCTGACGCGATTCGCAAAGCCAAAGTTCCAGTCATCGTCTGGGTCGGCGAGGCCGGCGCCGAGGCTCGCGGCGGGAGCGCGCTTGTCGCTGCAGCAGCCCCGTTCTTGTCGATGGCGAGCAACGCCAAGTTGGGTCCTATTGCTCCGTTGCGGCTCGATGACAACGAGTCGATGTCTCGGGAGTATCTCAGGGATCTGCCGATCGATCCCACAAGAGTTTCGACGATTGAATCGGTGCGCTCAACGTCGGTGAGCGCGCGCAAGGCCAAGGAATCCAAGCTGGCAGACTCGATTGATCCCGTCATTGGTGAGCTCATCGTCGGCCTCGATGGCAAAACCATTGTTACCGCTGCAGGCCCTCAAAAGTTGTCAACCGCGGAAGTCAAAGGGTCTGGACGCGACGCTCGTCGGGAGCCCAATCAGCCGGTGCGATTTCGGAAGTTGTCACTCACGGGGCAGCTTCAACACACCTTGGGTGCTCCGTGGGCCGCCTACTTCCTGTTTGCCCTCGGCGCTTCGTTGCTGCTCTTTGAGTTTTTCACGATCTCGATCGGAATCGCGGGAGTGGTTGGAGCAGTCTGTGTGGCGTTCGCCGCGTTCGGATTTTCACATCTGCCGGTACGGGGATGGGCGATTGGGTTGTTGGTGATTGCGTTTTTTGGTTACGGCGTCGATGTGCAAGCTGGCGGCCTAGGGCCCTGGACCGCAATCGGCACAGGTTCCTTCGTCGCGGGATCGCTAGCCCTCTATGGCGGTTCGAGCGATCTCGACCCGTCTTGGTGGATCATCGTGCTTGTGTGTATTGGAGTCGTTTTGTTCATGCTCGCCGGAATGACGGCGATGTTGCGTTCGAGGTTCTCGACGCCCACTGTTGGCCGTGAGGGCATGCTCGGAGAGTTGGGTATTGCGAATACCGATATCAACCCCGACGGTTTGATTACGTTGCGAGAAACTGTCTGGCGAGCCCGAACCAATCGCGCGACACCGCTGAAAATGGGAGAATCTGCGCGGGTAGTTGCCGTCGAGGGTCTCGTTTTGGAGGTTGAACCGGAAGCTGGCGGGGCGAAGGACTATCGAGATCGCGGTGGGCACGCGACCGAGTCGTAAATATTTCTTCATTCACCTCTTTACGAACGGCGCGTCGGCCCGATACGTTCCGGCCATCGTTCTAACGGCATGTCGTAAGGGGAGTGAATAGTGGCGAGTGAATCACCAGCGCGCGCGAAGTTGTGGCAGTTGGATGCTGAATGTCGGGGCCCAAATGCGCGTACGTTCTACCCGCCGAGCCGACCGGAGCGCCGTGATGAACGCGATCGGCGTGAGCGGCGCGCTAAGGCAATCTGCGCCGCGTGCAGCGTGCGCGAAGATTGTTTGGCGTTTGCTGTAGAAACCAAAGAACAGCACGGGATCTGGGGAGGGCTTACCGAGTTGGAGCGGCGCGAGCGGTTACTTTCTGCCTGAACCGGCTGCCTAGCACACTAATGTTCAGCCGTGACTGAACCAGTTGAACCTCAACCACCGATCCATTTCGAAATGCAGATCCCAGAAGCCAACGCGAGCGGGGTGTATGCAAATTTCCTTGGGGTATGGCACACCGCACACGAATTCACGCTCGATTTCGCGGTGACCCAGCCGCCGTCGCTGGCACAGACCCAAGATGGGCAGACCGTCACTCGCGTTCCCTGTCAGGTCGTATCGCGCATCAAAGTCCCGCCGACGGTGTTATTCGATTTTCTGCGGACGCTCAATGAAAATCTTTCCAACTGGGAACAGAACTTCAGCAAGGAACAGTAATCGCTAGCCGAGCGCGGCCTGCTCAGCCCGCGGTCCCGCGATTCGATCGTCGCCTCGTCTCCGCGTGATCCCCGCGCTATCGAGTACCGCAACAATCGGCAGCGCGTACTTCCGGCTCGTTCCCAGTAGGTCACGAATGTCTGCGATGGTCAGCGTTTCTTTTGCGATGATCGCTTCCGCAACGACATGCTTGGCTCGATCCAGAGCAGACGTTGCGAAATAGAGGTCGCTGTGCTGTTCAACGAGCCCTTCTCGAACGAGCAGCTTGACGATTTTGAGGTCTACTCCAACGTCGGTGGGCGATGGTGGTGAAAACGGCGCAGCCTCAACCTGTTGGAGAAATGATCGACCTTCGGGTGTTTCGGATGCCTTGCCCAGATGGTCTTGTGAGCGAATTGTTTCGTGGTCGATGACCAAGTCGGTGAGCATCGCTGCGACTGAACGAAGCTTGCGTGCGTCGATTCCCACCGCGTTGCTGAGCTCAGCCAAGTTGGCGCCGGGTTCGTCGGGATGCGTCTCGTGGTAGGCCGTTACTGCATCATGAATCGATGTTGTCAGATGTTGCAGCGCGGAACCTGCGATATACGTATCGTCGATGTTGTGGATCGCTCCCGTCAGCTGCGATTGATGCAATTGGTGCTGTGCGGTCGTTGGGTCGAGGCCGGCGCGGCCGATTATCTGTTGGAGATTCAGCCACGGCGTTGTCGTAATGACCCCTTCGGCAGCAGTGGTGAGCGAGGAGTCTGGCGACCTCCAATGGTGCGGCGGGGCAACATCGGTCACGACCGCGCCGCCCATGACTGCTCGCCGGGCGGTCGAGCGCAACACCAGACGGTCGGAGGGCTGTAGCGCCAGGGGTCTGTCGAATCGCAGGCGCCCATACGTCCCAGTCGCGTCGAGGCGGCGCCATCGAGCAGTGCGTTCCCCGCTCCCGACGTGCACCGAAACGGTTCCTCGTGCGGGCAGTTCATGGGAGCCGGACGTTTGGAATTCGACGTCGACAACGTTGGTGGTGTGCCAGATATCCAGCCCTACCACCGCATCTCCGCGTTGCACCTCGTGATGGTCGACCCCTGCGAGGTTGAGCGCGACTCTTGTGCCTGGCGTTGCCGATGCAACGCGCGTGTGGCCGGACTGGATACTTCGAATGCGTGCGCTGCGCCCTGCGGGTTCGATCATCACTTCTTCATCGACGTGGAGCGAACCGAGGGTGAGCGTCCCGGTAACGACAGTCCCGGCACCCTTGGCTGCGAAAGCTCGGTCAATCCACATGCGTGGTCGATGAAGATCGACCGGTGCCGGCGCGCGTTCCAGGGCTAGTTCGAGTTCCGACCGAATGCGATCAAGGCCAAGGCCGCTCGGCGTGTCGACGGCAATGATCGGCCATTGGGCAAGCGTGGTCTCTTCGAGCGCATCGAGCAATTCCAGCTCAGCAAGCTCGAGTGTTTCGTCGTCGACCAACGCTGCTTTCGTGAGCGCGATGACGCCGTGCGCAATACCGAACAGTTGCAGTATCTGGATGTGCTCTGCGGTTTGCGGCATCACACCTTCGTTGGCCGCGACTACCAGCAACGCCACTTCAACCGCGCCAACACCCGCAAGCATGTTCTTGACGAAACGCACATGGCCGGGCACATCAACGAAGCCGACCGTGTAGTCGCCGAGTTGCGCGAATGCGAAACCCAAGTCGATGGTGAGGCCACGCGCCTTTTCTTCAGGGAATCGATCAGGGTCAGTTCCCGTGAGCGCGTGGATCAGCGTTGACTTGCCGTGGTCGACGTGGCCGGCGGTGGCGATAACCCTTGTATTCATTGACTGTTCGTAATCGACTGCAGCGCATAGACGAGGCGCGAGTCCTCGCTAGGGTCGACACTGCGCAGATCGCATACCAGATGCGAATCGCGTGTAAGAGCCACAACGCGGTGCTCAATGCGAAGTACTCGCAAGGCTTGAGCCGTGTTGTCGACGACGAGAGCCACACCCCGTGATGGAATTGTCCACCCTGGCAATGACCCGCCCCCCGCAGCCGCCTCGGTAATCACAACTGTGGATCCCGCGAGTCGACTGCAAATGCGACTTGCCCGTTCGTTGAGTGCGTCGAGTGGCTCTGTTGCCATCGACCACAATGGCAGGGATGAAACGTCGCGATTGAGGTAGGCCAACGCGACCGCCTGTAAGCCAGCGAGGGTCACCTTGTCGCAGCGCAACGCGCGCGCGAGTGGGTGGCGTTTAATGACTTCGATGAGATCTTTACGACCAACGATGATTCCAGCTTGTGGTCCGCCCAAAAGTTTGTCGCCACTGAAGGTGACAACGTGTGCTCCAGCCTCCAGGCATTGCCGCACTCCGGGCTCATCGGCCAACCAGTCTGGGCGCTGGTGCAGCCACGGCGTTTGTTCATCCAAGAGTCCCGATCCGGCGTCGACGACTACCGGCACTTCAAGCGTTGCGAGTTCGGCAATGGGTGTTGCTTCGGTGAATCCGATCATTCGATAGTTGGAGGCGTGAATCTTGAGGGTCATTGCGGTGTCTGCATTGACTGCATTCTGGTAGTCACCAAGCCGGGTGCGGTTCGTTGTCCCAACTTCCACCAATCGTGCGCCAGTTTCCGCGAGGATTTCCGGGACGCGAAATCCTCCACCGATCTCGACGAGTTCGCCGCGTGACACCACGACCTCTCGACCTCGGGCCATTGTCGCTAGCACTAGAACCACTGCGGCTGCGTTGTTGTTGACTACCAAACCCGCTTCGGCACCGCACGCCATTGCCAGTAGGTCGCCGGCACGGTCGTGTCGCGAGCCGCGCGTTCCTTCGACGATGTTGAACTCCAAGTTTGTGTAGTGCGCGTTTGCAGTCATTGCGGCGATTGTGGTGGCGCCTAATGGTGCACGGCCCAAATTCGTATGCAACAGAATGCCTGTCGCGTTGATGACAGGTTTGAGCAGGTTGTGACGTCGGGTTTGGGTCTGCGCCATTGCGTCGGCGACGACCGCTTCGCTGGACACATCCTCGCCGGCATTCGCGCGTGCCCGTGCCGCGCTGACGGATTGCCGAGCGCTATCGGCAAGAAATTCGTGCGGGAGCTCGTGGTCGAACACGATACGGAGCTGTTGAATGACTGATTCGACACTAGGTATGGCTCGCCGAGGATCACTCATATCGACAACAACCGTACAACGCGGCACTTGCGCCAAGATGGTTGCGGCGAATGTCGGCGTCGTGGCCCGGTAACCTTGCACAGTGGTAACGATTCGTGACGCAGCGACAGTGATGCTGGTACGCGACAACCCGCAACTGGAAGTGTTTATGTTGCGACGCAACCCGCAAGCCGTCTTCGGACCTGGCGCTTATGTGTTTCCAGGTGGCGCGGTCGATCTCGCTGATGCCGACGTTGCTGTCTCGGGTCGCGACGTGGCGGCTACTGACCGATTGATGAGCCGCGAGGGGTCGTTGCGGTGGTGGGCGGCTGCGGCACGGGAGGTATTTGAGGAGTCGGGATTTCTCATAACTGATGCGGAGCACCGCGGTGACTTGGAAGCGGCAAGGGCATCGTTGAATGCGGGAGAGTCGTCGTTTGCAGAGTTGCTGTTCGATCAGGACGCTTCTGTGGCGGGCGCCGCAATGTTCTTGTTTTCTCACTGGCTGACGCCTGAAGGCCAGCCGCGCCGCTATGACACTTGGTTCTTGCTCGCTCACGCTCCGGATGGACAAGTCGGCACGCACGACAATGGTGAGACGGTCGAGTCTGAATGGGTCCGCCCCGGCGAGATGCTGAGGCGATGGGGTAACGATGAAATCGAATTGATTTTCCCAACGATGCGCACACTCAGGGTTATGGAACAATTCGATAGTGCCCACGACATTGTTGGAGCCCTCGCAGCCGCGGAAGCTGAAGGCCACGCGAACGACCACACCTCACTTTTGATTGATGACGCTTCGGGTGAACGGGTCATGCTCGCACATGAGCCGCGCGGCGATGCCCGGCGCGGCTGGAAACAGCTTGAACCCTCCTGGCAAACAGATATTGACGTTCAACGATCTGAGTATGAACATCAACAACGATCGTGCGCCGACGAGAGCGTTGCCTGAAATGGCCGATCTGACACCCGGCGTTGCGTCCGCGCTGTCTCCCCTCGTGCGTCGCATTGTCGCACCGAATCCAGGGGTTATGACTGGTCCGGGTACCAATACCTATCTCGTAGGAATTGATGAGGTTGCAGTTATCGACCCAGGACCCGACGATGCTTCGCACATTGAATCGATTATCGGTGCTGCAATGCGTGAGCGAATTCGGTGGGTGATATTGACGCATACTCATCCGGATCACTGGCCCGCTGCGAAGCGGCTCGTCGCGCGAACCGGTGCCGAACTTTCAGCGTTTCCGAAGGCTCCCAGAGCCGATGCGTTCGACCTCAAGGTCGACCGCAAACTCGGCGAAGGCGACCTGATCGACGGCACCGAGTGGGGGTTGCAGATCTTGCACACTCCTGGGCACGCTCCGAATCATTTGTGTCTGTATCTTGAAGAGGAACGCTCGGTGTTCACCGGTGATCACGTACTGAACGGCACAACGACTGTCGTAAATCCCAAACGCGGCGGCGATATGACGGCGTATCTCGAATCACTGCGTCGGCTCAAAGCGATACGGCGATTGACGCGAATCCTTCCTGCCCACGGAGACGTGATCGATGCTCCCTACGACAAGCTCGACGATTACCTCAAACATCGTTTGGCCCGTGAGCGCCACGTTTTGAAGCTTCTTGTGAACGAAATGCGAATCAAAGATTTAGTCGCAGCGATATATCCAGATTTGATCGAAGAACTTGTCGAGATGGCGCGGCGCCAAGTGCACGCGCACTTGTTGAAACTGCAGTCAGAAGGCAAGGTCGTGGGTGCTTCATTTACTGGAGTTTGGCGCCGACTGTGACGTCGGTCACCACCTCCTGAAACGGACCAACAACGGGACGCGCTACTAGCTTCGCCGTATCCGAATGCAGTAGGAGCGAACGTGTCTGAGATCCTCGTAGCAAGTGGTGTGCGCAAGGTCTACCGAACCGGTGCCGAGGAGCTCGAAGCTTTGAGGTCAGTCGATTTTTCAGTCGATGCCGGTCAGTGGGTGTCGGTCATGGGTCCATCCGGATGCGGCAAGACCACACTGCTGAACTGTTTGTCGGGGCTTGATGACATCGACGGCGGAACCGTGCTGCTCGACGGCCAGGAACTTCATGCAATGCCGGACAGCGTGCGCACCCGCCACCGAGCTTCTTCGATGGGGTTTATTTTTCAGGCGTACAACCTGATTCCGGTATTCAGCGCAGTCGAAAACGTTGAACTTCCGTTGTTGTTGGCTGGTGTCGACGCAAGAACTGCTCGTGAAAAGGCCAGTGCAACCTTGGAACGCGTCGGCTTGGGTGGGCGGTTAAAGAATCGCCCGACCGAACTCTCAGGTGGGGAGCAACAGAGAGTCACTGTCGCGCGAGCCTTAGCTGGGAGCCCCAAAGTCGTGTGGGCCGATGAACCGACTGGCGCACTCGATTCTGAAACTGCAGGCATTGTGATGGGGCTGCTTGCGGAACTTAATCGTGATGGGTTGACCCTCATCGTCGTGACACATGATGAAGAGGTCGGGCGCCAAGCGGATCGATTAGTAACGATGCGCGACGGTCAAATCGTGCGCGACGACGCCATGGTGAAGGCCTGATTCATGCTCTTGGTGTTGTTGTTTTCGATTCCGTTCATCGGGATCTGCGTGCTTCGTCCTGTGCTTCGCAGGCTCGCACTACGAAACATGATTCGCCGCCCGCGAGAAACGACCCTGGTGATTTTTGGATCGCTGCTCGCAACGGCACTCATCACCGGATCAGCAGTGATTGGCGACACATTGACGGCATCCATTCGTCGGAGCGCCTTCACGCAGCTCGGTCCGATTGACGAGATCGCGGTTGCCTCCGGATTCGATTCTGGCAAACTCGTTGCCGAGAAGTTGCCAGCAATTGCGGCGCTAGATGGTGTTGATGGAGCGATGCAATTCGTGGTTGCTGGAGCAACCGTCACATCAACTGATACCGAACGTCTGACCGTTCCTAAGGCCGCGCTGGTTGAAATTGATTTCGAGATAGCCAAGCAGTTCGGCGGAGACCCCAAGGCGACCGGCATTGTTGGGCGGACGCCGAAGCCGGGTTTTGCCGCGATCGGTGAAGACGTCGCGGCCAGAACCCGAACCAAAATTGGCGAGTCCATCGAGGTTTTTGCCTATGGGCAGAACCGTCGGCTCAAGGTCGATCGAATACTGCCGCGCAGAGGCGTCGCCGGCTTTTGGACGCAGCGGGGACAACGTTCGAACAATGTGTTTGTTGCTCCCGGAACGGTTGAGGCGTTGTTCGCTCAGGGCGAGGTCGGGGTGTTTGCCGCACCTCCATCTGTGATTCTGGCCGTTTCCAACAACGGCAATGTCGAGACCGGTGCGGCCCGTTCTGATTCGGTTTCGGCAGCGATGACCAAAGTGCTTGGCGGTACGGGTGTTGGGGTCACGAAAGTGAAGTCGGATCTGTTGACCGCGGCTGACGATAACGGAAAACAACTCGGCCAGTTCTATTCGCTGATGGGTTCGTTTGCGATTTTCGCGGCCATTTTGTTGCTCGTCAATATCTTCGTGATGTTGGCGGAGGAACGAAAATCTGAATTGGGTATGTTGCGCGCGGTTGGGATGCGACGATCTGCGCTAGTCGGAGCGTTTGCGACCGAAGGTTGGCTCTACGCATTGGTGTCGAGTGCGGTGGGTGCGTTCGTTGGCGTGCTGTTAGGCAAAGGCTTGATGACGATCGCCAACCGTATTCTGAATACTGGCGCCGAGGATTTTCGGCTTTCGCTGGTGTTCACCTACAAGTTGTCGAGTGTGCAAACCGGGTTAAGCGCGGGTTTTATGATCGCGTTGGTAACTGTGGTCTTGACGAGCATTCGCAACGCTCGCTTCAATATCATTCACGCGATTCGCGATTTGAATGCGATCACGATGCGCAGGCCCCGTAAGCGGAGTATGTATCTGGGCGCCGTACTAGCCGTGTTAGGGCTGGCAACGTTCGCGGCTGGAGTTGTCGGCGGGGATGGCTATGGCATCATGCTCGGACCGGTCATGATTGCCCTCGGGGTTGGACCTTGGCTAGTTCGTCGTTTCGAACGCGACAAGACCATTGTTTCGTTGGCCTTGTTTACTTTGGCTTGGGGTATCGCGGGCTTGTCGCTTGCATTGGTTCGCGGAGCTGATTTGCAGATACCGCAGTTCTTTCTTCAAGGCATTGTGCTCGTGATGTCGGCGGTTGTCGTTGTCTCCATGAAGCAGGGATCGATCGGCCGCCGCGCGAGCAAGATTCTCGGTAACTCACTTACCGTTCGCATTGGTTTGGCGTACCCGCTCGCTCGTCGATTCCGCACCGGCTTGCTGCTGGCGATGTTTTCGATTGTGATCTTCGTGCTGGTGTACATCAGTACATTTTCAGCCATGTTTGCCAGCCAAACTGATGAGTTCGCAGCCAATGCGTCGGGTGGCTACGACCTGGTTGTCGATTCGAATCCGACGAACCCGATTTCCATTGAGGAATTGCGCAAGCTCAGCGGAGTGACGGCCGCCGCTGCGCTATTACCTTCTCAAATCGAGATTCACCTAGCGGATGACGATCAACCGGTGCTGTGGTTGGCGACGGGTTTCGATGACGCGTACGCGCAATTCGGCGGCCCAAAACTGAAAGATCGCGACGACAAGTATGCGACGGATAAAGCTGCGTATCTTGCCGTAGCCAATAATCCCGACCTCATCATTGTCAACGATTTCTTTGGTCGGCGCGGACCCGGGCCGCCGGCAACCACGTACGAAGTCGGAGACACCGTCGACATCTCCGATCCGATCACCAACGTCCGCAAGAAGTTCACGGTCGCAGCGCGTTCCGAAAACGATCTGTTGTTCAACGGCGGTCTTTGGAGTATCGAGGCGGCGCGCGAGATGGCTGGTGCAAGGGCGATTCCTTGGAAGTCGAATGTGCGCACCACCGACAAAGATGCTGCGATTCGATTGCGAGACGAGATAAACCGTGAGTTTCTCAATCGTGGTGCTGACGCAAAACGGATTCAAACCCTGGTCGAAGAAACTGTTGCGCAGCAGGCGAGTTTCTTTTCGTTGATGCGTGTGTATTTGTCGTTGGGTCTCATTGTTGGGCTCGCGGGCATTGGCGTAGTGATGGTGCGCGCGGTTCGGGAACGACGGCGCCAAATCGGTGTGTTGCGCGCGCTCGGATTTACCGACTCGTCGGTTCGACGGGCATTCATTGCCGAAACCGCATTCATTACGATTGAAGCAACTGTGCTCGGAGTCGCATTAGGGCTGGTTGGAGCTTGGTCGGTGACGCTGAGCGATCAGTTTGGCGGAATCGAATTCCGCGTCCCGTTCGCAGTTTTGGGCATTCTGATCGTCGGGACCGTTGTCGCCGCTCTGCTTGCGACCGCGAGCCCGGCACGGAGCGCGTCGAAGATCAAACCCGCGGTCGCCTTACGGATGACCGACTAAACGTCGGGAGCATTCGACACGGATGTGGCTGCCGCGGCGTTGATGAGATCGAGCATTCGCGCGGTGCAACCAGACATTTCGACGGGTGGCAGCAGTTCGGCCACGATGCGCGCCGCGAGATCACTCATGGCGATCGATGCTGCCGCTTGGGGCAAGGCGACCACAACTGGGGTGCCTTCGTCGCCGGTGCTACTCACTTCAGGTTCGATGGGGATTCGGGCCACGAGTTGCGCACCCGTGAGTGCCGCGAGCCTGCGACCGCCGCCGCTGCCGAAGATTTCGTGTTCAGATCCGTCGGGAGCAACAAACACGCTCATGTTCTCCACGACGCCCAGTACCTTGAGATAGCTGCGGCGCGCCATGTCGGTGACGCGTGCGGCGACTTTCTGAGCGTTCTTTGCCGGTGTCGTCACGACTAACAATTCGGCTTGGGGCAGGAGCCGCGACAACGCCATTTGAATGTCGCCAGTGCCGGGTGGCATGTCAATGAGGAGGTAGTCGAGATCACCCCAGACGACATCGGTCAGGAATTGTTCGAAGGCCTTTGCCAAAATGAGCCCGCGCCACATCAATGCGGAGTCTTCAGTGTCGACTAGGAGGCCCATTGAAACGACGCGCACGACACCAGTGCCGATGGAAATTTCTTCGGGCACGATCATGCCCTTGCCCTCAACCTTTTGGGCCTGAAGGCGAGCGGCGACACCCAGGAGCCTTGGAACAGAGAAGCCCCAGATATCTGCATCAAGCACGCCAACGGTCAGGCCTTGTTGCGCTAAGGCCGCGGCGAGGTTGACGGTCACCGACGATTTTCCGACGCCGCCCTTGCCTGACGCGATCGAAATCACGCGGGTGGTGGGACGCACGGCCGTGGAGGGTGCGTTTTGCGAAGCGTGCTTTCTGGCGCGTTGCATGAGGTCGGAGCGCTCGGATTGGTTCATCTCCGCATAGTCGACGGTGACCTCGCCGACGCCGGGCAAACCCCGGATCTTGTTGGAGACGTCGTTGCCGATCTGCGCGCGAAGCGGGCACGCGGCGGTTGTCAGCGATATGCCTACGGTCACATCGCCGTTGGCTGCTACCTCGATATGCTTCACCATGCCGAGTTCCACCAGCGACACCCCGAGTTCGGGGTCGTATACGCCAGCGAGGACGGCCTCGACTGCGCCCGGGTCGGGAGGCGGGGTCGGCAGCGAGTCGCTTCGCTCGTCGTTGTCCATGTTCATCGTCCGTTGAGCGTACTGGAGGGAACAACTCGGCATGTCGCGCGGTTGCACGCACTGCCTGCGGGAACGGGCCAGTGTGTCCGATAACATCCCTGTACTTGCTCTACGTTCGGAGGAATCATGATCACAGTGACTGAAACGGCCTCAGAGAAGGTCAAGCAACTCATCGAGTCAGAGGCCAGTGAGGCGCCGCTGTTTTTGCGGGTTGCCGTGCGCCCCGGCGGTTGTTCAGGTATGAGCTACGAGATGTTTTTCGACAGCGAAAAAGCTGAAGATGACATCACTCATTCCTATGGCGAAGTCAGCGTCGTGGTCGATCCAGCGAGTGCGCAGCATCTCACGGGTGCCACACTTGACTTTAAAGACGGTCTGCAAGGCGCCGGTTTCACGATTAATAACCCCAACGCGCAGCGCACCTGCGGTTGTGGGCAATCGTTCAGCTAGCTGTCGTGCCGGAAACCCGGCTTCAGTCGCCACGACCCCGCTCCCGCGGGGTCGTGTCGCGTGTGGCCCTCGTCATGTTGTGCGGCGTTGCGTTGAGCGCGTGCGCAAGCGACGCGAAGGTGTCGCCTTCGCCGACGCTGCAGTCCTCGAATTCGGCGTCACCGGGAACGACGACTAGCGCCCCTCCTGTTGCACTGAAAACGGTGGAAGCTGAACAATTGGGCGAGGATTGGGTCGCGACCGACGTCGTTGATCTCGAAGCAGTCGATGCCGCGCGCCGGAGTCGATGTACTCAGTGGGTGCCTCCCGGCGATGACGACCCACCGGTGCAAAGGGTACGGACAACGTTGCAGCGAACCGCGGGGCCGATACCGGTGATCGTGCTCGATCGGTCTCGCTTCGCGTCGCCTGATGCGGCCGAGAGCCAGGCGAAGGCGTATGCGCTGACAGCCTTCGCGGGTTGTTTACGCGTGACATTCGAAGGCGCGCCCCTGATGGCCCGCGATGTTGTGATCGAAGCGCTGAAACCTCAAGCACTAGGAGGCGCGCAACTGGGATTCCGCGTTTCAGGTGTGACGGGCGCCGCGCTTGAGATCGAACACCTCGTCGTCGAAACATTGGTACATGTGATTGGTGATCGTGTGACGGTGCTCACACTGTCTTCGAGCTTGCGGTTTCCATTGGAGGTCGCGGATCGTGCCGCGGCGATAGTTGCCGCGACATCGAATTCGTAGCTGTCACCCTGATGGTCGATGACATGTCGCAACTCAGCTTTGTTTGCAATGGCGAAAGTGTCGTGGTTGCCGTAGATCAAGGTGAAACGCTGTTGTCGGTGTTGCGCGAGCGACTTGGGTTGATGTCACCCAAAGACGGATGTGCGCCTCAGGGACAATGTGGATGTTGCACAGTGTGGGTGGACGGCGCACCGCGCGTGTCCTGCGTTACGCCAGCGGCGCGCGTCGTGGGGCGAGTAGTCACGACCCTTGAAGGCGTTGACCCCATTCGAGTGACGCGACTTGCTGACCGTTTCTTGGCTTCCGGCGCGGCCCAATGCGGATTCTGTACGCCGGGGATCTTGATGCGTTGTCTACCTCTCGTGGCGATTGACTCGGAGCCAACAGCCGTTGCGATCGATCGTGCGCTTGCGGCGCACCTTTGTCGGTGCACAGGGTGGAACACCATTATCGAAGCTCTGCGCGGCGCTGAGATCGGCGTTGAGCATCGCGATCTCGATCGTGCGTCGCAGCGCAGCATGTGTGAAGGCGGTGTCGCACAGTGCGTCGATGCTGACGCAGTTTGCGGGAGAGGTGGCTTCGCCGACGACACTGCGCCGAGAGATGCGTTGGTGGCGGTGCTCAAGCCGCTTGAGTCGGACGCCCCGTCTGTCAATGCTGCTGGAGCTGAATGGGTCATCGGTGCATCATTGTCCTCAGCCAAGAGTCAAGCCGCCAAAATTCAGGGCCGGCGCACCACTGCGCCATTAGTTCCTCCACTCGCCAACTTGCCACTACCTGCGGGAGGAGTGGCGCTTGCAACGTGTTTCGTTGAACCGGCGTATTTAGAACCGGACGCTTCATGGTGTGAACCGGGTGGCGAACCGGCATCGGCGGCTGGCAACGGCGGAGCCTTTGGTTCGAAATGCAACAGCATCGTTGAAAGTGCGGCCCGAGAACTTGCGGCGCTTACGGACCGTACGGTGCGCGTCGTATTAGCCCGAGAAGACGTTGTGCGCCTCGGCCCGAAACGGCCACCGATCAGCGCAACCGCAGTTTTGATCAATGGGGTCTGCCACATCTCCGGGTCGTCGCCGATGCCGCTGGTGGTGAGCCCGAACCCCTACTCGATCCCGACGCATGTGTCTTGGTCGTTGCAAACCATTGCAGGCCCGCCGGTATCTCACGAACAGCGAGCGCCTTGGGCGGAAGCCGCCGTGCTACTCGAAGGTGCAATTGAAGTCGCAGGATTTGATCGCCGAAAGAATCTTGACGAGCGCTCGCTCGAAGTGCTGCTCGACGTGTGCGTTGCTGATCCCAATGGTGGCGTCGCTGGCGTAGCTATTGAGCTGTCGGATCATGGTGATCGGATTGAGCACGTGCGACTTCGCGTGTTGGCTGGCGAGATTCTCGATGTCGCAGTGGCTCGGAGCTACTGCATTGGTGCAGTGCATATGGCCCTTGGTTGGGTACTTAGTGAAGGGCTGACAGTCGACGACGATGGTGTGGTGCAAGACCTCACTATTCGGAGTTTCGGGATCATCCGACCGAAACACATGCCGAAGGTCACCGTTGAGCTCCTGCCCGATCCCGGCGCGCCTCGGCGCGGTTCTGACGCGGTGTTCGTTGCGACTGCTGCGGCGGCGTGGAACGCTGTCACTCGCAGTGACGGAGATCGTCCGGCTACGTTTCCCGCGCTCGGATCGCGCATCGCTCGAACTATACGAAAATAATGAGGAGACATAGTCATGGTTGTTGAAATGCTCACTACGCCCAGCGCGCCTCCGGCAATGGGTCCCTATTCGCACGCAGTTCGGGCCGGCGATTGGATCATTCTCGCCGGACAACTCGGTCTGGACCCAGCTACCGGAACGCTTGCTGAGGGAGTGGAAGCCCAAACCCGTCAAGCACTGACCAATATCTCTGGCATTTTGGGAGACCATGGCCGTTCGCTGAACGACATCGCAAAAGCCCTTGTTTTCGTTGCTGATTTGGCCGATTTCCCAGTGATCAACAGCATTTATGCTGAGTTCTTCGGTGAACACAAACCGGCTCGATCCACGGTACAAGTTGCCGCGCTGCCCGCCGGTGGCGCCGTGGAAATTGAGGTCTGGGCCTACGTCGGCCCCTAAGAAAACTGGTAGGGAGAGATTTCCGGCAGCGCTACTCGGTGGGACTATTCCATCGGGTCTGGCCGAAGCGGTACCCCACGGAGCGGACCGTTTGAATCAGGTTCGCGTGTTCCTCGCCGAGCTTCGCGCGCAGCCTTCGCACGTGAACATCGACTGTCCGTGCGCCGCCGTAATACTCATAGCCCCAGACCCGCGAGAGCAGTTGTTCGCGCGTGAATACTTTCGCGGGGTGCGTCACGAAGAACTTGAGAAGCTCATATTCCATGTACGTGAGGTCGAGCGGTTTGTCGCTGATCATCGCTTGGTACGTTTCAAAATTTAAGACAAGTTCTCCGTATCCACCAGTTTCGGGGTCACTGCCGCGACCGGCTCGATATTGGAGGTGTCGAATCCGCGCCTCGAGCTCTTTGGGATGAAATGGCGACAAGCAGAAGTCGTCGAAAAGATTCTCGCGCTGTTCGAGCTCGCTGAGTTGCCCAGCGTTGATGAGCAGCAGCACTCCCTCGACCGGTGAGTCGCCCTTGCGCAACGCTCGACATATGCCGAATGCGTTTTCGGGATCTTCCTCAGCCACAATCACTGCGCCCGCCCAACCGTCGGCAGGCTCGACCGACATGGCGACGGAAGTGTTGGCAACCGCGATGTAAGGAATGTTCGCGAAATCGAGAGTCTGCACCAGCAGCGGCGGTGGTGGGTCGGGAAAAATGAGCAGCGGTTGAGTCATGTTGCGGCCGTCTACAAGTCGCCCAGGAAGCGCGTGAGCTCCCATGGTGTGACTTGTTGTTTGTACACGTCCCATTCGGCGCGTTTGTTGCGAAGGAAGTATTCGAAAACGTGATCTCCGAGGGCTTCGGCGACGAGCTCCGAATCTGCCATCGCGTCGATTGCTTCGTCGAGTGACGTCGGCAACGCTCCGATTCCGGCGGCAGATCGCTCATCAAGCGACATCTCAAAGATGTTGTTCATTGCTTCTGTTGGAAGTTCATAATTTTGTTCGATACCGTGCATCCCCGCCGCGAGCATGACTGAGAACGCAAGATAGGGGTTGCAGGCGGGGTCGGGCGCTCGATACTCAATGCGAGTTGCCTCGCCTTCGTGGTTGGCTTTCGCGGGCGGCACACGTACGAGTGCCGAGCGATTGTTGCGCGCCCAGCACACAAATACAGGCGCTTCATAACCCATCACTAGCCGTTTGTAGCTGTTGGTCCATTGATTCGTGACTGCGGTGATTTCCCGACCGTGGCGTAGCAATCCCGCAATGAACGACTGACCGATGTTGGATAGACCGTATTCGTTGCTCGCGTCGTGGAAGGCGTTCTCCGGTCCTCGGAAGAGCGAAAGGTGCGTGTGCATACCAGAACCGAATGCGCCCGCAATGGGCTTCGGCATGAATGTCGCGTGCACGCCGTTGGCACGAGCAACTTCTTTGACTACGAGGCGAAAGGTCATCACGTTGTCGGCCATCGACATTGCGTCCGAATAACGCAGATCAATCTCGTGCTGGCTCGGCCCGTTTTCATGGAATGAGTATTCCGTTGGTATACCCATAGCTTCGAGCGTCATGATTGTCTGCTTGCGAAGTTCAGTTGCAATGTCTTGTGTGGTCAGATCGAAAAAGCCGCCATTATCAAGTGGGGTCGGGTCGGTCTCGGACGGAAAATAGAAGTATTCCATTTCTGGAGATACGAAGAATGTGAAGCCGAGTTCGTGGGCTTTCGTGAGGTTGCGCTTGAGCACATAGCGAGGGTCACCTTCGAACGGCGTGCCATCGAAGTGCGTGATGTCGCAGAACATGCGGGCCACTGGCGCGTCGTCGCCGCGCCACGGCAAGAGTTCGAATGTTGATGCGTCGGGCCGCGCCAGCATGTCGGATTCTTGGACACGGGTGTAGCCCTCGATGGCCGATCCATCGAATGTCATGCCCTCCTCGAGCGCAACTTGCAACTCCGCGGGCGTGATCGAAAACGACTTGAGTTTGCCGAGTACGTCGGTGAACCACATCCGGACGAAGCGCACGCCGCGCTCTTCCACGGTGCGCATGACGTATTCGTTGCGAGGTTCCATATGCTTCACGATACGGACCCGACTGGTCTATCGCCGACTTGAATTCGTATGGGTAGGACCCCGTTCACACAGCGTTCACATTGGCGACACGACCGCGAAATGCCAGGTGACGAAGCTGATTGCGGTGCCAAGGGTCATTCTTCGCCTCGACACGGCGGCGAAGGGCTTTATAGGCTCGCACAACCTGACGACTGGTCACAGGCTTGGAAGAGAGTTTGGCGCCGGGAGTTTGGAACACGCTCGTACGAATCGGTTGAAGGAGAATCAACGTGGCCTACAGGGCTGAATATATTTGGATCGACGGCACAGAGCCGACGGCGAAATTGCGCAGCAAGACCAAAATTCTAAAAGACGGCGCGTCGCTTCCTATTTGGGGCTTTGATGGGTCTTCGACGAATCAAGCAACCGGCGACAAAAGCGACTGCGTGTTGCGTCCGGTGTGGTCATGTCCTGACCCGATTCGCGGCGGCGACGACGTGTTGGTGATGTGCGAAGTGTTGCTTGTGGATCTCACACCGCACCCCACGAACACTCGCGCCAAAGCGCAGGCGATGGCAGAGAAGTACGCGGACCAAGAGCCATGGTTCGGGCTCGAGCAGGAATACACGTTCTACAAGAATGGCCGTCCGTATGGTTTCCCCGAGAGCGGATTCCCTGCGCCACAAGGCGGGTATTACTGCGGTGTCGGCGCCGACGAGATTTTCGGTCGCGATGTCGTTGAGGCGCACACCGATGCGTGCATTGATGCGGGCATTGAAATATCCGGCACGAATGCCGAAGTGATGATCGGACAATGGGAATACCAGATTGGACCGCTCGGTACCCTTGAGGTGGCCGACCAGTTGTGGGTTTCTCGTTGGTTGTTGTACCGCATCGCCGAAGAGTTCGATGTCATGGCGACCCTCGACGCCAAGCCGGTGAAGGGCGACTGGAATGGTGCTGGTTGTCATACCAACTTCAGCACGAAAGCCATGCGCGAAGACGGCGGCTGGGACTCAATCATCGCTGGCTGTGAAGCCCTCGGCAAAGTCACGGCGAAGCACATCGCTGGCTATGGTCACGACATCGAAAGCCGCCTTACGGGTGCGCATGAGACTCAGCGTCACGACCAGTTCAGCTACGGAGTTTCCGACCGTGGTGCGTCAATTCGTATCCCATGGCAGTGCGAGATCGACAAGAAGGGCTACCTCGAAGATCGTCGCCCGAACGCAAACTGCGACCCATATGTAGTGTGTGGCTTGATGGTTGAAACCATCTGTGGTGCGCTTGCGTAGCTAACAATCAACCCATTTTCACCAAAGAAAGCCCCGCTTCGGCGGGGCTTTCTTTGATGGATCACGGCGGGCTTCGGGTCGCGCTGGGTGCTCAGCCTTGTTCGGGTCGAAGCGTGCGCAGCTGAGCTTCGCTCGTAGCATCGTCCCATGGCTCAACTGCGTATCGCGTGCGCACAGATTAATTGTGTCGTGGGTGATCTCACGGGTAACTCGGATCGTGTGCTGAGCGCGTATCAAGCAGCGGTTACCCAGACCTGTGATCTCGTTGTGTTTCCGGAGCTGACCATCACTGGCTATCCGCCAGAAGATCTCCTGTTGCGTGAGGCGTTTGTCGAGCAATCACTTGAAGTGGTGCAACGCCTTGCAACGCGGATTGGTTCGACGACTGCCATTGTGGGGGTTCCCCTGCGTGCTGATGGTGCGTTGTACAACGCTGCGGTAGTGCTGCGAGATGGCGCAATCGTCGGCACGTATCGCAAACAGTTGCTCCCCAATTATGCGGTCTTCGATGAGGAGCGCTATTTCGAACCAGGAACTGAGACCGGTCAGATTTTCGAGATCGCTGGTGTTGCTGTGGGTGTTTCGATTTGCGAGGACGCCTGGAGCGCGCAAGGTCCGATTGCAGCGCAGGCGGCGGTGGGGGCGCAGGTGTGCGTGAACCTCAATGCCTCTCCGTTTTTTCGCGGCCGCCTCGCCGATCGTGAAGCAATGTTGAGCGAACGTGCCCGCCGAGCGAACGTGCCGATCGTGTATTGCAATCTTGTCGGCGGGCAAGACGAGCTGGTGTTTGATGGTGCTTCGTTGGTTGTCGATGCCAGCGGCAATGTCGTTGGCCGAGCGCGCCAATACGTTGAAGATCTGTTGATCGTAGATCTCCATGATCTCGCAGCAACTCGCAAGGAAACTGTGCTGAACCCGGTGCATGAGGTGTACGAGGCGCTGGTGCTTGGTACGCGTGATTATGTGCGCAAGACCGGATTCACAGAAGTGGCTGTTGCACTTTCGGGTGGAATTGACTCCTCAATCGTCGCTGCGGTCGCAGTGGATGCCCTCGGCGCTGAACGTGTGCATGGGGTGCTGCTTCCTTCGCGATATTCCAGCGAGGGAAGCATTACCGATGCGATTGCACTCGCGGAACGGCTCGGAATTGAAACCGTCACCATTCCTATTGAAGCGGCACACGCCGCGTTCGAATCGATGCTCGCCGACACATTTGAGGGCACCTCCGCCGGCACCGCTGAGGAAAATATGCAGGCGCGCATTCGCTGCAACGTGATGATGAGTATTTCCAACAAGTTCAACTGGATGGTGCTCACTACCGGCAACAAAAGCGAAATGGCCACGGGCTACGCAACGCTGTACGGCGACATGGCGGGTGGGTACGCGGTCATCAAAGACGTACCGAAGACGCTGGTATATGAACTTTGCGAAGAGCGCAACCAACGTGCAGGGTTCGACCTCATTCCGCGAGCGGCGATCCAAAAGCCACCGAGTGCAGAATTGCGGCCTGATCAAAAAGACAGCGACTCGCTTCCAGATTATGCAGTGCTCGATCCGATCATCGAGGGCTACGTCGAAGATGATTTGTCGATAGCAGCCCTTGTGGCACTAGGCCACGATGAAGCCATCGTCGCCAGGGTGGCGCAGATGGTCGATCGTAACGAGTACAAACGCCGCCAGGCTGCCCCCGGTGTGCGGGTGACTCGCAAGGCGTTTGGCAAGGATCGGCGATTGCCGATCACCAATCGCTGGCCCGGATGATCCAGCTCAGAAGCGCAGTGCAAGCGGTTTGTAGGTAAGAGCCTTGCCTCGTCGGGGCGAAGCCGCCGCAAAAATGGCCCTCTACTTGACTCTCTGGTCAAGCTCTGCGCGAGACTGTGGGTATGACTGATTCAACTGTCCGTACTGCCTTTGCGCCCTGGGACCGCCGAGCGCTTCCTGGCTTGTTTACCGTCGAAGAGACCGCGCGCCGGGTCGGCAATTACCGGTGGGCTGAGATGAGACTGTTTGAGGTTCTTGGTGGCTGGGTTGCGACGGTTCCTGAACTCGACGTCAAGATGGTGTTGGGGCGGCACTGCTATCACCATGCGTGGCACGCGGAGCTATGGACCAAACGGCTTCCGGAACTTCGTGAGATGAACGTTGATCGCATGACAGTACCGGCGAATTCAGCGTTTGAGAAGTTCATGGATGCGATTCGAGAGCCAGAAGCCCCAGGTCAGACGATTGAAAAGCTGGTTGGTGTCTATCGGGTCCTCATTCCCCGCACAATTGCGGCCTATACCTACCACCGCAATGGCACCAGCGAAATCACTGATTCGCCCACGATTCGGAGTCTGAATCATGCGCTTCAGGATGAATATGCCGACTGGACCGAAGGCGAGATGCTGATCCAGTCGCTGCTGGATTCTGCCGAAAAGGTAGAACGAGCGATGCAACGTCAGACCGAACTTGAAGCGCTGATCCTTGAGGCGGGCGGCATCGCCGGCCCCGATAGCATCGGCAGTCAACCTGCAAACAATGGAGCAACGGTATGAAAAAGCACCTTCCCGAAGCCGAACTCGCTCGCGACACTCGATTCCGTCGTAACAAGATCGAAGATCAGATTTTCGACCCGCGTAATGCGTTGATGGGCACTCGCAATCTCGGGCCTGCAGCGATGAACTACGACCGACCCGCTGCTACCGAGCGAAGCCGTAGCTTGATGCACGGCATCTTCGTGGGTGAGATTCAAGCTCTCGAGGGCGCGGGCCGGACCTGCTTCGACTTTGATGAGACCGAAGCGCCATTCGCGTTGAAGCTCGACATGGCTCGTCAATGTTGGGATGAAAGTCGTCACTGCGAGATTTCAGTGAAGCTTTCGGATCACATGGGCACCGACATCGGTGAATACGGCGAGAGCACATTTTTGTATGCCGCGGCATGCAACACCGATCCGGTGATGCGGCTGTGTGGTGTCAATCGCGCGCTCGAAGGTTTGGCGATCGACGTGTTTTCTTCAATGAAGACATTCGGTGAATCTAGTGGCGATCCGATCCTCACGTTCTGCGAAGACTGGATGCTCGCCGACGAAGTCACCCACGTGAAGATGGGCTCTGACTGGCTGCGCAGGCTCACCGCCGATGATCCCGAGCGCCGCGAGCGCGCACTCGACTTTCAGCGCACGGTCGACAAAGTATTTTCGCTCGGCGGCTTTCGTGGTGAGCAAGAAGAAAACCCGATTCAGATCACTCGCAAGTTCCGCTCGCTTGCCGGATTCTCAGTCGAAGAGTGCGATGAACTTGCCGAGACTGCGAAGCAGGCAATGGAAGAAGCACGCGCGATGATCGAAATGGCGCAGGCAGCAACCGCTGCGGCGTCGTGACAATCACGGTCACGCCGGATCCGTTTCACCTCGTTCCCTACGACGCAGACGAAATTCGGTCGATCATCGAAGACTGTGCCGCGCAGGTTGATTTCCCAGGGGGAATCGACATCGCGCTTCGCATCGACGAGGGCTTGCCACACCCGATTCTCGGTACCAATGCCGATGTGGTCGATGGCGTTGCGCAACTGTTCGCGAGTGGTGGCAACTTCGAAGCCCGCAATAAATCCCGCACCTTTTCCGAAGTTCATGCGCGCGCTGAGATCGCCCACATGCTGTTGCGCGCTAAGGATCGCATCTCCGGTGGATTCGAAAGCGCCGCCGCCGATGCTGATCTTTCGCTCGGGGAACGCCAAGCGTGGGATACCTACACCTGGGGTCGGGTAGCACGCTTGGGTCACAACGTGCACCAACAGAAACGCATCTACGACTTTCGCATGCAACATGGTTTCAGCGACGCGTCCGACGCCGCATTCGAACGGCTTTGGGCTGCCCAATCAATGACCTGGGACGGTATCCGCGAGATTTGTGCAGAGACCGGCGCCGATGACCGGCCCATGCCGAAGACCCCTATCGATCTCTTACGCCAAGGCGTGTAGCCACCGTCGGTGGTCGAATAGCTCGGTCCTTGCACCGTCGGTGCCAATCCGCGATTACACGTGCGTGTCCTACCCATGACTGCTTGTGGAGGATCGACCGACGGAGAGCATTCTCTTTGTTGCTGAGCAACGCGATGCGAGAATGATCGTTGTCGGACACGGAGGTGCGGGGCCGGTGCGCGGTGCGATCTTGGGCTCGGTTGCCTACAACCTTGTGCATCGCTCACCGGTGCCGGTGCTGGTGGTTCCTGTTCCCGAAGACTGACGTTCCGTCTATTGGTCGCTTGGCCGTCTCACGCAAGGTCGTGGGCGCTAATGCTGTCGTAGAGATCGATGGTCGGCTGGCTCGCCAGCAATGGAATGGCCTCTCTGGCCATTTCAGCCATGACGAATGAATCGAGATGGCGCCGCGCTGCTGCGTCGTTCTCCCACTTTTGGATAACCAGAAAGCGGCCGGGCACAGTGGTGGAAACCACGAGGTCGACGTTGCGGCAATGGGTCTCGTGTCGGGTCATAACGATGTAGCGAGCGAGTGCCGCAGCGAGCGCCTCGATGGATACCTCGTTCGCATCGAACGTGGCGGTGAGGATCGAGATCTCGATTTCAGGAGCCGGTTCGAAGCTCTGGCCATCCATAAGTACAAACCTGTAATTCCAATAGTTTTTCGTCGAAACGGTGACCTCAGGAGAAGACTTTGGTGCCCTCTTGACAGCATCCGTATCGTACAAGAGCCAGATGGCCTAGGGGATCTCCGGAAACGGAGAGCTGGGAGCCCAAGGGTCCACGTCGTTACCGAGTACGAAGAAGGATCTCGCATTGGCCAAAGTAGGCGTCGACCGTGAAGAAGAAGACCTCGTTCGTTTGTATCTCACGGACATCGGGCAGTACAAGTTGCTCACTAAGGACGATGAGGTACGCCTTGCTCAGCTAATCGAAACGGGAGTCGCCGCGCGTGACGAATTGGCCGCAACGCCAAATGCGACGCCAGCGCGCAAACGCGAGCTTCGCCGGGTGGCCCGAGAGGGTGAAACTGCCGAGCGCACGTTTGTGCAGTCGAACCTGCGCCTCGTGGTTTCGATCGCCAAGAAGTATCAGGCTTCCGGATTGCCACTACTCGACTTGATTCAAGAAGGCAATCTTGGGCTGATGCACGCGGTCGAAAAATTCGATTGGCGCAAAGGTTTCAAGTTCTCGACGTACGCGACCTGGTGGATTCGTCAGGCGATTACTCGCGGAATCGCCAATACCGGCCGCACGATCCGTCTTCCAGTTCATGCGGGCGACACGCTTTCCCGGCTCCAAAAGGCTCGGAGCCGCTTGGAACTCAAGATGGGTCGCCCAGCCACCATTGCGGAATTGGCGATCGAATGCGAGATGCCTGAAGACAAGGTCTCGGAGGCGCTGCGTTTTGCCTCCGAGCCGTTGTCGCTCAGCGAACCCTTGCGCGAAGACGGCGACGCGGAACTTGGCGATGTCGTGCAAGACCCATCCGCAGAGTCGCCCTTTGAGATGGCAGCATCTGCGCTGCTCCCCGGCGAGATCGACAAGCTGTTGTCGCCGCTTGATCCCCGCGAACGAGACATCTTGAAATTGCGCTTCGGCCTCGATCGCGGCGAGCCCCGCACTCTGGAGGAGGTCGGGGAGTACTTCAACCTCACCCGCGAGCGGATTCGTCAAATCGAAGCCCGGGCGATGTCGAAACTGCGGCACCCTTCGGCCGACACGGGAGCCCGCGACCTTCTCGCTGTCTAACGTCGTGACCCACTCAACCACCTGTCCCCTTGGCGCTGAATGGTGAAGCACCCGGGGGATTCGTGGTTTGCGGGGTAGCCGGAACTTTTTCGACTGGTGGGGCGTCCTGTTGGGGTGGTGCAGGTTGTCGTTGTACAGGATCTGGAGTCGGTTGTTGCGATGATGCCGCCAACCGTCGACGACCTCTACCGCGAACATTTCGCCGATGCTCGTGGGCTTGCTTATGCCCTCACGGGAAGCGCCGAACTTGCCGAGGATTTAGCGCAGGACGCGTTTCTGAGGGTCGCGGGCCGATTGCGGCAGCTACGAGACCCGCAAGCCTTCAGGGCGTACCTGCTGCGGTCTGTGGTGAACGGAGTGCGATCTCACGGCCGACATGTGCAGGTGGTGCGCCGTCATGATGAGCGAACCTTGGCTGCCGCGGCGCGCCCGACGCCCGATGAGGCCGAAATTGCCACCGGCCGGTTCGTGATTTGGGATGCGCTGCTACAACTCAGCGACAAGCAACGATCGGCGATCGTGTGCAGGTATTACCTCGACATGAGTGAACGCGAGACCGCGCGGACCCTTCGGTGCCCAGTTGGCACAGTGAAATCGACGGTGGCTCGAGGCTTGGAACAGCTACGAACGCTGTTGGAAACGGATGGCGAAGATGACTGACGATCTTGAAAGCTCGTTGGCAGGTGAACTTTCTGAGGTGGTGCGGTCCGCGGGCTCGCGCGGTCGTGAGCACTCGATTCCTCCCGAGTTGCACCGCCGGGTCGAACGACGTCGACGGCGAGGTCCGAAAGCCGCGAAGGTTGTTGCTGCGGCGATGTGTGTGGCATCGGTTGGTGTGTTGGTTTCACGGATTGATGTCAATTTGTCGTCCCGCAACGATCAACAAGCGTCGTCGGCGCAACCGACAATTCCCGTGGCGGTCGCAGTGACGCGCTGTGCTGGTACCGACCGTGCCGACGTCGTTGGGCGCGGTGGTTCTACACCGGTGCCCAGGGGCTTTGAGTTGTATAGCGATGGTTCCACCACCGTGCTGGCGCCAGCTGGCTGGATGTGCGATCGTGCTGATACTTACGACAGCGCGGTGCTGCAAGTCTTCAAAAATAAGTCAGCGCGCGGTGAATCGGTGACGGTGCAGTACGCGCACGTGAATTCGAGCACTGGGATGTCAATGGTGTGTCGGGATTTCGGCACGTATGGTCTGAGCCTGGATCTCACGAAGGCCACGGTCGATTCATTCGATTGTGCGGCTTCCGCGAACCACACAGTCACTGCAGTCAGCGACCGGGTGGCCCGTTTCGTTCGAAACTCGGCGGCTGAGCCTGCCGACTCCGGCCCCGAGGCGGTTACTGCGGGTTCGGTAATTCACAACCACCAACCGATCGACACTGGCCGTATCGCGCAGCTCACGTGCAACTTGCGAGGAGCGAATGCCGAAACGATGTGTTCCGAGATCAGATCCGATTACGAGCAGCACCGCTTCTCCACGACGGCGGCGTTGATTCCGAGATGGACCAGAATTCCAATCGCGGGCTCGACGATTGCAAGTCGCGCTGTGGTCCTCGATGGAGACCACTTACGGTTTGCGTATACGGCGGCCGATGCGAGGGACTCCCTTGACTCATCCGCGGTGTCGTTCCGCTCCAAAATGGAAGGATACGTACGGCAGCCCCTTTCGAATCGCGCCACTTCGTTGTTCAGAGAGGCGGCTGCTACAGCAACTTCAACGACGATTGCATCGGGCGCCAAACCGCAAGCGTCAGTGCCACAGACAGCACCGACGCTTGCCGCTGCGGTCGCGAATGCGTTATCGAAGACCAAGAAGTCGATGCGGGTAGACGGCGCGTTGGTCGATGATTCTGGAGTTGTGTACGTGTGGGGAGACCGCGCGACGGTCAAGATTGATTCGTCGGGGAGCATCGTGTCGCTGTCGGCGCTGCCCAGCCCGTTACGTCAAACGATGAACGCCGTAATCGGACGTTCGCTGTTTGTATGGGGTGGTACCGGGACGACCCTTACTGAAGGCACGTTCGCGGAACTGGGCGGCGAGAGCGGCCGTGGATATTTCATGTACTTCGGATAGCGCTGCGTCGCGCTGGGGCAGTCGGATCTGCGAAGATACACGCACCCAATTTCGTAGGAGAACATTGCTATGACCGATGACCAAACGCCGAGCCGATTTTCGAAACCTCAGGGCAACACCGAAGCCGAAAAGGCGCAAGATCAGGTACGAAGCCAGGCCGGGGTTGCGCCGGTGGCCGGTGGCGGGGGCACGCTATTTACGGAACCGATCTTGGTGGTCAACCAAAAAGCCAAGATCATTGAATTGACCAATGAATACAAGGTCTACGACCAAGCTGGCCTCCAGATCGGATCGGTGTGCCAGGTTGGCCAATCGAAGGTGAAAAAGGTGGCTCGGGCGCTGCTGAGCATCGATCAATTCCTCACGCACCGATACGAGATTCGTGATGCTGGCGGCAATGCGGTGCTCACGCTGACCCGTCCCGCAAAGCTCATGAAGTCGAAATTTTCGATCGACCGACCCGACGGTACCAACGTGGGCATGGTGACCCAAGACAACGTGTTTGGAAAAATTCACTTCTCGTTGGAAGCGGGTGGCCAAAAAGTCGGTGCCATCAACGCGGAGAACTGGCGGGCGTGGAATTTCAACGTACAAGACGCGAACGGCGCCGAAATCGCGCGTATTTCCAAGACTTGGGAGGGCTTGGCCAAGACGATGTTCACCACGGCGGACAACTACGTGCTGCAAATTCACGCGCCGCTCGCCGACCCTCTTTGCAGCCTCGTTGTGGCCGCAGCACTCTGTGTCGACACTGCGCTCAAACAAGACAACCGCGGCCTCGGCTAGCGAAGCAGTCGCCATTGACAAGCGGAGGTGGCAGGAATCGAACCCACCCGACGGGGTGTACCCGTCACACTTGTGTTGAAGACAAGGGGGGCCACCAGACCCCTTGCACCTCCATCGCTGAACTTAGTTGATGCTGTGAGCGAGCGCCCATGAGCGAGACGGGCTACATTGCGGTTGTCCAGCCCGTGGAGTAGGAGGTTGCCTTATGGTGAAAAAGCTTTTGATTTTGGTAGTGCTTGCGGCACTCGGTGCTCTCGTTGCCAAAAAGGTACGCGAGGCCTGATTCGCTGAAGCGAATTTTTGTGTTAGAAGATGCGGCGTCGGTGTTTCCGGCGCCGCATTCTTTTGCGTCGGCTTGACGGGTCGGTCACGTCTGGCGTAGCTTGATTCATCTTCCCCTGAACTTCCCCAGTTCATTCGCGTGTGGTTCTTCGCGCCGGTTGCTGGGAAGTGTTCTGTGTTGGTTTCGATTTGGTCGCCGAAGGGCGGCTCGGGAACCTCGGTTGTTGCTGCAGTCGTTGCTGCTGTGGTGGCCAAAGCCCATCCTGATGTTCGTTTGGTCGACCTCGCTGGGGATCAGCCGGCAGTATGTGGAGTACGTCTGAGCGCTCGTCTGGGTGCCCGCGCTTTGTTTGATGCCGAGTCGGATGTCGAGGTGCGCGATGGTGCGCTCGACGCGCTGACGGTGGAGATCGACGAGGGTTTCCGGATGGTTCCAGCAGGCCGGGCGAGCCTCGACCACGCCAGTGCCGATCGCGGTGCTGTGGTCGCGCGTGCACTTCGCCACGCTTTGCCGTTGTATGTGGTCGATGCAGGATGCGTCGCAGCGCCTGGGGTTGCTTCGTTAGTGCGGGCCTCCGACCTTGCTTTGATGGTGATTCGTCCGTGCTTTCTCGCGTTGCATCGCGCCTCGGCCCTGGTTGATCTTGTGGAACGCAGCACCGGAATCGTGTGCGTCTCGGAGCCTGGTCGTGCGCTGAGCGTTCGCGACGTTTCGTCGGTATTGGGTCGGCCGGTGCTGTGCGAGGTTGACATCGATCCCGACGTGGCACGGTCGGTCGATGCCGGCGTGCTGTTACGACGGGAGCCACACGCAGTGTTCGTGCCAATCACGCGGATGTGTCGCCGCTTGGGTTTGTCGATGCGCGATGAGAACGTGGCATGACGAACCGCGTGGCGTTGCGACGATTGGTGCACGACGCGTTGCTCGCCGAAGCTGGGCTGCTCACCGCGATCGCACCGGGTGAGTTGCGCGAGCGCATCGCCGTTCTTGTTCATGAATTCGACCCTTTGCTCGATGCGGGTTCAGCTCGGCAAGTCATCACTGATTTGTTCGATGCAGTAGTTGGTCTCGGCGCTATTGAGCCGTTGCTGAACGATCCCGAGGTCTCCGAGGTGATGCTCAATGGTCCGGGGCGGTGTTATGTGGAACGTAACGGGAGGTTGGAACGGGTGCCGATTGAGTTGTCGTCGCGAGCAATCGAGGCGATTGCCCAACGAGTCATTGCTCCCTTGGGATTGCGACTCGATCGGTCTTCGCCAATGGTCGACGCTCGTCTGGCCGATGGCTCACGGTTGCACGCCGTGTTGGCGCCGCTCGCGCCCGACGGCCCGATCATCACGATCAGAAGGTTTGCGGCGACGGCAATTGGGGTGGACGCATTCTGTGATGACGTGAACACCGCGCGAGAGTTGCGGCAACATATAGCGAGTCGTCGCAACATGTTGATTTCAGGAGCGACGAACGCAGGCAAGACAACGCTGTTGAATGCACTCATTGGCGATGTCAATCAGGCCGAGCGGATAATCACGATTGAAGAAACCGCCGAGCTACGGGTCGATCATCCGCATCTCGTGCGCCTCGAAGGGCACCCTGCCAATGGTGAAGGCGCAGGTGCAGTGACGGTGCGTGACCTTGTTCGCGCCGCGTTGCGGATGCGACCGGATCGTATTGTCGTTGGTGAAGTGCGCGGTGGAGAAGCTCTCGATCTGTTGCAGGCATTGAACACCGGGCACCGAGGTTCGATGTGTACCGTGCACGCGAATTCTGCGTACGACGCCCGTTCGCGAGTCGAAACGCTTGCGCTGATGAGCGGCGTGTCGATTCCACTCGAAGCGGTACGGCGCCAAATCGATGCTGCGATCGAGGTTGTGGTGCATGTCGAGCGTCGTCCCGACGGAGCTCGTCGCGTTGTTCAGATCTTGGTTCACGGCGACGGCGAGCGGCATCAGGCGTGTGCGGATGGCGTGGGAGTTGTGCAGTGACGGCGACTGGATCGGTGTGGCTTCCCGTCGTGTTCAGCACGGCTGCCGTACTCGCGTGGCGGCGCGGCGACGTCGTCGCCGCGCGTGATCGAGCGCTCGAGTTGCGGCCATCCCAACGAGCTCGAGGTCCGCTCGTTGCAATGGTCGATCGTTGGATTACGGCTGCGATGGTGCCGATCTCGGTGCGCGAGGCCGTGCAGGCGTGGCTGCTGTGTGCCAGCGGTTTGATCGGCCTGGGTTGGCTGCTGAGCCTGCCGTATCTGATCGTTTGCGGGGGTTTCGCGTTGGGTGGCGGGCCCGGCTTGCTCTGGTTTCGTCGGAATCGGCGATCAATTGCTCGGGCCAATGCTGTACCGGAACTGTTGCGCTGCGTGGCCGCGGAACTGCGGGCGGGCGGAACTGTGGTGACGGGTTGCGTCGCGGTTGCGCGATCTTCTTCGCAGCTGGCTCACGACATGGAGACGCTGACAAGCCGACTCACGTTGGGAGCATCGATGGAGTCTGCTTGCGCGGCGTGGGTCGACGAATCGTCGATCGGCTCGGCTCGATCAGCTGCGGCGGCGATGACACTTGCCCACGAGTTGGGAGGGCCGTCGGCCGGTGCACTCGATGGCCTTGCCGCATCGCTCGCGACTCGTATAGACGTGCAGCACGAACGGCGCGCGCAAAGCGCGCAGGCGCGCATGTCGGCGTGGGTTGTGATGCTTGCTCCAGTTGGGTATCTGGGCTTTGCGGCTGTGATTGATCAGTCAAGTGTGGGGGTCCTGTTCAATACTGGGGTCGGCCGCGCGTGCTTCGCGATCGGCGCGCTACTCGATGTGATTGCGATGGGTTGGATTCATCGCTTGATCGGGCGTGATCTGCAGCCATGAGTGCCGCGATGCTGTCAATGGGCTGGAGCTTGGCCTTGCTCGCGTTCTCGGCGCAGATCATCACCGCTCAGCAACGTAGAGATGCCACTCGTTCGGCCCAGCACGTACGTCGGCGCTCGGGAGCGCGCGTGACGCGTGTACCGCTCGTGAGGAATGCCTGGGTGGTAGTCACGTCGATGAAGCGCCGCAGCATTGAGCGTCACGATGAGCGCGTGGCGCGTTCGGAGCTCCCGGCAGCCTTGGATCTCATCGCTGTGGGTATTGGATCTGGCGCATCGTTGCTGCAGTCGATGGAACTCGCTGCGAAATGGGCTCATCCCAATCTACAGGTCCATCTGACGCCGGTGCTTCGGCGCGCCGACCTCGGTGCCACGCTGGGTCATTCATTGATGTATCCGTCTCAGTCGCCGTCTGAGGTGTGCGAAGCGTTCGGCGTTTTGGCGATGGCGGTGGCGCTCGGAACTCCACTGCAACCGACGTTGCTGCGCCTCTCGGCCGAAGCGAGAACGCGTGAAGCGCGTGCCGCCGCGGCGCACGCTCGCACCATTCCGGTGCGAATGATCTTCCCCTTAGTGCTCTGCGTGCTTCCAGCGTTTGTACTGCTCACAGTGGTGCCAGCGTTAGTTGCCGGATGGCACGGTATGTAACCGTCGATAGATAAAGGATGTGTACACATGTTGTTGATTTGGTTTGTACAGGCGCGATTGCAGGCAGTCGGGCGCAATCAGGATGGTCAAAGCACCGCCGAATATGCCCTCGTGATTGTTGCTGCTGCTGCTCTCGCCGGATTGTTGATTTCGTTTCTCAGCAAATCGGGAGTGGTTTCGGGGATTTTCGGAAAGGTAGTGAGCTTTGTGACCAAGAGCATTCTGTGAGCGCGTCGCATGCCAACGATCGAAGCCAAGATGGTCAAGCAACGGTCGAGTTTGCGTTGGTATTGCCCGCGGTAGTGATCGTGGTGCTGCTTATTTTCCAGGTGCTCGTGATAGGCCGCGACTACATCCGCGTCGTTGATACAACTCGCGAAGCGGCACGAGCCGCGGTTGTCGACTCGACGGGTGCGGATGCAATGGAGGCTGTACGCCGTGAGCTGCCAGGAGCGGGATTGACTTTGCAGCGCAATGGACCAACGATGACAGCGACCGTTCGGCATGTGGCGAAGACCTCGTTGCCCATCATTGGATTGCTGGTGCCCGACGTTCCAATGCAGCGTTCTCTCACAATGCGCATCGAGTGGTGACAGCACGACGCAGGGCGCGGGGCTCAGTCACGGTGCTGATGTCGGTGGTGTTGGTGTTGGGTGCCCTGTGTTGTGCTGCTCTAGCACAAGGTGTCGTTGTGGTTTCCAAACGATCCCATGCGAGTGCGGTGGCCGACGCCGCCGCACTCGCTGCAGCTACCGCACTGTCGCAAGGTTTGGGCCGATCCGGTGCAACTGATGCAGCTGCTGTCATTGCTCGTCTGAACGGCGCAGAGTTGGAGCGATGTGTGTGCGACGGCCTTGAAGCCACTGTGGTCATTTCCGAAGCAGTGCGGGTTGTAGGAGTCTCGGTGGTCTACGCCCGTGCCCGTGCCGTTGTCGAGTTCAGCTCTGCATGACGCCAAGTAGGCGAATTGCCGCGTGTTTATTGAGGTATTCGTTCCAGTTACCGCATTTCGGCGATTGCACGCACGATGGGCAGCCATCGTCGCACTGGCATGCCGATATGAGCGCCCGGGTTTCTCGAACGTGGCGAGTCCGCGCGGCGAAGGCCATCTCCGCGATCCCGGCGCCTCCTGGGTAGCCGTCGTAGATGAAGATAGTGGCGGCGTCGGTTTGGGGGTGGGCCGCCATCGACAATCCGCCAACATCCCATCGGTCGCAGATCGCGAACAGCGGCAGCAGGCCGATGAGTCCATGTTCTGCAGCGTGCACCGCTCCTAACACTTCGTGGTTGGTCACGAGCGCCTGTGCGAGTTGCGGCAGTTCGATCGTGTACCAACACGCCCGTGTGACGAGTACTCGCTGCGGGAGATCGAGCTCGACGGTTTCAATGAGGCGGCGGGTTGTTGCGACTTTGCGTTGGTAGGCGATGACTTGGCTCGTGACTTCCACACTCCCGACGTGCACTCGGACTCCAACGCCCATTTGCGCAGTGTCGCTGATGTGCGAAATTTCGATATTCATTTCGGATCGTGGCTGAGTGAACTCATCTTCGTCATACTCCTCGACGTAGGCGATTCGCTCGTCGTGATGCAGCGACTGAACTCGATACTGGCGGCCCTGATGGAGATAGACCGCGCCTGGGTGGGCCACGCTGTACACCCGGGCATCGTCGACGGTCCCGACCTCACGATCGGTGGCGAGCTCGACCAGCTGAAATTGTGCGGTGGTGCCCGTTCGCAGCCCTACCCGATATGCCGGGGGTTCTCCGCCTGCGTAGTACAGCTTGCCGCCTTTGGGTACCAGTCGGTTGTCGCGTGTGAGCGTCAGCACGTGATCGTCGAGAGCATCGCCGAACCAGCGTGAGTCGTCGGGAGTGATCGGCAATTCGTGGGCTGCGCATTGCACATGTGCCAGTGCAATGAACGGATTGTCGGGATTGATAACTGCTGGCTCCGAAGGTCGGCTGATGAGTTCGTTCGGATGCGCCGCATACCACTGATCGAGTTGGTCGTCGCCGACTACCAATACCGCGGCTGATCGTTGACTCGACCGTCCGGCGCGGCCTACTTGTTGTCGCATTGATGCGAGGGTGCCAGGAAAGCCGTTGAGGATGACAGCGTCAAGGCCACCCACATCAATGCCGAGCTCGAGCGCATTGGTTGCCGCGACGCCCAGCAGATCGCCTTGCGACAGGGCCTTTTCGAGTGCCCGACGTTCGTCTCCCAACAGCCCAGCTCGGTATGCCGCGATCTTGTCGGAGAGGGGTTTGGCGTCTTGTGAGCTGGCCGGAGGATCAGCATTTTCGACTGCGCGCTTCGCCGCGCCCGCGACGAGTTCGGCACTTTGGCGTCCGCGGCAAAACGCCAATGTTTGTTGACCATCGCGCACGAATTCTCCCAGAATCGCGGCAGTTTCTAAATTTGCAGATGCTCTCGTGCCTGAGTGCGGATCGAGCAGCGGTCGTTGCCACACAACGAGGTGGCGCTCACCGGTGGGCGATCCGTCGTTCGTGATTGCTCGCACCGGCTGGGCTGCGAGCACGGTCGCGAGTTCGCTGGGGTTACCGATTGTTGCCGAGGCGAAACAAAACGTTGGTGAATTGCCGTAATGCTCACACACCCGTTGCAGTCGTCGTAGAACTTGAGCGACGTGCCCCCCGAAGATGCCGCGCAACGCGTGCAATTCGTCGACGACGACGTATCGCAACCGCATGAAGAACGTCGCCCACCGTTGGTGTGATGGCAACATACCCATGTGCAACATTTCGGGATTCGTCAAGAGTACGTTGGCGTTCTTACGAGCCCACTGGCGATCGTCGGGGTGGGTATCGCCGTCGTAGGTGACGGCTTTCAACCCCGGCACAAGCCAGCTGCGCAGCGATTGCAACTGATCGTTGGCGAGCGCCTTCGTGGGAAAGAGCAGCAGTGCAGTAGTACGTTCGCCCTGAATGATTTCATCAACGATGGGCACTTGATAACACAGCGATTTGCCCGAGGCGGTACTCGTAGCGATGACGATTGATTCACGAGCGAGCATCGCGGCGATTGCATCCGATTGATGCGAATACAGCTGCGATATCTTTCGAGCCGATAGGCGAGCGCTCGTCTCGGGGTGGAGGCCCGACGGCATCGGACCGTACTTCGCTTCGATTGAATCGGCGACCAGACGAGCCGTGATTCGTCCGAGATACGCAACAACGTTGTCGAGTTCGTCCAACGTGTCGCAAGCGTCCATGGACGTTAGGGGCGTGGATCGGGGAGGGTCGCGACACCAGATGGATACTGGTCGAGGACGCCGTTGTCGCGGATGTCGTTGAACAACGTTTGCGCCGCAGCCGCAAGCCCCAGACAGCCGCCCCCGGTGGTGGGCAGCGTGACGTTCTTGAAATTCGCTGCAGGTACTTCAGTGGCGGCTTGCCCGAGTTGCACGAGTTCGCCAGCACCCATGCCTGACACTTTCGCGTTTCGGTACAGCACTTCAACCAGTTTGAAACGGCCGCTGATCGTTGAATATTGCTGTTGAAGTTGCTTGATCGCCTCGACCATGAGATGCCCCTGATTCCAGCTTCGTTGGATATCGCTGCGAGCAAAGTCGTGACGGTTGCGCGAGTATGCCAGCGCTTGTGCTCCGGAGAACTTTTGCGGGCCGGCCGGGAAAAATGCTCCTGAGAACTTGTCACTCATTTGCATCGGGACATCGATATACACGCCGCCGACGTCGTCGATGAGACCGCTAAAACCAGCGAAGTCGACTTCGACTCCGTAGGGAATCGTGATGCCCATCATTGCCCCGACGACGCTCGCGGTGTTGGCGACTCCGCCCTTTGAGTTGGATTCGTTGATCTTCTTGCGTCCGTTACAGGTGTCGCGCGGAATGTTGATGATCGTGCCAGCGTGCAAAGACTGATTGATTGCAACCAGGTGCAGTGCGTCGCCGCGCGCTCCGCCGACGCCAGGGCGCAGGTCGCTACCGACGAACATCACGAAGATCGGTTGGTCAGCTGCAAGCCCGGACGTGTTGGCCTGCAGTTTGGTGATCTTGACCGCCGTTGCTCCGCTTGCTCCGGGCAGATTCCATCCGTTGAGCCAAGCCGCCCCAAGCCCGAATACTGCGAGGAGTGCACCGAGCGTCATTGCGGCTACTCGTCGAATGACGCGCCTCATGGCGCAACCTTTGTGGTGGTGGTCGCAGCCTGCGACCCGTCGCCCGGATCCCGAGTGACCGCGAGTTGGAATCCGATGATGTGCCATGTTCCGTCGAATGGACGAAGCAGCAACTCGCCCGACCGTTTCGTGCTGCCACGGCCGTTGGTGGATCGGGTTGCGATCTCCGCCGCGATGGCTCCCGGCGTGCCATCGGGATTCATGATTGCGTGCAGCGTCACCTTGGCGCTCATGGCGGTGGCTTTGGTCGTACTCACTTGGTCACCGAATACAAGGGCATCGTCGGGATGCGCCTCGAGATAGGCGGCAAGCTCTGAGCTGATGAGGGAGCTGAGTTTCGTTGCGCTGGGCTGTCCTGATAGCGGAGCCCACGAGGCAACGTTGATGTAACTCTGCACCACCTGACGAGCACGCTTCTCGTCTGCGGCGGCGAGCGCGGCTGGACCCCCTGTGCCAACAACCGATGAAGGACCATTACTGAATTTCACTTTGGCGGTTGGCGGCGCTGCGGTTGTGGTTGAGATGCGAACGGCAGTGGTTGGCGTCGCTTTGGGTGGTGCATCGCTGCTACACCCGGCGAAAACTGTTGTGGTGAGGATCAGCCCGGTGATGAGCGGCCGTCGAATACGAGCTATGAAGTACCTGATGCCTCGATGATGCCACGCCGGTGCGACAAAATCGGATCTAGCTGACACATCGGGTACGGTCATACCGTGGCATTGCGGAAAATATTGTCGAAACTTAACCGTCCGATCGACGATATTGATCGAGAAAAGCTCGGTGTCTTTGCTGCCGAAGCTGGCGGGCAGCCGATCGCGTCGCTCTCAGTGCGGCAACGGGCTCGAGTCGCCGGCGAGATCAAATCGGTGCGTATCGTGCCGAGAGCAGGAGCGCCGGCGATGGAAGTGCACATCAGCGATGGTGAAGGCTCCGTGACGGCGGTATTTCTCGGGCGGCGCAAGATTGGGGGCATCGTCGCTGGGCGCAAACTCATCGTCGAAGGCCTCACAATCGCTGATGGTAAACGACTGATGATGTATAACCCGATGTACGAACTGATCTGACGAAGGTTGCGCTAGCTAGCGGCGAACAGGTTTCGTACGCTGTCTTCTGACTCGTTTGTGACCATCGCGAGCACTTCGTCGCCAACTTCGAAGATTGTGTCGCCGCGTGGCATCACGACGTGCTCATTGCGCAGCAGCGCAACGATTGTGGCATCTCGAGGAATATCGAGATCCTTGATCGCCATGTCTTTCGCTGGCGAATCGTCAGCGAGGGTGATTTCTACGAGCCGAACGTTGCCGCCTTCGAAACTCAAGATCCTCACAAGACGCCCGACTGACACTGCTTCTTCTACAAGGGCCGTGACAAGGTGCGGCGTCGAAACTGACATATCCACCCCCCAGTTCTCGTTGAACAGCCACTCGTTTTTGGGATGATTGACGCGGGCAATGACTCGCGGCACTCCAAACTCTTGCTTGGCGAGCAGCGAAAAAACCAGGTTCACCTGGTCGTCGCCGGTCGCCGCAACTGCAACGTCACAACGATCGAGTGACGCTCCGGACAATGAAGAAATTTCGCAGGCATCGGCGATGCACCATTCAACATTGTCACGAAGTGTGCGCTGTTGGTGCGCGCTGTCTTTGTCGATCAACAACACGCCGTGGCCTGCATCGAGAAGGTCGTTCGCAATGAATCGGCCGACTTTGCCGGCTCCGGCGATGACAATGCGCATTAGTGGTGCCCTCCCGGTACTTCATTGAGTTGTGTATCAAGTGCTGCGACCGCGTCGTGAGCGACGACGAAATACAAAACATCGTTGTCTTGGCCGACAGTGTCTTTGGTTGCGATGGCCGCCGCGCCGAAACGTGCGACCGACGTGAGCCAATACTGACCGGCCACGTTGAGTTCTGCGAGCTTTTTGCCTACCATCGTGTTTGGGATTTTGCGTTCGACGAGGCAAACTGATCCGGACGGATCGATCCATTCATGTGGGGTCGCTGATGGCAGCAACCTGCGCATCATTTGGTCGGTGGTCCAAGAAACTGTCGCGACTGTCGAAATGCCGAGCCTCTGGAAGATGAGGGCACGCCGAGGATCTTTGATGCGCGCGACGACGTTCGGCACGTTGTACGTCTCGTGAGCGATACGGGCGACGAGGATGTTGGAGTTGTCGCCGTACGTCACAGCGGCGACCGCGCCCGCGTTTTCGATGCCAGCATCGATCAGGGTGTCGCGGTCGAATCCGATGCCGGTCACCTTCGTGCCTGCGAAACTGTCGTGCAGCCGTCGGAACGAGCTTTCTTTACGGTCGACCACTGCCACTGAATGACCTTGATCCTCGAGGGTGAAGGCGAGCTCGGTGCCTACTCGCCCACAACCAACTACGACTACGTGCACTGCGCCCTCCAAGGCCGACATTTGATGCTGCAACAATCGTACGACTTTGGTCCGTGCCGACCGGTAATCGCTGCACCGGATGCGGGCACTTGGGGATTCGTGGTGGCAAGCTGTGGCCCTCTGCATGTCGCTGTAGTTGCGACCGGCACTTAAGGCAGGTTCTTGTGGCAGTACTGAAACGCATTTTTGTGGGGAAACCGATTTCCTCCGCTGACGCCGAACATCAGCGCATTGGCAAAGTGGTTGCGCTCGCCGTCTTTTCTTCGGACGCCATCTCTTCCACAGCATATGCATCTCAGGAAATATTGCTCGTCGTAGCGTTCACCGGGTCGAGCCTCTCGCTTGGGCTCGCAAGGCTCGTGCCGATCGCGATTGTTGTTGCACTGTTGCTGAGTGTGGTTGTGGCGTCGTATCGCCAAACAATCTTTGCGTATCCAAGCGGCGGTGGATCGTACGTGGTTTCGCGCGACAACCTGGGCGAGCGTCCATCAATGGTCGCGGGCGCTTCACTCTTGGTTGACTACATCTTGACCGTTGCGGTGTCTATCTGCGCTGGTGTGCGAGCCATCACCTCAATTGATCACGATCTCAACGATTACCGAGTCGAACTCTGCGTGCTCCTGATTCTCATGATCACAGTCGCGAACCTCAGGGGCCTCAAAGAATCAGGATCGGTATTCGCGATCCCGACGTACTTGTACATCACCATGCTCACCGTCTTGGTTGGTTATGGTCTCTTTCGGGCATACAACTTGTTTGGCCTCGACATAGATCCGATCTTGCGGGCCGGTGCAAGCGAAGGTGAAATCCTCAACCACCCCGTCGTGCGAACGCTCGATTCCGACGACAAAAAGCACGTTCTTGATGCCTTGGTTGGCGCGGGCGCTTCGCTTGGGCTGTTCAAGCTGTTACATGGCTTCTCTTCGGGCGCCGTTGCGCTGACTGGCGTGGAGGCCATCTCAAACGGTGTGCCCGTGTTTCGCAAGCCAGAATCCAAGAACGCCGCAGCAACGATGACGTGGATGGCCGTTATCTTGGGCTCGCTGTTCTTTTTAGTGTCGGTACTTGCGAGCAAATTACGGCCGATCCCCAACCATTCGGGAGAGTCGGTATTTTCACAGATGGGCGCGGCAGTATTTGGGCGAGGCGCGATCTACCTCATATTCCAAATCGCCACGGCTTCAATTCTTGTGATGGCAGCGAATACGGCATACGCGGATTTCCCGCGTTTGACTTCGATCATCGCGAAAGACGGATATCTGCCTCGCCAGTTCATGAACCGAGGCGATCGGTTGGTCTACAGCAACGGCATTTTGCTGCTTGCTGCGGCTGCCATCGCGCTGGTCGTCATATTTCAAGGTGAGGAATCGGCGCTGATCCCGCTCTACGCCGTAGGAGTGTTCACCTCCTTCACGTTGTCTCAGACCGGAATGGTGCGACACCACCTTCGCTTGCGCGAACCGAAGTGGCAACGTGGGGTTGCAATCAATGCTGTGGGCGCGGTCGCGACCTTCGTGGTCTTACTTATCGTCGCTATCACGAAATTTGCTGACGGTGCGTGGGTATCGATTGTGGTGGTCAGTGCGTTCTTCATGATGTTTCGTGTCATCAGCGGGCACTACAAAACCGTCGCGAAGTCGCTGAAGATAACCCCTGACTATGTGCCGCGAAAGATGAATCACACGGTCATCGTGCTGGTGGGCACGTTGCACCGTGGGGCCCTTGAAGGAATCGCGTACGCGAAGTCGCTGCACCCCAATAACCTTGCTGCCGTAACGGTGGTCAGCGACGAAGATGAGCAGGCCGCGATTGAACAAGCTTGGCTCGCGAAGGGAATCGACATACCGCTCGAAATCGTGCATTCGCCGTATCGTGAACTCAGCCGTCCGATTCTGCGCTACGTGGATGAACTCGATGCGCGCTGGGATAACGACGTTGTTACGGTCGTGATTCCTGAGTTTGTCGTGCCGGGCTTGTTTGGGAAGCTTTTGCACAACCAAAGTGCCTTGTTGCTCAAAGGTCGACTTCTATTCCGAAAGGGCACCGTCGTGATCTCAGTGCCATACCATCTCGACGACTGACGGGTCCGACAAAATTGTGAGGCGGAGTGCTCAAAACATTTAAGCGTGTGTTCGTTGGACGGCCGCTGGCCTCAGCCGACCTCGATCACCAGCGACTTCCGAAACGCATTGCTTTGGCGGTGTTTTCGTCGGACGCGATCTCGTCTACGGCCTATGCCTCCCAAGAAATCCTGTTGGTTACGGCATTGGGAGCATCGAGCCTCGCAATTGGGTTGAGCCGGCTGGTTCCGATTGCAATCTTCGTCGCGGTCTTGCTCGCGATCGTGGTCACGTCGTATAGCCAGACGATTCGTGCCTATCCCAACGGAGGTGGTTCGTACGTCGTGAGCCGCGAGAATCTGGGATCTCGCGCCGCGATGGTTGCTGGTGCTTCGATTCTGGTCGATTATGTGCTGACCGTGGCCGTTTCGGTGAGTGCTGGCGTCCGTGCCGTGACCTCGATTCCGGCGATGAAGAGTTTGCAGGATCACCGTGTATTGCTGTGCTTGGCGTTCATCACGATTATCACGCTCGCGAACTTACGGGGCATGAAGGAGTCGGGCCGTATGTTTGCGGTGCCGACGTATCTCTACATCGTTACGCTCGTCACCTTGATTGGCTACGGCATATCTCGATCCTACGGTGCATTTGGTGCCGAGATGTCGACGATCATGGACACTCGCGACTCGTTTTTTTCGGGCGAAGACCGAAAGCATGCAGAGGAAGTAGCGCTGTTGGGTGGAACGTTGGGACTCTCCACGTTGCTGCGGGGATTTGCTTCAGGCGCAGTCGCGTTGACTGGTGTCGAGGCGATCGCAGATGGCGTGCCAGCGTTCCAGAAACCCGCGGCCCGAAATGCATCACAGACGCTCGCGGCGATGGCGGTGATCTTGGGCTCGCTATTCCTTGGAGTTTCGCTGTTGGCGACGCGAGTGAAACCGATCCCGTTGCATGAAGGTGAGTCAGTCTTTTCGCAGATGGGCCGCTTCGTCTTTGGAACCGGCCCGATGTATTACGTATTGCAGATTTCGACGGCGTTGATTTTGATTCTTGCCGCGAATACGGCCTACGCCGATTTCCCTCGTTTGGCGTCGATTGTGGCTCGTGACGGATATCTCCCGCGCCAGTTTGCCAGTCGAGGCGATCGGCTTGTGTTCAGTAACGGCGTGCTTGTGCTTGCGGTAATGGCCGCAATATTGGTGGTGGTATTCGGCGGCGAAGAAACGTTGCTCATTCCGCTGTATGCCGTTGGTGTGTTTACTTCGTTCACGTTGTCGCAATTCGGAATGTTCCGCTACCTGCGCACACATAAGGCCCCGAATTGGCGGCGCAATTCGACGATCAGTCTTGCTGGAACAACTGCGACCTTTGTTGTGTTGTGCATCGTCGCGATTTCCAAGTTCACCCACGGGGCATGGGTTTCGATTTTCGTCGTCGGGGCAATTTGCGCCTTGTTTTACGTCATCAACCGTCATTACGTGGTGGTTGCGGCCGGATTGAAGGTCACCCCTGAGTACAAGCCACGCAAGATGAACCACACAGTAATTGTGTTGGTTGGCACGCTGCACCGCGGCGCACTTGAAGGACTTGCATACGCGAAATCACTGCACCCCAGCCACCTGGTGGCAGTCACCGTTGTGAGCGACGAGGATGAACAGGCAGCGATCGAGGCGGCTTGGCTGGCCAAGGGAATCGATATTCCGTTGGAAATTGTGCATTCTCCCTATCGAGAACTCAATAAACCGATTCTCGATTTTGTCGATCAACTTGATGAACGGTGGGACAACGACATTGTTACAGTCGTGATTCCTGAGTTTGTTGTACCGGGCTTGTTTGGCAAGCTATTGCACAACCAAAGTGCCTTGTTGCTCAAAGGCCGCCTCTTGTTCCGAAAAGGCACCGTCGTGACCTCGGTGCCATACCACTTGGAATCCAGCGACGAGGATGAATAGTTCCGCGACCGAGGCCTCGGTACTGTTGGTCTGTACCGGCAACATCTGCAGGTCGCCGATTGCTGAGGCAATGCTCAAAGCCTCGCTCGTCGCCGACGTATCGGTGAGCTCTGCTGGGCTGTTGTTCGACGATCGGCCCGCGAGCGACGGTGCAATCGAGTGGGCTGACAGCGTCGGGCTTGATCTGCATGCCCATCGAAGCCGGGTGATCACGCGATCGATCATTGAGTCGGCCGACGTGATTGTGTGCATGGAACCCAGGCATGTGCGCGAGGTGGTTGCTATGCACGATCCATCATGGGCACGGGCATTCACGCTGATTGAACTGGTGCAGCGGTGTGCGGCAGTAGGGGCGCGGCATCAGGGCGAAGCACTCGCGGATTGGCTCGCGCGCCTTGCCACCGGCCGTGCTCGCATCGACTTGTTGAATGACAATCCGGAGCTGATCGTGTTTGACCCCTACGGAGCCAGTTTTGAGGTGTACGCGCGCACGGCCCGCCAGATCAGCGAATGTCTCAAGGTATTCGAGGCGGCTTGCTGGCCCGAGCCCTAGCCCAGCGCACCCCTATTCGTGCTCGTTCAGCACGGCGCCGGGTTTTCGTGGTCTCAGCTTGACCTTTTGGGTGACCAAAACCTAGATTCTCGAAAATCGAATCTGACCTCGCACCCGTGTCGCGCACTGATCGCGAGGCTCTGAAAGCCATCTATCGCCTGTCGCAAGACAGTGCCGAGGTGCATACGGGCGCGTTGGCCGAAAAATTGGGACTCGCTCCCGGCACTGTAACTGCGACCGTAAAGAAACTCGCGGACCGCGAACTCGTCGATCACACCCCGTATAAGGGTGTTTCGCTCACAGTCGTCGGGCGTCAGATCGCGATCAGCGCTATCCGTCGCCATCGCATCGTTGAGCGGTTTTTGGCCGACATGCTTGGCTACGCGTGGAATGAAGCCGATCGTCTCGCCACAACGTTCGAGCACGACTTGCCCCAAGAAGTTGAAGATCGCATCTTTTTGGCACTCCACCGCCCAGAAACGTGCCCGCACGGTTTTCCCATACCGGCGAAAGAACAGGCTGAGATTCCCGCCATGCCGCCGCTGTACGCGCTGGAGCCCGGCGACTCCGCGGTTGTCGCAGTTCCAGGGTCAACTGATCCTGAGATCATCGAGTTTCTCGACACGCTCGGCCTACGCCCTGGCGTCACCGTCGAAGTCCAAGAGAAGCATCCATTCGACGGCCCACTCGTGTTGCGGGTCGACGGCAAGGAACGCACCCTGGGCAGCACCGTCGCCAATCAGGTGTTCGTTCGCAAGATCGCATAACCGTTTTACTGTCATCTCTACCGTTCTAACAACATCAACAAGGAGCATCATCAATGTCTGCACTACTGGCCGCTGAAGGCGGATACCAGGAGTTTGTTCTCCAAGGAGGTGAGTGGGTCGTTCTCATTGGTTCCGCAGTAACTGCGCTTCTGGCAATCGCAGTCGGGTTCTTTTTGATGAAGGGCGTGCTCGCCGCCGATCAGGGCACTCCGAAGATGATTGAAATCGCCACCGCGATTCAAGAGGGCGCGATGGCGTACCTCAAACGTCAGTTCAAGACCATTGCGCTGATCCTTATTCCCCTCACGATCATTGTGTTCGTGACCTCGACGGAGGTGCTCAAGCCAGACAACTCAACTGCGTTGTCATTTGGCGAGTCGGGCCTATACCGCACGCTGGCATTCATCGCCGGTTGCGTCATGTCCGGGCTTACTGGCTTTATCGGCATGGGCCTCGCGGTACGTGGCAATGTTCGTACGGCCGCTGCTGCGAAGACGGGCTCGATGCCTGCTGCGCTCCAGGTTGCGTTTCGCACCGGTGGTGTAGCGGGCATGTTTACCGTTGGGCTTGGCCTGATCGGTGCCACGATCATCATCATGATCTTCCAGAACACCAGTTCTGCGATCCTGATTGGCTTCGGATTCGGTGGCTCGCTGCTCGCATTGTTTCTGCGAGTTGGTGGCGGTATTTTCACGAAGGCAGCCGATGTTGGCGCCGACCTGGTGGGCAAGGTTGAGGCGGGCATCCCCGAAGACGACCCGCGTAACCCCGCGACGATCGCCGAC